>Ga0207641_10000060_pt1 | contig 161514 bp, 148 predicted proteins | sample KBSSwiS62_FD_184306 | JGI IMG/M metagenome (GOLD analysis project Ga0207641, IMG submission 184306) | Switchgrass rhizosphere microbial communities from Kellogg Biological Station, Michigan, USA - KBS Switchgrass S6-2 (SPAdes) (version 2) | ecosystem: Host-associated > Plants > Roots >... | reverse complement strand
GCCAAACTCAAGCAATTCCGCCGCGTAGCAACCCGATACGACAAGCTCCTCGTCAACTTCATGGGCTTCGTTAAACTCGCCGCAATCGCTATATGGCTGCGATAGTTAAATCGTCACCACGCCCTAGTCAGCACTCTCGGGGGGATGGAAGGATCATATATAAGATTACCAGAGGAAAGCCGCAGGAAACCTCAAGCGGACGGTTCGAGCTTCATCATATCCACCTCCCCTATCTCTTCCTTGAAATCATACAGAGGGAGCGGAGGAGGCCGATGCGCTCACATCCCACGGCACCCTGTCGATCTCCCAACGACGGCTCAGGAATGACCGATTTAGGTTCCTCGCCAATTAGTCAGCACTCTCGGAGTAAGAAACCTTTCGCGGTCGCCTCCGGCCCCCGCAACAATCGAAAGCGTCCGCCCGTGACCTTCTCAACATTCCTGCTCTTCGTCGCAGTCCACGCGACATCCCGCATGATCCGGCGGGGCACCTGAGCAATCAACGGGTCCAAATCTGGGCCCATCTCTAAATCTAACCGCAGCTGACCTCCCGTTTTGATCCCGGTCGAGGTTGCTGCCGCGCGTCCGTCTCTGGCCCTAGCGGGTGCCGGGTCAATGGCGGACGCGCAACCCCTTCACTGGCGATGGTCGCCGTGATGACCCGAGGCACCCGCCTCATCACCCCCAACGAAAGCAACCCCATGGCCGATAACGCCCCCGCCCCCTCTCACAGCTTCGACGACGAACTGCCGTCCGACGAAGACCTTCGCAGCCAGATCGTGTCCGTTGACATCATGGACCTGCCCAGCCGCCATCAGGTGGCCGGTAATCCTGCGATGCTGGACCGTCCGATCACGAAGGTCAGCGCACTTGCCCCGCAGCATCGCGAGGCAATCCTAGCGGAACTGCAGAAATATCCCGCCCCCATGCGCGAGGCCAAGGAAGCCGAACTGGTGCAAGCCACGGTGGCCAACCTTGCCCGCGCCAGCCGTATGCGCTCCGGTCCTCCTGACAATGCTTCGGAGTACATGAAGGAAAGCTGGGCCATCGGTCGCGAGGTCGCTGACCTTGAAACGGAGATGGATGACGTGCTGGGCAAGCTGACGAAGGTCGCCCACATTGACCCCGTCACCCGCAAGGAAACCTTGGCATATCCAGACGGCACCGCCGGACGCAAAGCCCTCCAGGCACGTCTTGACGAAATCACTCACGCCATCACCATGAAGACCGGACATGAAGGCGATAAGCGCCTGAAGTCCGCGCTCGACAAATCGGTCGCTGCCCAGAAGGCCGCTCATGAGGAACGCGCGATGAACGCCGAGGCGAACCGCCGGGCTGCCGAGATGGTCCGCGAGAAACAGATCAATCGCCGGGCTGCCGCCCGCGCCAAATTCCTCGACCCTGACAACGCAAGCTGGGGCGAGTGAGCTACTATCGCAGCGCCACGCGCGCCGCATCAACCCTGAAGACCATGGGTCTCCGCCGGTACGCCAACGTGACCGCGCTGGAGCCCTACAAGCATCCTGCGGTCTCCCATGCCACTCCGCTTCCCGGCGGGACGGTGCGGATGGACTACAGGTGATCCCCGGTGGCGGCTGGTCGCTCCATTGCCAGCCGTCACCACCCCATCACAAGGAACCTGCCATGGGCCGTCGTCGCCAAATCCCACCCGTCGCCGTGCCGATGGGCATGAAATTCTGTTTCCAGTGCACCACGCCCAAGCCTATCGCCTCATTCGCGACCGATGCAAAGACATGGGATCACCTGCGCCCCATGTGTCGGGATTGCGACAACGCCCGCCGCCTTGCCTATCATGCCGAGCGCCGAAAGCGGTGGCTGGACGTAAAGGCTCGCACCGAGACCGCTGTCCTATCTCCCGTGACGGCATCCTCCCCCCACCGCGATAACGCCCGCTTCGATCATGTCCGCCGCGCGCAGCGCAACGCGCGACTGGCTGCGGGCTCCCCCTGCTAACCCTAGAATGAAAGCTGACCCCGGCGAGAAGACCGGGGCAGACCGAGATCAATGACCGCACCCATCGTTTCCCGCATCGACGCCATTGCCGCCAAATGCCGGGACTGCATCTACGACCCCCTGTCCGCCGGGACATGGCGGGAGCAGGTTGCCGCCTGCGCCAGCGCAAGCTGTGCCTACACTGTGTCAGGCCGGTTCCCCGTTCCAGCATGGCTGGTCGCTTCATCGACCCTGTCGCCGTCACCGTTCTGCGCGATAAGCTGGACAGAACAGACCGCCTGCGCGGTCAGGGCTGATCTATCTGCCGGGACGGTCTGAGGTGGCTGAATTTTCCCACCACCGTCCGCGCCACAGCGGCAATCGGACCCTCCCGGCATCTGCCACACCCCCAAGCCATCCTTCGAGACTCCTGCGCGGGTTTCGATGGCTTTTTCCTGCATTCCCTCTGGAGCCCCGCATGACCCACCGTTTCCCGCTCGCGACCTTCGGCATCCCTGAAGACGCCTGCTGATCGGGATCACTTCGCCAAGCTGGCCGCAGGATCGCGTTTCAGTTGCCCGCGAGATGTCCTGAGAGCCGCTGCTCAAAAATTGCTACGACGCAGTGTCGTGGCCTGATTGTCGTAGATGGGTGGGAAGCGGATAGGCTGCTTTTTTATCCGCAACGCTCATGCTACTTTTGCAACATGAAACCGAACGAATATCATCAAGCGAAGGCTTGGGATAGAATGACCCGTATCGCGATCTTGGGTTTCCTATCGTTGAGCGCCTTCATGGCAATCTGCACAGCCATCGTTATCAGTGTATTGGAAACATCCGAGAATGCGAACTTCTTAAGAGGTGCGCTCTTGATATTTGCGGCAACTGCAATCGGATGTGCCTTGGCATTTCGAAAATCGGAACGCTTAACATGGAAACATTGGTCGGTCATTTGCGTGCTGGCGGCACCGGGAGCCGTATACACATTGCTACATTAAACGTCCGCTGATGGTCGATGAGCGACCTTCAGATTTTGCTGCAAATTTCCGAAGACCTATCTACGCGAACGCAATCACCGCCTCCCCCCGTATGGGGTGGGCTGCTGGCGTCGCGCTGTTCAAGCATGGGCCAATGACCTGTTAGGACGAAGTCCGGCGGGTGTATCAAAAACCCCCCTTCGAAATCCCGAGTGCCACTCACGGAAATCTGCGGGCTGCGGAAGGGCTCTGTAGTGTATCATAAACCACTTGATAAATGATACAGTCCCGGCTAGGCATGCTCCACCACAATGGAGCCGACCATGACGAAACGTGTTGCCTTCTATCTCCGCGTATCGACCGGAGAACAAACCACCGAGAACCAGCGCCTTGAGCTTCAGGCCGTGGCTGACCGCTCGGGGTGGGACGTTGTCGAGATATACGAAGACGCGGGGATCAGCGGGGCCAAGGGCCGGGACAAGCGTCCTGCCTTCGACCGCCTACTGAAGGATGCCACCCGCCGCAAGTTCGATATGGTCGCCGCTTGGAGCGTAGACCGTCTCGAGCGATCCATGCCGGACCTTGTGGGATTTCTTGGGGAACTGAAGGCGCTGGGCGTGGACCTCTACCTCCAGCAGCAAGCCCTCGACACTTCCACGCCATCCGGTCGGGCCTTCTTCCAGATGCTGGGCATCTTTGCCGAGTTCGAGCGGTCCATGATCCAAGAGCGGGTGAAGGCTGGCCTAGCAAGGGCGATGGCCGAGGCTCCTGAAGTCCGCGCTGCCAAGGGAAAGAAGGCCATTGGCCGTCCATCCCTGCCCGACGCCACCCGCACCTCTATCTTGTCCGCCCGCGCAGCAGGCCACAGCATCCGCGACACCGCCAAGTCCGCCAACGTCTCCACCGCGACCGTTCAGAAGGTTCTGAAGGAGGCCGCATAGCCACCCGAGGAATTCCAATGCCGTTCAAGAAAATCCCCGTGCCTGTCCCGCCGGGTGCCAAGTGGTGCCATTCGTGCCAGCAGGCGAAACCGCACCAGGCCTTTGGGGTCGATAGGAGTACGAAGGACGGGCGGCGGTATTGCTGCGATGCCTGCGGGGTCACGAAGGTCCGTCAGCGGCATGTCCGAAACGTGGAGTTCGCCCGGTTATCTAGTGTGTTATATAAATAGCACACTTGGCCGTTGCCCTGCTTTGTTTTGAGCTAAAGTAGGATCGTCATGAGGGCGGGGATCACGATGACGGCGGACAGCCAACCGATAACCCGCCTACCCGCTTCGAGACGCTTACCTGCGCCGAAAGCGAATTCCACTGGGGGATAAAACCTCTTCACGACGCCTTCGACAAAGGTGACATATAGAAATGAGACCCCCCCAACTATAAAGGCTCGCCAAGCAGTTGCGTTATTGAAGTAATCGCGCACTTCTGCACCAGAAAAGCTAGTCTTGAGGACAGCAATGGCACACAATAGCCCGACGAAAGCTATGAGAATCTGCCTCACCCAATCTTTAAAAAGGAAAGCGAAGTTCGGCCTGCTATTTTCAATAATGGCCTGAGCGCGATCCCTGTAAGATGATACGTCATTGTGAGGGCCGGATATATCGACCGAAAATAGCTTGCTGTATTCCCGCCGATAGAAATTCTAATTGATAAAGGACCACGATCTGCCGTCAGCTGAATTTCGTCGAGCGATCCGGATTCGCTTTGAACCACTCCCATTATTTCACCACTGGCTTGCACTTTGATGGATTTTCCACCTGTGTAAGTAGCTTCGCCTGACTGCATCAGGGCGTATTTGAGCGTTTCACTAGCCTCATACGCTCTCATGTATTCTGGGTCTAAGACATCCGTTACCGTCAGCTGCTGGTCGGACAGACCAAAGCGGTCTAGCGTCTGTTTTCGATTATGCACCAAGACATCTGCGACGATGGCAATCAGCGCGCCCAGTTTTTCAGCATCGATCACTACAGGGCCGGGGTCGCGGATACTGAATTTTACGTCCATTTGACGACTTGGCCCCTGCTGAATGGTCCTATCTCTAACCGCCGGTCGATCATAACGCCACCGTTCGACATCGAGCTACTCAAAGGGCGTACCGTGGCAGCTTTTCGATCTCCTCCGCCAGTTGCGCCAGAGGCCATGTCCCGTAGGCCTGCCCCTCAGTAGCCGGAGCGTGGCCCGGAATGACCTCCCGAGCCTCAGGGTCCATCTTGGCACCTCTCGCGACGGTCTTGAACCGATGCCGCCAGCCATGGTTCGGTTGCACCTTGGGATCATCAACGCCAAGCTCGCGTACCCATTTGGCAAGCCTCTCGCCAACTTTCTTATACTGCGGATTTCCGTCAGAGCCCCCACGGTGCCGCTTGGGATTATAGAACAGCGGCCCCGCCGCCGCGTTGTCAACGAAGGAAAGGAAGCCCTGATCGATCAGGTGGGAATGGATCGGCACCCATCGGGCTTCCCCGGTCTTCACGCTACCTGCCTCCGGCGTGATGTGCATCGCCCAGACACCATCGCGCTTTTCGATGTCCTGCTTTCGTAGCTGGGTTATCTCGTTCACCCGAGCGCCGCTGTAGGCGCACAGCCATGGCACCCAACGACGAGCAGCAACATGGCCGGGGCTCAATCCCGCTTGAGGCTCCAGCGTTGCTCGAAGGATGATCCCAGCTTCGTCGTTTGACAGACCGGGATCACGAAGCCGCTGCTTTTTCCTGCCGCCCACGACGATACCAACCGCAGGGTTCTCCGGAATCTTCCGGTTCCGCTTGGCCCAGTTAAAGACCGCCTTCGCCGCTGCGACGTAGGAATCCTTCACGGTCTTTGCGGAACGTGGACTTCCGTTCTTGGTGGGCGTGACGAGGAGGTGATCCTTCCACCGGATCAAGTCGTCCGTGGTGACCCGTTCCGAATCGGTGTGACCGAGGAAGACTCCCAGATGGACCATTATCGGTTTCCATGCCTTCACCGTTGCTGGTGACGGGTTCTCTTCAGCGACATACCCGTCGAACAAATCCATGATGTTCTGACCTGCCGAGGTCGGCGGAGAAACCTGAGCGGGCGCTTCCCAGTCGGGCAATGCAATGACTACGGGGTCTGCGCCATAATCGCCCCGCGCCCGCCGCGCCATCAAGTGACAGAAGCTGACGTACAGGTCGCCCATGTCCGCTAGCAGTCGCGCCGAGGCGGCTGGCGTGACGTTCAATCCCTCAGTGGTCAGCAGTCTGTTGCGCTCGGCTATGAGGAACGGCGTCGGCCTCCAAGGGCCATCATACGGCACCGTGTCGCCCCTGAGGTACGCTTGATAGCTCGTATCGTCCTCTTCAGGATAAAGCTGGGTCAGAGCCTCTTCCCAGCCCAGTGGGTCGCCGGGATTATCGCTCTCCTGCTCAACCAAGGCCTTGTACCATTTTCCGGCCAAGGCTCGGGACTGCCGTTGCGTCAGCGCAATCTCCGGCCCTCCGCTGGCTGACCTGAGCGCCGCAATCCGCTCCTCAATGCTGGCAAGCCACACGCCAAACTCCGCCCGAGCCTGTCCTTGGGTCAGCGTGGAGGGCCATGTCGGTTTCTCTTCATGCTTGCCGTAGGCGTCGCGAACGTCCTTTGGGATCACTTTGCGGGCCGTCCAGAGGCCGGTTTTGGTTCTGTCTAACTTTGCCATTCTAAGAGCCATTTGTACGCGCCTTTTGTACCTGAGGCAGCGTCAAAAGCCAAGGAAAACAGCCATTCCCAGCAAATGCAGGGCTTTTCTGGAGAATTGGCGGAGAGGCAGGGATTCGAACCCTGGGTACCCTCGCGGGCACGCCGCATTTCGAGTGCGGTGCATTCGACCACTCTGCCACCTCTCCGCGAGGGGTCTGTCCGTCGGAAGCTGCGCCTCCGATTGGGGGCTACCCCAAGTCGAGGGGCGGGCATTAGCGAATGAATTTGGCTTTGCCAAGCGGGGCAGTCGGCATTTTTCTTGCGCATGCGTCATGCGCCCCTACATTAATAGGATGTCCACTACGAATCCCCAGACTATCCGCGCCGACTTGGTCCGCAATGCCCCCTTCATCTCGCATGCGCGCTTCAGCATCGGCGATGTCGTGAAGCATCGCATGTTCGGCTTCCGCGGCGTGATCTTCGATATCGATCCGGTCTTCGCGAATACCGAGGAATGGTATGAGGCCATTCCGGAGGATATGCGCCCGGACCGGGAGCAACCTTTCTACCACCTGCTCGCCGAAAATGGCGAGGCGAGCTATGTCGCCTATGTCAGCCAGCAGAATCTGATCGGTGACGACAGCGACGAGCCGGTGGATCATCCGGCGATCGGCGGAATCTTCGGCGCCTATGCGGACGGCAAATATCGCCTGAGGCCGCTACACCGCCATTGAGCCTTTAGGCCTCAGTGGCCTTCGGCTATCAGGCCTTCAGCTTCCATCCGCGCCGCAGCAGGACGTAGGTTAGCGTCCCGAGGACCACGTTCAGCGCGAGCAGCACCAAGCTGCCCACCATGACATTGGTGTCCGCCGCCGACACGAAGCCGTAGCGGAACCCGGAAATGATGTAGAAGAACGGGTTGGCGTGGCTGATCGCCTGAAACAGGGGCGGCAGCCGGTCGATCGAGTAAAAGGTGCCGGACAGCAGCGCCAGCGGGCCGATCACGAAATTGGTGACGGCGGCCGCTTGGTCGAACTTGTCGGCCCAGATCGAGGTGATGACGCCCAGGAAGGCGATAAAGCCTGTGCCCAGCAATCCGAACCAGAGCACCGCCCAGATATGCACCGGCGTGACATGCACGCCCGGCCACAGCGCCATCGCCAGCCATAGCGCGCAGCCGACGAAGATCGCACGGGTGATCGAGGAGGCGACAAGGGCGAACAGCAATTCCCCGGTAGAGATCGGCGGCATCAGATAATCGACCAGAGTCCCCTGCACCTTGCCGACCATCAGCGAAAAGCTGGCGTTGGCGAAGCAGGCGTTGATCATGCCCATGATAATAAGACCGGGCGCAATGAAGTCGGCGAAATGGACCTGTTGGCCGTTCAAGCCGACCGTGCGCCCGCTGCCGCCCAGCGCGATGATAAAGATCACCAGGAACAGCAGCACGTTGATCGCCGGCGCCCAAACGGTCTGGAGCTGCACCTTCATGAAGCGGCGCACTTCCTTGCGGTACAGCGCGCGCATTCCCGGCCAGTTGATATTCTTGATGACGGGAACGCTCGGTTCGTGTCGGATCATCGATTCCGCCGCGACGGTCGCATTTTTGCTATGGTCGTTCATTGCCGGATCGACTATCGGGTGCGGCTGGAACCGGCAAGCGGGAATTGGCCGGACCGCATTTCTCCCGCATATTTTTGCTGAATTGAAGGATACGGGGCGCCACCCCATATATCTCTTCATATTCTTCTACCCAGTTTCTTAGGAGCCTGCCTTGTCTTGGACTGACGAACGCATCGACCAGCTGAAAACGATGTGGGAAAAGGGCATGACCGCCAGCCAGATCGCCGAGGAACTGGGCGGCGTCAGCCGTAACGCTGTGATCGGCAAGGCGCATCGCCTAGGTCTTCAGTCCCGCCCCTCGCCAGTCAAGGCGACCGAGACGCCCCGCAAGAAAGTGGTGGCCCCGGTGAAGAAGATCGTGGCCGCGCCCGTTCGGCAGGAGCCGGAGGCGCGTCCGGTCGCGCCGTCGCCCGCGCCGGTGGCGGCGCGCCCCGCACCCGTCGATGGTGAAGAGCCCGCTGTCGTTGCCGCACCGCCCCAGCCACGGATCGTGTCAGTCGGACCGGGCGGCTTCCTGCGCCAGGGTCCAGGCGACCAGCAGGCGCCCATTCCCCCCGCTCCGCCCCGCCGCCTGGTTCCGGCCAAGCCGAGCGCGGAAATCTCGGGCAAGACCAGCCTGCTCGACCTGACCGAGAAGATCTGCAAATGGCCGATGGGCCACCCAGGCGAGCCGGACTTCCATTTTTGCGGGGACAAGGTGAACCCGGGCTTCCCCTATTGCGTCGAGCATTGCGGTCGCGCCTATCAGGCGCAACTGCCGCGCGGCACGCGCCGCCCGCCGCCGCCCCTGCCCTTTGGCGGGCCGCGCGTGCGCTGAGCCTTCCGCTAACATATTGAATAGAGGAAAGGTCGCCCGGCAGGCGGCCTTTTTTCGTTAACGGCGCATTGCACCCCATGCCTCCGGCACCCTATAGCCTTACCCATGTCCGAAGACCTGTTCGCCAATTCACCCAAGACCACGACCGACTATGACGCCTCCTCCATCGAAGTGCTGGAGGGACTGGAGCCGGTGCGCCGCCGCCCGGGCATGTATATCGGCGGCACGGACGAGCGCGCCTTTCACCATCTCGCCTCCGAAGTGCTCGACAATGCAATGGACGAGGCCGTGGCGGGCCATGCGACGCGGATCGATATGGTGCTGGAGCCGGGCAACCGGCTGACGATCGTCGACAATGGCCGGGGCATTCCCGTCGATCCGCACCCGAAGTTTCCAGGCAAGTCGGCGCTCGAAGTGATTCTGACGACGCTCCACTCGGGCGGCAAATTCTCCGACAAGGCTTATGCGACGTCGGGCGGCCTGCACGGCGTCGGCGTCAGCGTGGTCAATGCGCTGTCAATCGACACCACAATCGAGGTGGCGCGCAACCGGGAGTTGTACCGGCAGTCGTTTAGCCAGGGACATCCCAAGGGGTCTTTGGAGAAGGTGGGCGCAGCGCCGAACCGGCGCGGCACCTCCGTCAGCTTCGTCCCGGACAGCGAGATTTTCGGCGAGATGAAGTTCAAGCCGGCGCGGCTGCACAAGCTGGCCCGGTCCAAGGCCTATCTGTTCGCCGGGGTCGAGATTCGCTGGAAATGCGCGCCCGAGCTGATCAGTGACGACACGCCTACGGAGGCGGTGTTCCAGTTTCCTGGTGGCCTGTCCGACCATCTGCGCGAGCAGATTGGCGGGCGGGAGTGCGCGACCAGCCAGTTCTTCTCCGGCAATCAGGATTTTCCGAGCGGCGCAGGCCGGGTCGAATGGGCGGTGGCGTGGCCGCTTTGGTCCGACGGCAGCTATAGCTGGTATTGCAATACGATTCCGACGCCTGACGGCGGCACGCACGAGACTGGCCTGCGCGCCGCGCTGACCAAGGGCATTCGCGCCTTTGCCGATCTGGTGGGGCAGAAGAAGGGCAAGGACATCACGGCCGAGGACATCATGACCTCTTCGGAGATCATGCTGTCCGTCTTCATTCGCGACCCGCAATTTCAGAGCCAGACCAAGGATCGGCTGACCTCGCCAGAGGCCGCGCGGCTGGTCGAAAATGCCGTGCGCGACCATTTCGATCATTTCCTGTCCGACCATATGGACCGGGGCAAGGCGCTGCTCGCCTATGTGCTCGACCGCATGGACGAACGGCTGAAGCGCAAGCAGGAGAAGGAGGTCAAGCGCAAGACCGCCACCTCCGCCCGCAAGCTCCGACTGCCAGGCAAGCTGACCGACTGTTCCGCCGACGATCCGGAGGGTACGGAGCTGTTCATCGTCGAGGGCGACAGCGCCGGTGGATCGGCCAAACAGGCGCGCGACCGCAAGACGCAGGCGATCCTGCCGATCCGAGGCAAGATCCTGAACGTCGCATCGGCCAATAACGCCAAGATCCTGGCCAATCAGGAAATTGCGGACATGGTGCTGGCGCTGGGCTGCGGGACGCGAAAGGACTGCAATCCCGATACGCTGCGCTATGAGCGGATCGTCATCATGACGGACGCCGATGTCGACGGCGCGCATATCGCCACGCTGCTGATGACTTTCTTCTTTCAAGAAATGCCGGAGCTGGTGCGGCGCGGGCATCTCTATCTGGCGCAACCGCCGCTCTATCGCCTCGTGTCAGGCGGCAAGAGCCTCTACGCGCGCGACGACGTCCACCGGGCGGAGATCATGACCAGCGAGTTCAAGGGCAAGAAGGTCGAGGTCAGCCGCTTCAAAGGCTTGGGCGAAATGAACCCGGGCCAGTTGCGCGAAACGACGATGGACCCCAAGACCCGCGGCATGATCCGCATCACCCTGCCCCCCGACGTCGAGGACAGGGCGGCCGTGCGGGATCTCGTCGACCGGCTGATGGGCAACAATCCGGCGCATCGCTACGCCTTCATTCAGGAGAATGCGGCGACGATCGATGAGGAAGCGATCGACGCGTGATGTTCGCGGCGAAGTGCGTGATAGGTTCGGGAGTACAGGCAGCTGTTGGAAATATCACGCAGCCGTGCTCAGCTCAGTCATATTTGCAGAAAAGCGGAGTACCGTTGGGGAATGGCAAGACTGACACGCGAAGAGCGAATTGAGAAAAACAAACGGCCCTGGGCGCTGGTTGAATGGGACGACCTAGCCACCTTTATTGGTCCGAATGCCCAGCGGTTCGAAAGATGTTGGAGCGACCTCCGACAGAAAACATTGGAAAAAGGTTATGGGATGTCGCGCGGCTTCTGCTGGCCTGCCTTTCTATTCTCTTTTGCCTGGTATTTCGCGCGTAAGCAGTGGCTTATTGGAGGTTTACTATTGGTGCTGCCGATCGTGATGGGCATGTTCCTGAAAAGCGCTGGCGGCGCCCTCGGGATCAGCATTGCGATGGCAATGATGGCCAAGACATTTTACCTCCAAATGTCGATCCCGAAGATCGCCAAAATTCTGGAAGTTCATCCTGAAGGAGATCAACGTGATGCGGCATTGCAAGCAGCCGGCGGCATCTCATGGCCGGGCGCGATCATTGGTGGAGTGATACTAGCCATCGGGTATTGGGCAGCGATCTGGACGCTGATGCGTCTGTATACGGCATAACGGCCCGGGCAAAGGTTCCCTCGGCGAGGTCAGCCCGCCAGCGCCTCGACCAGTGCCTTCACCTTCTTCTGGCGCCATTGCGGCAGCGGGGCGATGAGCCAGTAGGCCAGGGGCGTTTCCTTCACGTCGCCGACCTGGCGGACACGGCCCTCGGCGATGTCGCGCGCGGCGAGGAGTGAAGGAACGGTGGCCTGGCCGAAGCCGTTGGCCGCCGCCTCTATCGCAAGGCCGCCATCGGCCACGCGCATCACGGTGGGGAGGTCGCCTGCCGGGCAGCCCGGCCATTCGATGCGAGTCTCGGGGCCGCCGCCGGGCGCCTCGACCGTCACGAAGGCAGCGTCGCCGATCTTTATGCCCTCATTCTCGCCCGGCCCCTCGGCCAAACGCAGCGCGATGTCGAGATTGGCTTCGGTGAAGTCCAGGGCCTCGTCCGCAGCCACCAGCGAAAAGCTGAGGTCCGGAATGCCGACGGCATAGGCGGCAAGGCGCGCCTGAAGCCATTTGGCGGTGATGTCGCGAGGCGCAGCAATCGTCAGCGACAGGCTGCTTTGCCCCGCCTGCATGGCCCGCACGGCCTCCTCGAACATCAGGAAGCCGCCACGCAAGGCATCAAGACCCGCTTCGGTCTCCGGCGTCATCTCCAGTCCCTTGGGCGTACGGCGGAAGAGGACCACGCCCAGCATGTCCTCCAGAGCGCGAATCTGCTGCCCGACAGCGGCAGGCGTGACGGCCAGTTCATCAGCGGCGCGGGTGAAGGACAGGTGACGGGCTGCGGCATCAAGCACGCGCAGGCCGTTCAACGGCAAATGGGTGCGCTTCATTCCGCTACAGCCGGCGCGATAAGGGAGAATCGGGGAATGGCGACATCGAACGTTTCCCCCAGTGACCCGACCATATGATAGCTGCCCTGCATGGCCCCTGTGGGCGTAGCGAGCGGACATCCCGAGACATAATCGTAAGATTTGCCGGGCTGAACGACCGGCTGTTCGCCGACGACGCCTTCACCCTCGACCCGATGCTGGACACCGCGCCCGTCGGTGATGAGCCAGCGCCGGGTGAGCAGCTGAACCGGCTCCGGGCTCTCATTCTCGATACGGATATGATAGGCCCAGAACCAGCGGCCCCGGTCCGGCTCCGACTGTTCGGGCAGGAAGCTGACCGACACGCGCACGGTAATGCCGCGTGTCGTCGCCGAGAAAGGGAAAAATCCACTGATGGCCTTAGGAGTCATCCCGCTAGAATCGACTAGAGGCCGATCCCGGTCAAGGCCCGATCAAGGTCCTCGATCAGATCGTCCACATCTTCCAGTCCCACGTTGATACGCAGCATGTCCTCGGTGATGCCGACCTCAAGCCGCGCCTCGGCCGCCATGCCATAGTGGGTGGTGGATGACGGGTGAGTCATCAGCGACCGGGAATCGCCGATATTGTTGCTGATATCGATGAGGTTAAGGCCATTGAGCAGACCATGCGCCTCTTTCCGACCGCCGCCCGTGTAGATGGAGAAGATAGGGCCGGCGGCGACCATCTGCTTTGTCGCAAGCGCGTGCTGCGGATGGCTGGCAAGGCCTGGATAGAGGACCTTGGGCAGGCGTCCTTCCAGGAATGTTGCGACCTTCAGCGCGCTTTCACTCTGGCGGCGGATACGCAGATCGAGCGTTTCCAGCCCTTTCAGCACCACCCAGGCGTTGAACGGACTCAGTGTCGGGCCGGTGTTGCGGTGGAAAGGAAGGAGCGTCTCATTGATGAACTTCTCTGTTCCACAGACCGCGCCGGCGAGCACCCTGCCCTGTCCGTCCATCATCTTGGTTGCGCTGTAGGCGACCACGTCTGCGCCATAGTCCATCGGCCGCTGCAGCGAGGGCGTGGCGAAGGCATTGTCGACGACCGAGGTGATGCCGTGCTTGCGGGCGACGCCGCACACGGCCTCCAGATCGACAAGGTCCATTGTCGGATTGGCGGGCGTTTCAAAGAAGAAGACCTTCGTATTCGGGCGCACGGCCTTTTCCCACGCATCCGTGTCATGTGCGTGGATGGTCGTCACCTCTATGCCGAAGCGCGGGAACAGTGTGTCCGTCAGCCAGCGGCAGGAGCCGAAGGCAGCCTTGGCGGCGACGATATGATCGCCCTGCGACAGCTGGCACAGCAGGGCGGCGGTCATGGCGGCCATGCCGGTCGCGGTGGCGCGGCAGGCCTCAGCCCCTTCGAGCAGGGCGATGCGCTTTTCCAGCATCTCCACGGTCGGGTTCTGCAGGCGGCTGTAGGTCATGCCCTGCTGCTCGCCAGCAAAGCGCGCGGCCGCGTCCTCGGCACAGTCATAGGCATAGCCGGAGGTCAGGAATAGCGCCTCCGACGTTTCCCCCCATTCCGACCGCGCCGTGCCGCCGCGCACCGCGAGCGTTGCCGGGCGCCAGTTGGCGGTGATGCTCTTGTCCTGTCCAGTCCGTTTTTTCATGATGCCTTCGTCCGTAAATGGGCGGGGGCGGGCCGAACGTCCGGCGTGCCCCCCGCCAGTATCTCCGCCGCCTGCGCCATGTCGCAATTACCCCCTGAGAGGATGACTGCAACCTTCTTGCCGCGCATCGCCTCTTTTTCCTGCAGCAGGGCGGCGAGCGCGACGGCCCCTGCCCCCTCGGCCAGATTATGCGTGTCCTGCCAATAGATGCGGATTGCCTCGGCCAGTTCATCGTCAGTGACAGCCACAAAGCGATCGGCGCGGGCCCCGAAATAGTCGAGCGCGGCCTGTACCGGCGTACAGACGGCAACCCCGTCCGCGAAGGTCCAGGCGGAGTCGGTGGAGATCAGACGACCCTGTTCGAAAGACTGCTTAGCGCCGTCGACATGGGCAGAGACGACGCCGACCACCTTCGTCTTGAGGCCCAGCGCGTCACGCGCCGCGATCGTGCCGCACAGGCCCGATCCGCAGCCGACGGGGACATAGACGGTATCGAGATCAGGCACTGCCTCGAACAGTTCCAGCCCGTAGCTGGCGACGCCGCGCACGAGCTGATCATGATAGGCCGGAACCATGTAGAGGCCCGACTGTGCGGCACGGGACATCGCCTCCGCCTTCGCGCTGTCGAAATCATGGCCATGTTCGATCAGGTCCGCGCCGAATGCGCGCATCGCCGCATTCTTTTCCAGCGCATTGCCGTGAGGCACGATGATCGTCGCGCTTATGCCGGCGGCGGTCGCTGCCCGCACCTGCGCCTGGCCGTGATTGCCGCGCGTCGCAGTGATGATGCCGCGTACCTCCGGATGGGCGCGGGTCAGCCAGTCGATATAGGTGATCGCGCCGCGCACCTTGAACGCGCCGGTGGGCGTATGATTCTCATGCTTCACCCAGACGTCGCATCCCGCGCGCGCCGCCAGCAGCGGCCAGGCATATTGGGGCGTCGGCGGAACCTGCGCATGCACCAGATCGGCAGCCGCGCGCAGCGAGGTCAGGGTGAAGTCGTCCATCAGTCTCCCAGTGCCGCCAGCACGGCATCTCCCATCTGGGCGGTCGACATCGATCCGCCAAGGTCAGGGCTGCGCGCACCACCGGCGAGGGCCTTCGATACGGCGGCCTCGATCCGGTCGGCCTGCGCGACCAGGCCGAGCGAGTAGCGGAGCATCATCGCCGCCGACAGGACCGTTGCCAGCGGATTGGCCTTACCTTGCCCTGCGATGTCGGGGGCGCTGCCGTGGATGGGTTCGTACAGGCCCTTGCCGTTTGCATCGAGCGACGCGGAGGCCAGCATGCCGATGGAGCCGACGCACATGCTCGCCTGATCGGACAGGATGTCGCCGAACAGGTTGCCGGTGACGATGACATCGAACTGGCCGGGGTTGCGGACCAACTGCATGGCGGCATTGTCGACATACATGTGGGACAGCGCGACGTCGGGATACTCCTTCGCCGTCTCGATCACCACGTCGCGCCAGAGCTGCGAGGTTTCCAGCACATTCGCCTTGTCGACAGAGCAGAGCTTGCCCTTGCGCGCCTGCGCGGTGCGGAAGGCGCTATGGGCGATGCGGCGCACCTCATCCTCATTATAGGACATTATGTCATAGCCTTCGCGCAGGCCGGTTGCGGTCTGGCGCATGCCCTTCTCGCCGAAATAGACGTCGCCGTTCAGCTCGCGCACGATCATCAGGTCGATGGCGGCGGCGACTTCCGGGCGGAGGGTGGATGAGTCGGCCAGTTCGGGAAACATCTTGGCTGGGCGCAGGTTGGAAAAGAGCGTCAGTTCCTTGCGCAGGCCAAGGATCGCCTGCTCCGGACGGAGGCGACGTTCGAGAGTGTCGCAATCCGGATCGCCCACCGCGCCGAACAGGATGGCGTCTGCGCGACGGGCGATGTCCAGCGTCTCGGGCGGGAGCGGATGGCCAGTCGCCTTATACGCCGCGCCGCCCACAAGCCCTTCCTCATAGGTCAGGCCATCGATGGCAAGGGCGTCAAGCACGCGACGCGCCTGGGCGATGACTTCCGGACCGATGCCGTCACCGGGAAACAATGCGATCAACATGCCTGCGCGCTCCAACGGAATAAGGATTTACCGGCGCGCGAATGCAGGAATCGGAACGCTCACGCAACCGCTCTTTTGAGGCGATCGATAAGCCTTTCGCGCGCGGCAAGGACGTCGGCACGGCGGTCCGTGAGGAGATTACGCTCCAGAAAATGGCCGGTCAGGCGGAACCCGTCGAGGATTGCATCCCAGTCCGCCGGGTCGCCGGTGGAAAGGAAGGATGGGAGTGGCAGGAGACGGCTTTCATAGCCCTCCGCCGCGCGGCGGCTGACGGCCGCGGCGCTTTTGGGGCTGACGAAGACCAGTTCCTGGGTCTGCCCGGTCGCCACGCAGGCCGACAGGTCGAGGCCGAAGCCAAGTTCGGTCAGGACGAGCAGTTCGTAGCGGACGAGCGCGGTGGCCCAACCGCGAGCGGCGGGCGCCGCTTCGATGGCGGAGAGGACGCCCGACAGCGCCTGATAGATGGCGGGGTAGCTGTTCTCTTCCGGCAAGGAGGCGGCGGTGAATGCGCAGGTCCAGTCGATGGCGGCGGCGGGCAAAGGTTCGGACAGCAAGGGCGCTCGGCTGTGGATCAACTCCACGGAGAGTCCCGCAAGCTGGGTTTCGGTACGCGCGCGATATTCCGCCTGCACGATGTTGCCGGGCGACAGAACTGGCCGGACGCGTCGCGAGCGACCGCCGCGCACATAGCCCGCCGTCAGTCCATTGTCCGGCGTCATCAGCCTGGCGATCGCGTCATGCTCCCCATGGGACCGGACGGCGCAGACGATTGCCTCTGTTGATAATGCTGGCATGGGATGGGCTTACAGCCTCCCCTGCCTGCGCGCTACATCATGCGCCGGAATAGACGGTCTTCAGGTTCATGAACTCGTGGACGCCATAGGGGCCTAGCTCACGACCGTAGCCGGATCGCTTGATGCCACCGAAAGGGGCCTCCGGCGCGGAGGCGAGCATCTGGTTCACTGCCGTCATGCCGGCGGCGATGTCACGCACGAAACGCGCTTTCTCGCCCTCGTCCTGTGTCCAGACCGAGGAGCCAAGGCCGAAGGGGATGGCGTTGGCGATTTTGATCGCTTCGTCGATGTCGGCGGCGCGGAACAGCATGGCGACGGGGCCGAATATCTCTTCCTGCATGAAATCGCTTTCGAGCGGAACGTCTGCCAGGATGCCGGGGGAGAGATAGGCGCCGGGACCGGGAAGCGGTTCGCCGCCGAACAGCAGCTTCGCGCCGGCCTTCTTGGCTTCGGCGAGCTGGCCGAGGACGGTGTCGCGTTGTTCGGCGCTGGAGAGCGGGCCCATGTCGGTGGCGGGGTCGAGGGGATCGCCGGTTTTTACCGCTTTCATCGCGGCGGAGAATTTCTCCAGGAAAGCGTCGTAAATGTCGGTATGGACGATCATGCGCTTGGCGCAGATGCAGGACTGGCCGCTATTCTGGATGCGGGCGGTCACCGCCTGCGCCACCGCTTTATCGAGATCGGCCGAGGGCATGACGATGAACGGGTCCGATCCGCCCAGTTCGAGAACGACCTTCTTGAGGGCCCTGCCCGCCTGCTCGGCCACCGCCTTGCCCGCGCCCTCGCTGCCGGTCAGCGTTACGGCGGCGATGCGGTCGTCGGCGATGATGGCGGCGACAGCGTCCGAACGGATGGGCAGGTTCTGGAACAGGCCCTCTGCACCGCCCGCCGCCAGCACCATCTCCTCCATCAATGCGGCGCAGCCCTGCACATTGCTGGCATGCTTAAGCAGGCCGACATTGCCGACCAGCAGCGCGGGGGCGAGGAAGCGGACGACCTGCCAATAGGGGAAGTTCCAAGGCATGACCGCCAACACCGGGCCGATGGGGAGCCAATGCACCGTGGCGGAGCCGCCCGACGCCAGGGATATCGCGCTCGTGTCTAGCATCGCCGGGCCGGCCTTCGCATAATAGCGGAAGGCGGCGATGCATTTGTCGACTTCGGCGACTGCGGATTTCAGAGTCTTTCCCATTTCCTGCGTCGCCATGCGGACGAGGCGATCCGTGTTCGCCTCATAGGCGTCGGCGATCTTGACCAGCAGCGCCGCGCGGTCCGCCACGTCGACGGTGCGCCAATGGTCGAAGGCGGCGGTGGCGCGATCGAGCTTTTCCGAGATGGCGGCGGCGTCGAGTTCGGCATGGGTGGCGGTCTGTTCGCCGGTGGCGGGGTTTATGCTTTTGAGCATCCGGGAACTCCTGGAGCGAACGGAGAGGGGAACGGGTCTTAAGCGTTTGGGCAGATAGTCCGATCCCCCGGCGCGCACTCACCCGTGGAAATAATCATAGACTGTCTGCGCGACCTGGGTGGAGACGCCGGGGGCCTTCTGCAGATCCTCCAGCGTCGCGCCCTTCACGGCCTTGGCGGTGCCGAAATGCATCAGCAGCGCCTTCTTGCGGGCCGGGCCGATGCCGGGGACCTCATCCAGCGAACTGACGGTGATCGCCTTGCTGCGCTTCTGCCGATGCGCGCCGATCGCGAAGCGGTGCACCTCGTCGCGGAGGCGCTGCATGTAGAACAGGACTGGGTCGTTGACCGGAAGGCTGATCTCCCGCCCGTCCATCAAATGGAAGACCTCGCGGCCATCGCGGCCATGATGCGGCCCCTTGGCAATGCCGATCATGCAGACATCCTCGATACCGAGATTCTCCAGCACCATGCGGGCCGTGTTGAGCTGGCCCTTGCCGCCGTCGATCAGCACCAGGTCAGGCCATTCGCCGCTGTCGCGATCCGGGTCCTCATCCTTCGCCCGGGCGAAGCGGCGCTCGAACACTTCGCGCATCATGCCGAAATCGTCACCGGCGATGGTCTCGGGCCGCTTGATGTTGAACTTGCGATAGGCGTTCTTGCGGAAACCCTCCGGCCCGGCCACGACCATCGCGCCAAGTGCGTTGGTCCCCTGGATGTGGCTGTTGTCATAGACTTCGATGCGGTCGGGCACGCCGTCCAGACCGAAGGCCTCGACCATGTCGTTCAGCACCTTCGCCTGCGTCGTGGATTCGGCGAGGCGGCGGTCGAGCGCCTCCACGGCGTTGCGCTGCGCCTGACGGATCAGCTTCATGCGGTCGCCGCGCTGGGGCACCTCGATCCGCACCTTGACGCCGATCCGTTCCGTCAGCGCTTCGGCCATAAGCTCGCATTCGGCCGGCGCGCGGTCGGCGAGGATTAGGCGCGGCGGCGGCACTTCCTCGTAAAATTGCGCCATGAAGCTGGCCAGCACCTCATCCTCGGCCACTTCCGCCGTATGGACGGGGAAGAAGCTGCGATGGCCCCAATTCTGGCCACCGCGGATGAAGAAGGCCTGGATGCACATCGCGCCATTCTTCTCGGCGAGGGCGAAGAGGTCGGCGTCGCCCAGCCCCTCCGCATTGATCGCCTGCGACCCCTGAATGAATGTCAGCGCCTTTAGCCGGTCGCGGATGACGGCGGCTTGCTCGAAATCCATCGCGTCGGACGCAATCTGCATTGCCGCGCCCAGCTTCTGCTGCACCTTGGTCGACTTGCCGCCGAGAAAGTCCTGGGCGTCCTGCACCAGTTCGCCATAGGCTGCGTCCTCGATGCGGCCGACGCAGGGGGCGGAACAGCGCTTGATTTGGTAGAGCAGGCAGGGTCGCGAGCGGTTTGCGAAGAAGCTGTCGGTGCAACTGCGCAAAAGGAACAGCTTCTGCAGGGCGTTGATCGTGCGGGTGACGGACCCGGCGCTGGCAAATGGGCCGTAGTAGCGCCCCTTCGCCTTGCGCGCGCCGCGATGCTTCTGAATACGCGGATAGGCGTGATCCTCCCGCAACAGGATGAAGGGGAAGCTCTTGTCGTCGCGCAGCAGCACATTGTAGGCGGGGCGGAAACGCTTGATCAGCTGCGCCTCCAGCAGCAGCGCCTCCGCCTCATTATTGGTCGTGACGATGGTCATCGAACGAGTCTGGGCGACCATGCGCTGCAGCCGCTTCGGCAGGCGATCCACCTGAGTGTAATTGGTGACGCGGTTACGCAGGGCGCGCGCCTTGCCGACGTACAGCACGTCACCGCGCGCATCCTGCATCCGGTAGACACCCGGGCGGGTCGGCAGGGTCTTCAGAACATTGCGGATCGCCTCAACCCCGGCATCGATATCCGGCAGGCCAGCCCCGCGCACGGTATAGGTGGCCTGGTCTTCATTGAAACGATCGGGGGACTGTGGGCGGGACATGGAGGGGAGATAGAGGGTAGAAAGCGGAATGCAAAGATGGGGTTGGTCGGTTGATTGCCGATGATCGACGCGATAGTCCGATCCGTATCCATCCGCGACGGCTGCGGACTGCAGTTCGGCGAAGATCATAAGTCAGAAAGGTATCGCGCATTCTGTCCCCCTTCACCGGATTGCGCCTTCTGCTGCCCGCCATTGTGCCGTCATGGCGCTTTTTCGATGTCGTGAGCGCCAGCCCTCGGTTGGACTATGCGGTGATGACCACAGCCGACGAAGAGGCCGGACAATGGCAGGAATTTCGGCTCCGACCCGCCACCTTATCTTTAAGGGCCATGCTCCGCCGCCTGCTGTGGAATGCGGAATGGAACGAGAATCTGTTTCTGGTTAGCCTTGCCGAGAGAATGATGCGGGTGAGCACGGCGGAAACGGAGGCGCATAGCGAGCGCGAACTGCTTTTGCGGGTGGCGCGGCACCTCGACCGCCATGCGGCGTGCGACCGAAGCGCCTATCTGCAGATTCGCCTGCGTTTTGTAAGCCGTGCCGGTATGGGGGAGCAGATCAGCGAGCAGGTCGCCTATCTTTCCAGCCCTCGGCGCATCGCCGAATTGATCACACCATGACGCAGGGCGAAGCCGCGAACCTCACGTCTGCAATGATGGCCCTGGCCTTCATCCAGCAAAGCCTGGAGCATCTGCGTCCCGCCGCGCGCCTGCAGGAACGGCTACTCTTTGCCCCACGTCTGATCCTTTCCGTGCTGCTCTTCATGGCCGGCGTCGGCGCGCCGGTCCTGGGTCTGCATCCTGCCCTTCTGACCCTTGCCCTGGTGGCGAACCACCTCTTCATCCTGCCCTTCTTCAACGGCCCCTATAATGGCGGGGCGGATCGGATGAGCCTGCTCATCCTCCTCTGCCTTGCCGGCACCTATAATCTGCCGGACGCCGGATGGCGGGAACTGGCCTTGGGCTATCTGGGGATGCAGTTGCTGCTCAGCTATGTCATGTCTGGATGGGTCAAGATTGTGAATCCGGACTGGCGCAGCGGCCGCGCGTTGCGCGACGTCTTCCTGTTCTCCGCCTATCCCGCCGGCGATAATATTCGCAGATGGGCGAGCTATCCCGGACTGGTCCGCGCGGCGGGATGGGCAGTGATGGGGTTCGAACTGGCCTTCCCCCTCACTTTCCTGTCGCGCCCGGCCCTGCTGGCAGGGTTAGCCGTCGCGGCTCTGTTTCATGGGGCCAATGCCTGCCTCTTTGGGCTTAACCGCTTCTTCTGGATCTGGATCTGCGCTTATCCTTCGATCCTTTGGCTGCAAGACCGGGTTATGTAATCGGCGGTTTCCGTGCGCCGGTAGCTGTCCGATCGCGACGGCGCATGATAGAGCGTTGGAATGATGAAATTTTCCTGTCTCTGCGGCCAGGTCCGCGTTGAAATCATCAGCCGGCCCGAGTTCATTCATGAGTGCAATTGCACCTTGTGCAGCAAGTCGGGGGCGCGCTGGTCCTATCTGCACCCTTCCGAAGCGCGCGTGGAAGGAACGACGCAGGGATATAGCCGGGCCGACAAGGATGATCCGGCGGCGGAAATCCATTTTTGCACGACCTGCGGATCGACAACGCATTTCGTCCTGACCCCAAGCGCCGTGGCGCGCTACGGGAATAGCCAGATGGGCGTCAATATGTGGCTAGCGGATCCAGAGGAGCTGACAGGGATGGAGCTGCGCTATCCTGACGGCCGGGGATGGGCCGGCGAAGGCGCATTCGGCTATGTGCGGGACGCGTATATAATCGGTCAGTGAGATATTGCAGCAGCGATTGGCTGAAACGCACCGTCCCTTAACGGAGCTGGCCATAGCTGCACTGCAATATCGCAATTGCGAAGTGGTCCGGAAACATGCCGGAAAGATTCAAAATCATATTTATTTCAATATGTTATTTGATACCCGTTTCGTCCATGGAATTGCACAGTCCAACGATTTGCTGCATCGCAACAGTCGCAATTCCTCAAACGCTCCGCATGTTCGTGCCTTGCCTGTCCGGGCAGACACATCCTCTCATTCACGGAGACATGCATATGAGCCAATTCGACAAGCCAACCGACAAGAGCAAGTTGGAGACCATCGCGGGATCGCTAATGCTGCTGTCCTTCGGCCTTGGCATATTGGCGTTCCTGATCGCCATCGACCGGCCTGAATGGTTCACCCTCCGCCCCGCATCGGGCACGGCGGCGGCGATGTCCAAGGCTTCCGACACCCAGACGCACAAGCAGGTAGGGCAATAGGCCCACCAGGCTTGAAAAAGAATGCGCCCCTATCGGTGAGAAGATGCCTGGGGCAGAAGAGGGTCGGCGCAGCCCGTTTCCGGAACCATCGCGCAATCGGGCACTTGAGCAGCAAGCGCCAACCCATGAGGACCTATGATCGTTACAGCCGCTCCCAGTTTCAGGCAGATTATCCGGGAGGTGTGGAAGCCGCTGGCGCTTCTTTTCGTCTGGGACGTGATCGTCACCATCACCTATTTCGTACTCCCCTTCAAAGCGCCGTCACTACCGCTGACATTGTTCGGCTCAGCGCTGGCTCTGTTCCTGGGGTTCAGGAGCAATTCCGCCTATCAGCGCTGGTGGGAGGCGCGCGGGCTGTGGGGGCTGATGATCAACGCGAGCCGCAGCCTCGCCCGGCAGGCGCGAAACTACCTTCCCGAGGACGCGGTGGATCTGAAGCGGTCTATCGTGCTCCGGCAGATTGCCTACGTGAACGCGCTGCGATGCCAGCTACGCCGACAAAGCCCCGACGATGAGGTGCTGCGCTTCCTGAGCCGGGGAGAGGCAGACTTCGCACTGGCGCGCACCAATGTTGCCAACGGGATCGTCGACGGTACGGGCCGCCGCATCAACATCGCGCGGGAGAAGGGCTGGCTGGACACCATTCAGCAGACGTCGATGGAAAGCGTGCTGATCGACATCGCCAATGCGCAGGGCGGAATGGAGCGGCTGAAGAATACTCCCCTACCCAGCCAGTATCGTTTCTTTCCGACGCTGTTCACCCATATGTTGTGCATCCTGCTTCCCATCGGGCTGGTGGAGACGCTCGGGTTCGCGACGCCGCTGGGGTCGACGATCGCGGGCCTCATGTTCCTGGCGGTTCTGGCGATCGGCGACGATCTAGTCGATCCGTTCGCGAATACGCCGCACGACGTGCCCCTGACGGCGATGTGCCGGACGATCGAGATCGACCTGCTGCAGGCGATCGGTGACGAAGCGCCAGAGCCGATGACGGCAGATGCGGGGGGTGTGTTGTGGTAAATGTTCAGAGCGAGATGACGTTACCTTGATCCGTTCGTCCCGAGCGAAGTCGAGGGACGGTGCGCACCACGTCTCGACTACGCTAGACACGAACGGAGGTTGGGATTTCTGCCCCAAGTCATCATGAAAAAGGCCGCTCCGGATACCGGGCGGCCCTATTCATGTCAGATGAGGCAACAGCGTCAGACGACGGGGCCGAGACCCTTGATGGCGGTGTCTACGAGGACCTTGTCCGCCTTGGCGTCATGCGACTGCGCGATGATGGCGGTGGCGGCGGAGGTCGCGGCTTGGACGGCCTTGGCGCGGACGTCGGCGACGGCCTTACGCTCGGCAGCGGCGATCTTTTCCTCGGCCATCTTCTGGTGACGCTTCACCAGTGCGGCGGCGCGGGTCTTGGCGTCGTCGACCAACTGCGTGGCCTCTTCCTCGGCGCGCGAGCGCAAGGCGTCGGCTTCGGCGGCGGCGCCGGCGATCTTCTTCTCATATTCGGCTTTGAGCGCTTCGGCTTCAGCGCGGAGCTTGGAGGCTTCGTCAAGCTGAGCGCGGATGCCGGCGATCTTGCTGTCGAGCGACTTGCCGATCAGCGCCGGGACCTTCTTGACGATCAGCACGATCAGGAAAACGGCCATCGCCGCGCTGACCAGCGCACCGGGGCCTACCAGCCCGAACAGCGCAAGCTCGGAATGGCTCTCGGCGCCATGGGCGACAAGGGCTTCCTGATGATCGGCCTCGGCCAGATTATGGGCGACTTCGGCGGAACCGGCGTCGAAATGGGCGGGGGCATCAGCCATGAGCGAGGGCTGCCTTTACTGCTTGCTGGGCCGCTGCCGCCGTGGGCTGGACACCCGAAACCTTGGCGACAAGGTCCTGGGCGGCTTCGGCGGCGACCGCCTCGATCTCCGCCATGGCGGAGGTGCTGGCGGCGCGGATTTCCGCTTCGGCCGCGGCGATTTTCTCCGCGATCTTGGCGTCTGCCGTGGCTACCTTCTTCTCGGCGTCCTTGGCGGCCTTTGCCTTGGCCTCGGCGACGAGCGCCTGGGCTGCGGCGCGGCTTTCATTCTCACGGGCGCGATAGTCCGCCTCGATTTCGTCACCACGGGCGAAGGCAGCCTTTGCAGCCTCCAGATTCCCGGAGATCTTGCTGTCCCGCGCCTCGACCGTCGACTGGATTTTGGGCACCATGCCGAGACCGACGACGAAGAAGACGAAGCCGAAGGTCACCAGCATCCAGAAGATCTGGGACGACCATACTTCAGCAAGTTGCGCGATTTGCGGCATTGCACCCGTTTCCCGATTGGCAGCCGGGCAGCGAGCCGCCCGGCCGTCAGAGCATTCTAACCTGAATTCCGTGCGCCTGTTAGGCGACGAAGATCAGGATCATCGACACGACGAACGCCAGCAGGCCGAGAAGTTCGGCGGCGGCGAAGCCGATGAACAGGCGACCCTGCTGACCGTCAGCAGCCGACGGGTTGCGCAGCGCGCTCTCAAGGAACGAACCGAAGACATTGCCCACGCCAAGTGCGGCCATGCCGGCACCGATTGCAGCCAGACCGGCACCGATCAGCTTTGCGGCTTCTGCGTCCATTATATATAACTCCTTCTTTCAAACTTCTGAAATTGTTGAACAAACTTAGTGGAGATTGACCGCGTCGTTGATGTAGAGCGAGGTCAGAAGAGCAAAAACATAAGCCTGGATCACGGCGACCAGCAGTTCCAGCGCGCTGATGCCGATCATCAGGATGAAGCTGGGCAGGCCAATCGCGATACCCCAGCCAGCGCCGGCGTTGCCGCTGTTGATGACGAAGCTGGACAGCACTTCCAGAAGGATGTGGCCAGCCATCATCGCAACGAACAGTCGTAGGCCAAGGCTGAACGGGCGGACCAAGAAGGACACCAGTTCGATGAACGGGATCAGCCACAGCAGCCATGCCGGCGTGCCGTGCGGCACGAACAGCGAGAAAAAGTGCAGGCCGTGACGCGCAAAGCCGACGATCAGGACGATCGAGAAGCTGAGGATCGCAAGGACACCTGTGGCGGTGAAATGGCTGGTGAAGGTGAAGGCGTGGCTGCCGACGAGACCCAGCGGGAGCAGGCCCAGCAGGTTCGCGAACAGGATGAACATGAAGAGCGAGAAGACGTAGGGAACGTAGCGCTTCCCCTCCGGCCCGACATTGGCGAGCAGCAGATTGTCGATGAACCCCGTCATCGTTTCCGCAGCGGCCTGCCAGCGGCCGGGAACCAGTTCCCGCTTCATGCCCAGCAGCATGAAACCCCAAAGCACGACGGCGGTGATGACCATCCAAAGCGCGCTGTTGGTAAAGGCAATATTGTAACCGCCAATTGCCCAGTGATCGGTGCCGAACAGCGGCTCGATCGCAAACTGGTGCATAGGGTCGATTTTGCCAGCCTCTGCCACGCTTACTCCAAACCTCTGTTACTGCGACAAAAGCGTCCTTATTTATCAGGACGCTTCGTCGAAATCCTAATGATGTTCCTGAAGGCAGCGATCGTCCCCAGAGCGAGGAGCGCCAGCAGGAGCCAGGGAGACGTGCCGAACCACCGGTCAAGCAACCAGCCGATCAACGCGCCGCCGGCAAGACCGCCGATCAGTTCCGCAAGGACGCGGTTGCCGAGGCGATAGCTTTCGTCCGCCCCCTGCACCTGCCCCTTTTTGGTCCTGACCGCTTCGTCATGCTCGGCCCGGGCAATCCGCTCCTGGAGCGATTTGATCCGTGCATCCTCGCCGACTTGGTCTTCCCCGGGCGCATCCTCAGCCATCATCCGCTCCACATTTCCCGTATGAAGCGGCCATGGCCCGTGCGGCTGCACCCGTCAAGGCGCGGCCCGTTTAGAAAGGAGGGGTGCCCGAGTCAACCGTTCTGCCGCCCCAGACCAAAAGGACGAGACGGCAGGCCGATTTCGGGACGGAAATCAGGTGGTCAGCCCGCCGTGGCGCAATAGTCCGGGAGGGAAATAGAGCCACTTTTCTTCTGCCAAGCGCCGCCCGACAGCTTGTACATTTGCCCATCCTTCACTCGGCTGGCGAGGGTCTGACATCCGGTAGCGGCAGCAACGTCGGCAACGGTCACGCCACGCTTGGATGCGAGGTCCGTATAGACCGCGCGCCGCTTGATATTGATCGAATCCACCTCCGACTTCACGTCGGCGCCGACCGAACCCACGATGCCGAGATAGCCGTCGGCCTGCTCGCCCACAGCTCCGGCGGCCATGGCGGCCGTGACGGCGCCGGACTGGGCGCGGGCGGGCGCGGTGAAGACGAGGCCACCGGCGACGATGACGGCAGCGGTGGCGGCGAGAGCGATAAACTTGCGTGTCATTGCGGGAACAACTCCGGATTATTCTGGATCAGGTCCTGTGCGTCACGTTGCAGGCGCACGACCACTTCCTGCTGAACCTTCACATTGAGGTTGATCTCGATCGGCTTGTCGGGCGCGCGCACCTGAATGCACCCCCCGAGGGATAGGCCCGCGATCGCGGCCGCCAAGATTGCTGCTGTCTTCATTTCTGCTCCCCAGATGGCACTTTGTCGCTTTCGGCAGGCTGAACCGCAAGCCCCTTCAGCACCTGTTCCTGATATTGGTCGCCGACGCTGTTGCGGATAAGCCCGCTGGGATCGACGAACGACTTGGCCGTACTCATCAGACCACGGAACGGCGCCTGAATGCGGATGTTGAAGAGGAAGGGCAAGCCCAGGAAGTTGCTGGCGATGCCCTTCTGCTCCGGCTGGCCGCGATTGATGCCGTTAAAAACGACATTAGTCACCACCTCGCCATCCAACGCGCCGTCCATCAGGATGGACAGGCACTTATATTGGAGGTTTTTGAGCGCGTCGAAGGCCATCTTGCCGAACACGCCCACCTGTTCGTTGGACACCGGGCCGACGTAGGACAAAGTGCCCGAGGTACGCTGGGGGTCGCAGGGGATGGAGGGCAGGACGCCCTCCGGCATGATGAGCGGCGGGAGGCCGGCCTGTCGCGCGACGAGTACGCCGCCGGCGATCCGCCCGCCATCCGCATTGAAGATCAGCGGCATGATGCCGTCAAACGTGCCCGTGGCGGAGACATTCTCCAGTTCCATCTTCTGGATGAAAGATCCCGCGTCGAGGCCAATGACGCGAAAGGTCAGGTAGCGATCAACATTGGCGCTGAAGTCCATCGTCGTCGCCAGCAGCTTGAGGTCACCGCCGGAGAAGGGCCATGCCCCGTCCTCAATATGCACTTTCTGCCCCGGCTCCAGGCGATAATGCACCACGCCGTCGGTTGCCTCGATACCCGGATTGACACTGGCTATCCGTACCTCCTGATGCGGAGCGGTGACGAGGCCGATCAGATCGGTGAAATGGATTTCGCCCGACAGCCCGTTAACCGGGCCGAAGGCGGCGGCGAGGTCCATCTTGTCGGTTCGGAACGTGCCATCGCTGGTGACAGCATTACCGTTCCAGCGGACCTGGCCATGGCCATTGACAGAACCGGCGGCGTTGGCGACGACACCAAGCGCAAGACGGGTGATCGTTTCTGGCTGAAGCGTTGGCGAGAAGGTGATGCCGGGAACGCTCAGGTCAGCCTTGCCACGGCCGGGTCCAAGGTCGTGGACGATGTCAGCGAGGACAACGGTTGCGCCGCTCTTTGGCTCTACCAACGTCCCTTTCGCGGTGATGCGGCCATTCTGCACCGCCAATGTGAAGTCATGACTGTCGAGTGGGTTGAAGCGATCGGGAACGGCAGTGTCGCTGAGCGTCAAGCCGCCATTGACGGTGAGCGCGCCCTTGGCGAAGCCCCAACGGCCGGCAAAATTGCTTGCGGCGAGCGGGACTGCACCGATGCGGCCGGATCCTCCCGAAAGTTGTCCGCCCATGCCTTGTCTCGCGGCGAGTCCCGTCAGGCTGGCAGCCGAAATACGGACGGGCGATGCGGCGGGTCCGATGCGCAGGTCCGCATCCTTTGCCTCGAACCCCGGTTTCGCCAGGGAGAAGCGGAGCGTGTTGGCGGACAGAAGCAACGGATTTTGCCCCATCCTGCCTTCGATCCGGGGAGACTTGATAGCCGCGCCACCGGACAGGCCCTTAGGACCATAGGTGACGATAGCCGGGCCCGTCGGGCATAGGGTCATACGGGTGCGGTCAAGCGATACGCTGTCATAGGCCAGACTGGTGAGGCCAAGCGGCGCGCAGCGCGTGCCAAGCGTCAGGACGCCCTGCCCGCTCACCCTGCCTTCGATCGGCAGGGTCAGCCCGCGCAGGCTCCCGCCCGGCAACGGGCCGTCGAGCCGGGCCTCGGTCTGGAAGCGGGTTGCGCCGCCATCGCCGGCGGTAAAGCGGACCGGCTCTAGCGCCAGGCGGGATTCGCCAGCCTCATAAGGGTCCATGAAGAGTTGGCCGCCAAAGCCGCCGCCGGGGCGTCTCGCCAGCCGGAGCGCGGCCTTTGGCAGGCCTCCGCCCTCCATCGTCGCGCTTCCGTCAAGCGACCAGTCCGCCTTTGGCCAGGACAGGGAGAAGCGACCGCCTTCGGCCAATGCAAGGCGCGCGCCGCTGCGGCTGGCAAGGCTCGCGTCGGAAAGGATGACGGCCCCCGTGCTTCCGCGCTGCGAGAGGGCGAAACGGGTGCTTATCCGGTTTTCCTGCCCTATGCCGCGCACAGCATCCGCGAGTTTCAGCGCCAGCGGTCCGACGGGAGTTCCTGCCCCCAAGCTCCTGATCGATGCGAGGGGATCGCCGCCGCCATAAGCGATGTTCTGCACGTCGACGAGGCCCTCTGCCCGCGCGCGCAACCCCTCCGGGGCGTTGGTGAAAGACCATGACCCCGACGCCTTGCCGCCGGCCGCCGTCGCACCAGCGCCCTTGAACGCTGCCGAGGCGAGGTCGAACTGGCCGCGCGCGCCCTGCGCATTGCCGTCGAACAATATGTGACCGGATGGTCGGGAAGCGGCGAGGCCCGGGACGCGCAGCGCCCTTGCAGCAAATATCCCCTGCCCCGTCCAGCGATCGAGCGCATTGCCAAGGGTGACGTCGACATCGATTTGCGGTGCGGCGAGCGCGATGCCGCTGGCTGAGCAGCCAAGGGCACGGGCGCGTGCCGGGCCGCTGATCCTTGGTTGTCCCTTGCGCATCATGACGTCGACATAGGCCGTACCGCCGCTGACGCCGCAGCCGCCGAACCGGGCGTTGGGCATTACGGCTGCCAGCTTGCCCGAAAAACCGTCCTGAAGATTGCCATGACCATCGAGATGCAGGCCTACCTGGCCCGCATCGGTGTCCAGCCGCATTCGCGTGTCCTGCAGCGCCACGGCCATATCGGGCAGACTGAAGGGGGCGGTGGACTTGGGATCGCGGAACTTGTCCAATTCGCCCAGGGTCAGGACGCCGTCATGGACCCGGCCATGCAGGCGCACGCCGCCTGCGCGAACGGCAGCCACCCCCGGAGTGAGGCCGCTCAGCGTCAGATCGACCTCAACCCACTTGGCAGTCAGGTCGGGATGCGCGGGATCGCCAAGGACGATATTCTCTATGCGGTGAGTGCGCAGGCCGATGGAGGCAAGATCGTAACGGGCGCGGACATCGAGGCGGCTCAGTTCCCGCCCGATGAAATTCTCAGCGATCGGCGCGCGCTGGGTCCAGAGCGCGAGTAGGATCAGGCCGACCGTACCTGCCGTCCCCGCAATCCACGCCGCCCGGCTGCCGCGACGCGTTTCGCTCTCCCCATCCTCACCGTCCATTCGCGCGTCCGACCCCGGTATCCTGTCCGTTATTCCATTCCGTAACGCATCCACAACGTCCCGCACCACGGAAATATCCTTGCGAGCCGTTTCGACCGGCCTTAGCCCTTAAAGGATGACGGGGGGCAATCCGGACAAAGGGCCTAAGGCACCGCAAGCGCATGATGGTGCAGGCCATCGCGAGCGCCTGCGCCAGCGGTTGCGCGATGGGGGCGGCGATGCGCTGCTGGATCATGAACTGATCGAATATCTGCTGGCGCTGGCGATACCCCGGCGGGACACCAAGCCACTTGCCCGTCTGCTGCTGCGCGAATTCGGCGGGATCGAGGGCGTGATGACTGCGGATTGGGCGGCGCTGGAGCGGGTGCCGGGCATGGGCGACACCAGCGTGGCGGCGATCAAGGTGGCGCAGGCGGCATCTTTGCGGCTGCTGCGGTCGCGGGTCGCCGAACAGCCAGTGCTGGGAAGTTGGCAATCCGTTCTCGATTATCTGCGCGCCGACATGGCCTGGCTCGGCATCGAGCGGGTGCGCGTACTGCACCTCAATAGCCGCAACATGCTGATCCGTGACGAAAAAATGGCGGACGGATCGATCGATCAGGCGGCAATCTATACGCGTGAGGTCATCAAGCGAGCGATGGAGCTTGGCTCCACATCGCTGATCCTGGTTCACAACCATCCCAGCGGCAATCCTGCGCCAAGCCGACAGGACATAGAGATTACCCGTCATATCGCGGAGGCCGGCAAGCGCATGGGGATTTCCGTGCATGACCATATCATCGTGGGAACGGACGGGCATAGCAGCATGCGCGCGCTGGGCCTGATCTAGACGGAGCAAGGGTGGCGGGCGGCCGGGGCTGAAAGCCGGGCCGCCCGCCGTCGACCCGTGGTGTGGGGTCCACGGGCCGGGGGGACTGTTCAGTTCGGGCCGCCGCCCAGATATTTGATGAGCTCTTCCTTGCTGACGGCACCCGATCCATCAGCGTCCGCCGAGGTGAAGGCCCCACTAGCCCATGCGCTGATCTCCGATGCCGGGAGCGCCTTGCCGGTCGATTTCACCTCCTGGGCCTTCAGCGCGACCATCCATTTGATGAATTCGGGCTGCTCGAGTTGTCCCGACTGATTCGCGTCATAAGAGGGGAATTCCGCATCGACGATGGACTGCACGGAGCCCGCGCCTTGAGACTGATTCCCTGTGGCGGCATTGTCGCCCTGTCGGGCAAGGACGGGGGACGCAGTAACCAGCATTGCGACGCAGACAAGCAGCTTCTTCATTATTCTCTCCGGTTTTCAAACCGCTAGGGCGACCCGTTTGCTACGGGGTATTGACAAATATTATGTCCAGACAGTGCATTCCGTTCCAGTAACGAATGCTGAACGTCCTCGTTCCAACGCGCATTCCGCTCCGGTAAACGGCGCATCCGGCGATATTTGCGACCAGCAGCTTTTCGCCGGGACGGCCGCACGCAATTTGCCGCGACGGGCCAGCGCTGCTACGCGCCGCGCATTCCCCACTTCAGCAGGATTCGTCATCATGATTCCGCGTTACTCCCGCCCCGAAATGACTGCGATCTGGGAACCGGAAGCCCGATTCCGCATCTGGTTCGAAATCGAGGCGCATGCGACCGAGGCGCTTGCCGATCTGGGCGTGGTGCCCAAGGAAGCAGCAAAGGCGCTGTGGGATTGGTGGGCGACAAACCCCTCCATCGACGTGCCCGCGATCGACGCCATCGAGGCGGTGACCAAGCATGACGTTATCGCCTTCCTGACGTGGGTCGCCGAAAATGTCGGCGACGAGGCGCGCTTCATGCACCAGGGCATGACCAGTTCCGACGTGCTGGACACATGTCTGGCGGTGCAACTGGCCCGTGCTTCCGACATCCTGATCGCCGACCTCGACAAGCTGCTGGAGGTCATCAAGCGTCGCGCCTTCGAACATAAGCTGACCCCGACGATCGGTCGCAGCCATGGCATCCATGCCGAACCGGTGACCTTCGGCCTGAAAATGGCTGAGGCCTATGCCGAATTTTCCCGCTGTAGAGCGCGGTTGATCGCGGCGCGGGCGGAGGTTGCGACCTGCGCGATTTCCGGCGCGGTCGGCACCTTCGCCAATATCGATCCGCGGGTCGAGGACTATGTCGCCGACAAGCTGGGCCTGACGGTCGAGCCGGTATCGACGCAGGTCATTCCGCGTGACCGGCACGCCATGTTTTTCGCAACGCTGGGCGTGATTGCCTCCTCCATCGAACGGCTGGCTGTGGAGGTCCGCCACCTGCAGCGCACCGAAGTGCTTGAAGCAGAAGAATATTTCTCGCCTGGGCAGAAGGGCTCGTCGGCGATGCCGCACAAGCGCAATCCAGTGCTGACCGAAAATCTAACGGGACTGGCGCGCATGGTGCGGGGCTATGTGACGCCGGCGCTGGAGAATGTGGCGCTATGGCATGAGCGCGACATCAGCCATTCCTCGGTCGAACGCTATATCGGCCCGGACGCGACCATCACGCTCGACTTCGCGCTCGGTCGCCTGACCGGCGTGATCGACAAGCTGCTCGTCTATCCTGAGCGGATGATGAAGAATCTCGACAAGATGGGCGGGCTGGTTCACTCGCAGCGTGTTTTGCTGGCGCTTACCCAGGCCGGCGTCTCGCGCGAGGACAGCTATCGCTATGTCCAGCGCAACGCCATGAAGGTATGGGAATCCGACGGCGCATTGTCGTTGCTGGAATTGCTGAAGGCGGACGCCGAGGTGACTGCCGCGCTGTCTCCGCAGGAGATCGAGGACAAGTTCGATCTTGGCTATCACTTCAAGCATGTGGACACGATCTTCGCCCGCGTCTTCGGCTAACTCTGTACCAAATTGGCAAATATGGCCGACGCGGGGGTGGAACGGCTTAATGATTTCCCTTAAGCTTAAGGCGAAACAGCCTTGGAAGGGGATGGAATGCAGTTCCTGAGGACCGCCTTGTGGGTCGTGCTGGCAGTAGCTCTGGCCCTGTTCTGCAAGGCGAACTGGGTGTCGGTGTCGGTGAAATTATGGGGCGATATGGTCGCTGACACGCGACTGCCGGTCTTGGTCGTCGGAGCATTTCTGCTGGGGGCGGTGCCTTTCTGGATCATGGCGCGGGCCACGCGCTGGCGGATGAAAAGGCGCCTTGATGCGACGGAGCGGGCGCTTGCCAGCGCTACCGCCGTGGCGACACCTCCCGCCCCGCCCGCGATGGGCACGCCCATTTCAACAGACCCTATCCTTTCCAAAGACGTTCTTACCCCGGCCAGCGAAGCATGACGAACCCGGTTTATGTTGCCATCGATACGCCCGACCTGCGCAAAGCGCAGGCGCTCGCGCAGCGCGTGCGCGGCCATGTCGGCGGGATCAAGCTGGGCTTGGAGTTCTTCTGCGCCAACGGCCATCACGGCGTGCATGAGATGACGAAGTTCGGCTTGCCGATCTTCCTCGACCTCAAGCTGCACGATATTCCCAATACGGTGGCGAAGGCAGTGCAGGCTTTGCATGTGCTGGAGCCGGCAATCCTGACGGTGCATGCCGCCGGAGGACGCGCGATGCTGGAGGATGCCAAGGCTGCGGCCGGGCAGAATACGAAAGTCGTCGCCGTGACGGTGCTGACCAGCCTGGACGACAGCGACCTGATCGACATCGGCGTTGGCGGAGCAGCTCTGGATCAAGTAGAACGGCTGGCAGACCTTGCCCGCTCCTCCGGTCTGGACGGCATAGTCTGTTCCGGCGAGGAAGTGGCGGCAGCGCGCAAGGCGTGGCCAGACGGTTTCTTCGTCGTCCCCGGCGTACGCCCGGCGGGTGGCGCCATGGGAGACCAGAAGCGTGCGGTAACACCGCGACAGGCGCTTGATCGGGGCGCTTCCATCCTGGTCGTCGGCAGGCCGATCAGCCTGGCGTCAGATCCGGACATTGCAGCGCGCGAGATCGAAGCCACGCTGTAAAAACGGTCTGCCCTCAGCAAATGTCCGCCTCAGCCACGACTGGGCGACTTTCCCGCGTGGCGCGCATGCGGCTTTTGGGATCATCCGGATCAGACGCAAGTATCACATGATCCTCATGGACTTCCGTCAACACACCCATGAAGGGGAAATCCGCAAGACTGCCCGTGACCCGGTAGCTCACGGAATCGCCAACCTTGAATGTTGCGGGATCAAAATTGAACGTGAATGGGCATGCTTCGCCGCTGCCAGTGTCCATCTGCCTTCTCCTTTACGGATATGTATGGGGACAGGAGACGATGAATCAAGAGTAGTAATTGTGATGCAACGGTTTCCCGATGGGACGGCAACAGCTAGAGGGGCGCCATGTCTCGAATCGCCATAAAAATCTGCGGCCTTTCAACGCCCGATACGATCGCCGCAGCCTTGAGCGGTGGGGCAAGCCATGTCGGGTTCGTGCATTTTCCCAAAAGCCCGCGCCATGTGGAGATGGACCGCATGGCAGCGCTGGCGCGCAGCGTTCCAAGCCATGTAACGCGCGTGGCCGTACTGGTGGCGCCGGATGACGTCTTGCTGAGCGAAATAGCCCCCCATGTAGACGTGCTGCAACTGCATGGCGAAGAATCGCCCGAGCGGACAACGGAGATACGCGCCCGGTTCGGTAAGACCGTGTGGAAGGCCATTCCGGTAAAAACGCACACCGATCTTGCCGCCGGCTCCGCCTTTGCAGGTGCCGTCGATATGCTGCTCTATGACGCCAAGACGCCAAAAGGCGCAGATCTGCCTGGCGGGATGGGCCTGCGGTTTGATTGGGACCTGTTGGCGGATTTCCGCCCGCCGCTCGCCTGGGGACTGTCAGGTGGACTCGATCCCGCCAATGTGGCTGAAGCCATCTGCATCACGCGCGCGCCGCTGGTCGATGTCTCGTCAGGCGTGGAAAGCGCGCCGGGCATCAAGGATGTGGACAAGATCACCGCCTTCTGCAATGCGGTCTCCGCATGAAGACACAGGCCGCCACTATTGCATATGCCGGCGCGCACATCGTGGGGCGATGGCGCTGAACGCTTCTCCTTTTTCGAAGCGAACAGCCCTACCATGCCTTGTGAGATTGAAGCGATCATGACCGACACCATCACCTTGTCCAACAGTCTGCGCACCCAGCCCGATGACCGGGGCCATTTCGGTACTTTTGGCGGCCGCTACGTCGCCGAAACGCTGATGCCGCTGATCCTCGACCTGGAAAAGGAATATCGGAAGGCGAAAACCGACCCGGCATTTGAAGAGCAATTCCAGATGCTGCTGAAACAGTATGTTGGGCGGCCCAACCCCCTCTATTATGCGGGTCGTTTAACTGAAGCGTTGCGCGAAGGCGCACCCGCCGGAAAAGGCGCCAAGATATACCTGAAGCGCGAGGAACTGAACCACACCGGCGCGCACAAGATCAACAATTGCATCGGCCAGATCCTTCTTGCCCTGCGCATGGGCAAGAAGAAGATCATCGCGGAGACCGGTGCAGGCCAGCATGGCGTGGCCACCGCGACGGTGGCGGCGCTGTTCGGCCTGCCCTGCACCATCTTCATGGGCGCGAAGGATGTCGAGCGGCAGAAGCCCAATGTATTCCGCATGAAGCTGCTCGGCGCGGACGTGCATGCCGTCACCTCGGGATCGCAGACGCTGAAGGATGCGATGAACGATGCGCTGCGCCACTGGGTGTCGAACGTGCATGATACTTTCTACATTATCGGTACGGCGGCAGGGCCCCATCCCTATCCCGAGTTAGTCCGGGATTTTCAGTCGGTGATCGGCAAGGAAATCCGCGCGCAGATGCTGGAGGCCGAGGGCCGCCTGCCCGATATGTTGATTGCACCGGTCGGTGGCGGTTCCAATGCCATCGGCATGTTCCACCCTTTCCTCGACGATCCGGAAGTTGCGATGGTCGGCGTCGAGGCAGCAGGCGAAGGGCTGGACAGCGGCAAGCATGCGGCAAGCCTGGCTGGCGGCGGATCGGGCATATTGCACGGCAACCGCACCTACCTGCTGCAGGACGAGGACGGACAGATCACCGAGGCGCACAGCATTTCGGCAGGGCTGGATTATCCGGGCATCGGGCCGGAACATAGCTGGCTGCACGAGATCGGCCGGGTCGATTATGTGCCGGTGACGGACGCAGAGGCGCTGGCGAGTTTCCAGACGCTCTCGTCGCTGGAGGGGATCATTCCCGCGCTGGAGTCGGCGCATGCCGTCGCCGCTGCGGAACGGATCGCGCCGACGCTGGACGCCGACAAGATCATCGTCGTCAATCTTTCAGGGCGGGGCGACAAGGACATCTTTACGGTCGCCGAAGCGTTGGGAGTGGAAATATGACCTCTCGCTTCGAAGCCACATTCGCGGCCTGCCGTGCAAAGGGACGGTCGGCGCTCATCACTTTCGTAACAGCGGGCGACCCGACGGCGGCGGACACCGGACCTATATTGGACGCGCTGGTCGAAGGCGGCGCGGACATCATCGAGCTGGGGATGCCGTTCACTGATCCGATGGCGGACGGGCCGGCGATCGAGCTGGCCAACCTGCGTAGCCTGGGATCAGGAACCAAGACTGCTGATATATTGGCGATCGCCACCGCCTTTCGCGCGCGGCATCCCGATACGCCCATTGTGCTGATGGGCTATGCAAACCCTATGTTGATCCGCGGCGCGGAGTGGTTCGCGGCGCAGGCCAAGGCGGCGGGTGTCGACGGCATCATCTGCGTCGATCTGCCGCCGGAGGAGGATCAGGAAATCGGCCCTGCCCTGCGCGCGGCTGGCGTGGAGCTGATCCGTCTGGCGACGCCGACGACGGACGCAGCCCGCCTGCCCGCCGTGCTGAATGGCGCGGGCGGGTTCCTCTACCATGTCTCGGTCGCCGGGATCACCGGCAAGCAGCAGGCGCAACTGACCAATATCGAAAATGCCGTCGCCAAGCTGAAGGCAGCGACCGATCTTCCGGTGGCGGTAGGTTTTGGCGTGCGGACCCCGGAACAGGCCGCCGCCATCGGGCGCGTGGCGGACGGGGTTGTCGTCGGCTCCGCCATTGTCGATATTGTGGGTTCACATGGAAATGAAGCGGCGCCCTTCGTGCGCGACTTTGTCGCCTCGCTGCGCGCCGCCATGACAGCAAGGGAGCATGCCGCATGAGCTGGCTGAACCGCGTCCGTAACGCCATTCCGTTTATCGCCAAGCGCGAGACGGCCGACAATCTCTGGCACAAGTGCAGTGGTTGCAATCAGATGGTGTTCACCAAGGAGTGGGAGGACAATCTGTCCGTCTGCCCGAAGTGCGACCATCATGGCCGCATCGGTCCCAAGGATCGGTTCGCCCAGATACTTGATGCTGGGAGCGTGTCCGTTCTGCCAACGCCGACGGTCAAGGAAGACCCGCTCAAATTCCGCGATTCGAAGAAATATACCGACCGCATCAAGGCGGCGAGGGCCTCCACCGGAGAAACCGACGCGCTGATCAATGCGCGCGGGACGATCGAGGGCATGGGCGTCGTCATGGGCGTGCAGGATTTCGCCTATATGGGCGGATCGATGGGCATGGGCGTTGGCGCGGCGTTCGTGCAGGGCGTTCAGGAAGCGATTGCGCACCGAGCCCCCTATATTATTTTCACAGCCGCCGGCGGGGCGCGGATGCAGGAAGGCATATTGTCCCTGATGCAGATGCCGCGCGCGACCGTCGCCATCGCCAAGCTGCACGAGGCAGGTCTGCCCTATATCGTCGTGCTGACAGACCCGACCACCGGCGGTGTGACCGCGAGCTACGCAATGCTGGGGGACATCCAGATCGCCGAGCCCAATGCACTGATCGGTTTTGCCGGACAGCGGGTGATCGAAAACACCATCCGCGAGAAGCTGCCCGAAGGGTTTCAGCGCGCCGAATATCTGCTCGATCACGGCATGCTCGACATGGTCGTCCATCGGCATGAACTGAAGGCGAAGCTGGCGCAGGTTATCGGCTATCTCGCGCCGAGGATAGCCGCCTGATCCGGCGTAACCACAGACCATAGCCCCCGGCAGGAAACATCATGCCCGATCACGCCGTTTCCTCCGACCGGGCCGTTCAGGCCCAGCTAGACCGGCTGGCCACGCTCTCGCCCGGCGCCGACATATTGGGGCTGGAGCGGATAACCTCCCTGCTCGCGCGGCTGGGCGATCCGCATCTGGCGCTGCCGCCGGTGTTCCATGTCGCCGGGACTAACGGCAAGGGATCGACCTGCGCCTTTCTGCGCGCCGCGCTCGAAGCCGATGGGCGGAGTGTGCATGTCTTCACCTCCCCCCATCTTGTGCGGTTCAACGAGCGGATCCGGATCAACGGTGCGCTGATATCTGATGAGGCGCTTGCGACCTATCTGGAGCGGGTGCTGGATGTCGCGGAGGGGATAGGGGCCAGCTTCTTCGAAGTGACGACGGCGGCGATGTTCCTGGCCTTTGCCGAGCATCCTGCAGATGCGTGTATCATCGAGGTCGGTCTGGGTGGTCGGCTTGACGCGACCAATGTGATTCCCGCCCCAGCCGTATGCGGCATCGCGCAGCTTGGCATCGATCATCAGAGTTTCCTGGGCGAAAGCCTTGCGGAGATTGCCGGGGAGAAAGCGGGGATCGCCAAGACTGGCACTTCGGTCGTGACCATGCGCTACGCCGACCCGATTGCCGCCGTCGTAGGTGAAGCGATAAATGCGCGCGGCGGCATATGGAGTCCGATGGGATCAGACTGGGATGCAGCCGTCTATCGGGGCCGGTTGCATTATCGGGATAGTGAGGGGCGGATCGATCTGCCCCTGCCGCGCCTGTCCGGGCCGCACCAGCCGATGAATGCTGCGCTGGCGACGGCCATGCTGCGGCATCAGTACGCAATTCCCGTCAGCGAGTCGGCGCTTAAGGCTGCGCCGCTGTGGGCGCATTGGCCGGCGCGGCTGCAGCGGTTGGACCGTGGCCCGCTTCTAGAACCACTCGACCCTCAAATCGTCGTGTGGCTGGACGGCGGGCATAACGCGTCGGCGGGTGAAGTGCTTGGCCGCTATTTCGATGAAGAGCGGTTGCCCGGGCAGAAGCTGCACCTTGTGATCGGCATGTTGGCCAACAAGGATATCGAGGCCTTCCTGGCGCCCCTGCGGGAGAAAGTCGCGCATATTCATGGACTTTCGGTGGACGGACATGAGCATCATCCCCCTGCCCGGTTCGCGGCCATCGCGGAAAAATGGGGTGTGTCCTTCACCGCATATCACGGGCCGCAGGATGCAATCGAAGCGATTGGCGCGCATGGCGGAACATCGGATATCCTGATCGCCGGATCGCTCTACCTCGCCGGAACCGTGCTTCGGATGAACCGCCAACTCCCCGACTGAATTCAGTTGCGATTGACTCGCAATAGCTGCATGCTATGCCTCTGTCAGGAGAATGGAGGCACGGCATGCGCAATCCCGAGATCACGCACAAATTGACCGACAAGTCGGTGCCCGAGGACCGGGGTAACCGCCTGTTCCTGTTCGCCGTGCGTCGCATGGCTATGGCAGGGGTGAACGATGCCCACGCGGCCAATGCCCTGCTGGGCAGCTTCGGGAAAAGCTATCGCCGTCCGCTGGTGTTGTTGCGCGCGATGATGCTGGAAATGGCGCGTGCGTCGAGCCGCAAGATCATGGTTGCGCCCTGCTGCTGCGCCAAGATGACCGGCGACGAGGCATTGCTGATGCAGGCGGTATCTGAGGGTTTGAGCGCCCCCCATGCCGCTTATGAGCGGGTGTCTACCCTACTGGCCTCCGACAGTGCGTTGGGCGCGCTGACATGCGTGCAGGCGGTGGCGCAATCCTTCGCCGACTTGGGCCGGCCTATGGAATTTTACGCTCCGGCCTGATCTGCGGGTTCTGCTACGCCAGCCTCGCCTATGCTCTGGTCGATGAGGCCGGAGCGCAGGAGAAACCAGTAAAGCAGCACGCCCGGCAAGGCGAAGGCTGTGGTAAGCAGGTAGAAATCAACATAGCCGAACCGCTCTATCAGTGACCCCGCCGTGGTGCCGGTGAGAAAACGCCCAACGATGGCGGCGGCGGCGGAGAGCAAAGCGAACTGGGTCGCCGTGAAGCGCAGGTTGCAGAGGGCCGACAGGTAAGCGACGACAGTGACGCCGCCGATGCCGCTGGCGAAATTCTCGAAACCTATCGTCCAGGCGAGCATCGGCATGGAGTGGCCGACCGCCGCAAGTCCGGCAAAGCTGAGGTTGGACACCGCCATCAGGATCAAACTGACCATCACCGACCGCTTCATGCCCATACGCGCATAGATGATGCCGCCGACGAAAATGCCGGCCAGCAGCGCGAAGAAGCCGATCCAGACATCCCCCCACAATATCTCCGGTTTGGTGAAGCCAAGGCCCACCAGAAGATCGCGGATCATCAGGTTCGCCATCGTGTCGCCGATCTTGTGGATCAGTACGAACAGCAGGACGAGGATCGCGCCCTTGCGTTTGAAGAAATCGACAAGAGGGCCGTAGAAAGCTGCCAGAGCCTCGCCTACCCCCCGCACCGGCTTGGGTTCCTGATGGCGAACCGGCTCCCCCGCGAATATCGACGCGATCGGGCCAGCGAAAGCGAGCGGCATGCAGGCGATATAGCCCCAGGCCCAGTTGGAAACGCTGGCGACCGCAAGCGCGATCGTCGCGGCAAAGAACGCGCCAAGCCGCCAGCCATATTGCGACATGCCTGAACCTACGCCCAATTGCTCGGGCGCAAGAAGCTCAATCCGATAGGCGTCTATGACGATATCGAACGTGGCGCCAGCAAAGCCCAACAGCAATGCGCCTACGACGACCGCCTGCAATCCCGTCAACGGATCGGCGACGCCCAGCACGAATACCGCGACTGCCGTAGCCGTACCGCAAAGCCAGAGCCATGAGCGGCGCTGACCCAGCGCCCCCGACAGCAGTGGAAGGCGGAACCGGTCTATCAGCGGCGCCCATGCCCATTTGAAGCTGTAGACCAGCAGGGCAAGCGCGAAGGCGGAGATGGACTTCTTTTCGATCCCTGCGTCAGCCAGACGGTTGGTCAGGGTTGCAGCAAGGAGAGCGAAGGGAAAACCGGACGAGATGCCAAGGAAGAGGGCCGTCAGCGGCGCACGCTCGAGATAAGGGCGGATCGCCTCCGGCATGTTCGCGCGCCAGCCGCCGACCTTTTTAGCTGTGTCCATCTTTGCGGCCCCTGCCCATTTCTGTTCGTAAAGAAATGGACAATGCGGTCGTCCGGGCGTGGACGCAAGGGCGCGTGACGTCATTCCGCCACGTCTGCCCGCGCTGCTCCGCGATTTCAGGCGGCGTTGCCGTCCACGCCGCGCTCGAACAGGGAAAGGCCGCGCGGCAAACGCGGGATTTTTGCGCCCCGCATGATGGCGTCGACCACCTCTATCGCAGAAAGCAGATCACGCTGCGAATAGGGCTTTGACAGACAACCATAGGCGAGGTGCCGCGCATCGGAAGGGCAAGCCCCGGTGACGAACAGAACCGCGATGCCCCGCGCATGGGCTGCGGTCGCAACCTTGATGCCGTCGCGATTGCCCGACAGGTTCACATCCGCGATGACGAGATCAACGACCTGCGAGGCGAGAACCGCCTCCGCCTGGCTAAGCGCGTCGACGGTTTCGACGACGACATAGCCCGCATGCGTCAGGAAATGCTCGTTGTCGAACGCAACGAGCGGTTCATCCTCCACCACTAGTATCCGGTGGACAACCCGCCGGTCTTTCCCGAAAAACATTGCCGTTCCGCCCTGTTTACGCCATCACCACTTAAACGCGGCATATCTGTATCGGTTTCAATCGGTTAGCAAACTCGCCGCCGAGTCTGCACCCTTTGTCCAATATTACACGCCGTTCGATCCCGGCGAAAGGAAGCTGTTCGTGCAACCCCCTCAGAAAAAATCACCTGGGAGAGGCCCACGGCCCGGTGGACGCGACCCTCAGCGGCCCAAGTTTGGAGAAAAACCCGCGAGCGGTTTTCCCCGGAAGACAAGGGCCAGAACGAGCAAGCCGGCGGAAACCGCCAATCCCCATCCCGCGCGCGCCAAGGCTGTGGACGAAGGCGGAAAGGAACCCCAGCGCATCGCCAAGCTGCTGGCACGCGCGGGCATTGCGTCGCGGCGCGAGATTGAGCGCATGATCGAAGAAGGCCGGATAACGCTGAACGGTGACGTTCTGACGACGCCGGCGACATTGCTCACGTCGCTGCATGGCGTGACGGTGGACGGCAAGGCGGTGGGCGCCCCTGCCCCAACCCGGCTGTTCCTGTTCCACAAGCCTAGCGGATGCCTCACGACCGAACGCGATCCGGCGGGACGGCCGACCATTTACGACCGGCTGCCTGCCGACCTCCCCCGCGTGATGCCGATCGGCCGGCTGGACATGACAACGGAGGGCCTGCTGCTGCTGACCACAGATGGCGAATTCAAGCGGCAGATGGAATTGCCCGCCACCGGCGTCCCGCGCACCTACCGCGCGCGCGCCTTTGGCGACATAACCCAGGGGCAGTTGGAAGAACTGATGATGGGCATAGAGATTGACGGCATGCGCTATGGCCAGATCGACGCCAATCTGGAACGCAGCACCGGTCATAACAAGTGGATCGAGATGACGCTGAAGGAAGGCAAGAACCGGGAAGTCCGCCGCGTTCTCGAACATCTGGGCCTGCAGGTCAGCCGGTTGATCCGCACCAAATATGGTCCGTTCGAGCTGGGCGATCTCGCCTCCAGCGCAGTCATGGAGGTTCGGCAGAATGATCTTGCGGTGTTCAGGAAAGGCCTGAAGTGAGGATTATTTCCGGCAAGTGGCGCGGCCGGCCATTGGTCGCACCCAAGGGGGACGTTACGCGCCCCACGGCGGACAGAACGCGCGAGGCCCTTTTCTCGATGTTGACGAGCCGGTTGGGGAGCTTTGAGGGACTGGCGGTCGCAGACCTGTTCGCGGGGTCCGGCGCTCTGGGATTAGAGGCTTTGTCGCGTGGCGCGGAGACATGCATCTTTGTCGAGCAGGAACGTGAGGCCGTCGTTTCCTTGCGCGCCAATGCCGATAAGCTGGAATTGCGGCCGGACATTCGGCAGACGTCTGCGCTGGCGCTTGGCAGTGCGCCTGCGCCGCTGGACCTGATCATGATGGACCCGCCCTATGGAACAGGAGCCGGCGCGGTGGCGCTCGACAAGCTGTCTCGGCTGGGATGGATCGGCCCCGCATCCTGGGTGACGATCGAGACCGATAAGCGCGAGACTATCGACGTGAAGGGTTTCGTGGCAGAAACCGTGCGCGACGTCGGTAAGGCGCGGCTTCACATTTTGCGGATGGATGCCTGATATAAAAAAGGGCCGGGTGATGAACCCGGCCCTTCGAAGAAGCGATCCGCCGATTATTTCCGCTTTTTCGCCTTTGCCTTGTGCTTGGCCTCGCCCGGATTGATGCAACTGTCCTGCACCGTCTTGCTGCAGACCGGATAGTCGGCCTGAGCGGCGGGCGGCGGGGTCGCGTTTCCTCCGACTTCAACCGGATTTGCCGATGTGCCGACCGGAGCCGCGGGATCCTTAGGCGCGCTTGGGTCCGCGGGCGTCATGCCTGTGGCTGGCGGCGCTGCGCCTGTGGGTTGTCCGGCGTTCGGATCGGCCGGGGGTGGCGCAGGCGTCTGCGCCTGCGGCATTTGGGCGGCGCTCATGTCATTCGTTGCAGGCGGCGGGGGTGGCGGCGCTGTGGTCTGATCCTGCGCAAACGCAGCTGTCGACAGGCTCAGCGCAGCCGCGCCGATGAGAAGGCTTATTTTCATGGATTTCCTCTCCTTGGGTATGATCCCCGTCAGTGGAGAGGAAACCGGAATCGTGACGCTTGCGTTCCCTTAACCATCTTGGCGAGAGACGAAGCGTTCTCTGCGTGACGCAGACCGTTGGGAAAGCTTAGCCGGGATAGCGATCGAACTTCGGCAGCTTGTGCGCATCCCCCATCCAGCGCGCCGTTTCCGCCATCTGGATATGGCCGAAGGGCGGGAAAGCGTCGATATCGTCCAGCGTGCTGGTCTGAACATCGATCTTGCCCTGGAAAATGGCGGTGCTGGTATAAAACAGCCCCGTTCCGCATGTGCCGCAGAAATACCGGGTGGCGTGGTCCGAGGATTTATAGGTCGCCGGCTTTCCGGAAATCGTGACCTTGTCTTCGGGAAACAGCGCCCAGCCGACCATCGGAGCCCCGGCGCAGCGGGTGCAATCCCGGCAATGGCAGAGCGCGCTATGCTCCGGCTCGCCCTTAACGGAATAGCTGATTGCGCCACAATGGCATCGTCCAGTCGCCATGGAAACCTCCTGCAGTGATTCGTGTTTTGTTCTCATATCTTATGACGCGCTGTAACGCCATGCGGGGTTGCTCGATTGCGCTTCGTTCCCTAATTGTTCAATGATGACAGTGCCTGCTCCAAGCCCGAACGATCCGCCCTATCTCAATGGCCTCAACGCTCCGCAGCGTGAGGCGGTGTTGACGACCGAGGGGCCGCTGCTGGTGCTGGCGGGCGCGGGAACCGGCAAGACGGCGGCGCTGACGGCGCGGCTGGCGCATCTGGTGGCGACGCGGCGCGCTTTCCCTTCCGAAATCCTGTCGGTCACCTTCACCAACAAGGCAGCGCGGGAAATGCGCGAGCGGGTAGGGAAGATGATCGGCCCGGCGGTCGAGGGTATGCCTTGGCTCGGCACCTTCCACAGCGTGGGTGCGAAGATGCTGCGCCAACATGCCGAATTGGTGGGCCTGCAAAGCAATTTCACGATCCTGGACACGGACGACCAGTTGCGGTTGCTCAAACAGCTGATCCAGGCCGAAAGCATCGACGAGAAGCGCTGGCCCGCGCGACAACTGGGCGGCCTGATCGACCGATGGAAGAACCGGGGCATGACGCCCGCCGAAGTCGATGCGGGCGAGAGCGAGCATTATGCCAATGGCCTGGGCCAGAAGCTCTACGCCGCCTATCAGGCGCGCCTGCGGGCGCTCAACGCCTGCGACTTCGGTGATTTGCTGCTGCACATGCTGACCCTGCTCAAAACGGATCGCGAGGTGCTGGCGCAGTATCAGCAGCGGTTCCGCTATATCATGGTGGACGAATATCAGGACACCAACAGCAGCCAGTATCTCTGGCTCCGCCTGCTGGCGCAGGAGCGCAAGAATATCTGCTGCGTGGGCGACGACGATCAGTCGATCTACAGCTGGCGCGGGGCGGAGGTCGCCAACATCCTACGGTTCGAGAAGGATTTTCCCGGCGCGAAGATCGTGAAGCTGGAGCAGAATTATCGCTCCACCCCGCATATCCTTGCCGCCGCTTCGGGCGTGATCGCCGAGAATGGCGGACGGTTGGGCAAGACGCTCTGGACCAACGAGGCCGACGGCGAAAAGGTTCAGGTGCTTGGCGTATGGGACGGGCCGGAGGAAGCGCGACGCGTCGGTGACGAGATTGAGAGCCATCAGAGAAATGGCGGCACGCTGGACGATATCGCCATCCTCGTCCGCGCGCAGCACCAGACGCGCGAGTTTGAAGACCGCTTCATCCAGATCGGCATGCCCTATCGCATCGTGGGCGGCTTTCGCTTCTATGAGCGGGCGGAAATCCGGGATGCGCTGGCCTATCTGCGGCTGGTGAACCAGCCTGCCGACGATCTGGCGTTCGAGCGCATCGTCAACGTGCCCAAGCGTGGTCTGGGCGACAAGGCTGTGGAGAAGCTGCACCGACTGGCGCGGGCGGAGGGCATCCCCCTCACCTTCGCCGCCGCGCGCATTGTCGATACCGACGAACTGACGCCGCAGGCACGACGGGCGCTCGGCAATTTCGTCGGCGACCTGGCGCGCTGGCGGGACAAGGCCACGCAACTGCCGCACCCGGAACTGGCGCGCCAGATACTCGATGAGAGTGGCTATACGGCTGTGTTGCAGGCCGAGCGCACGGTGGAGGCATCGGGGCGGCTGGAGAATCTCAACGAGCTTGTACGGGCGATGGAGGAATATGAGACGTTAGGGGCTTTCCTGGAGCATGTTTCCCTCGTCATGGACAATGAGGCGCAGGCGGACGAGCGCAAGGTGACGATCATGACGATCCATGCCGCCAAGGGGCTGGAGTTCGATACCGTGTTTCTCGCGGGATGGGAGGAAGGGATATTCCCTTCACAGCGGGCGCTCGATGAGGGCGGGCTTGCGTCCCTGGAGGAGGAGCGGCGGCTTGCTTATGTCGCAATCACCCGGGCGCGGCGCAAATGCGTGATCCTGCATGCCGCGAACCGGCGGATATATGGGCAATGGACATCGTCCATTCCCTCCCGCTTTGTCGGCGAACTGCCCAAGGCGCATGTGGACGAGGAAAGCAGCATGTCCGGCGGCGCATCGCTATGGCGCGCCAACTGGTCGGAACGCGCCGACCCCTTTGCCGATGTCGGGCGCGGCACGGGGCGTGGGCCGGGCTGGCAGAGAGCTCAGCAGCAGGGCGCCTTTTCGCGCGAGCCGGTCCGGATAGTGGAGGCCCGAGGATCGGCGGTGTCGATCGGCAACAAGGGCCGCGACGACATGAGCGTCGGCCTGCGCGTGTTCCACCAGAAGTTCGGCTACGGCACCGTCGCGGAGATTGAGGGCAACAAGCTGGAGATCGATTTCGAAACTGCTGGTCGGAAGCGGGTGATGGATAGCTTTGTAAGCGTGGGTTGAGCATGCGCACGAGGCTGAGCATTTGCCGGAAGAAGACGCGTTTTTCGTCAGAGGAGCAGGCCATGTTGGCGCTCCAGGCGGCCAGTATCCCGCTCCGGATCTATCGCTGTGACCGTTGCCGGCAGTTCCATCTGACCAGTCGAACGAAAGGCAAGCGGATCGCCCGGCATCCGGCCTAGCGCCGGTCAGGACAACGGCTTGCGCAGCACCGCCAGAAAGAAAGGTGGATCGAGCGGTATTGGAAAGGGCTTCAACTCCCCAGTCTCCCGATATCCCCGGCGGCCATAATAGGCGATCAGTTCGGCGCGCTGCGACACGACCGACAGTTCCATCGTTTCCGCGCCGAAGCGCCGCCTCGCCTCTTCTTCGGCGGCATTCATGATCCATTTGCCAAGGCCGCCGCTCTGGCGGCCGGGCTTTACCGTCAGCATGCCCAGATAGGTGGTCGACGGCGAAAGCCGGGTCAACTGGACGCTGCCGACGATTGCCGCACCGTCCTGCACAAGAAGGAGCAGTTCGTCCGGGTCGGCCAACACGGCCTGCAGTGCCTCAGTGCTGGTCCGGGGGCCTTCCAGTAGGTCGGCCTCATGCGTCCACCCTGCCCGAGCAGTCTCGCCGCGATAGGCGCTTTCGACCAGCGCGTGCAGCTCCGGGATATCCGCCTCCAGCGCGGGGCGGATATGAACGTCGTTCACGGTCGTATAACTGCCGCTCAGGCGAGCGCCCCGTGGCAATGCTTGTATTTCTTGCCCGAACCGCAGGGGCATGGCGCGTTGCGGCTGATTTCGCCTGCAGTAACAGTCTCGCCATTTTCAGGCACCGAAAGGCGCTGGGTCGGGATCATCGTCGTGATCGATCCCTGCGAACCCGCATCACTGTCCGCCGTGTCGTCCATGCCGGTGAACGGATCGATATGGGTGGTGATGAAGTCGGGCAGGACCGGCAGTTCCGGCAAGGCCGGCTCGTCATCCATGCGGAACTGCACGCGACCGATGGTCTGCGTCACATCCTCGCGAATATTGGCCAGCATACGCTCGAACAGGGCAAAGGCTTCCTGCTTATATTCGTTGATCGGCGTCTTCTGCGCATAGGCGCGCAAGTGCACGACCTGACGTAGCGCGTCGAGCGTGGACAGATGCTCCTTCCAGTGATGATCGAGGCTCTGGAGCAGGATGCTCTTCTCGACCATGTGCCAGTCATTCGATTCGAGCTGCGCGATCTTCTCGACGACATGCGCCTCGGCGAGAGCGGCAAGGCGCTCCTCGATCATTTCCGGATCGACCGCGTCCTCATTCAACCAGGCATCGAAATCCGGCTCGATGCTAAGAATTTCGCGCGATTGCTCCACAAGGGCCGGTACGTTCCATTGTTCGGGATAGCTGCCCGGGGGGCATGCAGCGCCGACAATGTCGTTCACGGTCTCGATACGCATATCGGCAACCACGTCGTCCACCGTATCGGCGTCCATGATGTCGCTGCGCTGTTCGTAAATCACCTTGCGCTGGTCGTTCATGACGTCGTCATATTCGACGACCTGCTTGCGGATGTCGTAGTTGCGGGCCTCGACCTTGCGTTGGGCGGTCTCGATGGCCTTCGACAGCCATTTGGAGCCGATCGCCTCGCCATCCTCCATATTGGCGTTCATCATGCGGGCGAACAGGGTGTCGGGGCCGAAAATACGCAGAAGATCGTCGTCGAGGCTGAGATAGAAGCGCGAAAGACCCGGATCGCCCTGACGGCCGGAACGACCGCGCAACTGATTATCGATACGGCGGCTTTCATGACGTTCAGTGCCGAGGACGAACAGACCGCCGGCCGCGAGCACCTCCGCCTTTTCGGCCGCGATCTGCGCCTTGATCCGATCGATCGCCGCATCGCGTTCCGGACCTTCCGGCACAGCGCTCAATTCGTCGTCGATCAGGAATTCCAGATTGCCGCCAAGCTGAATATCGGTGCCGCGACCCGCCATGTTCGTGGCGATGGTGACGGCGCCCTTACGGCCCGCCTGGGCAACAATATGCGCTTCACGCTCGTGGAAGCGGGCGTTCAGAACCTCATGGGCGACGCCTTCTTCCTTCAGGAAGTCCGACAGCATTTCTGACTTTTCGATGGACACGGTGCCCACCAGGACCGGCTGGCCGGTCTTCGCTTTCTCGCCGATGGACTTTGCGATGGCGCGGAACTTGTCGTGCGTGTTCTTGTAGAACTCGTCTTCCTCATCGACCCGCTCAACCGCCTTGTTGGTCGGAATGGTGACGACGTTCATCTTGTAGATTTCGAAGAATTCGGTCGCTTCCGTCGCGGCCGTGCCGGTCATGCCCGACAGCTTCGGGTACATGCGGAAATAATTCTGGAAGGTAATGGAGGCGAGCGTCTGGTTCTCCGGCTCGATATTCGCGCCTTCCTTGGCCTCGACCGCCTGGTGCAGGCCATCGGACCAGCGGCGTCCGTCCATCATGCGGCCGGTGAACTCGTCGATGATGATGACCTTGCCGTCCTTGACGATGTAATCGATGTCCCGGCGGAACATCACGACAGCGCGCAGCGCTTGATTCACATGGTGAACGACCTGCGTATTTTCAAAGTCATAGAGGTTCGTGCCCTCGATCAGGCCCGCTTCCTCCAGCATCCGCTCGATCTTCTCGGTGCCGTCCTCGGTCAGCGTGATGTTGCGCTGCTTCTCGTCCTTCTCATAATCATCCTCGGTCAACTGCTTCACGATGGCGTCGACGGAGATGTAGAGTTCCGACTTGTCATCGGTAGGGCCGGAAATGATGAGCGGCGTGCGCGCTTCATCGATCAGGATCGAGTCCACTTCGTCGACGATCGCGTAGTTGAAGGGCCGCTGCACCATCTGACCGCGGTCATATTTCATATTGTCGCGCAGATAGTCGAAGCCGAGTTCGTTGTTGGTCGCGTAGGTGATGTCGGCATTATAGGCTGCGCGACGCTCTTCCTCGCGCATGTTTGGCACGATGACGCCCGTGGTGAGGCCCAGGAAGCGATAGACCTGGCCCATCCAGTCGCAGTCGCGGCGGGCGAGATAGTCGTTCACCGTAACGACGTGGACGCCCTTGCCCTCCAGCGCGTTAAGATAGGTGGCGAGCGTCGCGACCAGCGTCTTGCCCTCGCCCGTACGCATTTCGGCGATCTCACCACGATGGAGGACGATGCCGCCGATCATCTGCACATCATAGTGCCGCTGGCCAAGGGTGCGCTTGCCGGCCTCGCGGACAGTGGCGAAGGCTTCAGGAAGCAGGTCATCCAGTGTCTCGCCGGCGACCAGACGTTCACGGAACTTCACCGTCTGCGCAATCAGGTCGTCGTCCGAAAGCGCCGAAATCGCGGGCTCGAAAGACGCGACCGTGTCGACGATCTTGCCCAGCGACTTGACGTACCGCTCATTGGAAGACCCGAAGATGGACTTGGCGAGTGCGCCGAACATGCAAATTCCTGACGATTGTAGGCATGGGGCGGCCCCTTCGGACCCCACGCGGATATGCGCCGCGATTTAGGGTTGCGTGGGGGGATAGTCAATTGAGAGCGTCACAAACCGCACATGGTTAACATCGGGCTGCGATGCCGCCCGCCGGCCGCCGCGTTTCAATCCGGAAGCCGCCATACGATGCGCCGTTGCATCTCATATTCGATCCGGCGCCCATTTTCATTGCGGGCCGGCGTGAATCGGCCACGGGACGTGATCGCCTTGCAGGCAGCATCGTCCAGCACATGATGCTCACTGCTCCTCACGATATGGCAATTCACTATGCGCCCGCGCCGATCGACAGTCCACGCGATCGTGCTGGTCCCTTGCCATTCCTTCCGGAGCGCTTCGGCAGGGTAGTCATCGGATACGATCCATTCGGCGATGCCGCCGTCTAGCGCTTCAGGTTGTGTTGGGCCTGCCGCCACATCGTCCAAATCCTCGAAAAACAAACCGCTTATTTGCGTCTTCAATTGCTGCGCGCCTTCCGTTTGGGCGGCAAGGACGAACAAGAGACTGACGAAGGCGATGGCGGTGACTGCCGCGAGTGTTTCGATATGTTTTCTCATCACCCCAACCGACTTCATTCAAGCACCGCGCCTCTCTGAATGGCATATGGCGTCGGATTGGAAAATCCCGTTCGGAGGCGTGACTGGTGATTGACCGCTGCTCCGTATCGGCTAATCCCCAGCGCATGACCGACCGCTCTCCCCTCGCCCCCGCATCCTTCCCGGCCCTACCCGCCATTGCCGGCGTGACGTTGCGGGTCGCGAAGGCGCGATACAAGGCATGGGACCGGTGCGACCTGACCTATGTGGAGTTGGACGAAGGAACCGCCGTCGCCGGCGTGACGACGCTGAGCAAATGCCCGTCTCCTGAGGTAGAATGGTGCCGTGACGCCTTTCCGCTGGGCAAGGCGCGGGCGCTGGTCGTCAATGCAGGCAATTCCAACGCTTTCACCGGCAATCGCGGGCGGGCAGCGGTAGAGGCTATCGCGGCGCGGGTGGCGAACCATCTGTCCTGCCTGCCGAGCGATGTGTTCATCTCATCGACCGGTGTTATCGGCGTGCCACTCCCTATCGACAAGGCTGAGGCTGGGTTGGACGCTGCTTTCGCTGCCTCACCCTGCGGCTGGGAGGAAGCGGCCGCGACGATCATGACCACGGACACCTTCGCCAAGGCAGCGACGGCAAGCGCGGTCGTTGGCGGGCGGACCGTCAATCTGGTCGGCATCATCAAGGGTTCCGGCATGATCGCCCCAGACATGGCGACGATGCTCGGCTACGTCTTCACCGACGCATCTGTTGATCCGGCTTTCCTGCAGCAAACGCTGTCGGTAGCCAACCGAACCAGTTTCTCATGCATCACCGTGGACAGCGATACCTCCACGAGCGACACGGTGCTGGCCTTTGCCACCGGCAGCGCGGGCAACGCGCCGCTCGCCTCGTTCGATGACCCCGGCGCGGACGCCTTCGCGGCGGCTATATCAGATGTGTGTCGCCAACTCGCGCATCTGGTCGTGCGCGACGGCGAAGGCGCGTCCAAGTTCATCGAGGTGACCGTGGAAGGCGCGGAGAGTGACGAAAGTGCGCATCGCATCGCTCTGTCGATCGCCAATTCGCCGTTGGTCAAGACAGCCATCGCTGGCGAGGACGCTAACTGGGGCCGGGTCGTCATGGCTGTCGGCAAGGCGGGAGAACCAGCCGAGCGCGACAAACTCGCGATCCGATTCGGCTCGACGCAGGTCGCGAAGGATGGGCTGGCGGTCGAGGGTTATGACGAAGCGCCCGTCGCGGCGCACCTGAAGGGTCAGGAAATCAGCGTCGGCGTGGATCTGGGGCTGGGCGACGGGCGCACGACGGTTTGGACTTGCGACTTGACGCACGGCTATATCTCCATCAACGCCGACTATCGGAGCTGACGCGATGCACGAACTCTACCGTCCCGTCGCAGAGCTGATCGCACGCGTTGCCGCCGACATCGTCCTGCCCCGTTACCAGAATCTGGCCGCGGACGAGATCAGCGAGAAGGCCGCGGACGACTTTGTCACCATCGCCGACAAGGAGAGCGAGATTGCCCTGGTCGAGGGCCTGTCGCGCATCCTCCCCGAGGCTGGCATGATCGGCGAGGAAGCCTGCGCGGCCGATCCTTCGATATTGGATGGCGCGGCGCAAGGCCTTAAATGGATCATCGATCCGATCGACGGCACCGGCAATTTCGCAGCGGGCAAACCGCCGTTTGGCATCATGGTGGGCCTGACTGATAATGGCGTGCCGCAAGCGGGATGGATATTCGATCCGCTGGCGGGGCGGATGTGCCACGCCTATGCCGGAGGCGGCACCTATATGGACGGGGAGCGGTTTACAGCCAAAGAGAGCGGGTCAGCCCTACCGATTGTCGCCCTGCCCGTTTATTTCCTGTCGGAAGAACAGAAGGCCGAAATCGGCAGGCGCGCGGAAGCCGGGTTCACTCTGGTCGACATTCCCCGTTGCGCCGCCGAACAATATCCACGCTTGGCGCTTGGCCAGAATGACATCGCGCTGTTCGAACGCTCGCATCCCTGGGACCATGTCGCGGGCGCGCTGCTGCTGAACGAGTCCGGGGGCAAGCTCGCGCGCCGGGATGGATCGGATTACGTCGTGGGTGATGGCAAGACCGGGCTGATCGGCGCATCTTCCCCCCGTCTATGGGACAGGGCCGCCGATATATTCGTCGATTGAGGAAAGAATATGCTGACCATCTGGGGACGATTAAATTCGCATAACGTCAAGAAAGTCGCCTGGTTCGCGAAGGAACTGGATATCCCGCACGAGCGGCATGATATCGGCGGGCAGTTCGGCATGTCCGATGCCTATCGCAAGCTCAACCCCAACGCCCTCATCCCGACGATCGAGGAAGACGGACTTGTTCTTTGGGAATCGAATGCGATCCTGCGCTACATGGCTGCGCGTCACGGTGGTGAGCGCTTCTGGCCCGCCGATCCGGCGGCGCGTGCGCAGGGCGACAAATGGATGGACTGGCAGTTCAGTTTTGCGGACGCCCAGCGCGATGCCTTCAAAAATCTGGTCCGTACGCCTGCCGATAAACGGGATATGGAGTCGGTGGCCCTATCTGCAAAAGCCGCGGGAGCGCTGATGCAGCGGATAGAAGACGCGCTAAGTAAATCAGACTGGTTATCTGGGCCGGATTTCGGGATCGGCGACATTCCCATGGGCGTCTATGCCCACACCTTCTTTACGCTGGATATTGCGCGGCCCGACTTGCCCAATGTCAAAGCCTGGTATGACCGGCTGAGGATGCGCAGCGCCTATGCCGAGACGGTGATGATACCGCTGACATAGGCGCCGTTTTCAGATTAAAGCTCGCCCTGCAGCCAGCCCTTGAGCTGGCTCTTGGGAGCCGCGCCGACCTTGGTGGCTGCGACCTGGCCGCCCTTGAACAGGATCATCGTCGGGATGCCGCGCACGCCATATTTGCTAGGCGCATCGGGATTCTCGTCGATATTGATCTTGGCGATCGTCACCTGCTCACCCAGCTCTTCCGAGATTTCCTCAAGGGCGGGGCCGATCATCTTGCAAGGGCCGCACCATTCCGCCCAGAAATCGACAAGCACGGGACCCGAGGCGTCGAGCACGTCCGCCTGAAAGCTGCTGTCGGAAATCGCCTTGGTAGCCATGAACTGTCTCCTTTGTTGGACTGCTATCTAATGTGGGGATGCCCCGGCCTCAACGTCCGAAGTCACAAATTGTGCTGCGTGGTCGAGAAGCCAGGCTTGTATGGTGCGAGGATGGCGGCCGGCAGTTCGATGAGCGCCGGTCCGGCGGTGTAGAGCAAGGCCGCCTCTACGGTGCGCCCAGGGAAGATGACTTCCAGCGCAGCGGCATAGGCTGCCATCTGGCGCAAATGCGGCGTCGGGATCTGAGTGACGCCATCCGGAACGCGGCCGCCGGTCTTGAAGTCGACGACCTGGATTCGGTTCGCACCGATGCAGAGGCGATCGACCGTGCCGGCGATCACATCTTCGCCCACAACCGCAGCGATGGGCGCTTCGGCGAGCGCGTCCGGCGAAAAGAGGTCGGCAAAGCGCGGGGATTCAATGATGGACAGAGCATGCTCTATGATGACGGACCTCCGGTCGGGGTCGACAAGACGGGCAACGGACTCGATCCAGCGATCGGCAGCGGCGCGACGATCGGTTGGAGCAATAGCCGGAAGCCGCTCGAACAGGGCGTGCAGCCATTTGCCGCGATCGGCGGCTGTGCGCATGGACGCGCTAGGCGGCGGATCGGGCGTGTCGTCCTCGACCGGCGCGGAGGGCGCGAGCGGGCGCGGCGGTCTCGCTTCCACCGGAGCCATCGCGCGGAGCCAGGCGGGTTCTGCAACATCGGCCTCGGTCACCGCTTCCGCCATCTGCGCCGGCCGGGGCTGCAACGCCTCCCGACTTCGCCAACGGCGGGCAGCGCCCCACAAAGGATCGGCGTCCCATTCCGCCCCCAGTACCTCCATCGCGCGATCAACAGCGGAAAACCAACTCGTTTCCGGAACCACACCTTTGCAGCGCGGCCCGAGCGATCCGGTGACTACCAGCTTCTCTTCTGCCCGCGTCAGCGCGACATAGAGCAGGCGGCCATGCTCCTGCCGGTCTGCCTTGGCAGCCTCTTCCGCCGCTTCTCCGATTGGGCCGGCGCGTTCGGCCTTGCGGGGGGCGATGACAGGGAGGTTCTCCCACTCAAGCGCGTCGCTGCGGTTTCCGGCGTCAGGATCGTGCGCTGCATCAGCGAGGATAACGATGGGGGCCTGCAATCCCTTTGCGCCGTGGACGGTCAGCAGGCGGACGGCGTTGCCCTGCGCTGCTGCGTCGCGGACGATATCGACCTCACCCCGGTCGAACCAGTCGATGAAGCGTTGTAGGGATGGCTGGCCGTCACTCTCGAAGGCAAGGGCCGCGTTCAGCAGTTCCTCGATCGGGTCCGCAGCCTCCGCGCCCAACCGAAGGATCAGCCTGCGCCTTCCCTGCATCGGGCCGGAAAGGATGCGCTCCAGATAACGGTAGGGCGTCATCAGATCTGCCTGCCCGAGCAGGGTGCGTAGGGGATCGAGCAGCACATCATCGCCAAGCGTGGCACGCAGATGCGCCCAGAGGCCGTCGCGTCGCGGCGCGGCGCGGGAAAGGAGTTCGTCCTGGCTCCATCCGATCAGGGGCGAGACGAGGAGGTTGGCGAGGTTGAGGTCGTCTTCGGGCTGTATGGCGAAGCGCAAGGCCGCGAGCAGATCGCGTACGGCAAGCGGCGCGTTGAGGCGCAGTCGGTCGATGCCCGCGACATTGACCTTCTCCTCATACAGCCGCGCGACGATCAGTCGGGCAAGGTCGCTGCGGCGGCGGACCAGGATCATGATGTCGCCAGGGCCGACCGGCCGCCCCTTGCTTTCCAGCATCAGGCCGTCGCGCAGCCACTGTGCGATGTTTGCGGCGATCTTTGCGGCCAAAGCGCGTTCCTGATCGGCGAGCCAGTCCTCCGCGCCTTCGGGCTCGACGTCGTCATCTCCAACAACTCCGGCGGCTACAGGTTTCCACAGCATGACCTCGCCGGGGAAGCGGTTGGCGCTGATGTGGCGGCCTGGCGGGGTCAGCAGGCCAAGTCCGTCCTCCGTCAGCACATCCAGCGTGGCGTCGACCACATCGAGGACGGCGGGGGTGGAGCGGAAACTGTGGTCCAGCGACAGATCGTGAAACGGATGTTGGACGGAGGCGGCATAGACTTCGAACCGCTGACGCGCGCGCTCGAAGGCAAGCGGACTCGTGCCCTGAAAACCGAAGATCGCCTGCTTGAAATCCCCGACAGTGAAGATGGTGCGGATCATGTCGCCCCGGGCGCCCTCGCCCGCGAAAAACTCCTCGGCGAGCGCTTCGACGATATCCCATTGGACAGTGTTCGTGTCCTGCGCTTCATCGACCAGGATATGGTCGGTGCGCTGGTCGAGCTTGTAGCGTATCCATTCACCCATGCCCGGCTCCTTGAGCAAGGCGGCGGCGCGAGCGATCAGGTCGTCGAAATCCACGGCTCCCGCATGGCGCTTGGCTTCCGCATAGGCCTCGGCATAGGCGCGCCCGGCGTGTAGCGCCTGCCCCAGGGTGGCGGCATAAGCAGCTCTAATCCTTAAAGAAAGTAACTCCGAACTTTTCTCATGCAGGCGGGCTATCACGTCGCCATAGCCGTCCACTTGTGGAGCCCAGCCCTTGGCGGTGGAAATCAGAGCTCCATCCGCCTTCGCCCAGCACTGATGAAGCTCGTGAAGGGTTTCTGCCCGACCCTTTGGATCAAGGCCTCTCCAACGGGCTATTTTGTCGCAACGCTCCAAGGCTCGCCCGGTACCCCATTTTGCGTTTTCGGCGGCAACCCAAGACAGACCCGCCATATCGAAGGCCGCGTCGGTGCAGCTTTCCGCAATGGCGTCCTCTATATCGCCCTTTGGCAGGCCAAGCGTATCGAACAGCCAATCGCGCAGGTCCGCGGGCAGTCTTTTCATGACGTCATGCCGCCGGGCGCAGCGCATAAGGAAGCCCTCGGCCGCGCCCTCGCCAAGACGTAGGCTGAGCGCCTGTAGCCCTTCGATCAGCGGTGCGTCGTCCCGCGCCTCCGCCGCGATGATCATGTCCGCCAGAGCCTGCCGCGCGAGCAGCATCCGTTCCCGCTCCTCCAGCGGACGGAAGCCGGGGACGAGATCGGCCTCCAGCGGGAAGGCGGCAAGCAGTTGCTGGCAGAAGCTGTGGATCGTCTGGATGCGCAGGCCCCCGCCGGTCGCCTCCAGCACCTGCGCAAACAGGCGGCGCGCCCGGTCGCGGGCTTCGGGGCCAGCCTCCTCGCCCAGCGCCTCCAGATCACGGAACAGGGTCGCGTCGTCCATCTGCACCCATTCGGCCAGGCGATTGTGGATACGCTCGGCCATCTCCGCAGCGCCCGCCTTGGTGAAGGTCAGGCAAAGGATGTTCTCAGGCGGCACCCCGCCCAGCAGCAGGCGATATACGCGCGCGGTCAGGACATGCGTCTTGCCCGTACCGGCAGAGGCGGAAAGCCACACATGCGCGTCCGGACCGGAGGCCAGCGCCTGATCGCCTGCGAGAGGCTGGAGGGGAGAGGGTTTAGACATCCGCCCCACCCCGCCCATACCATTCCTCAAGCCGCATCAACTGGTCATAATCCGCATAGGTCGGAATGTCGGGATTGAGCTTGGCGACAAATGCGTCCGTCCCTGTCAGCCAGCGTTCCGCCGCCAGAGTGAAATCATCAAGCGCGGCGCTGGTGAACTCGTCGGTGCGAAGCTTATCGCGCTTGCCGTCCGGATCGACGGGCTTCTCGCGATAGCCGAAGCTGTCGCCCTTCTTCGCCAGCGACCAATATTCGAATGCCCCGGCGATGCGCCCCTGCCCCAGCGCCTCGAACCCGCCATGTTCGGCGATCAGGCCAAGCAGGCCAAGCTGCATGGCATAGCCCGCCTTCACCATCTTAGCGCTGGGCGGCTTGCCGGTCTTGTAGTCGACGATGCCGATCACACCACCGGGCAGAATGTCGATCCGATCCGCCGTGCCTTTCAACAGGATGCCGGCGATTTCCGCCTGCCCTTTTTCCTCGACCAGCTTGATCTCGCGCCCGTCCGCCTTGTCCTTCACGATCTCTGTGGCGATCCAGCGCACCGCTTCCAGCAACCGGGGCTGCCAGAGCGCGCGCATCAGCGGATGGGCGTCGGCGCTGCGCAGCAGTTCAATCGCGCGCTGTTCCAGCTTGCCCGGATCACCGTCATCCTCCCGCGCCCATTTTTCCAGGATGCTGTGGACGGCGGTGCCGCGCCACGCCGCACTCGGGTCCGCATCGATCTGGTCTAGGACGGAGAGGCCTAATATCTTGCGGGCGTAGAAGGCGTAGGGGTCAGCCTTCAGCCGATCGAGATCAGTGACGGCGATCGTCGTGGGACGCAGGGCGAGCGGCGGCGACGGCGCGGGCTGTGTCTCAGGCTGATGGTCCTTCGGATCGTCGAGCGCCTGCCCGAGCATGGCGAACAGCGGCGCCTCCTTCCACTGCGGCCCGGCCATCGCCTTCAGCCGCAGCCAGAAGCGGGAGGCGATGGCCGGCGCGCTGGCGTCCCTGCGCGCACGGGTGATGAGGACGTGCGGCGCGCCGAGGCCGCTGGCGAAGTCATGAGCAGAGAGGCCAATACGACGTTCCAGGCCGGGAAGGCCAAGTTCCTGACGGATGCGCGGGGCGAGCCAAGGATCGGGCGCTGGCAGCGCCGGCCATGTCCCCTCGTTGAGTCCGGCAAGGATCATCTGGTCAGCCTGCTGCAATTGCGCCTCGACCAGGCCGAGAATGGCGATGCGCGGATGTCCGCCCTGCGGTGGGCGGATCGCGACGCCCTCCAGCAGGCGCTGGAGCAGCGCCGGGAAGGACCGCCCGTCGGAATCGTGCGGGCCCTCGATCGCGGCGGCGTCGATCTCCGCAAACAGATCGGCGGCGGCATGACCCTGATGCCCGGCCCATATCCGGTCCAGCGTCAGCGCGTCTGCCGTTTCGCGAAGGGCGTCGAACAGGGCGGGTAGACCGGCAGGGTTGACGAACGCGGCCTCAAGCGGCGCCAGCAGCGTACGGGCCTCCGGCCACCAAGCCGCCACTTCGGCACGCAGCTTGCGCTGGCGGTCATCGTCTCGCGGCGTCACGAGTGCATCCAACCCGGCCAGCCCTGCCGGCGGGCGCGGTCCCCGCAGCAGCAGGTCGAGGCGGCGGACATGCTCCAGCCAGCCAAGCCTTCCGTCCCCACGCATCACCAGGGGATGTTTGAGCAGGGTCAGCAACGCAACCGGCGCGAAGCGCTCGGCGGCAGCCTCGGCCAGCGCGACCAACAGCGTGCCGGCGGGAACCTGTGCGAGCGGCTGGCCGGCGCTGTCGTCCGCCTCTATGCCCCAGCGGCCCAGATGGGCGACCACGCGGGTGGCAAGAGCGCGATCGGGAGTGACGAGCGCGGCCGTCCGCTCCGGCGTCTCCAGCGCCTGTCGCAGGGCGATGGCGATCGCCTGCGCCTCTTCGGCCGGCGTTGCGACTTCAAGCGCTTCTACCCCTGCGAGCGAGCGTTCGGGCGTATTGAGATCGCGCCACTTGGTGGTCAGGCGCGGGACCAGCATGGCGTTGGAGATATTGCGGCTGCGCATCGCCCGCGCGTCATGCCCCCCGCCCCATCGCCACAGCGCGACCTCTTCCCGTCCGATATCCATGCGATCGAGCAGCAGCTTCAGGGCGAATTGCGGGTGGGTTTCATGCGCGCGGCGGCTTCGCCCGGTGACCGGGTCCGGCTCGAACGGGCCGATGGCGTCCCATTCCTCGCTCGTCATATGCTGGTCGAGTTCGGCAAGCACGACCTGTCCCCGCTCTATGCGCGATACCGTACGCAGCAGGGACGCTATGGCGGGCGCGGTGGTGGAAATACCCGCAGCCACGACGAACCCAGGCGGCGGCTCCTGCGTCCAGCGTTTTGCGACATGGGCGAGCAGGCGATTCCTGCGGTCGGCCATGTCGATCAGCCCCAGCCGAGCAAGCTCGCGCGGCCATTGCTCCATCAGCAGCGCGAACAGGTCGAGCGACTTTTGCCAATGGGTCGAGAGGTCGCCGGAAATATCCAGTTTTTTCAAACGATCGAGCGGCACGTCTTCGATCAGCAATTGGTCGAGGGCCGCGCCCAACGCTTGCCCAAGCCGCATGGCTTCGCCAGCCTCGACGGGCTGGCCCGCGCGCTGGCGGGCGGTCTGCACCAGCCGGGCCAGTATCATCTGGCGCAGCATCGGCGGGCAGGCCGGGGGAATATCGGCACCCGCGCCGATAGGGTCCAAGGCGCTGCCCAGCCGCTCGCCCAGTTCCGGGTCGCCGATCGGCACCAGGCGGGGCAGCAGCAGGCCCTTCTCCGACCGTCGCACGAACGCGTCGCTGATCGAGCGGGCCGCGCGATTATTGGGCAGCAGAACGATACCGCGCGCAAGGCCCTCGACACTGCCGCCGTGCTGAGCAATCAGCCCAGCGGCGAGCGCATCGGCAAAGGCCCGGTGCGCCGGGATCGTGTAGACGGCGGGTCGCGCCCGGTCAGCCACGGGGCGGATAGGCTCCGTCAGACATCGGCTCAGACATGGGCGATGACGTCCTCGACCACCGGGATCGCCTGGGGCGTGCCGACATCGAACCACAGGCCCTGATGCGAAACGCCATAGCAACGGCCTTCGCCGATGGCGCGGTTCCAGAAGACGTTGGTGGAAAAGGCGTCCGAGGGCGGGTCCTTCAGCAGGCGCGGCGACAGGATCTGGACGCCGGTGAAGACGAAGGGCGCGATATAGCCCGGCTTGCGGCGCATCAGGCGACCGGTCGCGTCCATGTGGAAATCGCCCGGGCCGCTATGGCAGTTGGCGCGGGCATGGGGCACGACCAGCAGCAGCGCATCCATGCGCGCATCGTCCCAGTGCGCCGCCAGCATGGAGATGCTGTCGGTCGGCCCGTCCAGCCAGAGATTGTCGCTGTTGGCGCAGAGGAAAGGCTCGTCGCCCAGCATGTCCTTCGCCTTCATCAGGCCGCCGCCGGTTTCCAGCAGCTGCTTGCGCTCGTCCGATATCTGGATGGTCATCGGCCCCTTGCGGGTCTTGAGATGCGCCTCAACCGTGTCGGCGAGATAATGGACGTTCACGATCACACGTTCGATGCCGCCCGCTTGGAGCCGGTCGAGCGCATGGTCTATCAGCGCCTGACCCGCGACCTTCACCAGCGGCTTGGGCCGGGTGGCGGTGAGTGGACGCATACGCTTGCCGAGGCCGGCGGCCATCAGCATGGCCGTCCTGATCTTTGCGCTCATGCCGGGGCGTGGGCCGCTAGGGCGTCGTGGCGTCGGTCCGCCGGGATGTTGGCGGCGAACCACTCGGTTACAGGGCCCAATGCGGGGTGGGCGAGGTCGCGTTCCAGCAGCGTCCACATCCGTGGCAGGTAGGACAGGTAGCGCGGTTTCCCGTCCCGTCGCCACAGGCGGGTGAAGATGCCGATGATCTTGGCGTTACGCTGTGCACCCAGCACTGCGTAGGCGGCGTCGAAATCGCCCTTCGGCCCCGCTATCCGCTTGTAATAGGACAGCATTTCCGCCTCCACCTCAACGGGCACATCACGGCGGGCGTCCTGCAGCAGGGACACCAGATCATAAGCGGGATGACCGATCAAGGCATCTTGGAAATCGAGCAGGCCAAGGCCGCGCGATTGCTCGTGACCGGGGATCAGCATGATATTCTCGGCATGATAGTCGCGCAGCACCGTGACCTTTGGCGCGTCGTCATTTTCGACGATCGGCAGCACGGCGTCCCATGCGGCGATATAGGCCGCTTCATCGACCGCGAGGCCAGCGGCGGGGCAATACCATTCGGTAAGCAGCCCCGTCTCGCGCTGATAGACGGCCCGGTCATACGGCGGCAGGTCAGCCGGCGGCAGGCGGTGGAGGTCGGCAAGGAGAGTCACGGCGCGCTCATAGACCGCCAGTTCCTCATGTGGCGAGGCATCGAGATATTCGCGCACGCGGATATCGCCGAAATCCTCCAGCAGGACGAGCCCCTGATCGAGGTCGCGCGCCAATATCTGCGGCGCGGCGAAGCCCTGCCCGATCAGATGGTCGGCGATCGCCAGAAAGGGGCGCGCGTCCTCATGCGGCGGCGGCGCATCCATCAGCACGGCCTGCCGCCCGTCCTCCACCACCCGGAAATAGCGGCGGAACGATGCGTCCCCGGCGAGCGGCAGGATATGCGCGTCGCCCCAACCGGCGCTGGCGAGGAAGGCGGGCGCGGCGGCGGGCGGGGTCATGAAGGGGGCCATCGGTCCCTCCAAGCGAACGGCACGGTGGCTGTCAAGCGCCGTGCGCCATCCGCCTCCATGCCGATGTCGAGCAGCAGCGCATCGGGCCACATCCGCGCGCCCATACGCTCGGGCCATTCGATGAGGAGGACGCCATCGTCGAGATATTCGTCCAGGCCAAGCTCCTCGATATCGGCAGGGTCCTCGATGCGATAGAGATCCACATGCGCCACGGTCATGCGCACCAGCGGCGGTTCATAGGGCTGGACAATGGCAAAGCTGGGACTGGGCGCTTCCTCCGCCAGCCCAAGGGCGGAGAGCAGCCCGCGCGCCAGCGTTGTCTTGCCCGCGCCAAGGCCGCCCGACAGGCCGATCACGTCGCGGGGACGGATGCGGGCCGCAAGGGCGGCGCCGATCCTGTGCATCGCGTCCTCGTCCGGCGCGAACAGGGGATCAGCCACGCGGCAATTCCATCGTTACGACCGTCCCCTGCCCCACTTCGGACAGGAGGGTCAGCGTGCCGCCATGCGCTTCAACCATCTGCTTGGCGAGGGGCAGGCCGAGGCCAAGCGCCTCCCCTTTGCGCGCGCGGTTGGCGCGGCTGAACCGGTCGAAGGCGCGGGCCTGCGCCTTGGCGTCCATGCCGGGGCCATTGTCCGACACGACCAAGCGCGCCGTCTTCTCCCGCCCGTCGCCGTGCAGCAGCACGCGGCTGCGTTCGGGCGAGTAGCGCACCGCATTTTCGAGCAGCCGGTCGAGCGACTGGCCGATGCGGCGGGCGTCTCCGGTCACCTGCCCGAGAGAGGACTTGAGTTCGACGGCAAGGTCGATGCCCTTCGCCTCCGCCTCGGGCCGGACGCGCGCCATGGCCTCTGCGGCAAGGGTGGCAAGGTCTATCGGTTTCTTGTCGAGCGGAAGATTGCCCGCTTCGCCCTGTGTCAGGTCGAGCAGGTTGTCGATCAGCACTTGAAGGCGGGCCGTGCTCTGCATGATGGCGTCGGTATAATCTGCGGCCGCCGGGGGCAGTTCGCCCGCATAGCCGGCCTGCATCATTTCGGCGAAACCCGTGATCGAGGTCAGGGGCGTACGCAGCTCATAGCTCATGGTCGACAGGAAGGAGGTCTTGAGCTTGTCGGTTTCCTCCAGCGCCTCATTGCGGTCGCGCAATATCTGTTCGATCCGGCGGCTGTCGGTGACGTCGAGCATGGTGAAGAGCGCATTGCCATCGGGTAGAGGTATCGCGGCGAAATCGAAAATGCGCCCGTCCGCGAAAGCGACGCGCCCGCCGCGCTGCTTGCGCTCGACGGTGGCGGCGCGAACCAGTTCGCGCACCAGGCTGGCCTGATGCGGCTTGATAAGGCGGCTCGCGACCTTCTGCATCAGCACGTCGATGCGCGGATGGCCGGCCAGCACCTTCTCCTCAATGTCCCAGATACGGCGGAACCGGTTGTTCCACATATGGAGGCGGCCATCGGAGGAGAAGACGCCGATAGCCTCGAACAGATTGTCGAAGGTCGCCGTCCGCACGCGCAGCAGGGTGTCGCGCGCGCTCGACAGCTGCACATGTTCGGTGCGGTCCTCGAAGATCGTCAGCAGGCCGCCATCGGGAAGCGGCTGGGCGAAGACGCGCAAATGGGTGCCGTCCGCCAGCAGCCAATTCTCCTCCCGCGCTTCGGGCGAGAGGAACCAGTCGCGGCGCTCAGCGCGCCAGGCTGGGAAATCGCGATGCTCGGGCACGCGACCGGCTTCCCGCATGCGATCCAGCACGCGCTCGAACTCCGGCGCCTCGGCGAGATGTTCGGGCTGCAACGCAAAGAGGCTGGTGAAAGGCTGATTCCAGAAGCGCAGGGAGCGGTCGGCACCGAACTGCGCCACGCCAGCGGAAAGACGGTCGAGCAGGTCGCGCTGCGCCTCCGCCAAGCGGCGGGTTTCGGCGCGGGCCTGATCCAATTCATGCACGTCGATGGCGAAGCCCGCGACCCCGGCATTGCCAAGCGGTATGTCGATCACGCGCATCATCCGGCGCTCGCCATCGATCGTCGCCGGGACCATGCGGGCGAGCGGCTTGCTCGACGCCAGCGCGAGGGCGGCGGCGTCCTTGGGCGACTGGCCTTCAAGCGCCTCGACGAGTTCGATGCCTTCGCGAATGACATGAGAGGGCGATCCCGCATCGACTGCTGCGACATAGGCGCTGTTGACGAGGGTCAGGCGGAAATCCAACGTGCGGTGCCACATGGGCATGGGCGCGGCTTCGATCAGGCCGGAAAGAGACTCGAGCGCGGCGCGCAGATGATCGCGCTCCTGCTGCAGGGCGCCAATTTCCGACTGGCTCTCCGTGGCGTCGAATACCCACAGGACAACTCCGTCGGGCGCGGCCGTGCCAGGACCACCGGGTCCACCGCGCACCAGAAGCGACCGCTCCGACCCCTGCGCGCGGACCGGGCGGACGAAGCTCTTGCCCGCCCTTTGTGCGGCGACCACGTCCTTCGCCAAAAGCTCGGCGTCTTCGGGGCGCAGGCCGCCATCGGCTGCGGTCAGTTCGGAAAGGAAAGCGGGCGCTCGATCAAGGCCCAGCCAGCGGCCAAGGCGGTCGGGCGCTTCCACCCGGCCATCGGACCGGACCAGAACGGGAATCGCCGGCGCAGAATGGAGAAGGTTGGCGATGCGTTCCATCTGCGCACGCGCCTGCGCGCCATGACGCCGCATGCCGAGGCCCGTGTGGACGGCCCACACTGCGACAATAAGCCAGAGCGCGAGGACCGCACCGATGACGGCCATGGCTGAGGACGAGAGGGCTACCATGCCTGTCCCATCTGATGCTCGCCCCATGTCATCGGGCGGACGTAGCCCAAAGTCGCGGGCGGGTGAAGGCACAGAAAAGCAAAGGGGCCAGTTTTCGCCGGCCCCTTCATAATCTACATGTCTTCAGCAGCGTTACGCCTCAATCCAAACCGTTCGTCCTGAGTAGCCATTGAGCGAAGTCGAAATGGCGTATCGAAGGATGTGAGCCTGGCGCAACGATGCTTCGATATGGGCCTTCGACAAGCTCAGTCCCTACTCAGCACGAACGGGGTATGAGCGAATTGTCCCGTGAATTTTAGTAGCGGTAATGATCCGGCTTGAACGGGCCTTCGGTCGAAACGCCGATATAGGAAGCCTGCTTGTCGGTCAGCTTGGTGAGCTTGACGCCCAGCTTCTCCAAATGAAGTGCGGCAACCTTCTCGTCCAGATGCTTTGGCAGGACATAGACTTCGTTCTTGTAGGCGGCGGTGTTCGTCCACAGCTCGATCTGGGCGATCGTCTGGTTGGTGAAGCTGGCCGACATGACGAAGCTGGGGTGGCCCGTAGCGTTGCCGAGATTGACCAGGCGGCCCTTCGACAGGACGATGATCTTCTTGCCATCGGGGAACTCAACCTCGTCGACCTGCGGCTTGATCTCGGTCCACTTCATGTTGGCGAGGCCGCCAATCTGGATCTCCGAGTCAAAATGGCCGATGTTGCAGACGATCGCCATGTTCTTCATGGCGCGCATGTGATCGACGGTGATGACGTCGGCATTGCCCGTGGCGGTGACGAAGATGTCGGCGCGCGGCGCGGCCTCCTCCATCGTTACGACCTCGAAGCCCTCCATCGCGGCCTGCAGGGCGCAAATCGGGTCGACCTCAGTCACCATGACGCGCGCGCCGCCATTGCGGAGCGACTGGGCGCTGCCCTTGCCGACGTCGCCGAAGCCGGCGACGCAGGCGGTCTTGCCGGCCAGCATCACGTCAGTTCCGCGGCGGATGGCATCGACCAGCGATTCTTTGCAGCCATAGAGATTGTCGAACTTCGACTTGGTGACGCTGTCGTTGACGTTGATCGCCGGGAAGGGAAGCTTGCCGTTCTTGGCCAGCTCATACAGGCGGTGGACGCCGGTGGTCGTCTCTTCGGACACGCCCTTGATGGCGGCGACGGTGCGGGTCAGGAAGCCCGGACGCTCGGCCAGCACGCGCTTGAGGACCGCGACGAAGATTTCCTCTTCCTCATTGGTCGGCGTGAACAGCGTCTCGCCCGCCTCGACCCGTGCGCCCCACAGCGCGAACATGGTGGCGTCGCCGCCATCGTCCAGGATCATGTTGCAGGTGTCTTCACCGGACTCGTCGCCGGTCCAGTCGAAGATGCGCTCGACATAGTCCCAATACTCCTGAAGCGTCTCACCCTTGATCGCGAACACCGGCACGCCCGAGGCGGCGATGGCGGCAGCGGCGTGGTCCTGCGTCGAATAGATGTTGCAGGTCGCCCAGCGCACCTTGGCGCCCAGCGCCGTCAGCGTCTCGATGAGAACGGCGGTCTGGATCGTCATGTGCAGCGAACCGGTGATGCGCGCGCCCTTCAGCGGCTGAGACGGGCCGAATTCGGCACGCAGAGCCATGAGGCCGGGCATCTCGGTTTCGGCAATGTCCATTTCCTTGCGGCCGAACGTGGCGAGGCTCAGGTCCTTGATGACATAGTCGGTGTTTTCGAGGGCGGGTGCAGTGGCCACGCTGATACTCCATTTGCTGGAAAACTTGTCCGGCCAGCCCAAGCGGCCGGCGGCGATGGCGCTCCCTCTACCAATGGGCAAGGGAGAGATCAACCCAATATAAAGTTTTCTTTATGTGGATTGCGCCAGAAGCGCGTCAGGCCGATCCGCCTTCGCTGACCAGCATCGACGCATCGATCCCGCTCGCCTTGAAAGCCGCAGACCAGCGCTGCTCGGTGGGCGTGTCGAAAATCAGTCCGATGTCTGGCGGGGCGAGGAACCAGCCATGGCCGGTCATCTCCTGTTCCAACTGCCCTGCGCCCCAGCCCGCATAGCCAAGGGCCACGACATAATGGCCGGGACCCCTGCCTTCCGCGATGGCTTTAAGAATATCGAGCGAGCCCGAGAGGCCCCAATGGTCGTCGACCTGCAGCATTTCCTGGCCGCCCCAATCGAGCGAGTGGAGGACGAAACCACGACGCGGCTCGACCGGTCCGCCGCGAAGGACCGGGGTATCGGGCACGCCGGCTCCGTCGATGTCGAATGAGGCAAGCAGTTCGCGAAGGCCAAGCCCGCCTATTTCCGAACCGATGTCGATGCCAAGTGCGCCATTGTCGTCATGCGCGCACAGTGCAATTACCGAATGATCAAAATTCTCGTCGCCAATGCCGGGCATGGCGAGGAGCAACTGACCGGAATAAAAGGGCGGAAGGTCCATGCAGTCCGATATAGGATGGTGGCGATATCCGGCAAGAACGATCCGGCCCGGTTATGGGTCCGCATGGCGGATGAGTTCTTTGCCGACGTCCTGACAGCTTCGTCTTGACAGGCGCGCGCCGACACCCGACCTGACGGACGCTATTGCCGCCATATAGGAAAGGAGCCCCCCCATGACCATCGCCAAGGGTGATACACTGCCCAAGACGACCTTCGTCACCATGACCGAAAACGGCCCGGAGCAGGTGGAGAGCGAAAGCTACTTCGCCGGCAAGAAGGTTGCCCTGTTTTCCGTGCCCGGCGCGTTCACGCCGACCTGTTCCGCCCGACACCTGCCCGGCTTCATCGACAAAGCCGCCGCGCTGAAGGCCAAGGGCATCGACGAGATCGCTTGTACGGCAGTCAACGATCCGTTCGTGATGGGTGCCTGGGGCAAGTCCGCCAGTGCCGACGGCATCACGATGCTGGCTGACGGTAATGGCGATTTCGCCAAGGCCGTGGGCCTTGAGATGGACGGCAGCAAGTTCGGTCTGGGCACGCGCGGCCAGCGTTTCTCGATGGTCGTGAATGACGGCGTCGTCGAACAGCTGAACATCGAAGCGCCGGGCGACTTCAAGGTCTCCTCGGCTGAGCATATGCTCGAACAGCTCTAATCAGCCACACGATTTCCAGACCGCCTCCGGGACATCCCCGGGGGCGGTTTTTTATGCCCGTCCTTGGTCAGGCGCGCATGAGCTTCGTCATCATCGACGCGGCCTTGCCTGCGCCGGAGGATGGTTTGAGCCCAAGCAGGCGGATATCCGCCTCATCCAGTTTCAGCAGCAGGCGACAGATCGTCAGATAGACGATGCCTCCTGCCGGAATGGCGAGAATCAACGCAAAATCGGACGGCCAGACATAGAGGATGCCCGCCGCCGTCAGCGCGCACCAGATGCTGGCGACCGCGATGGGGCGGAACCAGGCCCATGCCACCGTACCCGGCTGCGCCTGATTGAGCTGATACAGGGTGATGACGGCAACCGTACCCTGCGCGCCGAAGCGCGCGACGGCCGCGCCCATGATTCCGTATATGGGTATCAGGATAAGGCCGAGAACGATGGTCAGGACACAACCGGTCGCGCCGCCGATCACCAGCTTGGCGTTCTGGTCGAGCGCGTTCAGAACGTTGGAAAGCGCGATGGTGATCACCGACCCACCAGCGGCAAGAGCCAGGATCACGGCGGGCAGGCCTGCGGTCGCAAATTCCGGCCCGTAGACGAGAGGGATCAGACGGGGCGCAATCGCTGCGGTGCCGAATACCATGGGCATCAGGAGGAAGAGGACGGCCTTCAGCGCTGCGCTGCTCGCCGCCTTGCGCGCGCTGTCTTCGCCTGCAGAAAGGTGGGGAAGGACTGCGCCGCAAAGCATCACGCATAGCTGGATGAGGAGCGCGGAAAAGGCGGCGGCGGCCGTGAACAGGCCGGCCGCGTTCAGCCCCCCGATCCGCTCCACTAGGATCAGGTCTACGCGGGTCCATAATAACGGCGAGAGCAGTCCAGCGATCCACAGCATCGCGGAATAGCGGGTGACCTTGCGCCGATATTCGCCCCTGATGGGCCGGCCGCGGATAGCCAAGCGGAAGGTGACGATGGCGAGCGGGACGCTGCCGAGAATATAGGCGATCATTGCGCCGCTGGGGCCAAAGAGCAGGCTGCCGACCAGCACGATGCCGATCTGCGCGACGGAACCGGAAATGGAATAGCTAGCGATATTGCCGAAGCGCTCCACGCCGCGCAGGTAATGATAGCCGAAGCTGTTCGCCATGTGGATGATGAAGCAGAAGGCGATCAGGCCGAAGCTGAGCATGCCATGCTGACCATGCCACGCCTCCATGGTGAAGGCTTCGGGCCACCACAGCGCCATGGCGCCGGCAAGAAGGACAAGGCCAGTGGCGACCGAAGCCCAGAACGCCCAGACGAGATAGGTCGTGACCTGCCGGGTTTCGACGGCGTTGCCACGCGCGGGTGGCAGAAAGCGCGCCAGTGCCCCGGTCAGGCCCCAGTCGCAGAGTGTCACTGCAGCGAATACAAGCCACAGCGCCATAGCGATGGTGCCCGTGCCGCTGACGCCCAATATACGCGCGACGATGATCCCACTGGCGAAGCCCGCGACTGACGACATGACGCCGGCGATCACGCTGAAGAAGGAATTGCGGACGAAGGTCGGATTCTCAGAAGCCGCTACGGGCTCATGCGTCGCCGCGCTCACAACAGAACGTCTTCGCGGCAGGACAGATTGATGGTCATAGGATCAGTATATTCCGGACGACAGGCGCTCATACTTCCATACGAAAACAAGATTAAATGATCGTATAGGATGCCATAATCGTGGCCCGGGGTTAGGCGCCGGGAAAAGCCACCGGGCAAGCCCGGTCCGTCGAACACTCCCTCTTTCTTGCATTGCAGCATGATTGGCAAGGGCGTTTACCTTGCTTGTGTCGAGACAGTGGGCGGCCGCCCTGCTATGGGCGATCAACAGGCGCGAGCGAAGGATGGCGGCAAGGCGTGTTTGGTCCGATTTCCTTAGGTTTCGTGCCTTCCCCCTGACGCATATTCGCGGTAGTAAGGGGCGATGACAGCGAGCATAGGCCAATCAACCGTCGCGCAACTCGAAGCGCTTTATCAATCCTCGATCCAGTCGCTTCGCAACGCAATGCAGCAATATGCGATAGACGGCTCCGTGCCCGGACCGGAGGCGCGGAGGGAACGGCGTTTCTGCTATCCCGAATTGCGCATCACCCTGAGCGGAGAGAATCGCGTGCCGCCGCTGGGGCGTTCATTCGCCCGGCTTTCTCACCCGGGACGCTATGTCACCACCCTCACCCGGCCGGGCATGTTCGGCGATTATCTGACCGAGCAGATCGACCTGCTGGTCGCCGATTATGGCGTGAGTGTCGAGACGGGCCTGTCGGACCAGCAAATCCCCTTCCCCTATGTGCTGGACGGGCTGGACGCGAGCGCGCTGGACGGCGTGCCGCCGACGGAATTGGCCCGGCATTTTCCGGCGACCGAACTGGCGGAAATCGGCGACGAGATCGCCGACGGACTGTTCCTGCCAGGCCCTGAGGGCGACCGGCCACTCGCGCTGTTCGACGGGCTGCGCACGGATTTCTCGCTTGCGCGCCTCAAACATTATACCGGCACGCCCGCCGAGCATGTGCAGCGCTATATCCTGTTCACCAACTATCATCGCTATGTCGACGAATTCGTGGCCTGGGCTTGCGCGGAACTCAAGCGGCCGGGAAGCCGCTATTCCGCCCTGTCGGGCGCCGGCGGAGTCTATGTGACGCCGGAAACCGCCGATCCAGCGCGAATGATCGCCGACAGCGCGTGGCGCAAGCACCAGATGCCGGCCTATCACCTGATCTCCCCGGATCGGAGCGGCATCACGCTGGTGAATATCGGCGTGGGGCCATCCAACGCCAAGACGATCTGCGACCATCTGGCGGTCGTGCGGCCGGAGGCCTGGCTGATGATCGGCCATTGCGGCGGTTTGCGGCCGAGCCAGCGGATCGGCGACTATGTACTCGCCCACGCCTATCTGCGCGACGATCATGTTCTGGACGATGTCCTGCCGCCGGAAATCCCGGTTCCGGCCATTGCGGAGGTGCAGGTGGCGATGGCGTCGGCGGCAGAAGCGGTCCTAGGCAGCGGAGACGATTTCAAGCGGCGGCTGCGGACGGGCACAATCGTGACGACGGACGACCGGAACTGGGAATTGCGCTACTCGAAATCGGCGTTGCGTTTCAGCCTCTCGCGGGCGGTCGGCATCGATATGGAATCAGCGACGATCGCGGCGCAGGGATATCGATTCCGCGTGCCCTATGGCACCTTGCTATGCGTATCGGATAAGCCGATCCACGGCGAACTGAAACTGCCCGGACAGGCCAACCGTTTTTACGAGGAAGCGATTGCCGGGCATTTGCGCGTCGGGCTGATGACCTGCGAACTGCTGCGCGAACAGGGGGCGAAGCTCCACAGCCGCAAGCTTCGGGCGTTCAACGAGCCGCCGTTTAGGTAGTTTGCTCCAACCGAAATCCCCATTCCCGTTCGTGTCGAGCTAAGTCAAGACACTTGGCGCGATGTGTCTCGACTTCGCTCGACACGAACGGATGTAAGATGGCCAAGGCTCTGAGCTAGACGATAGCGCCATTCCACAGTGTGACACGATCACGGCCCTGCTGCTTGGACTGATAAAGCGCTTCATCCGCGCGGGCGATGAGGTGATCCAGTTCGCTGTCGCCAGGCATGAATTCCGCGACGCCGAAACTGGCTTTCACGCAGCCGGACGGCATTTTCGCGACTGACAGTTCGGACAGGCTCGCCCGGACACGCTCCATTACCTCGACCGCCGCTTCGCCGGAGGAGTCGACCAGGAGGACGCAAAACTCATCGCCACCCAGACGCCCGACAATATCGCCTTTGCGCACCGCCAACAGCAGCGCCTTGGCAAAAGTGCGCAGGGCCGCGTCGCCCGCGATATGACCATAGCCGTCGTTCAGCGTCTTGAAGCTGTCCATGTCGCAAATGACCGCAGCCAGCTTGCGCTTCTGCCTCTTGGCATTGGCAATCGCCATGACAGCCGCCTGTTCGACACCACGCCGATTGAGGATGCCGGTCAACTGGTCGTTGCTGACCATGGACCCGAGTTGCTTGGCGAGGTCGCCCGCGACTACCAGCACGGCTGCAACACCGGTCGCGACATAGATGGACGGGAGGCCGAGGCCCAGTACGGCCCGATAGATCGCAAGATTGGCATCCGTCCGGTTGGGTTCCAGCATGAAACCTGCCGACACCAGAAGCGCCTGAAAAACACCGAAAATCAGGAGCATGGTGAAGAATGCTTTTTCGGGCGCTGTCATCGCGCGGCGCGGCGACCATACGGCGAACGCGGCCGTGAACATCATCACGCCGGCATAGCTCGGGGCGAACGTGCCGCGCATCTGCATCGTCCCTGCAGGACTGAAGGCCAGCGCAACTGCCAGGGCGGCAATGGTCCAGACTCCCATGAACCTGGCCCAGTGGAGGGGCAGCCCTGCGCGCTGCCGTGCGCCAATGGCGACGAGCGTGCTGCTCGTCAGCGTCAGCAGCCCCGCCAGCGTCATGAGCGGTTGGATATCAAGGAGCAGCGCCGTTCCGTTCACCAGCCATTGCAGTACGGCCAGCCCATAGGAGATCGCCCAGTACAGCACATGCCGATCCCGCCCGAAATGCAGCCAGGCAAGCGTCATGGCGACGCACATGATGCTGCTCGTGAAGAACAGCACCGAGAGGATCACGAGATGCGGATTCATCGGGTTTCCGGAAATATCAGGCCGCGCTTACCAGCCGCACTGCTTGCCCTTGTTCTGCGCCTTCAGCCATTTCTGGAGCGGCGCGAAATAGGCGAGCATTGGCTTGCCGGACATCTGGCGCGATCCGGTGAACGCCTGCAGGGCATCCGGCCAGGGCTTTGACGCGCCCATTTCCAGCATGGCGTTGAGCTTCTCGCCGACCGCCTTGTCGCCATAGAAAGAGCAGCGATGCAGCGGTCCCTTCCACCCGGCCTGCTTGCAAGCCGCCTGATAGAATTGGAACTGAAGCAGCCGCGCCAGGAAATAGCGGGTGTAGGGCGTATTGCCGGGGATATGGAATTTCGCGCCGGCGTCGAAGCGGGTCTCGTCGCGCTCCACCGGGGGGACAATACCCTGATATTGCTTGCGAAGATCGGTCCAGGCCTTTTCATAGCCGCTCTCCGGGATCGACCCGTCGAACACGCCCCAGCGCCATTTGTCGATCAGCAGGCCGAATGGCAGGAACGCCACCTTGTCCATGGCCTGCCGCAGTAGCAGACCGATATCCTTGTCCGCGCTCGGCACCTTGGCGGGGTCGAGCAGGCCGATCTTCACAAGATAGTCAGGGGTGATCGACAGGGCGACGAAATCGCCGATCGCTTCGTGGAAGCCGTCATTGGCGCCATCGAGATACAGGAACGCCTGCTTGTTATAGGCGCGCTGATAATAATTATGGCCGAGTTCATGATGGATGGTGACGAAATCGTCGCCATTCACCTTGGTGCACATCTTGATGCGGATATCGTCCTTATTGTCGAGATCCCAGGCGGAGGCATGGCAGATGACCTCGCGATCCCGCGGCTTCACGATCTGCGATCGGTCCCAGAAGGTCTGCGGCAACGGCGCAAAGCCGAGCGAGGAGTAGAAGCCCTCCCCCGTCTTCACCATCTTGACCGGGTCATAGCCTTTGGTCGTCAGCAAATCGGTGGTGTCATAGCCAAGGTCGCCCAATCCCTTCGGTGCGACGACGTCATAGATATTGCCCCATTCCTGCGCCCACATATTGCCGAGCAGGTCTGCGCGGATGGGGCCGGTCTTCGCCTGGACGGCATCGCCATATTTCTCGTTGAGCTTGCTGCGCGTGTAGCAGTGCAGGTCGTCGTAAAGCGGCTTCACCTCGCTCCACAGTCTGTCGGTCAGCTTGGCGAAATCGTCGGCGGGCATGTCATATTTGGACCGCCACATGGCGCCGGTGTCGGCATAGCCGAGCTCCTTGGCCCCAGCATTGGCGATGCCGACCATCTTGGCATAGTCCGCCCGCATCGGCGCACCGACATTGTCGTGCCAACTGACCCACATCTCCTTCAGCTCGTCGGGATTGCGGTCGGTGCCCATCTCGGCCTCGATATCGCTGCCGTTGATCGGCTGGCCGCGCAGCGTTCCCTTGCCCTTGCCGTAAGCGGACTGGAGACGGGTGGAGAGGTCGTTGAGTTGCTGCGCCGCGCCCGGCGCGGTCGGGGCAGGCAGGACCAGCTTGGTGCGGACGAGGTTGAGGCGGCGCTGAGTCTCCGCCGACAGACCGGGGACTGTCGCATATTTGGCCGCCTCCAGCGCGAAGTCGACATTCATCGCCGTGCGTTTCGCGCCGACCTCGGCCGCGAGGGCATCGCTATCGTCCGTGATGTAGGTCGCGTTGATCCAGTCCACCCGGTTTTGCGTCAGGTCGTGCGCAGCCATCGCCGCCTCGGCGCGGGCAAGAAAGGCGTCAGCATCAGCAGCGGTCGGCGCGGCGGATGGGCTTGCAGTCTGCGCGGCAAGCGGTTGCGCGACGAGCGCCACCGCGAGCGCGGCAGCGGAGAAAGGGATTTTTTTCATGATGAAATCTCGCTTCCGGAGCAATTTTATGGGCGTAAAATGGCCGACACCGGTGGCACGGTCAAGCGGCCAGAAAGTCGCCTATTACCAATCCCAGCTCAGGCTTCGTCACGCAGCTCATATGCGTCCCGGGAATCTCGGCCAGGCGGGCATCCGGCAGGGCGGCGACCAGATCCTGGGGCGATCCATTGTCCCTGTCCTCGGTGCCGCTGACCACCAGGACCGGCGTGTCGATGCTACCGAGATCCTCCGGATCGGTGTCGCCGAAGGTCTGCAGCAGCAGCGCTGCCGCTTCGCCGTCGACCTTCATCGTTTTCATGAACTGGGCGGATAGCCAGCGCGGATCACCATGCTTGATCGTGTCGCGGTCCGCGATCACCGACAGGAAAAAGTCGCGCCGCTTCGCCCATCCGGACAGGCCCTGCAGGCCCATGCCAGCCAATATTGCCCGGCGCGGCTTCAATCCTCGGGTCAACAGCATAGCCGTGGTCCTCGCGCCAAGGGAGAAACCACCAAGATCATAGTCGTCCAGACCAAGTTCAGCGATCAGCGCCTCGACATCAAACGCCAGCACATTTGCGGGATAATCCTCCGGATCGTGCAAGGCCGGGCTTTCGCCATGTACCCGGAAGTCCGGCATGATGACGCGAAAGCCGCGCGCCGCGATCGCCGCGGCCGTGCCATATTTGATCCAGTTGATATGGGCGCTGGAGAACAGGCCATGGAGCAGCAGGAGGGGCCTGCCCTCGCCAACCTGATGGACCGCCAGCGAGGTGCCGCGATATCCCGGCACCATTGTTACGGTCGCGTCGGTCGAAATCGGGTCTGCCACGCATGTTTCTCCAGTAAATGAGGAGCAGAGCCAGTGGGCGGCGATCCTGAAAGGACCGCCGCCTCAGGAGGTTTCAGCCCTTCTTCAGGTGCCGGCGGCCGAGCAGTTCGGCGATCTGCACGGCGTTGAGCGCCGCGCCCTTGCGCAGGTTGTCGCTGACGCACCACAGGGCCAGGCCATTCTCGACGGTCGGGTCCTCGCGCACCCGGCTGACGAAGGTGGCGTAGTCGCCCACGCACTCAACGGGGGTGACGTATCCGCCGTCCTCACGCTTATCGACGAGCATGATGCCCGGTGCCTCGCGCAGGATGGATTGGGCCTTCTTGGCCGAGATCTCGTCCTTGAATTCCAGGTTGATCGCTTCGGAATGGCCGACGAAGACGGGCACGCGCACGCAAGTGGCGGTCACCTTGATCTTGGGATCGAGGATCTTCTTGGTCTCGACGACCATCTTCCACTCTTCCTTGGTGTAACCATCGTCCAGGAAGACGTCGATGTGCGGAATGACGTTGAAGGCGATCTGCTTGGTGAACTTCTTCGCCTCCGCCGGATCGCCGACGAAGATGTTGCGCGACTGCTCGAACAGTTCGTCCATGCCTTCCTTGCCCGCGCCGGACACGGACTGATAGGTTGCGACGACGACACGGGTGATCGTCGCGGCGTCATGCAGGGGCTTGAGCGCCACGACCATCTGCGCGGTCGAGCAGTTAGGGTTCGCGATGATGTTCTTCTTGGTATAGCCGTCGATCGCCTCCGGATTCACTTCGGGCACGATCAGCGGCACGTCCGGGTCCATGCGATAGAGCGACGAATTGTCGATCACCACACAGCCGGCGGCGGCGGCCTTGGGCGCATAGTCCTTCGCCGGGCCGGAGCCTGCGGCGAACAGGGCGATGTCCCATCCGGTGAAGTCGAAATGCTCGATATTCTTGCATTTCAAAAGTTTACCGGTGTCGCCGAAATCAATCTCCTGGCCGGTCGAGCGTGGCGAAGCCACCGCCGCGATCTCGTCAATCGGGAACTCCCGCTCAGCTAGGATATTCAACATTTCGCGGCCCACATTGCCCGTGGCGCCGACGACGACTACCCGATAACCCACTGTTCAACTCCTGAAATGCGCGCGTCGGTGCGCGCGGGCCGCGCGATAGCGGAACCGCGACGCCGGGGGAAGCGCGATTATCCTTGGGATGGATAAGGATACCCTATCGACAGGGAACATGGAGGCTGGTGGTGGGCGCGGCAAGGATTGAACTTGCGACCCCACCCGTGTGAAGGGTGTGCTCTACCACTGAGCTACGCGCCCCCGTTTCCGGAGGGTGCCGCCATTGGCACCAGCCGTTGCGCAAGTCAAGGGAAGCGCCGTCGCCATGATCGCGGGAAGCCCTTTTCCCGATCGATGCCTTTGGTTATGCAGCCTTTACGGTTGCACCAAGATGGAGACGCGCGACGATGAAACGGAAGATTGCAATGACCCTTGTGGCGCTTGGCCTTGTCGCGCTGACGGCATGCAATACGGTCGAAGGCGCCGGGCGGGACATCGAATCGGTTGGCCGGAAGGGCAAGGAAGTCATCAACTGACCAGGCAATTGTCCGGCGGCGGCCTGCCTATTGCAGCGTGCCGCCGGCAAGGCCCGCAAAGGGCGCACGGTTGAGTTGGACACCGTCGCAATCGGCCTCCCTGCAGGCGCAGGCCCGGATTTCATAGCGGATGCCGCACATCACCAGAACATCCTGATCGAACGAATAGTTGGCGATCCCCGCCCGCTCGATCTTTTGCTTTGCCCTGGCCTTCAACGACATGCGTGAAACCTCCGTGGATGAGTCGGCCGGAATGGCCGGTGTTGCATTGCACAATGAGCATCGTGCTGGATCAAGACGGTTTTCGGTGAAGAGTGGTGCAACTGCGTCAATTTGGGACAAGGTGCGATAAACGGCATTTTCAGAGCGACGGATCGTCAGGCCGTACGCCCGCTTGCGTCGCTTCCGAACACAACCCATATGCCGCCCATGAGCGGAAGAGATCAAAACGCCATGCCGCAATGGCACGGCACCACCATCATGTCGGTTCGGAAAGAGGGCAAGGTCATCGTCGCCGGCGATGGCCAGGTCAGCATGGGCCAGACAATCATGAAGCCGAATGCGAAGAAGGTACGCAAGTTGCACGACGGATCCGTCATCGGCGGGTTTGCGGGTGCGACAGCGGATGCCTTCACCCTGTTCGAGCGGCTGGAGGCGAAGCTTGAGCGCCACAACGGCCAGTTGCTGCGTGCTGCGGTGGAACTCGCTAAGGACTGGCGGACCGACAAATATCTGCGCAACCTGGAGGCGATGATGATCGTAGCCGACAAGGAAGTGACTCTGATCCTGACCGGCAATGGCGATGTGCTGGAGCCGGTCGGCGGCGTCGCGGCGATCGGATCAGGCGGCAACTATGCCCTCGCCGCTGCCCGCGCGCTGGTCGACTATGAAAAGGACGCCGAGACGATTGCGCGCAAGGCGATGGCGATCGCGGGCGACCTGTGCGTCTATACCAACGATCAGCTTACGATCGAAGGTCTCGAGTCAACGACATAAATCCCCCTCCCGCCTGCGGGAGGGTTAGGGGAGAGTCTGTGACCTCCCGCCTCTCCTGACACGCCCTCCCCCGCCCCTCCCGCAAGCGGGAGGGGAGAAGGAAAAAGATGAACGACAATCTGACCCCCAAGGCCATCGTGGCCGCACTCGACGCCCATATTATCGGCCAGAAGGACGCCAAGCGCGCCGTGGCGGTGGCGCTGCGTAATCGCTGGCGGCGGCAGAAGCTCGACGCTGCGCTGCGCGACGAGGTGACGCCCAAGAATATCCTGATGATCGGCCCCACTGGCTGCGGCAAGACCGAGATCAGCCGTCGCCTGGCGAAGCTGGCCGACGCCCCGTTCGTGAAGGTGGAAGCGACCAAGTTCACCGAAGTCGGCTATGTTGGCCGCGACGTGGAGCAGATCGTCCGTGATCTGGTCGAGGAAGCGATCCGGCTGGAGCGTGACCGCCGCCGCGAGTCCGTGCGCGAAGCGGCCTCAGAGGCGGCGATGAGCCGCCTGCTCGACGCGCTCACCGGCAAGGAAGCGAGCGAGGCGACCCGCCTTTCCTTCCGCCAGAAGATCGAAGCCGACCAGATGAACGATGTGGAGGTCGAGGTCGAAGTCGCCGACGCCCCGAACATGCCCATGGAGATACCCGGCATGGGCGGCCAGGTCGGCATGATCAACCTGTCCGACATGATGAGCAAGGCTTTCGGGCAACAGCAGAAGAAGCGCCGCCGCCTACGCGTGGTCGAAGCCTGGGACAAGCTGGTCGAGGAGGAACAGGACAAGCGGCTCGACCAGGACGATGTCGCCCGCGTCGCGATCGCCAGCGCGGAGCAGAACGGCATCGTGTTTCTGGACGAGATCGACAAGATCGCCGTCAGCGATGTGCGCGGCGGATCAGTGAGCCGTGAAGGCGTGCAGCGCGACCTGCTGCCACTGATCGAAGGAACTACGGTCGCCACGAAATACGGGCCACTCAAGACCGACCACATCCTCTTTATCGCGTCCGGCGCTTTCCACGTCGCCAAGCCGAGCGATCTGCTGCCGGAACTTCAGGGCCGCCTGCCGATCCGCGTGGAGTTGAAGGCGCTGACTGAGGAGGATTTCGTGGCGATCCTGTCCGACACCAAGGCATCACTGGCCGAGCAATATAAGGCATTGCTGGCAACCGAAGGCGTCACCATCGACCTGCGCGAGGACGGCATCCGGGCCGTCGCGAAGATTGCCGCCGAGGTGAACGAACAGGTCGAGAATATCGGCGCGCGCAGGCTTCAGACGGTGATGGAGAAGTTGCTGGAGGACGTCAGCTTCGAGGCGGAGGACCGGGTCGGCGAAACGATCGTCGTGGATGGCGATTATGTTCGCAAGCAGCTCGAAGGCATTGCGAAGGATACGGACCTCAGCCGCTATGTGCTCTGATCGCGCTTCCCCATATGGTAAACAATCGATACCCTCCCGGGCATGTCCTGGGAGGGTTTTTCTATGAAGTTGGGTCTGGGTCTCGTTCTGGCGCTCGCCGCGCCAATTGCTGCAACCGCCGCCGCTCAGGAGGCGCCCAAACCGCCCGTCGCCGCGAAGAAACCACATGAGGTGAAGGCGCCGTCCGGAGCGACGCGCACCGACGATTATTACTGGTTGCGCGATGATACGCGCAAGAACCCGGAGATGCTGGGCTACATCAACGCAGAGAACGCTTATGCCGACGCAATCCTTGCGCCCACCAAGCCGCTACAGGACAAGCTCTACACCGAAATCGTTTCCCATGTGCAGCAGGACGATTCCACCGTGCCGTACCGCAAGGGCGGATATTATTATTACAGCCGTTTCGAGTCCGGCGCGGACTATCCGATCTTTGCCCGCCGCAAGGGCAGCATGACGGGAGCCGAGGAGATATTGCTCGATCAGCCGAAGATGGCGGCGGGCAGCGGCTTCTTCGCGGTCAGCGACAAGCAGATCAGCCCCGACACCCGCCTTCTCGCATATGCTGAGGATCTGGTCGGGCGGCGGCAATATGTATTGAAGATCAAGGACCTGAAAACCGGCCAGACGCTGGCGGATACCGTGCCGGACATCGAACCGAATATCGTCTGGGCGGGCGACAACAAGACCCTCTTCTATATCGAGAAGGACCCTGTCACCCTGCTTAGCAAGCGGGTGAAGGCGCATGTCATCGGCACCCCCGCCTCGTCGGACCGGCTGGTCTATGAGGAGAAGGACGACAGCTATTATATGGGCCTTTCGAAGACGGCAGACGAGAAATATGTCTGTATCGTTCTGGAGGCGACGGTCAGCAGCGAGCAGATTTGCGCACCGACGGCGAAGCCGGACAAGTTCACCGCCCTGGCGCCCCGCGAACGCGAATTCCTGTATCAGGCCGATCATATCGGCGATCATTGGGTGATCCGCACCAACTGGCAGGCGCCGAACTACCGCCTGATGCGCGCGAAGGATGTCGATAGCGCAAAAGGCCGTGCCGCCTGGACGGATATCGTGCCCGTCAGCGACGGCGTGTTCATAGAGAATTTCAAGCCGTTCAAAGGCTTCCTGGCTATCGAGGAGCGATCGGGCGGCAACAAGCGGATGCGGCTTCTAAGCGATGCGGGCAAGAGCAGCTTCGTCGAGGCGGACGAGCCCGCCTATGCCATGAAGCTGGACGTCAATGAGGAGGCCGAGACGCCGTGGGTTCGCTACACCTATGATTCCCTCACCACGCCGAAAACCACCTATGAGGCGAATATCCAGACCGGCGAGCGCAAGCTGCTGAAGGTCCAGCCCGTCCCCGGCTACGACAAGAGCAAATATGTGACCGAGCGCCTTTGGGCTGTGGCGCGCGACGGCACGAAAGTCCCCGTGTCGCTGGTCCACACGAAGGATTTCCGGAAAAACGGTACGGCTCCCCTCCTCCAATATGCCTATGGAAGCTATGGCATCTCGACGGATCCGACATTCCTGACGACGCTGCCTAGCCTGCTGGACCGCGGCTTCGTCTTTGCCATCGCCCATATTCGCGGCGGGCAGGAGATGGGTCGCAAATGGTATGATGACGGCCATCTGTTCAACAAGAAGAACAGCTTCACCGATTTCATCGACGTGACGCGATATCTGGTGGCGCAGGGCTATGCCGCGAAAGACCGGGTGGCCGCGCAAGGCGGCAGCGCGGGCGGACTGCTGATGGGCGGCATATCGAACATGGCGCCGAAGGACTATGCGGCGATCGTTGCGCAGGTGCCGTTCGTCGATGTGGTCACGACCATGCTCGACGCCAGCATTCCGCTCACCACCAACGAGTATGACGAATGGGGCAACCCGGCCGAGAAGCCCTATTATGATTATATGCTGAGCTACTCGCCCTACGACAATGTCAGTGCGCAGGCCTATCCGGCCCTGTTCGTCAGCACGGGTCTGTGGGACAGTCAGGTGCAATATTACGAACCGGCCAAATGGGTCGCCAAATTGCGGGCCACGCAGACCGGCGCCAATCCCGTGCTGTTCCGGACCAACATGGAAGCGGGTCATGGCGGCAAATCTGGCCGCTTCCGCCGCTATCGCGATCAGGCGGAATATCTAGCGTTCGTAATGAACCGGCTTGGCGTGGGAAAGTAACGGCGTCGACATCCGAGCTGCCGCGCCCCACGTCCGTTCGCTTCGAGCGAAGTCGAGAAATCCGCTAAGTGTTTCTTGACTTCGCTCGAAACGAACGGGGATTGTGTGGTGTTACTTCCCCGCTTCCACGCCGTCTGGCAGGACCATCGCCGACCAGCTTTTGCCCGGAACCAGATATTTCTTCGCCAGCGCCTGCAGCTCCGCAGGCGTTACGCTCAGCAAGTCCGGCCCCATGCTCTTCATCACGTCGATGTAGCGCGGATCGCGCGTCGCGCCCTCCATCTGCGACATCCAGAAGGCGTTGCCGGTGCTAGCGCGGGAGAGCATCTGGCGCATCGGCGCAACGGCGCGCTGCAATTCGTCGTCATCTACCGGCTTGGAGGCGAGGTCGGCGGCGGTATCCTTGATCAACTTGTAGAAGTAGCCGATCTTCTCCGGCTTGATCTGGCTGCTGACAAGGATGTAGCCGCCGCTGTCGAATGAGAAGGGCCAGCTGTTTGCGACGCTGGGCGAATAGGCCGCACCGTCGGTCGCACGTAGTCCTTCGAATAGACGATCGTTGAAGATCTGGGTCAATATTTCCAGTTGGCGGCTTTCCTTGGACGCGGCAAAGCCGCCCGAGGTTGGCCATGCCATGACGGCGGCGGCCTGGTCCTTGTCGCCGCTGTGACGCAGGACGATTGGCTTTTCATTATGGGCTGGGAAGCGCATCCGCCGGTTGGCGGCCGGGACCGGCAATTCCTTGCGCGGCGGTAGCGCACCGAAGGTCGCGGCGACCTTGGCGATGGCGTCGTCCGCCTTCACCTGGCCGAACAGTTCGATTTCGATCGGACCGGAGGCGAGGATCGGCTCCCATGTCTTGCGGAACTGCTCGGGCGTCAGCGCAGCAATCTCCGCCTTGTTCGGGGTCCGATACCGAACATCCTTGTCGCGCAGAAGCCAGTTGAGATCGCGGCTCATCACGCCATCGGGCGATGACGACATGGTATCATAAGCTGCGGTAATCCCGGCCTTCACCCGCGCAATGGGGGCTGGGTCCCAGCGTGGTTCGGCCAGCTTGGTCGCGAACAGGCGAAGCTGGTCGGCATAGTCGGCGGGACGGGTGACGGCCGCGAATTCAAATGCATCGTCGTCGATCGAGAAGCCGAAATCCAGACGGCGGCCATTGGTCAGGTCATCCAGTTCACGCTGCCCCAGCTTGCCGATGCCGCTCGCGACAAGCGCATAGCCGGCCGCCCAGGATGGCACAGGGCTGGTCGGCGAGAAATCCTGCTGGCCATGGCCGAAGCGCACATTGATGCGCACCTTCTCAGTCTCGGCGTCATTGGCGAACAGGGTCAGCTTCACGCCATTGGAGAAGGTGATGATCTCCATGCCCTGCAGTCCGCCGGCCGGAACGCGCGAGACCACAGTGCCGGGCGGACCGAGCTTCGGCAGGTCATCCATTGTGACCGTGCCATCGGTAAGGCGCGCATTCTTCGCCGACGCCACCTGCGCGGCGAGCGCCGCCGTCAGCTTCTCCTGCGCTCCGGGCAGCGCCGTGGGCGTCATCAGCATGGCGCGGATGACATTGGCGCTGAACAGCCGGCGCGTGGATTCCAGCATCGCTTGGGGCGTCATGCCGGGCTTGCCGGACCGGAAAATATCGAGGGCGGCCTGCGAACTTACGGTTGTCTCGCGAATATCGACGGCGCTTACCATGTCGGACGCCTGTTTCGATCCGGCCTCCGTGTCCTGATTTTCAACCTGGATCGCCAGCGCGGTATCGAACTGCGCATATTCGCGGTCGATCTCCGCTTGGGTGGGTGCGCTGTCCTTGGCGTCCTCAATGATAGCGCGCACGTCGTTCAGCGCCTTTTCCCAATCCGGACCGGCCGGGAGAATCGTAACGAACGTGCCATCGACGGAACGGCTTACATCCTGCTGATCGACGCTCGCCTGAAGGAAGCTGCCTCCTGCCCGCGCCGCTTGCTCCAGGCGGCGGTTGATCATCTGCAGCGCCAGCATATCGGTCAGCTTGGCCTGATTATAGACGATCGTGTCAGCGCGTGGACGCCAGGGGCGTTCCCAGGCCAGGCTGATCCCGGTGGGTATGCCGGGTTCGACGACAACGGTCGCGGCGGGATATTTCGGATTGGGATCGCCGAAGTCCGGGATCGCCTCCCCCTTGCCCGCGACTGTCCAGGTGGTGAAATATTTCTTCACCAGCGCTTCCATGACCGCAGGGTCTGCGTCGCCCGAAATGGCGATCACGGCATTTTCCGGGCGATACCAGCGCTCGTGAAAAGCCTCTAGCGCAGGTGCGGTAGCCGCGTTCAGCGTGGCCGTGGTGCCTATCGGCGAACGATCCGCCATCGGCTGCCCGGCGAAGAAGAATTTGCGTGTGGCGTCGGATATGCGCGACTGCGGCCCGGTTGACTCCCGCATTTCGGCCAGAACCACCGCGCGTTCGGCGCTGACCGCGCTCTCGACGATGTTCGGCTCCATCATCATGCCGGAGAGGATCTTCATGCTCTCGTCCAGCCCTTCCGGGCTCGCCTGCGGCAGGTCGAGGGCATAGGTGGTGCCTGTGCCCGTCGTCTGGGCATTGCTGTCGCTGCCGAAGGTCACGCCCAGCCGCTGCCAGATGCGCTTGGACTCGCCATCCGGCACATGCTTCGACCCGCGAAAGGTGAGATGCTCCATATAGTGCGCGAAGCCCAGCTCTGTGGGCTTCTCCATCAGCGCGCCGGTATCGATCCGTAGGCGGATGGAGACCTGACCCGGCGGCACGCCATTACGGCGGATGGCATAGCGGACACCATTGGGCAGTTCACCGAACAGCCATTCCGGATCGATGGGAACATCGCTGTTCTCGTAAAGCCAGGGGCGTTTCTGTGCGGCCGGCGTCGCCTGTTTCGCACTTATAACGGGCGAGGCATTCGCCCAGGCGGACGGCGCTGAGCCGGTCAGAAGGATGGCGAGAATGGAGGCGGAAGCGGCGGTGCGCCGAAGGGGGGATGTCATAGGCGCAGGAACCTAGCGCCATTTTCATGAATGACCACTGACAATGCGGTCGATATTATATGGTCGCCCGGGTTGGCAGGCAGACCCGGCGCTTTCCCGATCCAGGGAAAGCGCCGGAGCCTTATCCGTTAGCGCGAGCCGGTGCGCTGCACAGCACCCTTGTGCGCGCCGACGCCATTGCGCCGGCCATGGAAGGGCTTGCGCGGACGATCGCCATCGGGGCGGTGCGCCCTGTCGGCGCCGCCACGGCCGCCGTCATGCGAACGGCCACGCTCGCCGGTCGTCACAGCCTTGGGAGCGGGCTTGGGCAGATTGCGGACAGCCTCCATGAAGTTTTCGGGCAGCGGCACGATGTCGAGCTTCACGCGGGTCGCGCGCTCGATGGCCTTCAGGTATGGCCGCTCATCGTCAGCGATGAAGCTGATGGCGATGCCCTCGGCGCCGGCGCGCGCGGTGCGGCCGATCCGGTGGACATATTGCTCCGGCACGTTGGGCAGCTCGAAATTGATCACATGGCTGACGCCCGACACATCGATACCGCGCGCGGCGATATCGGTGGCGACCAGCAGCTTGATCTCACCCGACCGGAAGGCTTGTAGCGCTGTCGTGCGCTGGCTCTGACTCTTGTTGCCATGGATCGCCATCGCCCGGATGCCTGCGCCTTCCAGGCCACGAACGACCTTGTCCGCGCCATGCTTGGTGCGGGTGAAGATCAGCGCGCGGTCGATCGGCTCGCCCTTGATGGTGAGCGTCAGCAGAGCCTGCTTCTCACCCTGATTGACGAAGCTGCCATATTGGCGAACGCGCTCAGCCGTGGTCGACTGCGGCGCGACCGAGACCTTGATCGGGTCATTAAGGAACTGCGCGCCCAAATCGGCAATGGCCTTCGGCATCGTCGCAGAGAAGAACAGGCTCTGCCGGTCCTTGGGCAACATACGGTCGATGCGCTTTAGCGGCTGGATGAAACCAAGATCCATCATCTGGTCGGCTTCGTCGAGAACGAAGATCTCGACATGGCCGAGCGTCAGCGCACGCTGCTCGATCAGGTCGAGCAGGCGGCCCGGCGTGGCGACGAGAATGTCGATGCCGCCGCGCAGCTGGTTGATCTGCTTGTTGATGGGCACGCCGCCAAAGACAGTCGCGACCGTAAGCTTCATGTAGCGCGCATAGTCACGGAAGCTGTCGGCGATCTGCGCGGCCAGTTCGCGGGTCGGCGAAAGCACCAGCATCCGGCACGCCTTTTGCGGCGTATGCTTGGGGTGATGATGGAAATAGTCGAGGGACGGCAGCGCGAAGGCCGCCGTCTTGCCGGTGCCGGTCTGGGCGATGCCGCACAGGTCGCGGCCTTCCAGCAAAGCAGGAATGGCCTGGCTCTGGATCGGCGTGGGAACGGTGTAATTCTTGGCGGCGAGCGCCTGCAAAATGGGCTCGGCGAGGCCAAGGTCTTTGAATTCGGTCAAAATAGATACTCACATGCGAGCGATGCGCTCTGAAGCGTGCAAGACGCACGTCGGGCGCAAGGCGGGTTACGAAACGACCCGCGTGAAAAGGGAAGCCTCAGGCAAAGCGCAGGTCATTGGCCGGTCCTTTGCTCTTCGGGAGCTGGGACGATCACGCTGCCAATCGCTACGGGGCCGAAATGGCCCGGTTGCTGCGCTGCGGCACATATGGAGAGAACCGTCGAGAAACGCAAGGAGTTTTGCGGCCCAGTGCACGGATAACTCTTTGGTCGGCAAAAACAAACGGCCGCCAATCCTATCGGACTGACGGCCGCGATACTGCTCGTTAACGGGATTACAGCGCGACTTCGACGTGCTTTCCCTTTTCCTCTGCGGCGACGGACTTACCGATCATCATGCGGAAAATGCCCTTAATCGACATGTCCGCAAGCCAGATTTCCGCATCGCCGAGATCGAAGCGAAGCATCACCAGATTGGGATCGTTTCGCCCGCCCGGATACCAGGCCGCGACTTCGTTGGACCAATAGCGGTCAATCACAGCAGGGTCCCGCTCTTCAACAAGATTGCCCGCAATGCATGCGAAGAGATAATGGCCCTGGTCCGCATATTGGGCCATTGCCTGACCACCCGCCGCCAATCGATTGTCCCTGGACGTGTAGAACCAGAATGCATGGTCGGCATCCTTGTCCAACTGCGCCGTCATCGGCACGCTGTGCTGATGGCCGCCGTCGAGAGAGACCATCAGATAGGGACTCTTGGCCAACTCCTTCCAGAAACGCTGGGTTATTTCAGCCTGGCTGCTCATGATATTCTCTCCATCAAAGCTACGAGAGATAAATCCCTCACAGCACGGGGAGTTCCGGCGAAAGCAGGATTGGCAAATCGTTCCAGGAAGCGGCTTGATCTGAAACGGCTGCAGCCCCACATGACCAGCATGTTGATCGAAACCGAAACGACTCCGAACCCCGCCACGCTCAAATTCCTGCCTGGACAGGTCGTGATGACGGGCGGCACTCGCGACTTTGCCGATGAAGGGGAAGCAGAAGCGTCTCCTCTCGCTGAGGCGCTCTTTACGCTGGGCGATGTGACCGGCGTTTTCTTCGGGCAGGATTTCGTGTCGGTGACGATCGCGCCGGGCAGTGAATGGTCCGACGTCAAATCCGATGTCATAGGCATCCTACTGGACCATTTTTCCGCCGGCATGCCTCTGTTCCGTCCAGGAAGCGCTGCCGAGATCGCCGTGCCCGACGATGAGCCGATGGATGACCCGGCAGACGCAGAGATCGTCGCGCAGATCAAGGAATTGATCGAGACGCGCGTGCGGCCTGCCGTCGCCAATGACGGCGGCGACATCATCTATCGCGGCTTCGACAACGGAAAGGTGTTCCTCAAGATGCAGGGCGCCTGTGCGGGATGCCCGTCATCGACGGCGACGCTTAAGCAAGGCATCGAATCCCTGCTCAAGCATTATGTGCCGGAAGTGACCGAAGTCCGCGCCGTCTGACCTTTCCTTCAGCCCCTACACTTCCGAGGATATATCCCTATGTCCAAGCCGTTACCGCAGGATTCGCTCGACCAGATTTTCCTGACCGCTCGTACCTATAACGGCTATGACGACACTCCGGTCACCGAGGATCAGCTTCACGCGATATGGGATCTGATGAAGATGGGGCCGACGTCGGCCAATCTTCTCCCCGCGCGCCTGGTCTGGTGCGTCAGTCCCGAAGCAAAGGAAAAGCTGGCGGTCACCACCAGCAGCACCAATGCCGACAAGGTGCGCAAGGCTCCGGTCACAGTCATTATCGGCATGGACATTGATTTCCACGAGTTGGCCCCCGAATTGTTCCCGCACGTCCCGAACGTGAAGGACTGGTTTCCCGATCCCGCCGTTAGGGAAGTGATGGCTCTGCGCAACAGCTCTCTTCAAGGCGCATATTTCATCATGGCGGCGCGGGCGCTTGGGCTTGGAACGGGGCCGATGTCGGGCTTCGACAATGCCGCAGTTGACGCAGCATTTTTTGCCGACACGCCCAACGTGAAGTCGAACTTCATCTCTACGCTTGGATATGGCGATCCATCGACCGTTTTCGATCGCTTGCCCCGACCGGCATTTGGCAAATTCAACCGGATCGACTAACCGCGTCATATCAAGCGGTTTCAGGGGTGGACGTTGCGCACATTGGTGATCGATACGGCGACACAGGCGTTGTCGATCGCTCTTTTTGAAGGCGCATCGCTGATTGCGCATCATCATGAGATTGTCGGGCGTGGACATGCCGAACGGCTGATGCCCGCCATTGCCGCATTGCCGGATGGCGGGCGCGCTCAGCGTATCGCGGTGGATGTAGGTCCAGGCAGTTTTACCGGCGTCCGCATCGGCCTGGCCGCCGCACGAGCGCTTGCTTACGCATGGGATGCCACCCTCGAAGGATATAGCGCGATGGCGCTGGTTGCCGCTGCGGTTCGCGAAGATGGTCTGGAAACGTGGCCGGTCGCCATTGCAATGACGGGGGGGCATGGCGAACTTTTCTGGCAGATGTTCGACGCCGGACTGGTTCCGATCGCGGACTTGGAATCGGTGCCAACCGCCATTTTGGCCAGCCGCGTATCCTCACCCGCCATTTACGGCTCCGGCGCGGAGGCGCTGATTGCCGCGCGCGGTTTCGGGGAAGCTGCCCCCCTTCTTCCGGATGCCCGCCTGTTTCCGCATTTGACCGACATCGCGTCTCTCCCTGCCAGACCTCTTTATGGTCGAGGAGCGGATGCTAAACCTATGGCTGCGCAGGCCGGATCTTCGTGATGCATGGCCTGAACATCACCCTGCACGAGGCGCCGGGAAGACGTGCGCAGGCAGCCGCCATGACGGTTATGGAGCGTGCGTTCGATCCTGCGTTCGGTGAAGCGTGGACAGCCGCCCAGCTCGCCGGACTGGTGACGATGGCCGGGTCCTGGCTAACTCTGGCCCAACTGGACGGCGCGACCTTGGGCTTCGCCTTGGTCCGCTCCATCTTCGATGAATCCGAATTGCTGTTGCTTGCCGTAGATCCGGTGTGGCGACGCCACGCGGTGGGGTCTGCATTGCTCGACCACAGCATATCTATCGCGCGCATTCGCGGCATTAAATCCATGTTCCTGGAAGTCCGCGCGGACAATCCGGCAGTTGCGCTATATAGAAAAACGGGATTTGAGCATGTAAATACACGACCCGGATATTATCGGGGCGATGAGGGTAAACTATACGACGCATTGAGCTTCCGCCTGGAGATGTGATTTTCCTTCTCAGCGCCTTGAAGTGATGAAGAAATCGGCCTAATGCCTCCCCGTCCAAGCCCAAGTGTCCAAAGGACTCAAGGCCGGGTCGTCACACAATATCATAAAGGAGCATCGGCAAATGGAGCAAGAATCGGCAAAAGACGAAATGCTGATCACTCTGACGTCGGATATTGTCGCCGCACATGTCACGAACAATACAGTTGCAGTATCTGACCTGCCTGTGCTGATCCAGAATGTCTATTCGGCCCTTGCTGGCCTTTCGGCAGCGCCTGTTGCGCCGGAAGTAAAGCTTGAGCCTGCCGTTTCGGTGCGCTCTTCCATCAAGCCAGACTATATTGTCTGCCTTGAAGATGGCAAGAAGCTGAAGATGCTGAAGCGCCACCTGATGACGCACTATCAGATGACCCCGGAGGACTATCGCGCCAAGTGGAATCTGCCACTCGACTATCCGATGGTCGCGCCGAACTATGCGGAACAGCGCCGTACGCTCGCAAAGAAGATCGGCCTTGGCACCAAGCGCCGCCGCCGCGGCGTTAAGTAATACTGATCCCATAAAAAGGGAGGGAGACGCAGCCCGTTTCCCTCCCTTTCGCATACGCGAAAAAGACGCTAGGCTTGTTCAACTGCCGTAGGGATTGGAAACGGGACCGATGAACCGAAAGATCGACGTCGAAGCGCTTTGCGCGGAAAAAGGCTTGCGCATTACCGAGCAGCGCCGGGTCATTGCCCAGGTTCTTTCCGAAGCAGAGGATCATCCTGACGTCGAAGAGCTGCATGCCCGCGCATCGGCGATCGATCCGGGTATTTCCATCGCTACCGTGTACCGCACCGTGCGCCTATTCGAGGAAGCGGGCATTCTGGAACGCCATGACTTCGGCGATGGCCGAGCCCGCTATGAGGCTGCGCCGGAGGCGCATCATGATCATCTGATCGACGTCGAAACCGGAAAGGTGATTGAGTTCGTTGATCCTGAACTGGAGCAGCTTCAGCGCCAGATCGCAGAAAAGCTGGGTTTCCGTCTGGTCGATCATCGCATGGAGCTTTACGGCGTCTCCCTCGACCGCAAGAACTGACTGGCTAACCAAGCTGCGCAGGTGGCGTCGCATCGCCGCCTTGGCTGGCGCGCTCATCGTCTGCTTGCCGCCGCACATGCTCTGGAAAATCTTCGGACGACGATCACCCTGGCCACCTGCCTTTCTGGGAATGGCGGCCCGCGCCGTGGGGTGCAGGGTCAAAGTCATTGGCGAACCTCTCAAGACGAACGTCTTTTTCGTCAGCAACCATCTCAGCTGGATAGATATTCTGGCGCTTGGCGGCGCGGCTCGCACAGCCTTTATTTCCAAGGACGACGTCGCGCGCTGGCCAGTAATCGGTTGGCTCGCGGCGCAGAACGACACGGTGTTTGTAGCACGCACTCAGCGAGGGGACGCCGGCACTCAGGTGGATGCATTGCGGGCTGCTTTGGCAAAGCCGAAGCCCGTCACGCTATTTGCGGAGGGCACGACCGGCGATGGCATTACGCTTCTGCCGTTCAAGCCCTCGCTTTTCGCCGCACTCGTCCCTGCGCCGGACCCTATCCAGATCCAACCTGTGTATCTGGACTATGGAGCCGCCACGCCGGATATTGCCTGGGTGGGAACGGAGGAAGCCGGCGCCAATGCAATGCGCGTAATGGGCCGCGAAGGCCCACTACCTTTGACCATCCATTTCCTGGAGCCTTTCGATCCTGAAGCTTTCGGGGATCGCAAGGCGATCGCGGCCGAAGCAAGGAAAAGGATCGAGGCCTGTCTCCAGCCTTCCTTGACCGCCATCCCCGCTGTATAGAGGGGTCAATGAATCAATCGCGCCCACCGAAAACGCCGACCACTTTCCACGTCAAATCCTTTGGCTGTCAGATGAACGTCTATGACGGCGAGCGCATGGCCGAGATGCTCGGCGCGCAGGGCATGACCGCTGCGGCTGAAGGGCTGGACGCTGACATCGTCGTCCTCAACACCTGCCACATTCGCGAAAAGGCCGTGGACAAGGTCTATTCCGACATTGGCCGCCTGCGCCGTGAGGACGGCAGCCGCCCGATGATCGCCGTCGCCGGCTGCGTCGCGCAGGCCGAGGGCGCGGAGATCGCCCGGCGCGCGCCGACAGTCGATATCGTCGTCGGGCCACAGGCCTATCATCGCCTGCCCGATCTGATCGGCAAGGCTGCGCGCGGCGAAGCGGCATTGGACACAGACATGCCTGCGGCGTCCAAGTTCGGCGCCCTGCCCGGTCGCGGCAAGCAAAGCCGCCCCACAGCCTTCCTGACCATCCAGGAAGGGTGTGACAAATTCTGCACCTATTGCGTCGTGCCTTATACGCGGGGTGCTGAGATTAGCCGGCCCTTCGCTGCGATCGTCGACGAGGCCAAGGCGCTGGTCGATGGCGGCGTGCGGGAAATCACCCTGCTTGGGCAGAACGTCAACGCCTGGAGCGAAGAGGCTGTCGGTTTCGACGGACTGATCCGCGCCCTCGCTGACCTGCCCGGCATCGACCGCATCCGCTACACCACCAGCCATCCCAACGACATGACCGACGGCCTGATCGCCGCCCATGCGGAGGTCGATAAGCTGATGCCGTTCCTGCATCTGCCCGTGCAGTCCGGCTCCAACCCGATCCTGAAGGCCATGAACCGTAGCCATACGACGGAAAGCTATCTGGCCATATTGGAGAAGGTGCGCGCCGTCCGGCCGGATATCGCCCTGTCCGGCGACTTCATCGTCGGCTTCCCTGGCGAGACGGATGCCGATTTCGAGGCGACGCTCGCGCTGGTCGAACAGGTTGGGTACGCGCAATGCTACTCGTTCAAATATAGCCCCCGCCCCGGTACCCCCGCCGCCGACATGGATCGGCAGATCGCGCCCGAGGTGATGGACGAGCGCCTTGCCCGCCTGCAGGCGGCGATCAACCGCCATCAGGTGGCGTTCAATCAGGCGATGGTTGGCCAGTCCACCAGCATCCTGCTGGAGCGTCCAGGCCGTCATCCCGGCCAGATCGTCGGCAAGACGCCGTGGATGCAGTCCGTGCATGTCCTGGCGGAGGGCGGCGCCATTGGCGATATGATCGACGTCGACATCGTCTCGGCCGGGCCGAACAGCCTCGCCGGACAACTTGTGAGGAGGAAAGCCGCTTGAATCCAAACCCCATCGCCATCCCTGCGCAAGCAGGAAGCCATCCACCGCAGTCGGCTCGCGACGCATGGGATGGGAGATGGCTCCCCGCTGACGCAGGGAAATGGGAAAGGAGGAACGGCTGATGGCGAAGCGACATGTGAAGGCGGAACCCGGCGAACGCGCCCGGCTGGAAGTTATGTTCGAAAAGCCGCATCTGCTGGGCACATTGTTCGGCCAGTATGACCAGAATCTTGTGGCTATCGAGAACCGGCTGGGCGTCTACATTTCCGCGCGCGGCAACAAGTTGCAGATCGAGGGCGAGGCTGGCGCCGCCGGTCGTGCCCGCGATGTGCTGACGGGTCTCTACAACCGGATCGTCGCCGGGCAGGAGATCGACTCCGGCGCGGTGGAGGCGGTGATCGCCATGTCGTCCGAACCGATGCTGGACGGCATCATCCGGCATGATGTCGCAGAACCGCCCCGGGTGATGATCCGCACGCGCAAGAAGACGATCGTCCCCCGTTCGGCCACTCAGGTCACTTATATGGAGGAACTCGCGCGGCAGGACGTGATTTTTGCGCTCGGGCCAGCAGGCACCGGCAAGACCTATCTGGCCGTTGCCCAGGCGGTGAGCCAGCTCATTTCCGGCAGCGTCGACAGGCTTATCCTGTCGCGCCCCGCAGTGGAGGCCGGCGAACGGCTGGGGTTCCTGCCCGGCGACATGAAGGAGAAGGTCGATCCCTATCTCCGCCCGATCTATGACGCGCTCTATGATACCCTGCCAGCCGAGCAAGTCGAACGCCGGATCGCCAGCGGCGAGATAGAGATCGCTCCCTTGGCCTTCATGCGCGGTCGTACCCTGGCCAATGCGTTCATCGTGCTGGACGAGGCGCAGAACACCACCATTGCGCAGATGAAGATGTTCCTGACCCGGTTCGGCGAAAACAGCCGCATGGTCATCTGCGGCGATCCCAAACAGGTCGATCTTCCACAACCTGGAACATCAGGGTTGGCGGATGCCGTTGCGCGGCTCGAGGGCGTCGAGGGTGTCGCGGTCGTGCCGTTCAACATTGCCGACGTGGTGCGCCACCCGATCGTGGGGCGCATCGTGCAAGCCTATGAGGGTCCGGATGCTTGACGTCGCCGTCCTCCGGGACAATCCGGAGTGGCCGGACATTGATTGGGAGGCTCTGGCGCTTAAGGCCGTGGCCGCCGCCGTGCGTCACAGCACGAATGCCGACTATGCGACCCAAGCCGCAATGTTCGAGATTGCCGTGAAACTGACGGACGATCATGAGGTCCAGACGCTGAACAAGGCCTATCGCGGCAAGGACAAGCCGACCAACGTCCTGTCCTTTCCCATGGTGCAGCGCGACCTGCTGGAGGCGATGGCGAACACCGACGATGGCGAAGTCCTGCTCGGCGATATCGTGCTGGCGGCGGGCGTTTGCGCGGCTGAAGCGGCAGAAAAAGGCATCGCAATTCCGGATCATGCAGCGCATCTGATCGTTCACGGGACTTTTCATTTGCTCGGCTATGACCATATGGTGGATATAGAGGCCGAGGAAATGGAGGCGCTGGAGATACGGGCGCTTGCCAGTATCGGCCTTCGCAATCCATATCTGGATACAACAGGGGATCATTGAACATCATGGCTGACGACAGCCCATCCACCCCGAAAGAGGCGGACAGTAGCAGCGCCGGCCATGAGGGCGGCGGCATATGGCACGGATTGAAGACCCTCATCTTCGGCGATGAAAGCGAACATAGCCTCCGCAAGGAAATCGAAGAAGCCATCGACGAATATGATGGCGAGGAGCAGGAGGGCGGCAGCAGCGCCACTCCAGCGAAGAAGGGTGACCTTTCCGCCATCGAGCGGCAGATGCTACGCAACCTGCTGCATTTCAGCGAGCATACCGTCGATGACGTCGCCGTTCCGCGCGCGGATATCATTGCGATCGAGGAGAAGGCGAGCTTCGCCGAACTCGCGGCGCTATTCGCCGATGCGGGGCACAGCCGCATTCCCGTCTATCGCGGTACGCTCGATACCATCATAGGGATGATCCATATCCGCGACGCGTTTGCGATACTGGCCGGCACCCTGCCCCCGCCCGAGACGCTCGAATCCCTCATCCGGCAGCCGCTCTATGTGCCCGAAAGCATGGGCGTCCTGGACCTTCTGGCGGAAATGCGCGCGAAGCGGACGCACCTTGCGATCGTGCTGGACGAATATTCGGGGACGGAAGGCCTGCTGACGTTCGAGGATCTGGTCGAGGAAATCGTCGGCGAGGTCGAGGACGAGCATGATGACGCGCCTACGGCGATGCTGGTGCCGCTCGATGGCGGCATGTGGGACGCCGACGCGCGCGCCGAACTCGACGATGTCGCAGATGAGATCGACCCAAAGCTGTCCGACATCGAGGAAGATGTCGATACGCTGGGCGGCCTCGCGTTCGTCATCGCCGGCCGCGTGCCTGAGATCGGCGAAATCCTGCTCCATGACGAGAGCGGCTGGAAACTGGAAATCCTGGATAGCGACAGCAGGCGCGTAACGCGGCTACGCCTGCATCCTCCGGCCCGTGTCGAGATAGCCGAGGACGCCTAAGGGCTTAATTTCTGGGTGAAGTGGTCGGGGAGAGAGGATTCGAACCTCCGGCCCTCTGCTCCCAAAGCAGATGCGCTACCAGGCTGCGCTACTCCCCGACGCATGCGCCTTAGGGTTGAAAGCTGCGCAAGGCAAGGCATGTGCGCCACAATCGACGCACATGCCGCAGAACATCAATGAAAGAAGAACCAGCCGAGCAGAATGAGGGGGATCGGCACGCCGATGAGCCACAACAATATTCCCTTGCCCATGATCGCATCCTTCCGTTGTTATAGTGACGATAGGATAACGATTGCCCGTAACGGACGTTCCGGATGCAAGCAGTGCGCCGAGATAATTAGGCGGCGCATTTCTCGTTAGAATAGGCCTGAAGCCAAGTTTCCGCGGCTTCCATGGACACGAACACTTCCGGTGATCCGACACTCAATGCGGCGCGAGGATGTGGTTTAAGGATCGACGATTTTACCACGGCCACGATCCGATCGCCTGCCGTAAAAATTCGGCGATTGCCTTCCTGGAACTGCAACGCGGAGTCCGGACCCTCAACGACCCAGTCGCGCAGATCGACGAAAACCTTCAACGGGCCGAACCGCTTCCGCGCCTCGTCCAGAACATGTTTCTGCTCGTCAAAATAGCGGGCCGCATCGTCCGCTTTCCAAACGCCACCGCCCTGCATCCGCACCGTGCGCGATAGCAGATCGAGCCCTGAGGCAAAGGCCGCTTGCCTGGTGGCTGTCGGCTTCCACTGGATACGCATCTCCAGCGCATCGGGTGGTCCAAAAAAGGAAGATATCGCATTCATGGCTTTGACGTCCTGATGGACACCTTGCTCGGCGCATTTGCTTACTCAAAACATAACATGGCCCGGCCCCGTCGCTGGATCACACGAAAGTCTTATGATTTTCGATCCTTGGAGATCAAAATTGCTTTCCGACACCAGACAACAGAGCCCGACCATTTACGGCCTTGCTCATGTTTTTCGGCCAGCGACCACGACGCCTTGGTGAAGCACAAGGTCAGTATGACTATGCTTGCCTTTATTCTTTATCATCCGACTTTGGTCGCGGAAAAGAATGCGCCTTGGGCAACCTTCAAAGTTCGTTAACGCATCGGGTTGTTGCTGTCGCCATGAGCGGCGAAAGCAGAATTGATGGTTCCTTTTCCATTCGGCTCGATCGAGACAGAGCGCGGGTCACAATGGAGATCACGGGGCTGTGGCAGCATTGCACCGTCGATAGATGGGAGTCTGCCTTAGCCCAGTTCTTTTCAGGACTAGGTCCGGGCAGGGATTTGAACATGCTGGTCGATGTGCGCCGCCGCATCATTCATGCGAAAGACGTCGCTGCGCGCGTGCAAGACCGTGTCGCGTGGATCGCGCCCCATTTCACGCGGATCGCAGTGCTATTGCCCGACTCCGCGCTGCTGACGTTATAAAGCCGTCGGATCGCCGCAGCAGGCGAGAGTTGCGAACAGCAGCGCTTTTTCTCCGCTTCCGAGTTCGCCGCGGCGGACGCTTGGCTTGCGGAGATGCCCAGACCTGTGAACGCGGTGTCTTTGGGCGTTTCAGCACATCCACCACGGGGGGCGATTAGCTGAGTAAGGCATTGGTGGGCCCGGCAGGAATCGAACCCGCAACCTAGCCGTTATGAGCGGCCAGCTCTAACCGTTGAGCTACAGGCCCCACCTGTGTGCAGCTATGCCGGCGGGCAATAGCCGAGGGTCAGGCCGCTTGGCAAGCGGCTTGCTCGCCCACCTGCATACGCGGCGGAACCGCCGCCAGGAACCTTGCAAGCGTCGCCGGGCGAACGCCGCGCCGGTCCAGATGCTCCAGCACGATTTCCCACCAATGATAGAATTCGCTTAGTTCCGCTGCATCGCGGACATAGGGCGTATGGCCAGGCTCCAGCGTTGGCGAATGGAAGCTGAGATTGATGACGCGGGAGCCGGTGTCGAGAAGGGCATCGATGGCGTCGACTGCGTCGCGTGCAGGGACGCCCTCCGGTGTGAGCGGCACGCGGCTGAGCAGCCTTGCACGGGCCAAGGCAGCGCGCATCGGCCCCATGGCCTGTGCCGCCCAGTAGAGCGACTGGCCGGAGCCACGCAGCAAGCCGGTGAAGGCGGTAGACAATGGTAATTCGATCAGGCTGCGCTGCGGCCCGGCCCAGAAGGGATCAAGCGGCATGCCATAGAAATCCGGACCATGATCGGCCGAATAGTCAAAGCGGCTGCGCACCGATGTGTCGAGCCGGAACCCCATTTCTTCGAGCAAGCGCGCTGTGTTCGGCCCCGCCCCGTAACGTCCGGCGCGATAGGCGATCGGCGCCTGGCCAAAGGCGATATGGATTCGGTCACGTAATGCCTGCAGTTTCGCGCGCTCAACCTCCTCCGGCAGGAAGCCGGCATAGCTGTTGGCCCGAGTCACTTCCTCGACGAACGGTGGGTTTACCCATGGGTGGAGGTGCGCGCCGACATCCGCCGAGCCATCTGCAACCCATTGCGCCATCATGGCGACAACGTCCTCATTTTCCAGCATCGGATAATCGGTGACGTATACCGGCTTGATACCCGCGGCCGCGAAATAGGCCTGCCCCTGCTCCAGTCCTTTTAGAGCCGTGACCGAATGCGCGGTGCGGCTGAACGGCGCACCCCAGTCGAACTCCTCTTCCGTATCGACGAACAGAAGGAATCGCGTCCCGAAGGTGCGGTCGAGTTCGATAATGTCTTCGGCTGCCGGCGGGTGGAGCAGATTGCCGTCGTGAATATGTGCGTTCATGCCAGAGTCGATACCGGCAAATGGTTGCCATTGCGTTTGCAAGGGCGCGCGGCCGTGCATCTCAGGGCAGATCCGGCTCTTCAACGGGGTCTGCCGGAACCGCCGGCATTGCGAGCAGGAATCGTCCGCCATCTATGTCCAGACTGCCCGCGCTGCTGGCGGCCAGGCTGCGGATGAGGCGAAGCGAGAAGCCGAGGCCAAGCAAGGGACCATCGGGCCAGTCGCCTTCCGGTCCATATCCCGGATCGAGCAATTGCCCTTCGTCCATGCCCGCAAGGCTGGACGGCCGGTCCATGGCGAGAATCACCCTGCCCGTCGCACTGTCCGGCTGGAACCAGCAGGAGCCAGTGATCGGTTCGCCTTCCGGCGCCACGGACACAAGCGTACGCAGAAGGTGCTGGACCATCCGCTCAGCCTGGATCGGATCTAGCCGCGCCTGCGGCAGTCCCTCGGCAACGGAGATCGTGATCGGCCGCAATTCCTTGCCGCGATCGACACGGAAACGGGTTGCGATGCGGGCGATGAGCAATGCGGCGTCGACTGGGCGTGGCTCTATCGCATCTTCGCCGCGCGATACCCGCGCGGCAAGGTCGAGATCGTCGAAGGCGGACAACAACCGACGCGCATCCCCCATGATCTGGGACGCCATGTCGCGATACTGCCGCCCGGCGGGACCGAACAGTTGCTGCTCGATGATCTCGGCAAAACCCAGAATGGCGTTCAGCGGCGTGCGCAGTTCGTGGACCAGTTGGCGGACGGAATCAGCGGAAAGGCCGCCGAGCGCGAGCTTGTCATTGTCCGCGCTTGCCGGGACCTCGTGCAGATGCGGCCGCCGCGCTTGCCCCCGGAAGCCCTGGAATCGGCCGGACTGCGAATCGAAGAACGGCACGGCGGACAAACGCCATTCGCCCGCCAACCCGCCATCCACGATCGTGAAGCGGCCATGCTGAAATCCACTGCGCCGGGAAAAGGCGCCCGAAACATGGGCGTCAGGCCCGCTGCCACCCGGCAGGGCTGGATCGGCAATGCTGAGGCCAATGAGCGCGGCGCGGGGACCCTCATCCACCCAGGTGATCGCACCATGCATGTCGGTCTCAAAGCTGAACCGGCGGAGCGAGGCGATCTCCGAGGTCCTCGGCTCGGCTGGGGACGGCTCACCAATCCGATGCCGCGTCGTGCTGGTATATTCCTCGATCCGATCGACGAGGCGGCGGATCTGGCTGTCTTCCTCGGTAGGCGCCGGCGCGGACGGAACCAGGGTTATTTCCGGCGATCTCGGCTGCTCCTGGACCGCCTGCGTAACTTGTGCGGCCTGCTCGGCATTCTCGCTCGTCAGCAACATGTCAGCCTGCCCGAACGCCTTCAAGGCGCGGACGGTCTCGGGACCCAGATCCCGGCGATTGCGCAATATGCCCCGCGCCGTCGGCCCGAGCGTCGGCAGCAGATCCGGCCACACCTCATCAGGAAGGCGCGCACGCGCCATGGCTGCAGCGCAGATGGACGGCCGGTCATCGGCAAAGAACCGGATCAGCGCGGGCGAACGCAGCCGGGTACCAAGTTCCACCACGGCGGAAATACGCTGGGTTTCCGTGACCTTGGGGCGGAGCGAATCAAGCCGGTCAAGCAGTGCGTCGCGCTCGTCGGCCGGCATGGGCGGCTGCCCCGGCCTGTCATTCTGCGCCAGAAGATCGACGCACTGACGCCAGAGCGTAACCGCTCCCGGCCCACTACGCTCTTCGGCGGCAAGCACCGTCTGCATAAGATCATTGAAACGCACGCGAAACCCCGCTGAGAGCTTTTGATTTGGTGCTCCCTTGCCATGTGAATTAAGCTGCGCCACGGCAAAGGGAAAGCAGGGATGCGGTCCCAAAATCGGTCGTCGCATAGTGGGACAATTGCATTATACTGCAATAATATTAGTATGCTGAGTGCATCTGAGAAAGGAAGTTGTCCGCGAATGGCAGGTTTGAACATTGACGACATCGATATGCAGATTCTTGCCGAACTGCAGGACGATGGCCGGATGACAAATGTCGACCTTGCGAAGAAGGTCGGCTTGACTGCGCCACCCTGTTTGCGCCGTGTCAGGGCGCTGGAGGACAATGGCACCATCCGGTCCTACCATGCGGATATCGACGCCGCGTCGCTCGGCTTCACGATCATGGTGTTCGCCATGGTCAGCCTGAAAAGTCAGGCGGAAGCCGACCTGAAGGCCTTCGAGGACCATGTCGCGGCCCTCCCCGAAGTGCGTGAGTGCCACATGCTGAACGGTGAAATCGACTTCATCCTGAAGGTCGTGGCGCGCGACCTTCAGAGTTTCCAGCAATTCCTGACGTCCAAGCTGACCCCGGCGCCCAATGTGGTGAGCGTCAAAACCTCGCTCACCATCCGCACATCGAAAAGCGCGCCGGGTGTCCCGCTAAGAAGCTGACATCAGGATGTCGGCGCAGGCATGGCCGGGCTAAGCCCGGTCTTGGCCTGCGCTTGCTGATCCATCCAGACATTCCAGAAACCGGCGACATTCGTCCAGCCGCCACCGGCCTGCGCCAGTGCCGCTTTGCCCGCCGGCAAATCCCCCGCGCGCGCCAGAGCAACGCCCAGACGACCATTTACGCGTGTTGGATCAACGCCACCCTTTGACAAGGCAAGCCGATACTGCTCGACCGCCTGCGGATACTGGCCGAGCGAGAAATAGGTGTCCCCTACTTCCAGAGCCGGCATGCCGGTTGAAGCGGCCTGCGCTTTCTTCACCTGCGCTGGCAGGGCAGCAATCGTCTTGGCGGCCTTGACCTTCACCGTCTTGAGCAGCTTCGTCGTATCCACCTCGGTGGCGTCCAATTTTCCCGCTGACCGGCCGGCGTCAATCACCGCCTTGGCCTCCGCATCATAGCCTGCGGCGGACGCGAGCGTGGAATAGCTGCGATAGTCTCTCTCGCTCGCCATCGCACCCGTTGCGGCCTGAAGCCGATAGAGGTCCAGCTGAAGTTGAGGATCAACGCTCGGGGCCATCAGATAGTTGGTAAGGCACGTACGCCAATTGCCTTCGCTGGGATAGGCGACCAGCTTGCGCTCGCACCATTTGGCGACATCGTCCCAACTACCCTTCTGTTTGGCAGCGAGGCCGTATGAAATGCCGATGGCGCGATCATACCAGGTCGCCGGTATCGGCTTACCACTGGCTTTCTGCTGCTCCATCACCTGGTCCGCCAGCGCAAGACCTTCGGCGGGCTTGCCCGACTTGATCAGGATATCGGCCAGCAGAACCGTGCTTTCCGTATTATTATACCCCAATTGGCGGGCATAATTCACCTGCGCGAGCGCGTCGTCATACACGCCGAGATTGTAAGAATAGTAGGCCGCCAGATACCGCAGATAAGGGGTCTGCGTCGCTGGAGCCTCCTTGCTTTCCAGCATATCGCCCAACGCCTTGCGTTTGGCCTGCGGATCATTGCGCTTCGCTGCGATTTCCATGCGCAGACCCGCCGCGACATATTCCTCCAGCGGCGTCGATGGCTGCAAGGCGGAAACCTGCGATGCCCCTCCATTGACGTCGCCCGAATCCAGCGTAGCACGCGCCTGACTTGCTGCTATCCGAAAGCTATCGGCCATGGCGATGGTCGTCGGCTTGTCACGCGCAGCGATAGCCGGAACCATCGGAGCGGCCACGGCAACTGCCGCGATGGCCAGGCCACCGCGGCGGATCAAAGCGCGCATCTTATGCTGCCTGCTTGGTCGAAAGCCACAGCAGCCAATATTCGGCGATCGACTTGCGCGCTCCGGTCGTCACCTGCTCGAAGGCCGACTTGGCGCCAGCCGCATCGCCGGAAAGAGCAAGAGCAATGCCGATTCGTGTGTTGATTTCGCCCGCATCGACCGAGCCCTTTTGTAGGGCTGTGCGGTAAAGGGAAACCGCCTTGGCATAGTCCTTGTAGCCGAGATAGGCGTCGGCCGTGGAGGCTGCAGCCTTGCCGGTGGGCGCCTTTGTTGCGGCGGCTTCGCCAGCGGCTAGGGAAGCTTTGTCCTTCGCCATGCCTTCACTGGCCTGGGCATAATAGTCGGCATATTTGGTCGGTGCGAGCTTGCCGGCAGCGCGACCTTCCTCGATCGTCGACTTCACCTCGCCGAGGAGACCGGATTTGCTGGCGATATCGATATATTCGCCGTAGGCGCCATCGCTCTGGAAGGCTCCGGTCTGCCGCATCAGGCGCAACAGGTCGAGATTTTCGCCGCGCGTGATGGTCTTGTTGGTATCCTGGAAGGTCCGCAGCAGATTGCTCCAGTTTTTACCCGTTGGGCTGGCAATCAGGTTCAGCTTCGACCATTCCGGCGCATCGGGCGAACCCGAAACATAGGCGATGGTAAAGCCGCGCTCCAGCCATGCGGCGGGCGGCGCCTTGCCAGCGGCCTTTTCCAGCTCGATCGCCTTCTTCAACGGCACCAGGCCCTGCTGCGCGATCGGCTTGCTCGCCGCATTCAGCTGGCCGTTGCCGCCGCTGGCGGTGATGGCTTTCTGAAAATAGGATTCCGCCAGAAGCAGCGGAGAAGAGCTGCCTTCATATCCGGCATCGGTCGCTTTCTGAAGGTAGGGAATAGCGTCGTCATAATCCTTCGCATTGTAGGCAAGCTGACCTGCGAAAAAGTTGAATTTCGCCTCATCTGCGCCTGCGGTCCCGGTCGCCAGCATCCGCTTGATGCCGTCCCTCTGCTTGGCGGGGTCGTTCGTACCGGTGCCCAGCTGGAGGACATAATTGCCCACCAGGAACTTGTCGTCTGCGTTGGTCGCTGCGGCCTCCGCAGCCGGCAGAGCAGCGGCTAGCGCGGCATAGTCCTTCGCCTGCGCGGCCTTTTCGAGCGGCTGAGCCGTTTCAACGAAGCCCTTGCTGAAATTGCGCTTTACAGCTTCGGGCGCCTTCTCCTTCTTCGCGGCAAGGGCCGGCGTGGCGACCATCGCGGAACCGGCGACGGCGAGCATCAGGCCAAAAGCTACGGGGGAAACAAGACGCATGGTTAATCTCCTCTCAGGGGCGGGGACCGCACCGATCTGCTCCTAGGGGTTGGAGCTAGGCAGTGGACGGTGAACAACCGTTGAACAGCCATATAGATGCGCAATCGCGGCCTGTCATAACGAAGTAAACGGCCCATCGCTCAGACGCCACGTTTCGTCGGCGGGGCAACGTGTCAGCATCCTCCACACGTGCGCGCGCGCATACGCGCGAGGGGTGACAGGGATGTTTCGCTGGTCTAGGGGAAGATCAGCAAAGTTGCTCCCTTAATCCAGATAAAGAGAATTGCCCTTGAGCACCGACGAGCTTCTCGCCGATCCCTCGGATATCAGCCCGATCAATATCGTCGACGAGATGAAGGCCAGTTATCTCGACTACGCGATGTCCGTGATTGTCAGCCGCGCGCTGCCGGACGTTCGCGACGGGCTGAAGCCTGTGCATCGGCGTATCCTGTTCGCCTGTCAGGAGGCCGGCTATGTCGCCGGTCGCCCTTATCGCAAGTGCAGCCGCATCGTCGGTGACGTCATGGGTAAATATCACCCGCATGGCGATAGCGCGATCTACATGGCCCTCGCCCGCCTGGCGCAGGACTGGTCGATGCGAGTCATGCTGATCGACGGTCAGGGCAATTTCGGATCGATGGACCCTGACCTTCCGGCGGCCATGCGCTATACCGAGGCGCGGCTTGCCAAGGTGTCCAACAGCCTGCTCGACGACCTCGACAAGGACACCGTCGACTTCACGCCGAATTATGACGCGTCCGAGAGCGAGCCGCAGGTCCTGCCCGCACGCTTCCCCAACCTGCTGGTCAACGGCGCGGGCGGCATTGCTGTTGGCATGGCCACCAACATTCCGCCGCATAATCTGGGCGAAGTGCTGGACGCATGCCTGGCATGGGTCGATGCGGCCATGACGCCTGGCCATCCTGGCCTTAGCGTCGATGAACTGATCGACATCGTGCCGGGTCCGGACTTCCCGACCGGCGCGCTCATCCTCGGCCAGTCCGGCGCCCGCAGCGCCTATCATACCGGTCGCGGCTCGGTCATCATGCGTTCGCGCCATGTCGTGGAGGAAGGACGCGGCGATCGTCAGTCGATCGTCCTTACCGAAATCCCCTACCAGACCGGCAAGAACAATCTTGTCGAGAAGATCGCCGAAGCCGCCAAGGACAAGCGGATTGAAGGCATCAGTGATATCCGCGACGAATCAAGCCGCCTGGGCGTGCGCATCGTCATCGACCTGAAGCGCGACGCGACCCCGGACGTCGTGCTGAACCAGTTGTGGCGACATACGCCAGCGCAATCGAGCTTCCCGGCCAATATGCTGGCTATTCGCGGCGGTCGCCCTGAACTGCTCAATCTGCGCGACATCATCAGCACCTTCGTCACCTTCCGCGAGGAGGTGATCACCCGTCGCACCAAGTTCGAGCTGAACAAGGCGCGCGAGCGCGCCCACCTCTTGCTCGGCCTGGTCATCGCGGTCACCAACCTCGATGAGGTGGTCCGGATCATCCGCAGTTCCGGCAGCCCCGCCGAAGCGCGCGAGAAGCTGCTGGCCCGCGACTGGCCGGTGGCCGAGATCGCGCAATATATCCGCTTGGTCGAGGCGATCGAGACCGAAGTGTCCGGCGACACCTACCGCATGTCGGAGCTTCAAGTGCGCGCGATCCTCGACCTGCGCCTGCATCGCCTGACGGCGCTCGGCCGGGACGAGATCGGCAATGAGCTGGCCGGCCTCGCTGCCGCCATCGCCGAATATCTCACAATCCTTGGCGATCGCGCCAAGCTGTACGAGGTCATGCGCGCGGAATTCGTCGCCGTGCGCGAGGAATTCGCCACGCCGCGCCGGTCGACCATCACGGCTGCCGCAGATGGCATCGATGACGAAGATCTGATCGAGCGCGAGGAGATGGTCGTCACCGTCACTCATCAGGGCTACATCAAGCGGACCCCGCTCGAAACCTTCCGGGCGCAGGCACGGGGCGGCAAGGGCCGTTCCGGCATGGCGACCAAGGATGAGGACGCTATCACCAACCTGTTCGTGACCAGCACGCACACGCCGGTCCTGTTCTTCTCCACCCATGGCAAGGCCTACCGCATGAAGGTGTGGCGCCTGCCCGAAGGCGGCCCCGCCACGCGCGGGCGGCCGATGGTCAACCTGCTGCCGCTTGCTGCCGGGGAAACCATCTCCACCGTCCTGCCGCTTCCGGAAGACGAGGCGGAGTGGGCGAAGCTCCACATCATGTTCGCTACCGCCCGTGGTTCCGTCCGCCGCAACTCCATGGACGCCTTCACCAGCGTCCGGACGGCGGGCAAGATCGCCATGAAGTTCGACGAAGGCAGCGACGATCGGCTGATCGGCGTCGCGCTCCTCGACGAGACCAACGACGTCCTGCTCGCCACGCGCCAGGGCAAGGCGATCCGCTTCTCTGCGACCGATGTGCGCGAATTCCAGAGCCGTGATTCCACCGGCGTCCGCGGCGTCACCCTGAAGGACGGAGACGAGGTCATTTCTTTGTCCATTCTGGGCGGTTTCGAAGCCTCACCACAGGAGCGCGAGGATTATCTCCGCGCCGCCCCGTGGAAAGAGAACGAGAATGTCCCGGCCCTCTCGGAGGATCGGATGAAGCAATTCGCCGATGCGGAGCAGTTCATCCTGACGGTCTGCGCCAACGGCTATGGCAAGCTGTCGTCGGCCTATGACTATCGCCGCACGAATCGTGGCGGACAGGGCATCACCAACATCGACAATATCGGCCGCAATGGCCCGGTCGTGGCGAGCTTCGCGGTGATCCATGACGATCATCTGATGCTCGTTACCGACCAGGCAAAGCTGATCCGCATGGGCCTGTCCAGCATGCGTGTCATCAGCCGCAACTCGGCTGGCGTGCGCCTGTTCAACGTCGCTAATAACGAGCACGTCGTGAGCGCCGCCCGGATCGAGGAAAGCGACGAAGAGGATGCCGAGGGCGTGGCGGCGGCGGAAGAATGATCCGTTGACCGAGCTTTTCGCATACAAGGTCCTGACTCGGGATGAGTACGCGGCCCTGCGCACGGAAGGCAGCTTCATAGGCTCGCCAGTGGATCGGACGGACGGCTATATTCACATGTCGACCCGCGCGCAGACGGTCGAGACAGTGGAAAAGTATTTTGCCGGTCAGGACGACCTTGTGCTGGCGATGGTCGATCTTTCCGCCTTGGGCGATACGGTGAAGTGGGAGGAGTCCCGCGGCGGCCAGCTTTTTCCGCATATCTACGGCCCGCTGCCCCTCTCGGCTGTGACGACCCATGCAAAACTGCGTGTCGGCGTGGACGGGAAACATGCGTTCCCGGCGGGCTTTTGACGTCGCCAAAGGAGGGTGTGGTGGCCACATTTGAGATCGTAGCGTCTGGCTATAAGTTCGTCGAAGCCCCGCGCCTGAAGCACGATGACACGCTGTATTTCGCTGACCTGCTCGGCGGCGGTGTTCACACATGCAATGCCGATGGCTGCCGGCCTGTCCTGCCCGACCGCATATGGGTCGGCGGCGTACTCGTGAATGAAGATAGCCGGATCATTTGCTCCGGCAAGGGCGGCCTCGTCATCGTCGATCCGGATACGGGCGAAAGCGCGGAACTTTTGTCTCTGCTGGATGGCGAACCGATCATCGCCGTGAACGACATAGAGGCGGCGCCTGACGGTGGCCTGTATGGCGGCACCATCGACTTCGTCGCCGCCTTCGAAACGCATCAGCCCCTCTCGCCCGGAAAACTCTTCCACCTGTCACCGGGCGGAAAAACCACGGTGTTCCGCGATGACGTGTTCGCTTCTAATGGTATCAGCTACAGCCCGGATCGTCGGACGCTCTACCATTCGGAAACGTCCATCGGCATTTGGGCTTGGGATATTTTGCCGGACGGAATGCTGGCGGATGGCCGGGTCATCATCACCGTGAAAGACAGCGACGGGGTCGCCGTCGACAGTGAAGGCGGCATCTGGGTTGCCCAGTATCAGAGCGGAGAGGTCGTCCGTTACCGGGAGGACGGCGAAGTCCTGCAACGGGTTCCCCTGCCCTTCCCCAACGTCATCAGCCTGGATTTCGGCGGGGATGGCGATCGCTGGCTCTATGTTTCCACCGGCGGGAAGAATGCGGACGGCGACGATATGGGCGGCGTGATACGGTTCGACACCGGCATCCGGGGAATACGCTCAGCGACATCGCGATTCAGCGACAACTTCTGATCTGCCTTTGCTTTCCTGACGATCCGCTCAACTCCTAATAACCGGCACAATTCAAAAATGACCAGCAGTCCTCATCAAGTTCATGTCATCGGCGGAGGCCTCGCAGGATCGGAGGCCGCGTGGCAACTTGCCGAGGCAGGCGTCAAGGTGCGGCTGTCGGAAATGCGCGGCGGAGGCGACATGACGCCCGCCCACCAGACCGACGGGCTGGCGGAGATGGTCTGCTCCAACAGTTTCCGCTCCGATGACGGCGATCGCAATGCGGTCGGCCTGCTCCACCGGGAGATGCGCGCGCTGGGATCGCTCATCATGCGCGAGGCGGACAAGGCGAAGGTCCCCGCCGGATCGGCGCTCGCAGTCGATCGGGACGTATTTTCCGAAGGCGTTACCCGGTCCATACTGGCCCATCCCAACATCGAGGTCCTCCGGGAGCGGATCGACGCCCTTCCGACCGATGGCCTCACGATCGTTGCCACCGGGCCGCTGACCGCCATGTCTCTCGCGGGAAGCATCGGCGCAGCGACGGGACTGGAGGCGCTAGCCTTTTTCGACGCCATTGCGCCGATTATCCATCATGACAGCATCGACATGGACATCTGCTGGATGGCGAGCCGCTGGGACAAGGTCGGTCCCGAAGGGGACGGCAAGGATTATATCAACTGCCCGATGGACAAGGAGCAATATGCTGCGTTCCATCAGGGATTGCTCGACGGCGAAAAGACCGAATTCAAGCAATGGGAAACGGACACCCCCTATTTTGAAGGCTGCATGCCGATCGAGGTGATGGCGGCGCGCGGTCTAGACACGCTGCGCTTCGGGCCGATGAAACCCGTGGGGCTGGACAATCCGCGCACCGGTCGCTGGCCGCATGCCGTGGTTCAGCTGCGGCAGGACAATGCGCTCGGCACATTGTGGAACATGGTCGGTTTCCAGACCAAGATGAAGCATGGCGCGCAGGTGGAGCTGTTCCGGACGATCCCGGGCCTCGAGAAGGCGGAGTTCGCCAGGCTTGGTGGACTTCACCGCAATACGTTCATTCAAAGTCCCAAGCTGCTGGACACGGAATTGCGCCTGAAGACTGCGCCGCATATCCGGTTCGCGGGGCAGATCACCGGCTGCGAGGGCTATGTCGAAAGCAGCGCCGTCGGTTTGCTGACCGGCCTTTTCGCGGCAGCGGAACTGCGCGGCGAGAAAGTCGCAAGCCCGCCCGACACAACGGCGCTCGGCGCGCTGCTGGGACATATCACCGGCGGCGCGGATGCCGACAGCTACCAGCCGATGAACGTCAATTTCGGCCTGTTTCCGCCGATGGGCGATGTGCGAAAGAAGCAGCGGAAAGAAGCCATGACGTCACGCGCAGGAGAAGCGCTGAAAGCTTGGATGGCGGATATGCGTCTCCGCCTACCGGCCTAGCACTTACATTTCGGCGCAGCTTTGGGCTTAGGCGCCGTGGTGGAAAATTCCGCTGGGGTCACTTTCCCGTTCTTGTCCATGTCGGCAGCCGTAAAGCGCTCCCCGGTCGCAACCGCCCATTCCTCGAAGGAGAGCAGGTTGTTGTGATCCGTGTCGAGTTGCCGGAAGGCCTTGACCCGGCTGGCCATCATTTCGTTGCGGGTGATGATCCCGTCCCGGTCACGATCATAGCGGAAGAAGCGGCGCTCCTCACGGCTTTCCGGCGTTGCGCTGGCCGGCATGGGCGGCGCTTCTCCAACGGCGTTCGGGTCGCCCTCGGGGATCGTTTCCTCCGGCGCCTTGTAGGCAGCGACTGGCGGCGCAACCTCCTGCTCCATTGCGGCTCGCCCTTGCCACCAGAACAGGCCCGCCGCGACCATCAACAGCCCAGCCATGCCTCCCGCCAGTATCCGGCTCATATCGTCATGCCCCCACACATCGACGCAAATCTACCAACACCCGCATAAATGCCAACCTTCAGCGGCCCACAAGCGCAATGCGCAACAATCGCGCATACAGGCCCGGTGTCAGCGATCCGGGCGCTCTTTGCCCCTTCACAACATCCTTTCGCGCTATTCCAAAGGCGAGCCGGGACGCCTTCCAGTCCCGGTGCCAAGCTCCGCTGGACGCCGCAGGGAGGTAGTCCTTCGCTACGGCAATGGCTCGCAGGGCAGTCGCGCTGTCGGAGATGTGCCCGGACAGATCCCATAAGGCCCAGACTGCGCCAGCTGCTTTAAGCATCGGTTTGGCCTCGAGCGCTGCTCCTGTCTGGGCCACGAACAGCCCACCGCCACGGCCTTCCGCATAAGCCCTGAGCGCGGCTTCATCCGCCATTTCCATTCCAAGCAATTCTTCCCAGCCGTCGATCATGGCCGAGCAACCATCACCCGGAACCATCCCGGCCTCTCTCCAGGCATCGACCAACAGGTCGCCGCGTCCTTTGGTCTTGGTCTCATCCGTCAACACCTCATGCCACCAGGTCAGGCGCATCTGTCCGATCAGCGGCTCACTGGTGGTGCGGATGATATCAGCCAGCCGGACATCCAGCGCCCATAGCAACCGATGCCGCTCTGCATCCTTGCCGGCATAGGCCGAAAGCAAGCGCGCCAGCGGCGAAATCTCCAATTCAGCCATGCCCACTGCTCCGGCTGGCACCTCTTAGGACGGAGTTAACCATGAAGCGGGTAAGCCTCCTTAACTATTTCTGGTGCATGGGAAACGGTGGTTTCGCCCTGCGGGGGGCGCCCGGACATGTGGGTGAGACTGTCTATGACGAAGAATGATCGCGTTTTGAAGGGTTTCCTTGGCCGACTGCTGAAAAGCCAGTCGGGCAATGTCCTTGCGATGGTCGCCGCTGGCGTACTCCCCTTGCTGGGCCTTCTGGGCGGCGGCATCGACATGAGCCGCATCTTCCTCACCAAAAACCGCCTGCAGTTCGCCTGCGATTCTGGCGCTCTTGCCGGCCGCAAGATGATGGGCGGCGGCGCGTGGAACGCGAACAGCAACAAAGCGAACACCACGGCGGAGAATATCTTCAACGCCAACTTTGTGAGTGGCTCCTACGGCTCAACCGGTCTGACCAAGGCGTTCTCCGAGAATGCGGGCAACGTTACCGGCACAGCGTCGGCCACCGTGCCGATGGCGATCATGAAAGTCTTCGGCTTTACCAACAAAACGATCAGCGTCACTTGCTCGGCGGAAATGCGGATTCCGAACACGGACGTGATGTTCGTCTTGGATAACACCGGGTCGATGGATGATTGCCCGAACGGCAACACATGTAATGGCAATTCCAGTTCGAAGATTGCAGGTCTGAAGACCGCTGTTTTGTGCTTCTATGAGGCGCTCGCCAAGATCGATACGAGCGCTAATTGCGGGTCTACACCAAGCGGCGGCAACAGTTCGGCGGTCCAGCTGCGTTTCGGGTTCGTGCCTTATTCGTCGAACGTGAATGTAGGCGGCCTGTTGAACAATGACTGGATAGCAGACAACTGGACTTATCAGTCCCGCGTATATCAATGGTTGGGTACTTACACCACGACCACCGGCAGCTGGACCTACGTTTCCGGCACGTCAAATTCCAACAATTACACCAATACAACTGGATGCCCGGCAAATACGAAAAACACAGTTCCGGGAACCCCTACAGTCTCGTCTTCAACTGCGGCTGATGGTGCGGTTACCAGTACGACGACCAATTATCAAACGACCAACGGGAATTGGATAAATTCCTGCTATAAGTTCGGTTCGACATATTATTACAATATGAATGTCTATACCAACTATGTCGAAAAGCAGGTTGTCACACAAACACCGGACTATGCCTATATCTATAAGCCAGTGACTTTCGATGTCAGCGGTTTGAAAGCCGGCGGTAGCAGCTGGAACAGCTCCATTAACCTACCTGTGGGAACGAACGGCGCCAACACGTCGGTAGCGTGGAATGGCTGCATCGAGGAACGACAGGCTTGGCAGAATACGGACGGAGATCCTTCGGACGACTACAATCCCGTACCGGCTTCGGCGTTCGATCTGGACATCGACATGGTTCCAAATCCCTCTAACCCGGCCACACAATGGGGGCCGATGCTCCCGAATGCGGTATGGGGACGATATACGCTGTCGGGCACCACAAAAACCGACACCACAGCCTGGGTCACCACCACGGAAGATCGCACAGATCGCCGCTGGACGGTGGCGTGTCCGCTCGCCGCAAGGAAGTTGCAAACCTATCCGACGGCCACGGCATTTCAGAATTATGTGAACGCTATGGACCCGACGGGGTCGACCTACCATGACATCGGCATGGTTTGGGGCGCGCGCCTTATGTCGCCGACGGGTCTGTTCGCTAGTGAAAATGCGTTCACTCCATCTGGAGGCCAAATTGAACGCCACCTGATCTTCATGACGGATGGTGAAACCAACGTGAACGCCAAAAATCTGGTCTCACACGGCATCGACTGGTGGGATCGTCGGCAGACCAATCCCGCAGTCGTTCCGACCACCGGAACGAACGGCACGCTGACAAAAACCGTCGATGCCAAGCTCCAGGCCCTGTGCACAATGGTGAAGAACAAGAACATCACCCTGTGGGTCATCGCATTCGGAACGGACGTGACTGCGGCGACCAAGACCAACCTTCAGAACTGCGCGACACCCGGCCGCTATTATGATGCTGCCGACAGCGCCACCCTGATCGCGAACTTCAAGTCGATCGCGGACCAGATCTCGCAATTGAGGCTGACAAACTGATGGCCATGTTCACGCGCCTAAGAAACCTGCCGAAGGACGAGCGTGGCGTTTACGTCACGGAGTTCGCTCTTATTGCGCCGGTCTTCTTCATCATGCTGCTCGGCACGTTCGATATGGCGCACGGGCTGTATATGCAGACAGAGTTGCAGGGCATCATCCAGAAAGCCGGTCGCGACCTGACACTGGAAACCGGCACCGAAGCCGCCAAGCAAGCGGCGCTCGACGCCAGCGTGGAAGCGCGCCTGAAGAATCTGGCGAAAAATGCGACGGTGACTTTCTCACGCCGCTACTTCAAAGATTTCACGAAGGCCGCGCAGGCCACCGCTGAACCCTTTACCGACACCAACGCCAATGGGCGGTGCGACGCCGGCGAGCCGTATCAGGACAATAACAACAACAGCGTCTGGGATAAGGATGGCGGTGACTCCGGACAGGGCGGTGCGAAGGACAACGTCGTCTACACCGTATCCATATCCTATCCCCGCATGTTCAAGTTCGGCATGATCGGCCTGCCCACGACCACGAACCTGACGGCCAGCACGGTCCTGGCGAACCAGCCTTATGGCGACCAGTCGTCCTACGCTACGCCCACCCAGAGGAACTGCACATGAGCGCGATTGCGTTTTCACGCATTGCAACGTTCGCCAGGGCGCTACGGCGCGATACCAGTGGACTTGCCGCCGTCGAGTTCGCCCTGTGCCTGCCGTTCGTGGTGTCCGTGGCGATGGGCGGCGCGGAGCTGACCAACTATACGACCACGAAGATGCGCATCAGCCAGGTCGCCGTGCATATCGCCGATAACGCCTCACGCATCGGCACCGGCACGGTCCTGTCCAACAAGACGATCAGCGAGGCGCAGATCAACGACCTGTTGACCGGCGCAGGTCTGCAAGCGGGTAAGACCAACCTTTACACAAACGGGCGCGTCATCCTGTCGAGCCTGGAGCCGATGGCCAATCCCAATACAAGCGATCGGTACAAGATCCGCTGGCAGCGCTGCAGGGGATCAAAGGTTTGGCCATCAAGCTATGGCACGGCTGGGCAAACGAACCTGACAGGGATCTCGGTCAACGGTCAGACCCTCAAGGCGCCCGATGATGGGGCAGTGATGTTTGTAGAGATCGCCTATGACTATAAGCCATTGATCTCGACTGTTTTCGTTCCGAAGAACCTGATCCGGGAAGTGGCCGCCATGACCGTTCGTGATCAGCGCGACTATACGGGCGGCACGAACGGCATCTACAATACCGAAAACGCGCCGATCTCAAATTGCTGAGGCATCCGGGGCGGCGCTAACCGCCCCGGCGCATCCTTATTTGTAGCAGACTTGCTTGACGGCCTTTACGACGCGGGCCGCATCGATGAGCGCGGCCTTTTCCAGGTTGGCGGCGTAGGGCAAGGGAACGTCCTCGTTGGTCACGCGCAGGACCGGGGCATCGAGATCATCGAAACCCTTCTCCATCACCACGGCCGCGATCTCGCTGGATATCGAGCAGGTGGGCCAGCCTTCTTCGACCACCACCAGGCGGTTGGTCTTTTTCAGGCTTTCCAGCACCGTGGCCGTATCGAGCGGCCGCAGCGTGCGCAGGTCGATGACCTCCGCCTCTATCCCCTCGCCCGCCAGCGTTTCGGCGGCGTCCAGCGCAAGGCCGACGCCGATCGAATAGCTGACGATCGTAACGTCACTGCCGGCACGCACGATCCGCGCCTTGCCGATCGGCAGGACATAATCGTCGAGCTTCGGAATTTCGAACGTGCGGCCGTAGACCAACTCGTTTTCCAAGAATACGACCGGATCTTCCGACCGGATAGCAGCCTTGAGCAGGCCCTTCGCGTCAGCCGCGTCATACGGCGCGATAACGATCAGGCCAGGTATGCTGGCATACCAGGGGCCGTAATTCTGGCTGTGCTGGGCGCCGACCCGGCTGGCGGCGCCGTTTGGACCGCGGAACACGACCGGGCAGCGCATCTGGCCGCCGGACATGTAATTGGTCTTGGCCGCCGAATTGATGATGTGATCGATCGCCTGCATGGCAAAGTTGAACGTCATGAACTCGACGATCGGCTTCAGACCGCCCATCGCCGCGCCCGTGCCGACACCGGCAAAGCCATATTCGGTGATCGGGGTATCGATAACGCGCTTAGGTCCGAATTCCTCAAGCAGGCCCTGCGTGACCTTGTAGGCGCCCTGATATTCGGCGACTTCCTCACCCATCACAAACACGCGATCGTCGGCCCGCATTTCCTCGGCCATCGCATCGCGCAGGGCTTCGCGGACAGTCACCTTCACATATTCCGTACCGGCGGGAATGTCGGGATCAGCCAGCGCAGGCTTGGCCTTGCTGTCCAGCTTGGCTGTGCCAGACTCCGCCTTTTTGGGAGTCTCGGCTTCTTCCGCTTTGGCGGGCTTGGCTTCTGGCTCGGGGTCTGTAGCCGGCTCGGCCTTCGCTTCGGCTTTTTCGGGCTTGGCGGCAGGAGCGGCCTCTTCGCCACCCTCGCCAGCCATAGTGGCGATGACGGTGCCGACCTTCACGCCGTCAGTCCCCTCGGGCACCATGATCTTGCCGATCTTGCCCTCGTCGACCGCTTCGAACTCCATCGTCGCCTTGTCGGTCTCGATTTCGGCAAGGATATCGCCGGATTTGACCTCATCGCCTTCCTTCACCAGCCATTTGGCGAGCGTGCCTTCTTCCATCGTGGGCGAAAGCGCCGGCATCTTGATCTCGACACCCATCAATATTGCTCCACCAGCACGTCAGTATAAAGCTCGGCCGCTTCGGGTTCCGGCGAGGACTCAGCAAAGTCCGCCGCGTCGGCGACAATCTTGCGAATGTCCTGATCGATCTTCTTCAACTCGTCATCGGTGACGCCGGCCGCTTCCAGATGCTTCTTCGCGCCCTCGATCGGGTCGGACTTGTCGCGCATTTCCTGCACTTCCTCGCGCGACCGGTATTTGGCCGGGTCGGACATCGAGTGGCCGCGATAGCGATAGGTCTTCATTTCCAGCAGGATCGGCCCCTTGCCGGCATGCACCCACGCCAGCGCTTCCTCGGTCGCGCCCCGCACGGCCAGCACATCCATGCCGTTCACCTGGAGACCCGGAATACGGAAACTCTCACCACGACGATACAATTGGTCCTCGGCGGAGGATCGGTTGACCGAGGTGCCCATGGCGTATTGGTTGTTCTCAATCACGAAGATGATGGGAAGCTTCCACAGCTCTGCCATGTTGAAGCTTTCGTAGACCTGACCCTGGTTCGCCGCACCATCGCCGAAATAGGCGACGCATACGCCACCATCGTCACGATATTTATGCGCGAAGCCGAGGCCCGTGCCCAGGCCCACCTGCGCGCCGACGATGCCATGACCGCCGTAGAATTTATGCTCGACGGAGAACATATGCATCGATCCGCCCTTGCCGCGCGAAATGCCGGCGGCGCGGCCCGTCAGTTCGGCCATGATGACTTTAGGATCGATCCCATAGGCGAGCATATGCCCGTGGTCGCGATAGCCGGTGATCACGCTGTCCTTGCCAGGCTGCAACGCGGACTGAATGCCGACGGCTACGGCTTCCTGGCCGATATAGAGATGGCAGAAGCCGCCAATAAAACCGAGGCCATAAAGCTGTCCGGCCTTTTCCTCGAAGCGACGGATAAGGACCATCTGGCGATAGAATTCGAGCAGTTCTTCCTTGCTCGCCTTGTAGTCACTGGGGGCATCGGGTCGCTCGCGATTATGATCGGCTGGCGCCGGTGAGGCCGAGCCGTCTTTTGCCTTTTCGGCGCGCGACGTTGTGGTTTTTGCCAAAGGAAGAATCCTTCTCGCTTGGTCCGGGGGAGGAGTGCCGGATATAGGAGCAGTGGACGGGATAATGCAACGGCAACCGCCGTTTTTCGACGGCAAAAACGCGCCGCGAAGCCTGAATCCGTGGCTTTAGTTCAGCGGAACGATGACTTCGTCCGGATGATTGAGGCCAAGCTCTCTGCGGATCAGTTCGTCCGCCATATCCGGATCAGTCCGGCGCGGGTCGAGCAGGTCGACACGGTTCTTCAGGCGATTACGGTCCGCCTTTACCAATGCCAGCTCAGTTTTCGCATTATTGAGCTGGCGCGAATAATCGCCCCACGCCAGAAGTCCGCGCGGACCCAGGATCGCATATCCCGCAAAGATGAAAAGCAACAGCACAGCGAATGCCGGCCCGAGGGCCGAGAAAAGTAGCATCCGCAGCTTGATGATATGCGCCATATCGCCTTGAATCACAGCCGATTCAGGGTTGCAAGGAAAATGTGGTTAATATGCGACTAAAGCCGCATCATTTGAAAATGGAGCGCCCCGCATAGACCGCGATATCGCCCAGTTCTTCCTCAATGCGGATCAACTGGTTGTATTTCGCGAGCCGGTCAGATCGCGCCAGGCTTCCGGTCTTGATCTGGCCGCAGTTGGTGGCGACGGCGAGATCAGCGATCGTCGCATCCTCGGTCTCGCCCGAACGGTGCGACATCACTGCCGTGTACGAGGACCGTTGCGCGAAACTCACGGCCGCCAGCGTTTCGGTCAGCGATCCGATCTGGTTGACCTTCACCAGCAGCGAGTTGGCCAGACCCTTTTCGATGCCCATCGCCAAACGCTTGGGATTGGTGACGAACAGGTCGTCACCCACCAGTTGGACCTTACCGCCGATCTTGTCGGTCAGCGCCTTCCAGCCTTCGAAATCATCCTCGCTCATGCCGTCTTCAATCGACTTGATCGGATAGTCGGCGGTCAGCGCGGCGAGATAGTCCGCCATCTCAACCGGGCTCAGCGACAGGCCCTCGCCGGAAATCTCGTACTTTCCGTTCTTGAAGAATTCGGTCGCGGCGCAATCGAGCGCCAGCACGACATCGTCGCCCGGCTTGTAACCGGCTTTCTCGATCGACAGCATGATGAAGTCGAGCGCATCGCGGGTGGAAGCGATGTTTGGCGCGAAGCCGCCCTCATCGCCGACCGACGTCGCCAGCCCCTTGTCGTGAAGCCCCTTCTTCAGCGTGTGGAAGATTTCCGAGCCGATCCGTACGGCGTCGGCAATGCTCTCCGCACCCACCGGCATCACCATGAACTCCTGGAAGTCGATGGGATTGTCGGCATGTTCGCCGCCATTGATGATGTTCATCATCGGCACCGGCAGCACATGGGCGGATACGCCGCCGACATAGCGATAGAGCGGCAGACCACGCGCATCAGCCGCAGCCTTAGACACCGCGAGGCTGACGCCCAGGATCGCATTGGCGCCCAGGCGCGACTTGTTCTCCGTGCCGTCCAGCGCGATCATCGCCGCGTCCACATCGCCCTGATCCTCGGCGTCGTAGCCGACGATTGCCTCGGCGATCTCCGTGTTGACGGCTTCGACAGCCTTCAGCACGCCCTTGCCCAGATAGCGGGCCTTATCGCCGTCGCGGATCTCGACCGCTTCATAGGCGCCCGTCGATGCGCCCGAAGGCACCGCCGCGCGGCCGAAGCTGCCATCCTCCAGCATCACATCGACTTCCACGGTCGGGTTGCCCCGGCTGTCGAGGATCTGACGGGCGTGGATGTCGAGAATGGCGGTCATGGGATTCCCTCTGCTGGTGGTGCCGGCAAGGCGTTTGATCGGCGACCGCTTAGCCAGCGTATGGCGATATGGCAATGCTGGCGGGCGCATATCTCCCACACTCTCCCGAAATGTGACACGGAAGGGATGCATTACGCACGCGGAACTGTTATTTGGCCCAAGCATTGATGGCGCACAGACTGCAGGAGTTGAGAAAAATGGCCGAAACCGCCGATCCCAAGCCCAAGGCCCCCCGCAAGCCCCGCACGCCAAAGACCGCAGCTGCCGCCTCGACGCCGGTAGCCGTGAAGGCCAAGCCCGTGAAGAAGGCGGCGACCCGCAAGGCTGCGGCCCCAAAGGCAGCGACTGCACACAAGCCCCGCGCGACGAAAGCAAAGGCTTCTGCAGGCAGCACGGCATGGAAAGCCCAAGCTGATCAGATCAAGGAGCAGGCCGCCAAGACCGCACGGTCCGCTGCGGATTCCGCGAAGGGCAAAACAGGTTCGGCTATGCAGGGCTTGGCCAAGCTGATCGCCGACACGGCTGGGACGGTCGACGCAAAGCTTGGTCCGCAATATGGCGATTATGCGCGTTACGCTGCTGAAGCCGTCGCTGGCGCAGCAAAGTCGCTGGACGCGAAAGATGTCGATCAACTCGTCGGCGAAGCGCGCGATTTTGTCCGCAAGAGCCCTGCCGTCGCCATTGGCGCTGCGGCTGTGGTGGGCTTCGTGCTGATGCGGCTCGCCAAGGGTTCGGGTTCGGACCAGGCCTGAAATGGTTTGGGCCTGAAAATGGTTCGGGCTTGAAGATCGTTCGGCGGCGCGGGCCGCCGCCTAGCCGGGGCATGATTACCAACCGTGACTGACGCCACAAACACATCGTCGACCGGGCCGTTCGTGACGGGCGGGCCGGATAGCGCGATACCGCATGGCGCGTCGGGTCGTGAAGAACCGCTGAAGGATGTGCTTCAACGGCTTGTCGACAATGGCAAGGCCTATGCCGATGCGGAGATCAACCGGCAAAAAATAAGGGCGGCGTTCGTCGGCTCCGGCCTGCGAACTATCGCCCTGCTCGTCACTATAGCTCTAATCTTGCTCTTTGGTACGCTTGTGACCCTGATGATCGGGCTGGTGTTCGCGCTCGCGCCTTATCTGACGCCATTGGGCGCCACATGCGCGGTGTCTTTCGTCGCTCTGATTATTGTCGCTATCCTGCTGCTTGCGGCGAAGAAGCGTGTCGCCACCTTGCTGCCCGGAAAAGAGTGATGGCTGATATGGAGGACTATCGAAAGGCGAGTGCGGAAGCGGATTTGGCGCGCGCTCGCTTCCTTGGCACGTTGGACATTGCGAAAAGCCGCCTGTCCGCCTCCAGACTGAAAGCCCGCGCACAGGCGTTGGTGGTCGAGGCGCTTCAGGACAGCGGAAAACAAGCCCGGTCTGCCGTGGTCCGTCACCCCGTTGCCTTGGCGGCTACTCTCACCGCCATCATCGCGCTTATCTTCCGTCGGCCACTCACGGCACTTTTCAAGAGGTTATACGTTTTTGGCAGGGATAAGTACGATAGCATCCGCCACTCGGAGGACTAAACCATGAGCACCGACATTCACGACCAGCTCGGTCGCATCCGCGAATATGCAGACGGCAAGGCGGGCGCCGCCGCAGAAAAACTCAACTCCGCGCGCAAGGCTGCGGGAGAGAGCTATGCCTCCGCTAAAGACCGGACTTTCAAGGTGGCGGATGCGGCAAATCGCTTTATCGTGGAGCATCCGATAGCGGCAACGGCAGCCGCTGTGGCAGCGGGCGCGTTGATCTCCCTGCTCTTCCCGAAAGGCCGTGCAGCAGCCAAGGCCGCCCCAGGGATCGCCGCCGCCGCTGGCTCACGCGCACTTGCCGCGGCGAAGTCCGCCAAGGATGCTCTGGAGAAGAGCGAGGCTGCTGACGTGGTAAGGGCGAAGGCAGGAGAAGCCGCCGCCATTGCGCGCGCCAAGGCTGCAGAACTGACCTCCACTGCCCGGTCTGCGCTGGCGGAAGCAGATATCCCTGCGACTGTCCGCTCGCGCGCCAGCGAGGCTGCGGAGGCGGCGCGTGAAGCCATTGAACGCGCCCGCTTGCCCGAACGCGCCTCCCGGCTTGCGGAAAGCGCTGCGCACAAGGCCGGCGATGCGCTGATCGCCGCAGGCAAAGCCGTGAACGAACGCCTGCCCCACAAATAATTGCCCGTTGGTTTTCGCGCGGCCCGCCCTTGGAATGGGCGGGCTTCGCTGCTAGTGGCCAATGCTCACCCCGCAAAAGGAAGAGCAGCGCCATGAGCAAGATGCATCTGGTGATGGGCGGTCGCGTTAAGGACCCTCAAGGCCTGGAATTTGAAGACCTGAACGCCATCGATTTCGTCGGCGTATTTCCCGACTTCGCATCTGCGGAAAAGGCATGGCGCGCGGCTGCGCAGCGCACCGTTGACGACGCGGAGATGAAATATGTCGTCGTCCATCTGCATCGGCTGCTGGAGCCGGGACCCTGATCAGCCGCCCACTTAGACGGACGCGGGGGGTTTTCTGAATCGCATCATCAATGCTGGCCTGGTCAGGATCAGGCCGGCGATAAATCCGCCGATATGCGCCCATATCGCCACATGGCCAAGGTCGCCTTCCACACCCTGCATGCCCAGACCGATCATGAGCTGGATCGTGATCCATCCGGCGGCAAGCCATAAAATACGGATCACATTGGCGGAGATCGGCCCGAAAGCGCGCACCTTCTGCTGGCTGTAAAGCAGGGCATAAGTGCCAACCAGAGCAGAGATCGCGCCACTCGCGCCGATCATCGGGCTACCCGATTGCGGATCGACCAGCCATTGCGTTGCCGCCGCCGCATAAGCGCCGACGCCGTAGAGCAGAAGCAGGAGCTTCGGGCCAAGGACATGCTCGACATGCCGGCCGCAGAACATCAGCATCAATAGGTTGAAGCCCATGTGCATCCAGCCGGCATGAACAAGCGTCGCGGATAGCGGCGTAAGCCAAGCCGGCACGGCATTGGCCGGGCCACCCAGTTGGACATAGGCCAGCGTATCGGACATCCGCAGAGGAATGAAACCGGCCAAGACGGCCACTTCATCCGTATGGCCGGTCAGAAAGACGATGAGGAATGCAAGGACTGTAATCCCTGCAACCCAGTCAGTCATCCTGCCTCTGGGTATCCTCATGGCGCGATCAAATGAACGCGATCTTGTCGACCACGTAGAATTTTTCGCCGGACGGCACGGTCACTTCGACCTCATCACCGATCTGGCGGCCGATGAGGGCTCGGCCCAGGGGGCTGTTGTAAGAGATCATGCCCGATTTGGCGTCCGCCTCAGCCTGTCCGACAAGCTGATAGGTTACCGGCTTGTCGTCCTCGTCGAGCAGGGTGACGGTCGCGCCGAACACGACCTTGTCGCCCGAAAGCTCCTTGGGATCGATGATCTGCGCCCGGGACAGCTTGTCCTCCAGGTCGGCGATCGTTGCCTCCACCTGGCCCTGACGTTCCTTGGCCGCATGATATTCGGCGTTTTCCGACAGATCGCCATGAGCGCGCGCTTCCTCGATCGCGTCCACGATCAGCGGGCGCTCCGTCTTCAGCTCGCGCAACTGCGCGGTCAGCTTCTCATAGCCAACCATGAGCATCGGCATCTTTTCAACGGTCGCCATCGCGGTTCCCCAATCGCCTTCTTCGTCAATACTAGTCTTTGGGCGCGCCGTTGCCGATGCGCCCGCTGCTTGTGCCACTCTTTTACGGAGAGTCAGTCTTTCGACAGATGATAATAGGATTGGAGCGCCCGCACTTCAAGTGCGTGTCCGCGCAATGCCTCTATGGCGTCAACTGCAGCCACGCTGGCGGCCGCCGTGGTGAAGCTCGGCACCTTCTTGGTGAGCGCGCTCGCCCGGATCGACTGGCTGTCTTTCAGCGACTGCCAGCCTTCGGTGGTATTGAAGATGAGGTCGATGCCGCCGTCGGTAATCCGATCTACGATATGCGGACGGCCCTGCGCGACCTTGTTGACGGTCTCGACCGGCAGACCCTGTTCTTCCAGATAGCGCGCCGTGCCGCCCGTCGCGACAATGGTGAAGCCCATGTCCGCAATCTTGCGCGCGGCGGGCAGGATCACCGTCTTGTCGCTGTCCTTCACCGAAATGAACACCGATCCTTGAACGGGCAATATGGTGCCCGCGCCGATCTGCGCCTTGGCGAACGCCGTCGAGAAATCTTTGTCGATGCCCATGACTTCGCCGGTGCTCTTCATTTCCGGCGACAGGATGGGGTCGACGCCCGGGAAGCGGGCGAAGGGGAAGACGGCTTCCTTGACCGCGACATGCTGGATGGCATTGCGGTCGATCTTCGGCAGGGCCTTCAGCTTCTCCCCCGCCATCACGCGCGCGGCGATCTTGGCGATCGGCGTGCCGATGGCCTTGGCGACGAAGGGCACGGTGCGGCTGGCGCGCGGGTTCACCTCGATCAGATAGACCTGGTCTTTTACTTGTTCGCCCTCACGGCCGCTGGCCTTCACCGCAAACTGGATGTTCATCAGGCCACGGACTTCCAGCGCATGGGCGAGGATTTCCGTCTGGCGCTCGATTTCCGCAACGATCTCGGCGGGAAGGCTGTAAGGCGGCAGCGAACAGGCGCTGTCGCCCGAATGGACGCCGGCTTCCTCGATATGCTGAAGTACGCCCGCCACGACGACATCGTCGCCATCGCACAGCGCATCGACATCCACCTCGATCGCGTCGCGCAGATACTGGTCGATCAGCACTGGGGAGTCGCCAGACACCTGCACGGCGGTGGCGATATATTCCTCAAGCTGCGCCTGCCCGTCGACGATCTCCATCGCGCGGCCGCCCAGCACATAGCTGGGGCGCATCAGCACGGGATAGCCGATCCGGCTGGCGACCGCGATCGCCTCTTCCCGGCTGCGGGCGATGCCGTTGTCGGGCTGGCGTAGGCCGAGCTTGTTGATCAGCGCCGCGAAACGCTCGCGGTCCTCAGCCAGGTCGATGGCGTCGGGCGAGGTGCCCAGGATCGGGATGCCCGCATCCTCAAGCGCCTGCGCCAGCTTCAACGGCGTCTGCCCGCCGAACTGAACGATGACGCCGACCAGCGTGCCGTTCGATTTCTCGACGTCCAGGATTTCCAGCACATCCTCGGCCGTCAGCGGCTCGAAATAGAGGCGGTCGGACGTGTCGTAGTCGGTGGAGACGGTCTCCGGGTTGCAGTTGATCATGATCGTCTCATACCCAACCTCCTCCAGCGCGAAGCAGGCGTGGCAGCAGCAATAGTCGAACTCGATCCCCTGCCCGATCCGGTTCGGTCCGCCGCCCAGGATGACGACCTTCTTCCGGTCCGTCGGCATCGCCTCATTCTCGGGCTCGCCAAAGCTGGGCGCCTCATAGGTCGAATACATATAGGGCGTACGCGCGTCGAATTCGGCGGCGCAGGTGTCGATCCGCTTGAAGACGGGGCGCACGTTAAGTTTGTGGCGAAGTGTGCGCACCTCCTGCTCCGTGATGCCGCCGGTCATGGCGACCACGGCCTCGCGGATCAGGCCCGATCCGCGCGCGACCGCGCGGCGCATGCCGGGGCGCAGGTTCGCCGACTGGAGCGCCAGCCAGGCGAGCCGCTTGTCGGAAAAGCCCATGGACTTCAGGCGCCGCATGCCGTCGGCATCCTGCGGCAGGCCGTTTTCGATAACCTCTTGCTCTGCCTCGATAATTTCCTTGATCCGTTCCAGGAACCAGGGGTCATATTTGGCGATGGCGTGGATTTCCGCGACGCTCAAGCCTTCCCGCAAAGCTTGCGCGGCGACCAGCAGCCGGTCCGGCGTGGGCAGCGCCAGCGCGGCGATGATGTCATCCTTGGGCGCGCCGACCAGATGGTCAACGACATTGAACCCAGACAGCCCCGTCTCCAGTCCGCGCAGGGCCTTTTGCATGGACTCGTGGATCGAGCGTCCGATGGCCATCACCTCGCCCACGGACTTCATGGCGGTGCCGAGCAGCGGCTCCGCGCCCTTGAACTTCTCAAAGGCGAAACGCGGGATCTTGGTCACGACATAGTCGATGGTCGGCTCGAAACTCGCCGGGGTCGCGCCGGTGATGTCGTTCTCGATCTCGTCCAGCGTATAGCCCACGGCCAGCTTCGCGGCGACCTTGGCGATCGGGAAGCCCGTCGCCTTGGACGCCAGCGCGGACGAGCGCGACACGCGCGGGTTCATCTCAATGACCAGCAGGCGGCCGTCCTTGGGATTGACTGCGAACTGTACGTTCGAACCGCCTGTTTCCACGCCAATCTCGCGCAGCACAGCAATGCTGGCGTTGCGCATAATCTGATATTCCTTGTCCGTCAGCGTCAGCGCCGGCGCGACAGTGATGGAATCGCCGGTATGGACGCCCATCGGATCGATATTCTCGATCGAGCAGATGATGATGCAATTGTCGTTCCGGTCCCGGACGACCTCCATCTCATATTCTTTCCAGCCGAGCAGCGATTCCTCGATCAGCACCTCGGTCGTCGGCGAGGCGTCGAGGCCCGACAGCACGATCTTCTTGAACTCGTCGCGGTTATACGCGACGCCGCCGCCAGTGCCGCCCAGCGTGAAGCTCGGCCGGATGATCGCGGGCAGACCGACGAACTCGAGCGCGTCGATCGCCTCCTCCAGCGTATGGGCGATGCGCGACTTGGCGCTCTCCAGCCCGATCTTGTCCATCGCGTCGCGAAATTTCAGGCGATCCTCGGCCTTGTCGATGGCGGCGGCGTCCGCGCCGATCATCTGCACGCCATATTCCTCCAGCGTGCCGTCATGCCACAGCGCCAGCGCCGTGTTCAGCGCCGTCTGCCCGCCCATGGTCGGCAGCACCGCGTCGGGCCGCTCCTTGGCGATGATCTTGGCAACGATATCGGGCGTGATCGGCTCGATATAGGTCGCGTCGGCAAATTCCGGATCGGTCATGATCGTCGCAGGGTTGGAGTTGACCAGGATGATCCGGTAGCCCTCCTCCTTCAGCGCCTTGACCGCCTGCGTGCCCGAATAATCGAACTCGCATGCCTGCCCGATGATGATCGGCCCCGCGCCGAGGATGAGGATGGAGGAGATGTCTGTACGTTTTGGCATCTATTTTAGTACCGCGAAAGAGGAGTTATTTGGGCAAAGAACAAGGCCATCGTCGTGATAACCAAGACGGCTTATCTTTTTTCGCCGAGATTTCGGATACGAGTCATCTACTTTTGCTCCGTTCGCTTCAGAAGGCGCGTATGCGAGAACCCAATGCTTTCTTGCATCGACTGAGATAACTACTTCACAATTTTGAGCGAACACTGCTTCAAAAAAATCAGCCGGTTTTATGCTTCCTATTTTTTGAAGGACAGAAATCATGGGAACTGCTGTCCAGCCATACTTATATTTCTTCGAAAATTTATTGAATATCTGCTGTAGTTCTTCTCTTTCAAAACCCCCATCACATCCGCCAGCAAATTTGAGAGGCTTGAACATTCCCAAATGTTCGACGGTCCCAAGGAGTTGAAGGAGAATATCCTTATCCTTCGTTTCTTGATCGATTTTCTGTCCGCTCGAAGCGGACCGATGATGGCGAACGCTGTTTAGAAGACAATATATCCCACAAAGATCGTCGGCAGACCCTTGCAAAACGGGCTTTGCTCGCCTCATTTCAATGCATCGCCCCCGTCTCGGCTTCGCAGCCCCAGCCGTCATATTCGACGCCGCACAGGATTTCGATCTGCAGGCATTTCTTGGCCAGCGCGCGGATGGATTGCTCGTCCACGGCCTGCTCGCATTCCAGGAACAGGAACAGGTCGCCATCCTCGTCCTCCTCGCGGTCGAGTTCCACGAAGCCGAACTGGCTGGCGATGGCGAGGACCTGCTCGAACGCTTCCTCTGTCCCGCGAAAGCTGACGTCCACGGGGCGCGGGATGCGCGCCTTGTCGCCATTGGCGGCCAGGTTGGCGAGGACCTGGCTGTCGGCCTCCCACTCCTGTTCCAGCCGGGCGGCGTCGACCTGGGGCAGCTTGACGCTCATGCGGTGAGCCCGCCCACGAACCGCTCGAACAGGTAGAAGCTGTCCTGCGGCCCCGGTGAGGCCTCGGGGTGATATTGCACCGAAAAGGCCTTGCGGTCCGTCAGTTCCAGTCCGGCATTGCTGCCGTCGAACAGCGACACATGGGTAGCCTTCACATTGGCGGGCAGCGTGTCGGCGTCGACAGCGAAGCCATGGTTCATGCTAGTGATCTCGACCAGCCCGTCCTCCAGCCGCTTGACCGGATGGTTGGCGCCGCGATGGCCCTGATGCATCTTGATCGTCTTTGCGCCCACGGCCAGCCCGAGAAGCTGGTGGCCAAGGCAGATGCCGAAGATCGGCATGTCCGCCTCCAGCAGCTTCGCGATCACCGGCACGGCATATGCGCCCGTCGCCGCCGGATCGCCCGGACCGTTCGACAGGAACACGCCGGCGGGCTTGAGCGCCATGACCTCGTCATAGGTCGTGGTCGCGGGCAGCACCGTAACCTTTGCGCCGGCCTTTACCAAGTTGCGGAAGATGTTGTTTTTCGCGCCATAATCGATGGCGACGACATGGGGCCTATTACCCCCCTCCCGCTCGCGGGACGGGTTGGGGGAGGGTATGTCAGAACCAGTGTCAGAGCTTACAGCCCCTCCCTTCAAAGCAGGCGCGTGACTGCTTTGAACCCCTCCCGCAAGCGGAAGGGGGACTTGGTCATACCCGCTCCCCAGATGCCAAACGCCGCCGTCCCACGCACGGCTTTCCTTGCCCGTAACCTCGATGGCCAGGTCCATGCCCTCCAGCCCCGGCCAGGCCTTCGCCTTTTCCGCCAGCGCCGCGATGTCGAACGCGCCATCCGGGTCATGGGCGATCACCGCATTGGGCGCGCCCTTCACGCGAATCATCCGGGTCAGAGCGCGGGTGTCTACGCCGGACAGGCCGATGCGCCCCTGCGCCTTCATCCACTGGTCGAACGGCTCGACATTGCGGAAATTGCTTGGCTCGGTGACGTCCTGCCGCACCACGCAGCCAAGCGCGAACGGGCTGTCCGCTTCGACATCGTCCAGGTTGGTTCCGACATTGCCGATATGGGGGAAGGTGAAGGTGACGATCTGCCCGGCATAGCTGGGGTCGGTCATGACCTCCTGATAGCCGGTCATGGCAGTGTTGAAGCAGACTTCGCCCACCGCGTCGCCCACCGCACCGAAGCCGCGACCGAAAATCGCCGTGCCGTCGGCCAGAACCAATACCCCCGTGGCTCCTTTGGGCACGGTCGGGGATTTGGCATCTGCCATGGTGTGGGCGTCCTTCATGTTGCTTTTGCGGCACCCGGTTTTGCACGGGTTAAACGGCCGGTCACCTATGCCCGCAGGGCCGCAGGGTCAATGCTATTATCGAATCCGCTTTGCCGCTATATCTGTTTCTTTCCGGCAGCAGAGGAGCCCCTTCGCCATGATTCGCGACGCCATAAAGGCCGCCCAGATCGCCTCCATGAAGGGCGGAGACAAGGAAAGGCTGGCCGCCGTGCGCCTTATCCTCGCGAAGCTGAAGGACCGCGACATCGAACTGCGTACCGTCGCCCAAGTGCCCGAGGATGATTCCATCGTCGTCGACGTGCTCCAGAAGATGGGCAAGCAGCGCCGCGAATCGATCACCATGTTCGAAACCGGCGGCCGCACGGAACTCGCGGCGAAGGAACAGGCGGAACTCGCCGTCATCGAAAGCTTCCTCCCTGCGCAGATGAGCGAGGCGGACACAAAGGCTGCGATCGAGGGCATCAAGGCGGAGGTCGGCGCCACGACCCCGAAGGACATGGGCAAGGTCATGGCCGTCCTGAAGGAACGCCACGGCACGGTGATCGACATGAGCAAGGCGAGCGGGCTGGTGAAGGCGGCGTTGAGTTAGGACCTGGCGGTGAGAGTCCCCCTTCCGCTTGCGGGAGGGGTTAGGGGAGGGCATGTTACGTCAGCCCGAAATGGACAAAGCCTACGCCCGCCCAACAGCGCGAGCGCGCGATCTGCGCAACAGCGCCACCGATGCCGAGCGAAAGCTTTGGCAGGCCATTAGCGCGCGGAAACTGGCCGGCGTACGTTTCAATCGGCAAGTACCGGTCGGACCTTTCATATGCGATTTCGTGGCAAGGTCGATCAAACTGGTCGTGGAGGTGGATGGTGGCCAGCATGGAGACGAGATTGATCGCAACCGGACCCTGTTTCTGCAAAGCCAAGGGTATCGCGTGATCCGCTTCTGGAACAACGATGTAATGGATAATCTCGAGGGTGTTACGGAGGAGATTGCGCGTGTCATCGCTGACATGCCCTCCCCCGACCCCTCCCGCATGCGGGAGGGGAGACATTGAGTCTCACCCCCCAATGGCTGGACGAACTGCGCACGCGCACCACGCTTTCGACCCTCATCGGCAAGTCCGTGAAGGTGCAGAAGGCGGGGCGCGAGTATAAGGCCTGCTGCCCTTTCCATAACGAGAAGACGCCCAGCTTCACGATCAATGACGAGAAGGGCTTCTACCATTGCTTCGGCTGCGGGGCGCATGGGGATGCCATCCGCTGGATGACCGAGCAGCGCGGCCTGCCCTTCATGGAGGCGGTGAAGGAACTCGCCGCCGCCGCCGGGCTCGATGTTCCGGCCGCCGACCCGCAGGCAGCCAAGCGCGCCGAGAAGGCCCAGACGCTCCACGATGTGATGAGCGCCGCGCAGGACTGGTTCGTCGAGCAATATCAAGGTGTCGATGGCGGGGCGGCGCGCGAGTATCTCAAGAAGCGCGGCATCCGTCCCGACACACTCAAGGCTTTTGGCTTCGGCTATTCCCCCGATTCGCGCGGGCGGCTCAAGACGGCACTTACCGCACACGGAGAAGCGCGCTTGATCGAAGCCGGCTTGCTCATCGACCCGACGGCGGGCGAACCGGAGGGCGGCAACGGCGCAAAGCGCGAGAGCTATGACCGCTTCCGTGGCCGGCTGATGATCCCCATCCGCGACGCGCGCGGCCGGGTCATCGCGTTCGGCGGCCGCATTTTGGGCGCGGGCGAGCCCAAATATCTGAACTCCCCCGACACCCCGCTCTTCGACAAGGGCCGCACCCTCTACAATCTCGACCGCGCCTCCCCCGCGTCGCGCCAGTCGCACCGGGTCATTGTGGTCGAGGGCTATATGGACGTCATCGCCCTATCGCAGGCGGGCTTTCCCGAAAGCGTCGCCCCGCTCGGCACGGCGCTGACCGAGCATCAGATCGAGCGGCTGTGGAAGATGGTCGAGGTGCCGGTCCTCTGCTTCGACGGCGATTCGGCCGGGCAGAAGGCGGCGATCCGCGCGGCGATGCGCGCCCTGCCCCTGCTGCGCCCCGGCCACAGCCTGGCCTTCGCCACCCTGCCGCCGGGGCAGGACCCGGACGACCTGGTTCGCGACTCCGGCCCGCGCGCGTTCGAACTGGTGCTGGAAGCCGCCGAGCCGCTGGTCGAGCGGTTGTGGACTCACGAGGTCGCCGCCGGTCCCCTCGACACGCCGGAACAGCGAGCCGGCCTCAAGCAGCGCCTGAACGACATCACCTCAGCCATCGCGCATCCTGACATTCGCGCCCACTACACCCATATCTTCCGCGAACGGCACGACGCGCTCTTCTTCACGCGCCCCGCCTTCGTCCCCCGCGCCCGCAGCGATCGGCGTCCCAACGATCGGCGCGGCCCGTGGAAGCCGCCGATCGCCCCGGCGACAACCGAGGCGAAGACGATCAGCAATTCCGGGCTGGAGGGCATGCTCCTGCGCGGCGTGGTGGCCGGGTTGCTGCGCTATCCGGTTGAGATCAGCCATCATCTGGAGGAGCTTTCCCACCTCCGCATCGCCGATGCGGGCATGGCCGCGCTGGTGGAAAAGCTGCTGAAAATAGCGATGCGCGAAGAAACTGTTGAAACAGAGGCCCTGCTTACCATATTGGGGCAAGGTGATCTGTATAATATGGCGAAAGGGCTGCTCCGGGCCGATGCGCTGACTTTCACCTTCACCCGTAAACATGCTGAGTCGGAGGTCGCGCGTCGCGATCTTCGGGAAGCGATTCGGGTGATGGCGGCTGGACCGGAGATCGAGGCGGCGTTGGCGCAAGCCACGCGGCGCGTGATGGAGATGCTGGACGAGGCTACGCTTCTGGAACAACAGAAGTGGCGCCGGATCAAGGCGGATCACGAGCAGCGGCTGGCCGATCTGATGCAGCCTGAGGATGGTATGTGACGGCCCCTTTTCCGGGTCCGCGGTTTCAAGGCGAATACATGGCGAGCAAAGCGAACAAGGTTGTTGGTGCGGGTGCAGGCGACGGCGGTGACGAGGGTGGCGATGCGCCCCTGCTGGATCTGAACGAAGCCGCTGTCCGCAAGCTGCTCGCTCGCGCAAAGAAGCGCGGCTACATCACCTATGACGAGTTGAACGACGCACTGCCGCAGGACCAGATGTCCTCCGAGCAGATCGAGGACGTGATGTCCGCGCTCAACGACATGGGCGTCAATATCGTCGAGAATGAGGAAGCCAGCGAGGACGGCGAGGAGCGTCGCGAAGACGAGGCCGATTCGGCCGACGACGCCGCCGAGGAAGAGGATGACGGCACTTCGCGCGCGGTGACCGAGAAGAAGAAGGAAACGGTCGACCGCACCGACGACCCGGTGCGCATGTATCTGCGCGAGATGGGCGCCGTCGAGCTGCTGAGCCGCGAGGGCGAGATCGCCATCGCCAAGCGCATCGAGGCCGGTCGCGACACGATGATCCTGGGCCTGTGCGAGAGCCCGACGACTTTCAACGCCATCATCGAATGGTCCACCGCCCTCAACAATGGCGAGATGCAGCTGCGCGAGATCCTCGATCTCGACGCCATGCTCTCCAAGGACCCCGCCCCGGAAAGCCTGGAGGAAGGCGCCGAGGACGATGGCGAGATTAGCGAAAAAACCGCTGGTCCCTCTTTCAAGGAAGAGGAAGAGCCCGAGGAGGAGTCCGCCGACGCCGATGAGGACGAGGATTCGATGACCGAACGGCGCGCCCCGCGCGTCGAAGAGGATGACGAGGAGGACAACACCCTCAGCCTCGCCCAGATGGAAGAGCAGCTCAAGCCGATGGCGCTTGAGAAGTTCGCCACCATCACGGACATTTTCCGCGCCTTCTCCAAAACGCAGGAGGCCCGCCTCACGGCGCTCGGCAATGGCGATATCTTCCCGCAGAAGCAGGAAGACAAATATCAGGAGCTGCGTGAGGAACTGACCGCGCAGGTCGAGAGCGTGCAGTTCCACCAGCAGAAGATCGAATATCTGGTCGATCAGCTCTACGCCTATAATCGTCGCCTGACCGCGCTTGGCGGCCAGATGCTGCGCCTTGCCGAGCGCAACAAGGTGCCGCGCAAAGACTTCCTCGACAATTACGTCAACCATGAACTGGATGACGGTTGGCTAGAGAAGGTCGGCAAGATCGACAAGAAGTGGGCGGCATTCGTCGCCGCCGAATCGCGCGCCGTCGACCGCATCCGCGCCGAAGTGGGCGAGATCGCCCAGGCCACCGGCATGTCCCTTGGTGAATTCCGCCGCATCGTGAACATGGTGCAGAAGGGCGAGCGCGAGGCGCGCATCGCCAAGAAGGAAATGGTGGAGGCCAACCTGCGCCTCGTCATTTCCATCGCCAAGAAATATACCAACCGCGGCCTGCAATTCCTTGATCTCATTCAGGAAGGCAATATCGGCCTGATGAAGGCGGTCGATAAGTTCGAATATCGTCGCGGCTATAAATTCTCGACCTATGCGACGTGGTGGATCCGGCAGGCGATCACCCGCTCGATCGCCGATCAGGCGCGGACGATCCGTATTCCGGTCCATATGATCGAGACGATCAACAAGCTGGTCCGCACGTCCCGCCAGTTCCTGCACGAGCAGGGCCGCGAGCCGACCCCGGAAGAGATGGCCGAGCGCCTCTCCATGCCGCTGGAGAAGGTCCGCAAGGTGATGAAGATCGCCAAGGAGCCGATCTCCCTCGAAACGCCGATCGGCGACGAGGAGGATTCGCATCTAGGCGATTTCATCGAGGACAAGAATGCGATCATTCCGGTGGACGCGGCGATTCAGGCGAACCTGAAGGAAACGGTCACCCGCGTCCTCGCGTCGCTGACGCCGCGCGAGGAGCGCGTGCTGCGCATGCGCTTCGGCATCGGCATGAACACCGACCACACCCTTGAGGAAGTCGGCCAACAGTTCAGCGTGACCCGCGAACGCATCCGCCAGATCGAGGCGAAGGCGCTGCGCAAGCTCAAGCATCCAAGCCGCAGCCGGAAGATGCGCAGCTTTTTGGATCAGTAAGGGTTGCGGTAATAAATTCCGTCATGCCGGACCTGATCCGGCATCCATGAGCCTCGATCGGCTGCTTGCAGTATCGGCAGTTGAGCCAATGGATCCCGGATCAAGCCCGGGATGACGGGAAAAGTGGGTGTTGCCTCGGGTAATTTGAGATCGATTACCCCTCTCCCATGGGGAGAGGATACGGAGGCTTGGCGCGCAGCGCTTAGCCGGAGTTGGTGAGGGGTTGTGCCCTTACGATAGCGCGCAACCCCTCACCAAGCTGCGGTAGGCGGCAAGCCGCCAACCTCCGCTTCCTCTCCATTGGGAGAGGGACTATGGCATCTGCATCTTCGCTATCGTTTCTCACCCAACTCTCTAGGGGTCGCGTATTCCTGCGAAAGCAGGAATCCAGGCCCCACGCCTGCCCGATCCCCTGGGCTCCTGCGTTCGCAGGAGCACCGGATATATCGATGGATCAATGGCTTGGGCGAAGCCGCCCCAAAACACCCTAATTCCTCAACTTGTGTGCCGTTTCGGAACATATTGTCTCACGGGCTCCCCAAGGCACCGATAAATCCTTATTTATCAGTTCACTATGCGCGCACCTTATCTCGCTGCGCCGCAACACCCGATCCGCCGGCTTAACCCGCTATTTACCCGCAGAGCCTAATTTCATTGCTGAATTTCCCGCCCATGATGTGGCGGCCCAGCGGGGTTTGATGATGCAGGACGCGGCAGCGGTTAGCCGGATTGGCTCGATTTCCGACATTCTGGCGGCGCTCGTCGCTGCGGATGGCACGGGAAGCCACAGCTATCCCGCCGAAACCCACCCTTCCCTGCTGACGCGGTCGCTGTCCAACCTCGCCGACGCAGCGCATTATCTCTGCATGCTTCACGGTCGCCAGCCAGGCGTCATCGATCATGCGGCGACGCGCACGGCGGAAAATGCCGCGCGCGCCTGGCTAGTGCAGGCCGCCGATGGCTTTTCGCATGAGCGCGCTTTTCTGGCCCAGGTCACCGTCGCCGTCGGCCCGCTGCCCAGCACCACAGGCCAAAGCGAATCGGAAACGGCGGTGCTTCAGCAGCGCCACGCTCTCGACATGCTGGCCCAATCGGACCGCCGGGGTTGCGCCATGGGCGCGGCCATCGCGCTGGTGCTCGACTGGCAGGCTGTCCGAACCCTATTGGACGTCGCCGCCATCCGGTCCGGCATTGAGCCAAACCAGTGCCAGTTGCCGCTCGCGCCCGAAACATTGGCCGTCGCCGACGCAATCGCCATGGAGGATGACGGCATTGCCCGCGCCATGCAGTTCGGCGCGCGCCAGATGCTGCGCCAGCATCGCGGCCTGTGGGACCTGCTTCAGGCCCGCGCCTCGGTCCGCGCCCGCGCCTGATCGTGAACTGAGCGGCCTCACCCGCTCTATTGCATCCCTTCGCCAGCATCCCTAGTCCTGTTTGCGTTGCAACACAGGGATTAAAACCGGCATGCGTTTTGAAGGCACCAGCGATTATGTCGTTACCGACGACCTGAAAGTTGCGGTCAATGCCGCCGTCCTCCTGCGCCGTCCTCTACTGGTGAAGGGCGAGCCGGGAACCGGCAAGACCGTATTGGCCCAGGAAATCGCCAAGGCCGTCGGCGCACCGCTGATCGAATGGAACGTCAAGTCGACGACCAAGGCGCATCAGGGCCTCTACGAATATGATGCGGTCGCTCGCCTGCGCGATGGCCAGCTTGGCGACGAGCGCGTCCACGATATTTCCAACTATATCCGCAAGGGCAAGCTGTGGGAGGCGTTCACCTCCCCCGCCCTGCCCGTCCTGCTGATCGACGAAATCGACAAGGCCGATATCGAGTTTCCCAACGACCTGCTGCAGGAACTCGACCGCATGGCCTTCCATGTCTACGAGACCGGCGAGACGATCCAGGCGGCCGAGCGGCCCATCGTCGTCATCACCTCAAACAACGAGAAGGACCTGCCGGACGCGTTCCTGCGCCGCTGTTTCTTCCACTACATCAAGTTTCCGGACCGGGAGACGATGCAGGAGATTATCGATGTCCACTTCCCCGGCATCCAGAAGATCCTGGTCGGCAAGGCGCTCGATATCTTCTACGAAATCCGTGACGTGCCGGGCCTGAAGAAGAAGCCGTCCACCAGCGAACTGCTCGACTGGCTGAAGCTCCTGCTGGCGGAGGACATGCCGCTAGACGTGCTTCAGTCGAAGAACCCGACCAAGGCGATCCCCCCGCTGCATGGCGCGCTGCTGAAGAATGAGCAGGACGTGATGATGTTCGAACGGCTGGCCTTCATGGCCCGTCGCAAGGTCTGAGGAGCCGAGCCCATGCCTCATGAGGCGGGTTGCCTGTGCGGCGCGGTGCGCATCAGCATCGATGCCGAGCCGATGGCGGCGCGCATGTGCTGGTGCCGACTATGCCAGTATCTGGGCGGCGGCAGCGGGACAGTGAATGTCTGCTTTCCCAGCGACAAGCTGTCGATCACGGGCGAAGTACGCTGGCATGACAGTGTCGCCGACAGCGGCAATGCGATGCGCCGGGGCTTCTGCCCGACATGCGGCACACCGCTGTTCAGTCTGGCCGAATCGCGGCCGCATCTGACCTTCATCAGGGCCGGAGCGCTCGATCATCCGGGGCTGATCGGGCCGCAGGCCGTGATCTGGACGCAGGCTGCGCCAGAATGGGCCACCCATGACCCCGAACTGCCCCATTATCCGACCCAAATTCCGCCAGTCGCCTGAAATCCGGGCCCGTCGCGCTTGCATCACGCGCGGCTCCATGTGATCCTCCCACGATAAAGCCGCGAAGACGGCGCAATCGAGGGGATGTCAATGCGTCATGCCGTCTTGTATCTGTTGTCCGCCTTGGCCCTGCCGGCCAGCGTTCATGCAGCCTTGTCCAACGCCGATGAGGGCGCGTGGCAGCCCGGCAGCGACAGCCTGCGGGCCAGCGCGGCGGGGATAACCCTTCCGCAATCGGCCGGCAGCCTTAGCCTGACCAAGTCGGGCGAGATTTCCGATCAGGGCAAAGGCCTGGACAATTATGCCCAGTTCGCCTCGGCGGACGGCGTCGTGCAGGCGACCGCCTATGTCTATATGCCCAGCTACGCGGACGCCGCCATTTCGGCCTATATGACCGACAAGGCGATCCACGAGCATTTCGGTCCGGAAACGCGTCGCACCGCATATGACGTCACGGCCGCCGGCCAGTATCGCAACGCAGCCATCCGGTCGGTCTATAATGGCGCGGACGGACAGCTCGTGACGGAGGCGGCATTCATCCACGCCGGCCGTTGGCTGATCAAGCTGCGGGTGACCGGCCCGGTCGATCGCGCGGAAGACGTCAAGTCCGGCATGGACGCGATGCTCAGCGGTATGCGTTTCGATGACGGCTCTGCGCCGACGCAGGTGACCGCTCGCGAAGTAGCCCGGTGCCCGGTTAGCGACGGACCCGGCGCGCAGGTCGTGACAGACCGCGCTTCGGGGGACGAGCAGGCCGCCGATTTCGCGTTTCCGCGCGATGGCAAGGATAGCCTCTGCATACGCGGGACCGTGCAGGTCGCCGATGACAGCTACGACATCCTCCAGGCGAGCGGTAGCGGACCCAATTCGCCCGTGCTGGTCCCGCTCAACGATGCCGGAAAGGTCATGCGCTTCGACCGGCTATCGCAGGGCGACGGCTATCGGCTTACCGTGCATCAGGTCGGCAGGACGGATATCTACGGCGCCTATGACCGCATTCCCACCCGGCAGCAGATCGCAGCGATCATCGATGGCAGCGACAAGAGCGTCGCCACATTGGTGCGTAGCAAGACCCTGACCGCCGATGGAGGCTCGACCGTTAGCTACAAATCCGGCGGGCGCTGAGCGAACTTCCCTCAGATCAGATAACCGACCTCATACAGGCCCCATCGGCGTCCGTTGAATTCCAGCGGCACGAACACGCTGCGCAGCGCCCTGTACCGCCCCTCGCCCAGATCCTGCCGATAGGTGAACAGGAAGAAGTCGCCGTCGCTGTCGAGCGCGCGTCGCGTCTGGCTGTCCATGAATATCTGGCGGTTGCGGGCATTCTCCAGGTTCCAGAGCCGGTCGCCAGACTTCTGACCAAGGCTACGGGTGCTGATATGGGTCGGGAGAAAGCCGTTCATGTCGACCAGGCAGCATCCCACCACCGCCGAGTCTTGCGCCGTGCAGCGATCCAATAACGGTCGAATGTGGACATCCGCGAAATCCACGAAGTCGGTCAGATATTGCACCGGATCGCTGCCCGCGACAGGGCGGTATCGCGTATCGAACAGCGCCTCGCTGCTCAGCCTTCCGGACGCCAGTGCCTTCTCGATGATGGTCGAGACCTCTTCGGCCCCTTCCTCTGCCATCGCGATATAGCTGCTGTTGCGCGTCCGCACGCCGCCATGCGCGACCCGGTTGAGCATAGCGTTCGCCATCCCCTCCAGATCATCCAGCCTGCCCAGCGCGCTGTTGACCTGCGACGCGCTCTGACTGGCCGAACTACTGAAGAGGGTCAGCCCCTCGCGCAGGGACTCCACATCCTCGCCCGCCTCTTCGGTGCAGGCGGCGATGGCGTGGGAGCGTTGCTGGAACTGGGTGACCAGCGACGACACTTCGGTCATCATGGTCCGCATGTCGTCGATATGGCTTCCCGCCTCGCGACCGCGTTTGATGTTGGCCTCGACGCCGCTCATCAGGCCGCGGGCGTTGCTGTCGAGCTGGTCCAGCTTCTCGCGCACCGACCGGGCGGACTCGCCCGCCTGCGCCGCAAGCCGGCGAATTTCGTCCGCAACCACCGCGAACCCCTGGGTCGCCTCGCCGCCCCGCGCCGCCTCGATCGCTGCGTTGACGCCCAGCATGCGGGTCTGGTGCGCGATCGCGCCAAGCTCATCCGATATGCCGCCAACCGTCTCGATCACCGACAGGAAGCCGCGCAGATGCACCTCCAGCCCCGTCACATGCGCGATCAGACCGGCGACCTCGTTCAGGGACAGCGCCGCCGCCTCATTGCCGTCGGCGATGATCCGTTCCGCCTTCTGCGCAGTCACGCGCAGTTCCAGCGCAGCGACGCCGCTCTCCGCCTGATTGGCGGACAGCGCTTCCATCCGGCTCTGCAGCCCGGCCAGGCGGCTGATGTCTAACTGAATGCATTTGTCGATCTGCGCAAGGAAACCGGCGGCCTCGCTGCATTGCAACGAAATATCCGCAGACCTTTCCCCCAGGTCGGCCAAAATTTCCTGATTTTCCAAGTGCGCCCCGAGCTTCCTACTCTTATTTTGGATAGTGCCGTATTAATGATGCATTGCAAGAATTAATGTTGCGTTGCGGGATTTCGACAATCTTTGGCATTTCTAAGGTCTTGCAGGTAGATTGAAGCGATGTCCGACCGCATTCCGCCCACCACATACGGCGCCACACGATTTGCCAGGGTTCGCGCGCAACTGGAGAGCGTGGCGGTCCAAGGGCGGATCGCCGGCGGCTGCTACGAGTTCCTGCTGTTCGGTTTCAAACAGGGCTGGGCCTGCCTTTTTGGAGGCTTGATGCTGGCGCTGCTCTTGGCCACGCATTTTTTCTATCCCGCCGGAATCGCCCTTCATCGCTATGATTTCTTGACGGTCTCGGCCGTCTGCATCCAGATCGGCATGCTGCTGTTTCGTCTGGAGACCTTACGCGAGCTGTGGGTAATCTGCGCGTTTCACATCATCGGAACGATCATGGAACTGTTCAAAACCAGCGCCGGGTCATGGATCTATCCGGAGGACAGCCTGCTGCATATCGGTCCGGTGCCCCTGTTCTCAGGTTTCATGTATGCCGCCGTAGGCAGCTACATCGCCCGCGTCTGGCGAATCTTCGACTTCCGGTTTACCGGCTATCCGCCGCGCTGGGCGACAGTGGCGCTTGCCGTTGCTATCTACGTGAACTTCTTTGCCCATCACTGGTTGCCCGACATGCGGATCGCGCTGTTTGGCGTCACGATCCTGCTTTTCCGCCGCACGGCGGTTTGGTTCACGCCATTTCGCGAAGCGCGAGCCATGCCAATGTTGATCGGATTCTTGCTGGTTGCGCTGTTCATCTGGTTCGGTGAGAATATCGGTACATTCGCCAACGCCTGGACCTATCCGGCCCAGAAAAATGCGTGGCACATGGTGTCTTTCGGCAAATTAGGGGCCTGGTATCTGTTGATGATCATTTCCTTCGTGCTCGTCTCGCTGATCCACGATGCCCGGCCTGGCACAGCGTCTCAACGCACCGTCGCGGTGGCCTGACCTATGTTTCTGGGCTTTCTCGACGAACTGCGCGCCGCGGGCATAACTGCGGGAATCAAAGAGCATCTGGTGCTGCTGGAGGCGCTCGAACGCGATGTGATCGAGCGGCGGCCGGAGGAATTCTACTATCTCGCCCGCGCGACCTTCGTGAAGGACGAGAGCCTGATCGACCGCTTCGATCAGGTATTCTCAAAGGTTTTCAAAGGGCTGGAAGCCAATTATGGTGTCGCCACCCAGGATATTCCCGAGGAATGGTTGAAGGCCGTCGCCGAAAAATTCCTCAGTCCCGAGGAGATGGAGAAGATCAAGGCGCTCGGCTCCTGGGACGAGATCATGGACACGCTGAAAAAACGGCTGGAGGAGCAGCAGGGCCGGCATGAGGGCGGCAATAAATGGATCGGCACTGGCGGCACCTCCCCTTTTGGCAATGGCGGCTATAATCCCGAGGGCATCCGCATCGGCGGCGAGAGCAAGCACAAGCGCGCGATCAAGGTGTGGGAACAGCGCGAGTTCAAAAATCTCGACAGCACTAAGGAACTCGGTACGCGCAACATCAAGGTGGCGCTGCGCCGCCTGCGCCGTTTCGCGCGTGAGGGCGCGGCCGACGAACTGGATCTGGACGAAACGATCCGGGGCACCGCGCGACAAGGCTGGCTCGACATCCGCATGCGTCCGGAGCGGCACAATGCGGTCAAGCTTCTGCTCTTCCTGGACGTCGGCGGATCGATGGACCCCTTCGTGACGCTGTGCGAGGAACTGTTCTCCGCCGCTACGGGCGAGTTCAAGAATCTGGAATTCTTCTACTTCCACAACTGCCTGTACGAAGGCGTCTGGAAGGACAATCGCCGCCGTTTCAGCGAGCGCACGCCCACCTGGGACATCCTCCACAAATATGGCCATGACTATAAGGTCGTGTTCGTGGGCGACGCCGCAATGTCCCCCTATGAGATCAGCCATCCCGGCGGATCGGTGGAGCATTTCAACGAGGAATCCGGCGCGACATGGCTGCACCGTGTCGCGAACACCTATCCGGCGACCGTGTGGCTGAACCCCAGCACGCAGGAGCATTGGGGATACAGCCAGTCCACCCGCCTGATCCGCGAACTGCTGAACGATCGCATGTATCCGCTGACTCTCGCGGGACTTGAGGCGGCAATGAAGGAGCTTACGCGGAAGCGGTGACGGAGGGATGGCGATAAAGGGGTGGTTTACGGACGGTCGGGTTTTGGGCGCGTCCCGCCAGTAGCTGCCATTGACGATCTTGTGCGTTCCAGCGATTTTGGCGTCATGAGCGACATACATAGCAGGATAATCGCCTCCTCCGCGAAAGCAGAACTTGGCTCACTTGGTTTCCGCCAGAAGGGGCGATCCCGGCTTTGGTTTGCCGATCATGGCTATTGGCTCAATGTAGTCGAGTTCACGCCGAGCCAATGGTCTAAGAGCGTGTCTCTCAACAATGCGGCCCACTGGCTCTGGGTTGGCGCGGGCTTCATGAGCTTCAATGAGTGCGTTTCATCAAACTGCCATGCGGACTTTGAGACTGAAGATCAATTTCGAGGGGCGGTCAGCGAAATCGCCAAAGTGGCGCGTGAGAAGGCGCTTGAGATTGAGGCTAGGTTTTCCACATTTGACTTGATCGCCGATTTCGTTGTGGAGCGCGCACGCACCAGCCCGGATAGGATGGGGCCGAGTTGGTGGGGATATGAGGCGGGCATCGCCTCAGGGCTATTGGGAAGGTTCGATAATGCGAGCCATTTCTTGCACAGCTTGACTGATGAACGAGTAACCGAACGCGCAGCACCTCTACTGCCACATATCGACCGACCAGAAGCATTTAGGAGGAACGTGAACGATCTCGTCGCCAAGCAGCGAGCCGTGCTCAAACTGGCTCCGCTCGGCAACGAACCATTCTGATATCCATAACATCCGGTTCCAGAGAACAATATTACTCAGTACAACGACCGCTCCTGGTCCAGACTGTGTGGAAACGCGGTAGATATGCTATGATGGCCTGACAGTCTGGAGGGTCATATGGGTCGCTTCATCACCGGTGCGGATCGTAACCAAACGACACTTTTCCCGCCGTGTGTTGATGACTGGATCGCAGAGGACAATGCGGTTCGGGCAGTTGATGCCTTTGTCGCGGTGCTCGATCTTGGAGAGCTTGGCTTTGGTGGTGTTGAGCCTGCTGCGACGGGGCGCCCATCTTATCATCCCTCTGTTTTGCTCAAGCTCTACATCTACGGCTATCTGAACCGGGTCCAGTCGAGCCGCCGCCTGGAGCGTGAGGCCGACCGGAACGTCGAACTGATGTGGTTGATCGGGCGGCTCGTGCCTGACCACAAGACGATCGCTGACTTTCGCCGCGATAACGGCGAAGCGATCCGTCAGGTCTGCGGGCGTTTCGTTCTGCTCTGCCGCCAAATGGGGCTGCTGTCAGGGACAAGCGTCGCTATCGACGGCAGCAAGTTCAAGGCCGTGAACAACCGGGATCGTAATTTCACCAAAGCCAAACTGGAACGCCGGCGTCAGCAGATCGAGGAGAGCGTTGCGCGCTATCTAGCTCAACTGGATACTGCCGACCGGCAGGAGCCGACGGATGCGCTGATGGCCAAGGCGGACAGGCTCAAGGAGAAGATCACCAGGCTCGAACAGGAGATGGAGCGCCTCGATGGACTGGAAGCGCAGGTGCTGGCGTCACCAGACCACCAGGTATCGCTGACGGATCCTGATGCGCGATCAATGTCGAGCAGCGGACGGGGAACGGGCGTTGTGGGCTATAATGTGCAGACTGCCGTCGATACCGAGCATCATCTCATCGTCGCACACGAGGTCACGAATATCGGCACCGACCGGGCGCAGTTGAGCGGTATGGCGAAAAAGGCGAAAGCCGTTTTGGAAGTCGAGAGGCTCGATGTGGTGGCCGATCGCGGCTACTTCGCTAGCGAAGAAATACTGGCCAGCGAACAGGCCGGCATCACCGTGACCTTGCCCAAACCGATGACCTCCCGTGCCAAGGCGGAGGGGCGGTTTGGGAAAGCGGACTTCGTCTACCTGCCAGAGCAGGACGTCTATCGCTGTCCGGCCGGCGACATGCTGACCTATCGCTACACCAATGTGGAAGCAGGTCTGACGGTGAGCCGATACTGGACGAGCGCTTGTCCGAAATGCCCGATCAAGGCTCAATGTACACCAGGTAAGGAAAGGCGCGTCACTCGATGGGAGCATGAGGCCGTCCTCGAAGCCATGCAGGATCGGCTCGATGCCAATCCCGACGCCATGCGCATACGGCGACAAACGGTCGAGCACCCCTTTGGCACCCTCAAAGCCCGGATGGGCTCCACCCACTTCCTAATGAAGACCAAGCCGCGTGTTGCAACCGAAATGGCGCTACACGTTCTCGCCTATAACCTCACCCGGGTGCTTAACATCATGGGGAGCAAGGCGATCCTGAAAGCCATCGCGAGTTGAAGTCGCGTGCAGTCACCAAACCTTGTTGTCTTCGCAGCTAACGGATCCTCCCGCTCAAATCTGCCAATCGCGTTTTTACACAGCCTGGGTCGTTAGCCGCCCTATACCCCTTTCCCGTTTTCACATGAGAGGGAGGGACCCATCGCACAGCGATGGGAGGGTGAGGGCCTTGCCTCTTCGCCAGAAGAGGCGCGAGCCTGTGGCTCGCTTACCCTCATCCAACTGCGCCTGATGCGCTAAGCGCATAAGGCTCCATATCCTTCTCCCGCCCACGGGAGAAGGTTTGGGGAATAGCACGAAATGGTCGTTAGCCGCCCTTACTATCCTCTCCCAAAGGAGAGGGGCCGGAAGGCTCGCCCAACAATGCTGTCCTACACCCCGCGTTCCATGCTCTACCTCCAGGCATGGAAAGGCATCCACACTCTTCCGCCCGGTACGACCGGTCTGGCATTCATCCGGTCTGCGCCTGTAACTCAACCGCGACCTGGATGAGACCAACATGCGACGTACCCGCGACGCAGATACGACGTAAGTGCGACGCAGGTGAGACTCAACTGCGACGCACATGGGACTCAAGTGCGACGTAACTGGGACGTTACTGCGACGCAGGTGGGACGTACATGGGACCTTATTGCGACTTTCCCGTCAAAAACGCCTCACAACCCGCAACTTCCGCAACTTCGCCCCGCAACTTTGGCGCGCGGCCGGGCTCAGCCCCGTCAATGCGGTGCGAAAATCACCCCGCCCGTCATCGGTGCAGGCGCGCCAGTCGTTCCCGGAAAACTGATCGGCAGGCCATGCAGACGACGGACTGCCATATAAGCGAACCCTTCCGCCTCGACGCTATCGCCATTCCAGCCCAGATCGTCGCCGGACGACACGGCGATGCCGGTGGCCTCCTCCAGCATACGCATCAGCGTACCATTGTGCCGACCGCCGCCCGCGACGAAGATCGCTTTTGGGCGCTGGGGCAGCAGGCGCAGGCCCCGCGCCACGGACTGCGCGGTGAAGGCTGTCAGCGTCGCCGCGCCATCGGCAAGGCTGAGGCCGCGCACGGGATCGATCGTGAACTCCTCCCGGTCGATGCTCTTGGGCGGCGGCGCATCGAACCAGGGGTTTTCGAGCATCGCGTTCAGTACCGCATCGTTGATCTGCCCGGACGCCGCGACAAGACCGCCCTCGTCAAAGGGCAGGTTCCCCTCCGCCTGCATCCAGTTGTCGATCAGCCCGCTCGCCATACCGGTGTCGAAGGCGATCAGCCCCCCATCAGCACCGATGCCATCAGCGCCGACAAAGGTAATGTTCGCCACGCCCCCTAAATTGAGGATCGCCACCGGCTTGGCCAGATCATGCGCGAGCGCCCGGTGATAGATTGGCAGCAAGGGCGCGCCCTGCCCACCCGCCGCCACGTCTGCGCTGCGCAGGTCGCCCACCACCGTGATGCCGAACGCCCCGGCCAGCGCCGCGCCGTCGCCTATCTGCCAGGTCCAGCCGCGATCGGGCCTGTGGGCGACCGTGTGTCCGTGAAAGCCGATGACATCGACCTCCTCCGCCATCAGACCGCTGCGGCCCAGCAGGTCGGCCACCGCCTGCACATGCAGTTCCGTCAGCTCCTCGGTAACGGCGGCGATCAGGGGTTCGAACCCCGGCGATTCCATCGCCATCGCTCGCTGGCACGCTTCGGCCAGCCTGATGCGAAAGCCTTCCTCATAGGGCATGGCGTGAAATTCCAGGGATTCGGTTTCGCCTTCGCCGTCGGTGCGGATCAGCGCCGCATCGATTCCGTCCCGTGAGGTGCCCGACATCAAACCGATGGCCAACATGCTACCCAATCGCGAATCTCCATGGTATGCGCCGCGCGCCATGACGACATTTACATCCGATCTCCTGCGCTTACTCGACACGCGCGGCTATATCCACCAGATCACCGACGCGGAGGGTCTCGACGCGCTTGCGGGCAAGCAGGTCGTGCCGGGCTATATCGGCTTCGATCCCACCGCGCCCTCGCTGCATGTCGGCAGCCTGGTCCAGATCATGATGCTTCGCCGCATGCAGCAGGCGGGGCACAAGCCCATCGTCCTGATGGGCGGCGGCACCGGCAAGATCGGCGATCCCAGTTTCAAGGACGAAGCGCGCAAGCTGATGACCGGCGACGTGATCGCGTCCAACGTCGCCAGCATCAAGCGCGTGTTCGAGAAGTTCCTGACCTTTGGCGATGGCGCGTCCGACGCGATCATGGTCGACAATGCCGACTGGCTCGACAAGCTGGAATATATCCCGTTCCTGCGCGACATCGGCCAGCATTTCTCGGTCAACCGGATGCTGAGCTTCGACAGCGTAAAGACCCGGCTGGACCGGGAACAGTCGCTGAGCTTCCTCGAATTCAACTACATGATCCTCCAGGCCTATGACTTCCTGGAACTGTCCCGGCGCGCCGATTGCCGGCTGCAGATGGGCGGGTCGGACCAGTGGGGCAATATCGTCAACGGCATAGAATTGTCCCGCCGCGTCGATAGTACGCAGGTCTATGGCCTCACCACGCCGCTCATTACTACCGCCGATGGCGGCAAGATGGGCAAGACGATGAACGGCGCGGTTTGGCTGAACGCAGACGCGCTGCCGCCATATGACTATTGGCAATTCTGGCGGAACACGCAGGACGCCGATGTCGGTCGTTTCATGCGTCTGTTCACGGATTTGCCGCTGGACGAGATCGCCCGGCTCGAAGTGCTGCAAGGCGCGGAAATCAACGACGCCAAGAAAATCCTCGCCGATGCCGCCACGGCCATGGCGCATGGGTCCGATGCGGCGCAGCTTGCCGCCGAAACGGCGCGAAAAACCTTTGAGGAAGGGGCATCAGGCGACAACCTGCCAACTATCAGCCTGGGCGCGGACGGCCTCACTGTCGTGCAGGCCAATGTCGCGCTGGGGTTCGCTGCATCAAACAAGGAAGCGCGCCGAAAGCTGGCCGAAGGCGCTATCCGGGTGAATGGCGCGGTCGTGTCCGATCCTGCCCTCGCCCTGTCGGCGGGCGACAAGATCAGCTTCGGCGCGAAGAAGCATGGCCTGATTACCCCTTGATGCGACGGCGGCTGCATTAACCATTTCCCCACACGCTGTTTCAGCACTCTTCCTGTAACCCTTTGGTTCGGGTCGAAAAAAACGGGATAATGGAAAAGTGGTCAATCAAGTGAGCGGCGCAAGAGCGAGCGATCCGAGCGAACTGCGCAGGGCCGTACGCGAACTGGTGGATTTCGGCGCGAAGGCGGCGCTCCGTGGCGTCATGCATGACCTGCGTGTTATCAACATCTCGCCGCTGGGCCTGATGGGCCGGATCGACGCCGATGTACAGAAAGGCGACCGGCTGATCGTCGAACTGCCCCATGTCCGCACGCTGGAGGCCATCGTGCGCTGGGTCGAGGATGGCCGGATCGGCACGGAATTCTTGAGCGCCGTCCCGCCGCACGACTATGGGCTGATGCTCGTCTCTATGCCAAGACGTCAAACCGCCTGGTAATGCTTTCATCCTCCGCCTGAAGCAGGCGCCGTCGCGGCAGCGCCTCGGGCATTTCGGTGCGAAGGAACGTCATCACCGCCTCGCGCACCTCGCACCGCAGGTCAAACGCGACGGCGGCGTTGCGGGCGCTCAGCAATCCGCGCAGTTCCAACGCGTCGGCCTTGTGCTCCGTTACCTGCACGATCGCGACCCGCTTATCCCAGCGCGGATTGGCCTGTGTCGCCTCAACGAACTTCCTGCGGATGCGCTCAACGTCCGCCGTGGGATCGACATAGAAGAAAACCGTCCCCAGCAGATCGCTGGTCTGCGTCGTCCAGTTCTGAAAGGGTTTCTCCAGGAAATAGGAGACGGGCACGATCATCCGCCGGTCATCCCAGATGCGGATGATGACATAGGTCAGGCGGATATCCTCCACCCGTCCCCACTCGCCCTCAACGATCACGACATCGTCCAGCCGGATCGGTTCGGAAAAGGCCATCTGGATGCCGGCAATCAGGTTCTTGAGCGCCGGTTGCGCCGCTGCGCCCACGGCAAGGCCGGCAAGCCCCGCCGACGCCATCAACGTCACGCCCACGGTGCGCACGCCGGGAATGGCGATCAGCATCAACGCGACGACGATGAAGCCGATCACAAACTGCATGATGCGATAGAGGATGCGCACCCGTGTATGCCGCCTGCGCGCCTTCAGATTATCCTCGACGCTGATGTCGCTCTTCATCTCGACGATGCGCCGCGCCGCCTTCAGCAATCGGAGCGCTAGCCAGCCGATGATAAGCGCAAGAACCATTTTCGATCCGATGGACCAGAGGGTCCCGACACGCGGTCCCAGCGTCAGCGGCTGCAGCCCGGCAGCGAGCGCCAGCAAAACCACCAGCCAGCGGGTCGGCTGCCTGACCGCCGCCACGATGATATCGTCGCTTTCACTACTGCCCCGGCGCGCTAGCCGGGTCGCGACAGCGAAGAACGCCCAATGGATCGCAAAGGCGATGAGCACCGATGCGCCGATCGAGAGTGCGGCGGTCAGGGAGATGCCGGAAAAACTAAGATCTGGATGATTGGCCATGCGTGGCCAACGCAAATGAGCGCCGTTTGTTTCGCAGATGCAGCATGTGGCGGCGAGCTAGTCAAACCTACATCCGTTCGCTTCGAGCGTAGTCGAGAAGCCACGCGCCAGCTTCTCGACTACGCTCGAAGCGAACGGAGTTGGAGGTTCGCCGCCTACCCGCTCCGCAACAATCCCACGGCTGCATCCCGCTCGAATAGATAAAGGCAGGTTCGGGCAGCCTGTCCGCGCGGCAAATCCAGCCCGCCGTCCCGATCAATCAGCAACCGCGCATCATCCCGAGCCGGATCGATCAGTTCTGCGATTTGCTCGGGGTTCGCAAGCCGGAACTGCGCCTCTCCCGACTGCCGGGTTCCCAGCAATTCGCCAGCGCCGCGCAATTTCAGATCCTCTTCCGCGATCCGGAAGCCGTCATTGGTCTCCCGCATCAACGCTAGCCGCGCTCGCGACGTTTCCCCTAGCGCGCCGCCGCGCAGCAAGAGGCACACGGAAGCCTTGTCGCCTCGCCCTACCCGGCCGCGCAACTGATGGAGTTGGGCCAGCCCAAATCGGTCCGCCCCCTCGATGATCATCAGTGTCGCGTTCGGCACATCCACGCCCACCTCGATTACCGTGGTTGCGACCAGCACCTTGGTCCGGTCAGCGGCAAAGGCTTCCATGACGGCGTCCTTGTCCGGCCCCTTCATGCGACCGTGAACAAGGGCGATCGCATCGCCGAAGCGCATCCGGAGCGACTCCGCGCGCGCTTCGGCCGCCTGCTGATCACTCGTCTCGCTCTCCTCGACCAGCGGGCACACCCAATAGGCCTGCCCCCCGCCCGCTATATGCCGCCCGAGCGCCTCGATCACCTCGTCAACGCGGGCAGTAGAGAGCACGCGCGTTTCGATCGGCTGGCGACCCGGCGGCATCTCGTCCAGCCGCGACACCTCCATCTCGCCATAATAGGTTAGCGTCAGGGTGCGGGGGATCGGCGTCGCCGTCATCACCAGCAGATGAGGCGTCCGCTCGGCCTTCGCCGTCAGCATCATGCGCTGGGCAACGCCGAAGCGATGCTGCTCATCGATCACCGCCAGCGCCAGATTGCGATATTGCACGGCCTCCTGAAAGATGGCGTGCGTACCGACCAGGATATGGATGCTGCCGGCGGCCAGCCCCATCAGGGTTGCCTCCCGCGCCTTGCCCTTCTCTCGCCCGGTCAGGATCGCGATGTTGACGGGCAAGCCGGCCAGCATCTTCTGAAGCGTCGCAAAATGCTGCCGCGCAAGTATTTCCGTCGGCGCGAGCATCGCACCCTGCGCCCCAGCCTCGACCGCGTTCAGCAGGGCCATGAGCGCGACAAGCGTCTTGCCCGACCCCACATCGCCCTGCAGCAGCCGCAGCATCGGCGTCGCCTGCGCCATGTCGCCCTCAATCTCACCGATCGACCGCCGTTGCGCGCCCGTCGGCGCAAAGGGCAATTTCAGCATCGAGCGCAAATGTCCGTCGCCTTCTATCGGCGTGCCCCGGCGCCTGCGGGAGGAGGCGCGCACCAGCATCAGCGCCAGTTGTCCGGCGAATATCTCGTCATAGGCCAGCCGGGCCTTCGCGACCGCATCGGCGGGGTCCGTATGCGCCCGCGCCAGCGCCTCACGCCAACTCGGCCAATCCTTCTGCGCCAGTAGACTCGGCTCGATCCATTCGGGCAAGTCCGGCGCGCGCTGCAGCGCCTGCGCCGCCAGTTCACGCATCCGGTTATTGGTCAGCCCTTCCGACAAGCCATAGACCGGCTCGCGCTCCGGAATATCCTTGGCCTCCTCAATCGGCAGCACATGATCGGGATGGACGATCTGAAGGTCCTGCCCATAATGGTCGAGCTTTCCCGACACGAAGCGCGGCTCGCCCAACGGCAGCAACTTACGCGGCCAGCCGCTATTGCGGCCGAAGAAAATCAGCGAGACATAATTGCCGTGCCTGTCCGTCGCCTGCACCCGGAACGGGGCGCGGGTGCCGCCGCCCGCCTTATATTCGGCCGGCGTCAGAACGATCCCGATGATCCGCCCGGCATCGGCCATATCCAGCGTATCGGTCAGCGTCCTGTCGACCCAACTGACCGGCAGATGGAACGCCACATCGACCGCTCGCACCAGCCCCAGCCGCTCCAGCGGACGCGCCAGCGCAGGCCCAACCCCCTTCAGGGCAGAAATTTCGGCAAACAGCGGATTGAGTATGTCGGGTCGCATGGCTATCTCGCCACTATCGCAGCCCGTGGGGTCCATGCAAATGGCCACGGGCCAATTTCTCGTGCCCGGCTTTCGGGACAGCAAGGATATCCATGGACAAGAACCCGGTCCTGCGCCGTTTGCACTTTCGGGCATGGCATCGCGGCACGAAAGAAGCGGACATGATGGTCGGCGGTTTCTTCGACCGGTATGGCGCCGAATGGAATGCGGAGGAGATCGCCTGGTTCGAACTGCTGCTGGAAGAGCAGGATGTCGATATCATGGCCTGGGGCCTCGGCACGCTGCCGGTTCCCGAACAGTTTGAGGGGCCGTTGATGGACGCGTTCCGCAAGCTCGATTTCATCACCATCTCCAAATGAGATTGCCGCAAAATTCGTGACTGATATCCAGAAGATCCTCAAGGCGGCCTCGCCCCTTACCCTCTCGGGCGTTCCGGCGGGGTTTCAGCCATGGCTGCTTGCCGATGTCGCCAGGAGAGCGACGGGGCGTACAGTCTTCATCGCGCCCGACGAACAGCTCATGCAGGCCGTCGCCGATACGGTGCACTGGTTCGCGCCGGAAATAGAGGTGATCCGCATCCCCGCCTGGGACTGCCTGCCCTATGATCGCGCATCGCCATCGCTGCGCACGGCGTCGGAGCGGCTGGCGGGATTGCACGCCCTGCAGATCAAGCCGCGCGGACCGCAGCTGGTTCTGACGACGATCAATGCGCTCACACAACGCACCCTTACCCCTTTCCGCATCCGGCAACTGGTGGCGCGCCTTGCGCCGGGGGAACGGATCGCGATCGACAAGCTGGCGCAGCTCCTGCAGGCGAACGGCTATGTCCGCACAGATACCGTCCATGACGCGGGCGAATATGCGATCCGGGGCGGCATCGTCGATCTCTACCCGGGCGGCGAACCGCAACCCCTTCGCCTCGATTTCTTCGGCGATGAGATAGAGACGGTCCGCCGTTTCGACCCGGCCACCCAGCGCACCAGCGAGACTGTCGAGGGCTTTACCTTGCTTCCTGCGTCAGAAGCGCTGCTGGACGAGGAAAGCATCAAGCGGTTCCGGGGACGTTATCGCGAGACCTTCGGCGCGACGGCAACGGGCGATCCGCTCTATCAGGCGGTGAGCGACGGACGGCGGCTGGCGGGCATGGAACATTGGCTGCCGCTGTTCGAGGAGCGGTTGACGCCGATGTTCGAGCATCTTGGCGACGAAACCGTTTTCATCCGCGACCATGGCGTCACCGGTGCAGCGGAAGCGCGGTTCGAGGCGATCCGCGACTATCATGCCAACCGTATCGAGGCGAAATCTGCCAATCCGGGCGCCTATCGTCCACTCGACCCGTCATTGCTGTATCTGAACGCAAGCGAATGGGAGGAGGCCGTTGGCGGCCAGGCCATCCACATTACCTCGCCCTTCCATGAGCCGGAGAGCGATCGCGTCATCGATTTTCATGTCGATAGCGCCCGTGATTTCGCACCCGAACGCGCGCAGAACGTCAATATTTACGAGGCCGTCGCCAAGCATCTTTCCACCCTGCGCCTTGGCACCAAGAAGATCGTCATCGCCAGCTATTCGCGCGGCGCGCGCGAGCGGCTAACCGGCCTGCTCGCCGATCATGGCGTCGCGAAGATGGCCGAGGCGGACGGCTGGCAACAGGCGCTGGGCGTCGCCGCATCGGGCAATATCGCCCTGGTCGTTCTGCCGCTCGATCACGGTTTCACCGCGCCTGACGTCGCACTGCTGACCGAGCAGGACATGCTGGGCGACCGCCTCGTCCGGCGGGCCAAGCGCAAGAAGAGCGCCGACGCCTTCCTACAGGAACTGGCGACCCTGACGCCCGGCGATCTTGTGGTCCATGCCGACCACGGCATCGGCCGCTATGACGGCATCATGTCGATCCCGGTCGGCAACGCCCCGCACGACTGCGTGGCGCTGGGCTATGCGGGTGGCGACAAGCTCTATGTCCCAGTCGAGAATCTCGATGTCCTCTCCCGCTACGGCTCAGAAACCGATGGCGTCGCGCTCGACAAGCTGGGCGGGGAAGCGTGGCAGCGCCGCAAGGCGAAGATGCGCGAGCGCATCCGCGAGATTGCCGGCGAACTGCTCAAGACCGCCGCCGCTCGCGCCCTGCGCCCAGCCCCGGTCGCGGAGCCTGACACCGCCGGATATCCGGCTTTCGTCGACCGCTTCCCTTATCAGGAGACCGACGACCAGGACCGCGCCATCTCGGACGTGCTCGCCGACCTTGCCGACGGCAAGCCGATGGACCGGCTGGTCTGCGGTGATGTCGGTTTCGGCAAGACCGAGGTTGCGCTACGCGCCGCTTTCGTCGCGGCGATGGCGGGGATGCAAGTCGTTCTTATCGGCCCGACGACGCTGTTGGCCCGCCAGCATTTCAACAATTTCGAGGAGCGTTTCAGGGGCTTCCCGCTGAAGGTCGGCCGCCTCTCCCGCCTGGTCCCCGCCGCCGAAGCCAAAGCGGTGAAGGAGGGCCTTGCGGACGGCACGCTGGACATCGTCGTCGGCACGCATGCCCTCCTGACCAAGGGGCTGGAGTTCAAGCGTCTGGGCCTGGTCATCGTTGATGAAGAGCAGCGGTTCGGCGTCACGCACAAGGAGCGGCTGAAGAGCCTGAAGACCGACGTGCATGTGCTGACGCTGACGGCGACGCCCATTCCGCGGACGCTGCAGATGGCGATGTCTGGCCTGCGCGAACTGTCCGTCATCCAGACGCCGCCGGTCGATCGGCTGGCCGTGCGCACCTATGTGATGCCATGGGATGGGGTGGTGATCCGCGAGGCGTTGCTGCGCGAGCATTATCGCGGCGGCCAGAGCTTCTTCGTCGTCCCGCGCATCGCCGATCTGGCCGATATCGAAGAGTTCCTGCGCAATGAGGTGCCGGAGATTCGACCCGTGGTGGCGCATGGCCAGATGAGTCCTACCGAAGTCGAGGAGCGCATGTCTGCCTTCTACGACAAGCGCTACGATGTCCTGCTTTCCACCACCATCGTGGAAAGCGGGCTGGACATTCCAAGCGCCAACACGCTGATCATCCACCGCGCCGACCGGTTCGGCTTGGCACAGCTCTATCAGCTGCGCGGGCGGGTGGGACGGTCGAAGACCCGCGCCTATGCCTATATGACGACGCCCGCCGATCGCATTATCACGGAGACAGCAGAAAAGCGGCTGAAGGTCCTGTCCGACCTCGACACGCTGGGCGCCGGGTTCCAGCTTGCCAGTCACGATCTCGACATTCGCGGCGCGGGCAATCTGGTCGGTGACGAGCAGTCCGGACATATTCGCGAGGTCGGATTCGAACTCTACCAGTCGATGCTGGAAGAGGCGATCATGGACGCCAAGGCCGGCGGACTGTTGCGCGACCGGGCGAGCGAGAAATTCTCGCCGCAGATCACGATCGATGCGCCGATCATGATCCCGGAAGAGTATGTGCCAGACCTCGACCTGCGCATGGGCTTGTATCGCCGGATCAACGAACTGGACGACCGGCAGGGAATCGAGGCGTTCGCTGCCGAACTGATCGACCGGTTCGGCAAGCTGCCTGCGCCAACGCAGAATCTGCTGAAGCTCATCGAGATCAAGCAGAACTGCCTCGCGGCATCAGTCGCCAAGATCGATGTCGGGCCAAAGGGCGCGCTTGTCACCTTCCAGAATGACAGCTTTCCCAACCCGGCGGGCCTCATCGCCTATGTCCAGAAGCTGGAGGGGACGGCCAAGCTGCGCCCCGACAGCAAGCTGGTCATCACGCGTGGTTGGGGCGATCCGGTAGCGCGGCTTAATGGCGCATTGCAACTTTCCAAGGGGCTGGCGAAGGTTGCAGCGTAGGACTGAGAATTCTGCGTTCGCTTCCTGCATTTCCCGCATAACTCGACATTTTATTGCGTTGTTCTGATCCTGTCGGAAATGAGGTCGTGTTTGATCCGACGATGGGAAAGAGCCTGTCGGGAGTTTATCAGGGATACTGCTATGTAGGACAGAGCGGGATGTTCTGAGTTCATCGCCTTCGTCATCCCGGGGTGTGGATTCGCATTCGAAGTGCGACGGGATGAAAGTTTCGGTTGGAGTTTTGAAGCCGAGGCATTTTCTTGGTGTGTTGTATGTTGCGATGATGGTGTCGAGCGTTTTTCTTGGCGGCTGGCTGAGGTCAGTTTTGCGAGGTAGGTGTCGTCGCAGTCGTCCGATAGAGTTTTCGACGCCGCCTTTCTACCATGGGGCGCGGGGATAGGTCGGCTGGTAGCCGACTTTGTTGCTGCTGTTGCGTTTCAACTTCCGCGCAATGGGCGACGGCTGGCGATCCAGAGCTGCAGCGATTTGCCGGATCGATTGCCCGGCTTCGCGAGCCCGGCAATCGAACAGCGTTCCTCGATCGATAGATGACTGTAGTTCGACATGGCGACACCTGTCTCAGATGTTGCACTTTGTTTGTGAACTCAGAGGGGTCCATTGGCTTTACGCCCGCATGACTGCGCAATCGTCTGCGCTTATGAATCCTGAAACAAGTTCAGGATGACGAGATCAGCACAAAAAAGACCCGACGGCACTGGGGGGTGTCGCCGGGCCACTCCACCCCTTTTTTGGAGAGCGGGGGCGGATACTGGTCTCTTCAGGTCTGGTGGATGATCGTGAAGGAACGGCTCTGCAGGAACCATTTGCCGTCACGCTTCACCAGCTTGTCATTATAGCAGGCGCGGGCGCGCTTATCCTTCAGCGTACCCGGCTCTTCATAGATTTCGGAGATATAGGCGCGGGCGTCGGCGGTATCGCCATTGACGTGGATCATGCCGATACCGATCAGGAAGCTGAGCTTGGGATAATGCGGCATCGCATCGCGCCACAGCTTCACGACCGCCTCTTTGCCTTCGACAATGCCGAGTTCGGGATAATGCGACAGGTCCCAATGGCTGTCCTCGACCCAGAGAGACGCCCATAGCTCTTCGTCCACCCGGTTCACGGCGTCGGCATAGGTCTCCAGCACTTCGCGGATCGCCATGCGATCTTCCAGCGATCCGGTAAAATTGGCTGTCATGCTTTTCTCTCTCCTTGGCTTCTTGTCATCAGGCTAACCCCGTCGCCGCGCCGCCGGACCTGCTGAAAAGTAGAGGTCAGCGATATTCGTCGCGCAGCAACCGGCGCAAAATCTTGCCCGAGGGATTGCGCGGCAACGTCTCGCGGAAATCGACCGTCTTGGGCGCTTTATACGCCGCGATCCGCTCGCGCGCCCAGGAGATCAGCTCCGCGGGTTCAGGCGATGCTCCCTCGACCGGCACGACGATCGCCTTCACCGCTTCGCCCCATTTGGGGTCCGGAACGCCGATCACCGCGACGTCGCTGACGAGCGGATGGCTGTAGAGCGCATTCTCGACCTCGGCGGGATAGACATTTTCACCACCGGTGATGATCATGTCCTTGATGCGATCGGCGAGGTAGATATAGCCGTCCGCGTCCATATAGCCCGCGTCGCCGGTGCGCAGCCAGCCCTCGGCGTCGATCGTCTCCGCCGTCGCCTCCGGCCGGTCGTGATAGCCGGTCATGTTGGATGGCGACCGGGTGGCGATCTCACCCACCGTGCCGCGCGGCAGTTCCACGCCATCCTCGCCGACGATCCGCATCTGGACGCCGGGCAGAGGCACGCCGACGCTACGCATCCGCTCATTGCCCTCCGGATCATGGTCTTCAGGCGGCAGGCCGGTGATCGTGCCGGCCGTCTCCGTCATGCCGTACATCTGCGCAAAGCCGCAGCCGAATACTGCGATCGCCTGCCGCATCAGGTCCAGCGGAATGGCCGATCCGCCGTAGCAGATATATTTGAGGAAGCTGAAATCGGCGCCCGCTGCATCAGGATGATCGCACACGATCCGCATCGCGGTCGGCACCATCATGATCTTGGTGATCTTATATTTGACAAGCAGATCAAGAACTTGATTGGGATCGAACTCGCGCACGACGACGCCCTTGCCGCCATGCTGCAGCGACCACATGCCCCAACCCGATCCGCTGATATGGAATACCGGCATCGCGATCAGCGCGACATCGTCGGCGCTCCACCGGTTCCATTCCGGCATGACATCCACCGGCGTCTCCTGCCGCAAGGCCAGGAGGCTGCGGTTCGACAGCATCGCGCCCTTCGGATTGCCCGTCGTGCCGGACGTGTAGAGTTGCAGGACCGGCTCGTCATATCCAACATCGCGGCGCGGATCCAACACCGCAGCCGCATCGCGCCACCCCGGATACCCACACACTTCGCCGCGAACATCATCCGGCTCGGTCACCAATATCCGGTATCCGTTCGCCTCATCCAGCCGGTCAAGGAACATGGGATCGGCCAGCACGATCTTCGGCGCGCTGTCGCCCAGCACATAGGCGACCTCCGGCGGAGCCAGCCGCCAGTTGACCGGCACCAGCACTGCGCCTGCCTTCGCCGCGCCGAACCAATATTCGAAATAGAGATCGCTGTTCTTGCCGATGAACGCCACCCGGTCCCCCGGCTGCACGCCCTCGCCGATCAGCGCATTGGCCACCCGGCTCGCGTTGCTGTCGAACAGCGCATAGCTGCTCTCACGCCCCTCGAATATCAGGGCTGTGGCGTCAGGCCGCTCGGCGGCGTGCATGCGCACTATTTCTGCAAGAACCGGCTTGCCCATGCTCAGGCTCATCTCTCCATCATGTCGGCCTGCTGCAATAGGCCAGGACGGCCCAGTCCGCCCCTATGAATTTCATGGGGTGCCCGGCGATCGCCAGACACTGACGGAAACGCCAGTGCAGATCGCCGCCGCCCGGACTAAGGTGCGCCGATATTCAAACGCCTAACGTCAGGAGAGCGGCACATGGATTTAGGACTCAAAGGCAAAAAGGCCATCCTCGCAGGTGCAAACGCCAGCATCGGCCTTGCAGTCGCCAGAGTTCTGGCCGCCGAAGGCTGCGATATCGCGCTGTGCGGACGGACCCCGGCAAAGGTCGATGCGGCGGTTGCCGAAATTGCCGGCCTTGGCGTTAAGGCGATCGGCGGCGCCGTCGATGTCACTGATGCCGAATCTTATCCCGATTGGGTCGCAAGCGCGGCAAACGAGCTTGGCGGTTGCGACATTTTTATTTCCTTTGTTTCGGCCAATCCTGGCGTGGACACGCCGGACGGATGGATGACTGTTTTCACCGCTGACATTTTGCCGCTCGTTCGGGGGATCCAGGCGGCGCTGCCTGCCTTGGAAAAATCCGATGCGGGATCGATCGTCACCATTTCATCGACAGGTGCGGTAGAGGAATTTATGGGTCCTCAACCCTATAACGCATTAAAAGCGGCGGTAATCAATTACACGTCGGCGCTTGCCCAGAAATATGCAGCGCAGGGCCTTCGCGCCAACTGCATCACCCCTGGCCCTGTGTTCACGTCTGATGGCCCCTGGGCTTATATCAAGGCAAACATGACCGAATTTCACGATTCGATCGTGTCGCAAATCCCAATGGGCCGGATGGGCACGGGCGAGGAAGTCGCCAAGGCCATCGCTTTCGTCGCATCGCCCGCCTGCCGTTACATGACGGGCGCCAATCTGGTCATCGACGGCGCCTTCACCAAGCGCGTGCAGTTCTGATCGGATCGCGCCATGACAGACCAGCCCGCACGGATCGACTGCGTCCTGATCGCAGGCGGCCTTTATCACGACATCGATTTCGCGCGCCTCGAACTGCTCAAGCTTCTGGGTGAGGACCCCCGCGTCCGCACCCGGGTGTTCGAGGATTATGCGAATATCGACGCCATAACGAAGGCCGACTTCCTCATCACCTACGCCTGCGATGTCGTGCCTTCGCTGGAGGCACAGGAGGCGTTGCGGGAATGGGTGAAGGGCGGCGGGCGCTGGTATGCGCTGCATGGCACCAACTCGGTTCTGCGCCTGTTCGAAAATGGCCTGTATGGAAGTCCGCGCTGGGCGCCGCTGTTCATGGAGACGCTGGGCACGCAGTTCATCGCCCATCCGCCGATCGCGCCCTATCCGGTGAGCGTCGCCGATCCGGATCATCCGATCACCAAGGGTATAGAGCCGTTCGAGACCACGGACGAACTGTATCTGGTGGAGAAGCATGGCGACCTTCACGTCTTGCTCGACACGGAGTTCGGCGGCGACGCAACCGGGTTCGACGAACATGAATGGGCGCATGATCGCCATCCGGTCCTCTACATCAAAAAGCAGGATAAGGGCGCGGTCCTCTACAACACGCTGGGCCATTGCCGTGGCCATTATGACATGCAGCCCTTTCTTGACTGGTGGCCGACGGTCGACCGCTGCGCCTGGGACCTGCCGGTCTTCTACGAGCTTCTGCGCCGAGGCATCGCCTGGGCAAAGGAGCCCAAGGCGGGCGCGTAAGACAGCCGAAAATCCAACGAAGTTGCGGAAGTTGCGGGTTGCCATTGCATCCCGCAACTTCGCCTGATGCGGGACTTGCGTGGGGAGTCGGTGACGGTTGAAGGGGACATTGCCCGCAGCAGATTGTCTCCAAAACCCACCATTTTGCGGTACTCCCAGTCAGTGCATGCATCGGAGTAATGCTATCAGTGAGAGTGAGGTGTAGGACAGCGGCTCGCTCTTTTGCCTGTTTTAGATGGGGCGGTACTCCTGCGAAAGCAGGAGCCCAGTTCAGGCGTTGCGACTAGGCTCCTGCTTTCGCAGGAGCACGCTCTCTAAAGGCTCACTCTAGTGAAAATCCCGCGACTTGGGCAGTATCCGCACATTGCGTGGGTGGCCGCCTGTCCGGGGCGGCTGGGGATGGGTGAAAACATCGGCGCGGCATAGAGTGACCTGCGCCTTGTGATTTTCGGACAGGCTGTCGAGCGCCTCCGAGCGATCGATGACCCGCGACGCCATCAAGTGAACGACGCCTTCCTTGCTTCGCTGCACCTCCCCCTCCACGACCATCAGGCGGGACGCCATGACGGGCCTGCGCTGCATCTCGAACAGCCGCGCCCAGAGGAGGATATTGGTAATGCCGGTCTCATCCTCCAGCGTGATGAAGATGGCGTTGCCCTTCCCCGGCCTTTGCCGGACCAGCACGATCCCCGCCGTGCGGACATGGGCGCCGTTCTTCGCCTCCGACGTCTCCGCGCAGCTCAGTACGCCCTCGCTCCGGAACAGCGAGCGGAGGAACTCCATCGGATGTCCTTTGAGCGACAGGCGGGTCATATGATAATCGGTGGCGACATGTTCCGACAGCGCCATGGCGGGCAGCGCCGCGTCGGGCTCCTGCCCCAGTTCACGCGCATCGGCGGCGGCGAACAGGGGTAGCTGGCTGGTCGGCGTGCGCCGCACCTCCCACAGGGCGTTGCGCCGGTCATGCCCCAGCGACCGGCACGCATCGGCGTCTGCCAACAGGCGTAGCGCGCGGGTCGGAAGGCTGGCGCGACGGGCAAGGTCCTCTATGCCCGTGAACCGCCCGGCCTCACGGGCCTTGGCGATGGCGTTGGCCCAATCTTCCCGGAAGCCGTCGACCTGACGGAAGCCCAGGCGCAGTGCCAGTGGGCCGCCCTCCGCCACCCGTTCCACATCATTGTCCCAGCAGCTGCCATTCACATCGGCCCCGCGCACCTCCACCCCATGCTCCCGCGCATCCCGCACCAGCTGCGCAGGCGCATAGAAGCCCATCGGCTGCGAATTGAGCAGCGCACAGGCGAACACCGCCGGATGATGGCATTTGATCCAGGCGGAAACATAGACGAGGCGGGCGAAGGACAGAGCGTGGCTTTCGGGGAAGCCGTAGCTGCCGAAACCTTTGATTTGATTGTAGCACCGCTCGGCAAATTCGAGTTCATACCCTCGCGCCACCATACCGCCGACCATCTTTTCCTTTAGATGGTGGATGGTCCCGACATTGCGGAACGTCGCCATGGCGCGGCGAAGTTGGTTGGCCTCAGCATCCGTGAACCCCGCTGCGACAATGGCTAAGCGCATCGCCTGTTCTTGAAACAGGGGAACGCCTTTGGTTTTTCCAAGGACGGATTTCAGTTCATCGGAAGGACCATGTTTGGGGGAAGGTTTGGGATAATCAACCTTCTCCTCCCCACACCGTCGACGAAGATAGGGATGCACCATATCTCCCTCGATCGGGCCGGGACGGACGATGGCGACCTGAATGGTGAGGTCATAGAGATCGCGGGGCCGAAGGCGCGGCAGCATGTTGATCTGCGCCCGGCTTTCGACCTGAAACACGCCGATACTGTCGCCTTTGCACAGCATGTCGTAAACCTTGGGATCGCTGGAATCGATATCGACGGTAAGATCATAGTCGCCCAGATCATGGGCGCGTAGAATAACATTGGCCTTGCGGATGCAGGTCAGCATCCCGAGCGCCAGCACATCGACCTTCATCAGGCCGAGGGCATCGATATCGTCCTTGTCCCATTCGATGAAACTGCGGTCAGGCATTGCGCCATTGTGGATCGGCACGGTTTCATCGAGCCGGTCCTGCGTGAGAACGAACCCTCCGACATGCTGGGATAAATGCCTCGGGAAAGCAGGTTTTAGAAGCTGCTCGACCAGCGTACGCAAACGCACGATTTCGGGATTTTCCAAGTCGAAACCGGCCTCCGCCACCCGTCGGTCGCCAAGGTCGCCCGAATAGCTTCCCCATACCGTGCTGGCTATCCGGACCGGGATATCCTCGCTCAGGCCAAGCACCTTCGCCACTTCACGGACTGCGCTTCGCGACCGGTAATGGATGACGGTCGCCGCGATCCCTGCGCGATGACGACCGTAGCGCTTATAGACATATTGCATCACTTCTTCGCGGCGCTCATGCTCGAAGTCGATGTCGATATCCGGCGGTTCGTTGCGATCCGCAGAGATGAATCGGGAAAAGAGCAGGTCATACTGCATTGGATCGACCGAGGTGACGCCAAGCAGGAAACAGACGGCCGAATTTGCCGCCGATCCCCTGCCCTGACACAGAATGGGCGGCTGCTGATCGCGCGCGAAATTCACCAGATCGTGGACCGTCAGGAAATAATAGGCGTAGTTACGCTCCGCGATGAAATCGAGTTCCTGTCGGACGGTCCTGCGCAGTTTCTCGGGGATTTTCCGGCCCAGCCGCCTGAAGGCCGCAAGCCAGGTGACATGCTCCAGCCACGCCTGCGGCTTCCAGCCCGGCGGAACGGGTTCGTGGGGATATTCGTAACTCAGCTGCTCCAGCGTGAAGCTGATCCGCTCAACAAAACCGATCGTCTCTGCAACCGCCTCCGGACAGGCGCGAAACAGACGCGCCATTTCCGCCCGCGATTTGAGATGGCGTTCCGCATTGGCCTCCAGACAGCGCCCCGCATCCTGTATCGTCCTGCCGTGCCGGATGCAGGTGAGAACATCCTGCAGGGGCCGGTCGTCAGGCTGGGCGTAGAGCGCATCATTGGTTGCGAGCAGGGGAACGCCCGTCGCCTTGCCGATCGCCTGCATCTGCGCCAGACGCCGCGCGTTGCGGCCGGCATAATCCCGCGTAACGCCTATCCATACGCGATCTCCCACCAAGGATTTGAGGCGGCGGACGGTCTCCTCAACACCCACAGGGGCCGATGGAGGAACCAGCTTCAGGTGGGGCGGGAATGCGGATTCTGCACGACCGAATTCATAATCCGGTGGATTGGAATGCGCTTCCTGCTCGGTCGCCGTCGAGCAGGGCATGACGATAAGCAGAAGATCCTCCAGATATTCCAGCAAGTCACTGAAATACAGGATACAATCCCCTTTCACCGCGCGCATGTTGCCAGCCGTCAGCAGGCGGGTGAGACGACCCCAGCCCTTCCGGGTTGTCGGATAGGCGATGATGTCAGGCGTATCGTCCGAAAACACCAGCCGCGCGCCGACGATCAGGCGCAGATCGGGCTCGCACCCCAAGCGCTCTTCTTCGGTAAGTTCGGGATTCTCTCCTTGCTTTTTCCTCGCCTCGATCAGCGCATTCCGTGCATCTTCCGGCGCATCCCGACGCGCAACATAGGCGCGGACGACACCGGCGACGCTGTTGCGGTCGGCTATCCCAATGGCCTTGAAGCCTAGTGCAATGGCTTGGCCAACCATGTCTGCGGCATGTGACGCGCCATATAGGAAACTGTAATTGGTTGCAGCGACCAATTCAGCGAAATCCGGCGCGACTTCCGAATGCATGTGTTGGCCAAGAGGCGGATTCAGTGGGCGATCACTTCTCCGCCTGTCCGTTTCCCGAGGCTTGGCCGGATCGGGATACTGGCCTTTCACGCGAACAGTCCGTGTACGAACCAGTTCGGGTTTTTCGTCTCCGCCCCGAACAGGCCATTGCGGAAAATCCAGAAGCGCCGTCCGCGCGCATCCTCCACGCGATAATAGTCCCGTGTCAGACCATGCCCCTCCAATGCGCCATCGGGCGCTTTCCACCATTCCGGCGCGATCCGTTCCGGGCCTTCATAGCGGGAAACCTGGTGCAGGCTGCGGCGCCAGCGAAATTGCACAGGCGGTCCTTCCGGAACGCCGGCAATGACCTCGATCGATTGCGGCGGATCGAACAGATGGACCGGCCGAAGGGGTGGCTCCCCCACCTCAGGTGCGTCCCATACGGCTGGTGTACGCGCCTCCACCGCCGGCAGTGCGAGCTGCGTCTGTTCCGGGATGTGCGTGTCGCAGGGAGAGAGGCGCAGGATGCGACGGCGACCCGTCCGGGTGTTGATTGCATCTACAAGTCCGGAAACCGACCCTTCCCCTATCCTGCCTTGCGTATTGCGCTCCTCCCCACCCTTCAGCGCAAGCTGCGTCGGACCAAGCGCTTCTGCGACAGGGACGCTCAGGCGGACCAGGTCGAACCCGAATCCGGGATCGATGGGGTCGGACAGGCTGTCGATCCGTTCCCGGAACAGACGCATGATGGCCGGCGGATTGCGGACCGGCAGGCTCGTCTCGACGCGCAGGGGAAATGCCATGCCGTCGCTGCGGCAGAAGGTGGCAGTGAAGCGGCGG
>Ga0207641_10000054_pt1 | contig 170887 bp, 136 predicted proteins | sample KBSSwiS62_FD_184306 | JGI IMG/M metagenome (GOLD analysis project Ga0207641, IMG submission 184306) | Switchgrass rhizosphere microbial communities from Kellogg Biological Station, Michigan, USA - KBS Switchgrass S6-2 (SPAdes) (version 2) | ecosystem: Host-associated > Plants > Roots >... | reverse complement strand
CATACCGCGCGCTCGACGAATTCGGCGAGCGCGCGGTATGAGGGATTGGGCAAGGACGGGCGGGGCTCGATCTCGACGAAATCCGGGGTGCTGGACGAGCAGCCTTATGGTTTCGGCACGCGGTTCGAGGGCAAGCCGGGGACCAATCCGGAAGAACTGATCGCCGCGGCCCATGCGGCGTGCTTCACCATGGCGACGAGTTTCGCGCTGGCCAAGGCCGGCTATGGCGACGGCACGCTGGAGACGACGGCGACGGTGACGCTGGACCAGGCGGACGGCGGTTTCAAGGTGACCAAATCGGCGCTGGTGCTGACCGGCAGCGTGGCGGGGATCGAGCCGGCGGAGTTCGAGCGGATTGCTGACGAGGCGAAGGCGGGGTGCCCGATCTCGAAACTGCTGAACTGCGAGATCACGCTGGAGAGGTCGCTTGGCTAGATCAGGCCGCGACCGGCGAGGTCGGCGCGGAGCGCGTCGGCCTCGGTGAAGTGGTGGACCTGCCAGCCCAGCGCGGCGGCGGCTTCGATGTTGGGGCGGCTGTCGTCGATGAACAGCATCTCGGCCGGCGCGTGGCCGAAGCGCCGGGCGGCGAGGTAGTAGATTTCCGCGCCGGGCTTGACCAGGCGCTCGTGGCCGGAGACGACGATGTCGCGCATGTGGTTGAGGATCGGGAAGGTCGGGCGGAACATGGCCCAGGTGTCGGCGCCGAAGTTGGTGATCGCGTAGAGCGGGATGTCGCGGGCGGCCAGCGTGCGGACAAGTTCGTGGGTGCCGGGGACGGGGCCGGGGACGGTTTCGAGCCAGTGTGGGGCGTAGGCGGCGATGAGATCGGCCTGGGCGGGGAATTCGGCGGAGCGTTCGGCGATCATCTGCGCGAGGGGGATGCCGGCATCGTGCTGGGCGTGCCAGGCTTCGGTAACGACTTCGGCGAGGAACCGGTCACGCTCCGCAGCATCGGGGATCAGGCGTTCGTAGAGGGTGGCGATTCGCCACTGGACGAGGACTCGGCCGATGTCGAACACGACGGCCTGGACGGGGATCATGTTGTTCACGCGGTCTCCTGCGGCGCGTGTCTCGACTTCGCTCGACACGAACGGATGGGGAGGCGGAAACGCCGCCGGCCCGCCTTCCCTGGGGAAAGCGGGCCGGGAGTGCGGTGACCTTGGGCCATGGCGAACCATGGCTCTCTAATCTTTCGCGGTCGGGATCGACAAGCGATCCCTCGGTCAGCCCTGGCGGGCCTTGAAGCGGCGGTTGGTCTTGTTGATGACGTAAGTGCGGCCGCGGCGGCGGATCACGCGGTTGTCCCGGTGGCGGCCCTTGAGCGACTTGAGGCTGTTGCGAATCTTCATGACTGTCCTCGTGGCGGTAAGCCGCCGGAAAATTGAAGCCGGGCCGTTACGGGTGGTGGCGGGGAAAGTCAACAGGAGGCTTCGCTTGTCGAAGCAGGCCAGCAAAAGACGCGGGCGAGCCGGAGGGGATTCCGCGGGCGGGATTATCGGGGTGCTCCGAAAAAGCGGGGATGTATGGACGCATCACCCTCATCCAACTTCGGCTAGGCTGCTGTGCAGCCAAGCCTGCGTATCCTTCCCCCATCGAGGGGGAAGGGGTTTCGGCCGGCCTGTCAATTTCCTCTGATCTCGGTCAGCTTGCGTTCCCAGGCGAGCGCATGCGCCACGATCACGTCGAGGTCGGCGTATTTGGGCACCCAGGGCAGGGTGGCCTTGATCCGCTGATTGTCGCTGATCAGCGAATCGGGGTCGCCGGCGCGGCGGCCCTGGATGTCGCGGACGATTTTCGTGTTGGTGACGCGGTCGACGGCGTCGAGGACTTCGAGGACCGAGAAGCCTTTGCCGTAGCCGCAGTTCATGGTCAGCGAGCGGGTGGGTTGTTCGATCAGCGCTTCGAGCGCGAGGACGTGGGCGGCGGCGAGGTCGGAGACGTGGATGTAGTCGCGCACGCCGGTGCCGTCGGGCGTGGCGTAGTCGGTGCCGAACACGCCGACCTGGGCGCGTTTGCCCAGCGCGGCTTCGACGGCGACCTTGATCAGGTGGGTGGCGCCGGCGGTGGACTGGCCGGTGCGGGCCTGCGGGTCGGCGCCGGCGACGTTGAAGTAGCGCAGGGCGCAGAAGTTCATGGGATGGGCGGCGGCGACGTCGGCCAGCATGGTCTCGGTCATCAGCTTGGACATGCCGTAGGGGTTGATCGGCCTTTTCGGGCTGTCCTCGGTGACGGGGGAGACTTCGGGTATGCCGTATGTCGCGGCGGTGGAGGAGAAGATGAAGTGGGGAAGGCCGGTGGTGACGGCGCTGGCGATCAGCGCGCGGGTCTTGGCGGTGTTGTTGTGATAGTACTTGAGCGGGTTTTCGACCGATTCCGGCACGATGATCGAACCGGCGAAGTGCATGATCGCCTGCGTGCCCTGTTCGGCGAAGATCCGGCCGGTCAGCGCGGCATCCTCGATATCGCCTTCGTAGAACGGCACGCCTTCGGGGATGGCGAAGCGGAAGCCGGTGGTCAGGTTGTCGATCACGGCGACCGGCCAGCCGGCATCCTTGAGCGCGAGGACGGCGTGGCTGCCGATGTAGCCGGCGCCGCCGGTGACCAGGACGGGAACTTTCTGGGGCATGGGGAGAGGCGAATCCTGCAGTTGGGGTTCTGCGGGCTTTCTAGCAGGTTGCGGCGCAGCATGGGTTAACGCGGTTCAGGCGCGGGCAAGGCGGCAGCGGCGAACGGGGGCATTGCCAGCGGGCGTGCGACGGCCCACGCTGCGGCAGGGGTGAATGGAGGCGGATCATGGCGCGGCGGATGAAATGGGTGGTCTTGCTGCCGGTGCTGGCGAGCGCCTGTGTTGCACCGGTCGGGCCGGTGAGCGTGACGCGGTTCCATGTGGCGGAGCTGGCGGCGCCGAAGGGCGCCATTCGCGTGGTGGCGGCGGCGGGGGTCGATCCGGCTGGGCTTGAGATCCGCAGCTATCAGGGCGCGGTGGCGGGGGAACTGGCACGGCTGGGCTATGCGGTCATGCCGGTCGATGCAGCGGTCGATCCCGCTGCGGCGGTGGCCGAAGTGAGGGTCTCGCGGGAACAGGACCTGGCCGCACGAAACGAAAGCCCGGTGCGGATCGGGCTGGGCGGGGCGACCGGTTCCTATGGTTCGGGCGTGGGGCTGGGCTTTTCGTTTCCCATCGGCCGGTCGCCGGCGCCGCCGGTCACGACAACGCTGGCGGTCAGGATCAGCGCCGGGGGCAGGGCGCAGTGGGAGGGGCGGGCGAGCTTCACCGTCGCGGCGACATCGCCGCTGGCCGGCACGCAGCTGGCGGCGCCGAAGCTGGCGGCGGCGCTGTTTGCCGGGTATCCGGGGAACTCGGGCCAGACTATCGAAGTCAGATGAGTGGCGAACTGCGATGAGCGACATTCTGATCTCCGCCGCGTTCGATTCGGGCAATATCGAGGTTCTGGCGGTGGACGGCGCGCGGGCGCGGCTGGCGATCCGGCCCGACAATGGGTCGCCGTTTTTCCAGTGGTTTCATTTTCGCGTGGCCGGCGCGGCGGGGCGGGAGGTGGAATTGCGGCTGACCGGGCTGGCGCAATCGGCCTATCCGGGCGGGTGGCCGGGCTATCGGGCGGTGGTTTCGGAGGACCGGCGGGACTGGTCGCGCGCCGAAACGGCCTGGGATGCGGGCGAGGACGGCGGCTGCCTGACCATTCGCCATCGGCCGGCGGGGGACCTGGCGTGGTTTGCCTATTTCGCGCCTTATTCGATGGAGCGGCACCATGACCTGGTGGCGGGGATGGCGGCCATGCCGGGCGTGTCGCATCGCTGCCTGGGGGTGAGCCTCGACGGGCAGGGGATCGACTGCCTGGATGTGGGCGAGGGCGACAGGCAGGTCTGGCTGGTCGGGCGGCAGCATCCCGGCGAGAGCATGGCCGAGTGGTGGATGGAAGGGGCGCTCGGGCTGCTGACCGACCTTGCCGATCCGCACGGGCGGGTGCTGCGGCGGCGATGCCGGTTTCACATCGTGCCCAATGCCAACCCGGACGGTTCGCGGCGGGGGCATTTGCGGACCAATGCCGCGGGGGTGAACCTCAACCGCGAGTGGCACGCGCCGAGCCTCGAGCGCAGCCCGGAAGTCTGGGCGATCCGGCGGGCGATGGATGCCAGCGGGGTGGATTTTGCCATGGATGTGCATGGCGACGAGGCGATCCCGGCGGTGTTCATGGCGGGGTTCGAGGGGATTCCCGGGCTGCAGGAGGCGCAGCTTGCAGGATATCGCCGCTATGTGGCGATGCTGGACCGGCGGACGCCCGATTTCCAGGTGCGGCGCGGCTATCCGGTGGCGGCGCCGGGGCGAGGGAACCTGACGATGGCGACCAACCAGATCGCCCAGCGTTACGGCGCGGTGGCGATGACGCTGGAGATGCCGTTCAAGGACCATGACGAGGGTTTACAGTCGCCTGGGGCCGAATCGCTGCGTGGCTGGAGTCCGGAGCGATCGAAACTGCTGGCGCGGGACTGCCTGGCAGCCTTGGCCGAGTGGGTGGAGGAGACGGCAATGCCACCTTCGTAGGATGGTTCGTGGCACTTTTGCGACGAAGTGAAAATTTTTTCCGAGAACCGTCATCTTGCGTTGCGTTTCATTTTCATCGTTTTGCCGCAAGCGCACAATGAAATCCGCGATTTACCGGTCCTTTACGACTGTTGACGTAAAAAAATCCGACAGTAAGCCAAGGATATCGGGGCGACACGGGGGTCGCTTCGTTCGGGATCGCAACAATGACACAACAACAGACACAAGCGTTTGCGGGCTATCGCGAGCGTCAGGGATTGGTTGCCGCAGCACTGATTTCGACCTTGCTCTGGCTGTTTCTCATCGAACTGGCGCGTACTGCCGTGCATCTCGTCTGAGCTGCGCGCCACGGAACCCATGCCCGGAGGCCGGCATGGGCTCCTCCGGTTTTATCGGGCAGTGTTCGCGTTTTTCATTGCCGAATTTTCGAACAACTATCGCTGGACAATCGTTTGCCTATCACGCGCGAGGCACTTGCCTCGACAACAGTGATAATCGGTCGACTCGACGTGAAAGCCTTCGGGCTTTCACGTTTTTTTGTGCCGATCAGCGATCAAGGTCCGCCGGACCGAACGGATCGGGCAGGAGTTCCGACAGGCGGCGCGGGGCTGACCGGCCCTCGGCCCAGACCAGCGGATCGGCTCCATCCAGAGCTGCGAGCTCGTGAAGCAGCTGCCGGCAGCGGCCGCATGGAGTGACCGGCGCCCGAGTGTCAGAATTTCCGACATCGGTGCCGCCGACCACCGCAACCGCGCGCAGCCCGCCACGACGGCCCGACGATAGCGCAGAGGCGACGGCGACCGCTTCGGCGCAGAGCGACAGGCCGTAGGATGCGTTCTCGACATTGGCGGCAGCGATGACCGAGCCATCGGCAAAGGCGAGGGCAGCGCCGACCTGGAAGCGGGAATAGGGCGCATAGGCATTGGCGCGGGCGGCATGAGCGGCGGCGAGCAGGGCTTCGCGGTGGGCGGGCGAATTCATGGCCGGCGCGGTCATGGCTGGACCGCGAGCCAGCGGACCGGCTGGTCACCGGCGGTGGTTTCCAGCGTCGAATTGGCGGTCCACACGCTCCACGGGCGGCCGGCATAATCGGGCTGGAAGCGGTCGCGCATGAGCCAGAGGTTGCGGTCGAGCCGGGACGAGACGTGGTAGCGGCGTTCGAAGCCGGCACCGAGCTTGAGCAGCGATGGCTTGCCGGTGTGGGTTTCGATCTGGTTGAGGAAGGTCATCAGTTCGCTCTGGACCGCGGCGTCGGTCACCCGGATCGGGCAATCGTCGGCCAGGCGGACGAGTTCGACCGCAGGCGGCAGCAGCCTGGCATCGCGCGGGACGACGGTGACGAAGTTGGCCGACTGCCGGTCAGCCGGCTGGCAGGGGTCGTAGCGGTGGACGGCACCGACCTGGAGGCCCACCGCGCGGGCGGCCTCCAGGTTCTGGGCGAATTTCGGATCGCGGGCGAAGGCGCTGGCGGAGGCATCGATATAGGCGAAATCGGCGCCGATGGTTTTCAGCGCTCGCCAGTCGACGTCGCCATCCTCGCTGCCGATCTCCACGCCCTGCATCGCGAACAGGCCGCGCTCGGGCCGCCAGTGGCGCAGGTGCCACCAGCCGCCCGCGCCGCCGACGATGGCGAGGAGCAGCAGCGCGCCGAGGATGCGCCAGCGCCAGGTGTGGCCGCGTTTTCTTGCCATCTTTTGATTCGCTTCCCCCTGGGCCCCGGCGTTGCCTTAGCGGGATTCCTTTGCTGTCGCATCGCATGATGCGAAAAACCGGTGCCCACTTTTTCGCACGATGCTTCTAGCCGCGAATGTGCAGCACGCAGATCAGGGTGAACAATCGACGGGCGGTGGGAAAATCGGTCTCCACCTTGCCGTCGAGCCGTTCCAGCAACAGCTCCGCCGCCTCGTTGTGGATGCCGCGCCGGGCCATGTCGATCGTCTCGATCTCCTGCGCGGTGGCCTTGCGGATCGCCTGGTAATAGCTCTCGCAGATGGCGAAATACTCGCGGATCGGCCGGCGGAACCGGCCGAGGCCGAGGATCAGGGTTTCCAGCGGGCGCTGCTCGCTGTCGGCGACTTCCAGCACCAGGCGACCGTCGTTGACCGACAGGCGCAGGCGGTACGGCCCGTCGTGACCCGCCGCGCTCGCGCGAATCGGACGGAACAGGTTTTCCTCGATCAGGTCGAAGATGGCGATTCGGCGCTCTTGCTCGATATCGGCATTGCGCCACAGGATCGTGGCGTCATCGAGCTCGATGTGGGCGATTCTGGGGTCGGGCATCTGGAGTGCGCGTTTCGCAAATGAAGGGGGAAGGGGCAAGAAGTTAAGGGAAAGGCAGGGGGAATCATTCCCCCTGCACCCCCGGTGCCTTTTCGTTGCGCACTGTTTGCGAGGGAAGCGCGTGCAGCGAAGCGGCTTTGATGCCTGCGGCGCTTTAGTCTGCGCCGGCCCCGGCGTTTTGCACCACCTGAAAGTCCCGGGGGCGCAGGGGGAATGATTCCCCCTGCTTTCAACTTCTTGCTTCCTGATCCCCGATATCCACAGCACACCCCGCTTGCGCGCCCACCCGCTTGGGCGCATTCCCGGTCGCTTCCAGTCGAGAGGTTTTGCGTCAGGTCATGCCCCAGGAAGTGCTCATGTTGCGGCCCGATGAGGCGCCGGTGAAGGCCTTGCCGGCCAACGTCGAGGCGGAGGTGGCGTTTCTGGGGGCGTTGCTGATCGACAACCGGGTGATCGAGGACCTGGGCGTGCCGCTGGTGGCGGCGCATTTCTTCGAGCCGGTGCACGCGCGGATCTACCAGAAGGTGTGCGAGCTGCTCGACCGCAAGGCGGTGGTGACGCCGGTGACCCTGCGACCCTATTTCGAGGCGGACGAGGCGCTGAAGGAACTGGGCGGGACCAGTTATCTCGCGCGGCTGACGGCGGACGGGCAGGGCCTGCTGGCGCCGCGCACGCTGGCCGAGCAGATCTACGAGCTGGCGTTGCTGCGCGAACTGGTCAGCGTCGGGCGCAATCTGGTCGAGAGCGCGATGGACACCTCTCAGGAGGTGGCGCCGATGGAGCAGATTTCCCAGGCGGAGGCGGCGCTCTACAAGGTGGCCGAGGGCGCGAGCACCCAGAGCGAGGCGCAGAGCTTCGGCACGGCGACGCGCACGGCGATCCAGGCGATCGAGAAGGCGTTCAATTCGGGCGGCCATATCGCGGGCCTGACGACCGGCCTGACCTCGCTCAACGAGCGGATCGGCGGCCTGCATGACAGCGACCTGATCATCCTGGCCGGGCGACCGGGCATGGGCAAGACCTCGCTCGCCACCAATATCGCGTTCAATGCCGCCGATCGCTTCCGGCGGGACATCGACGACGGCATCGACCCGGCGAAATCGGTCGGCGCGCCCTGTGCGTTCTTCAGCCTGGAAATGAGCGCCGACCAATTGGCGACGCGTATCCTCGCCGAGCAGTCCGGCATCAGCTCGGAAGCGCTGCGCATGGGCAAGATCAGCCGCGAGGACTTCCAGCAACTGTCCTATGCCAGCCAGCGGCTGGCCGAACTGCCGCTGTTCATCGACGATACGCCGGCGCTGACCATCGCCGCGCTGCGCACCCGGGCGCGGCGGCTCAAGCGCAAGCACAATATCGGCATGATCGTCGTCGACTACCTGCAGCTGTTGCAGGGCTCGGGGCGGGCTTCGGACAACCGGGTCAACGAAATTTCGGAAATTTCGCGCGGGCTGAAGACGCTGGCCAAGGAGCTTTCGCTGCCGGTGATCGCGCTCTCGCAGCTTTCCCGCGCGGTCGAAAGCCGCGAGGACAAGCGGCCGATGCTGTCGGACCTGCGCGAATCGGGCTCGATCGAGCAGGACGCCGATATGGTCTGGTTCGTGTTCCGCGAGGACTACTATGTGAAGGCGACCGAGCCGCAGTTTCCCGGAGACAACGACCCGATCGACGTGCGCGAGAAATGGGAACGCTGGCGGGAGAAGATGGAGCAGGTGACGGGCCTGTCGGAGCTGATCATCGCCAAGCAGCGGCATGGCGCGACGGGCAAGGTGCGGCTGCGGTTCGAGGCGCGGATCACGCGGTTCAGCGATCTGGCCGGGGATGATCTGGCGAATAGTTACGGGGATTGAGGCAGGAAGAAGGGCCGGGGATTCACCATCGCCGGACCCCGGTCATGTTTCTTGCACGCTGGGTGGCTTCCCAGAGTCGTTGTGTTGGTCAGGATCGACAAGCGATCCTGATCCTTGTGTTGGTCAGGATCGACAAGCGATCCTGATCCTTGTGTTGGTCAGGATCGACAAGCGATCCTGACGTCCTCTTTCCTTGACTCTCAAGCCCCCCGCCGCTACGCGCTCGCATTCCCCGAAATCTGACCTGACCGGAGTGCCCGATGGCGCGCGTTACTGTTGAAGATTGCGTCGACAAGGTTCCCAACCGTTTTGACCTGGTGCTGCTGGCTGCCCAGCGGGCGCGGGAGATTTCCGGCGGGGCGGAGCTGACGCTCGATCGCGACCGCGACAAGAACCCGGTCGTCGCGCTGCGCGAGATCGCCGAGGAGACGGTGCGGCCGACGCAGCTAAAGGAATCGGTCGTGCTGTCGCTGCAGCGGGTGCTGCCGGATGACGACGACGAGGTCGATGAGATCGGCTCGCTCAGCCAGCAGGCGGAAGCGCTGCGGATCACCGCGGCGGCGCCGGTGCGCAATACGTCGCTCGGCGGTGATTACGACGGTTAAGTGATCGCTTGTCGATCACGACCCACAAAAGACTCGTTGAGTGATCGCTTGTCGATCACGACCCACAAAAAACTTGATGAAATTCAGAAGGGTCTGGCAGCGAGCGCTGTCAGGCCCTTCTTTTTGGCGCTTTCGAAAAGCTCCACCCGGAAGGCAGGGGCCGCGCCACCAGGTTGCCGATCGAGGCGGGTTGGCGGGCCAGCAGGATGTCGAACAGGCGGGCGATGGCGCTGCCGCGTGGTTCTTCGCCGTCGAGTTCGGTGACGATGCGGGTGAGGACGCGCAGGGCGACGGCGCGGGGGGCCTGGGGGCGGTAGGTGAGGCCCAGCGGTTCGCGGGTGACGGCTTCGGCCCATTCGCGGTTGGCGGCCCAGGCGAGCGCCGCGTCGGCGTCGGCGAGGTGGGTGGCGGACTGGGCGAGGGCGGGGATGTCGAGCCAGTCGGCCTGGGCGAGGTGGGCGCGCAGGCGGGCGCGGTCGAATCGGGGATCGGTGTTGGAGGGGTCCTGGGCGGGGGTGAGGCCGGCCTGGGCGACGATGTCTGCGAGTTCGGCGCGGCGCCAATCGAGCAGGGGGCGGACCAGCGGGTAGGGACTGCCGGAGACCTGGGCGCGGGCGCGAATGCCGGCGAGGCCGGCGGCGCCGCTGCCGCGATTGAGGCGGGCGAGGAGGGTTTCCGCCTGGTCGTCGGCATGGTGGGCGGTGGCCAGGGCCGAGAGGTTTTCCGCTTCGAGCCAGGCGGCCAGCGCGGTGTAGCGGGCGTAGCGGGCTTCCGCCTGGAGATTGCCGGGGGCGAGGGTGACCGGGAGGGTGGCGTGGGGGACGCCGAGGGTGGCGCAGGTTTCGGCGACCATGGCGGCTTCGGCGGCGGCTTCGGGGCGAAGCTGGTGATCGACGGTGGCGGCGGCGATGCGGCCGGGGAGCGCGGCGTGAGCGAGGAGCAGGAGGGCGAGGCTGTCCGGCCCGCCGGAGACGGCGAGGCCGAGGCGCGCGGGGGGCGGGGCAGGCCAGAGCAGGGCCAGCGCGGTGGTGAAGCGTTCGGTGGCCTGGTCGAGCATCAAGGGAGAAACCAGCCTCCTTCGGCGACGCTCAGGACATGCTTCGACAAGCTCAGGGGCGAGCGGAGGAACCAAAGGCGCTCAGTTGCAGGTGACGGCGGCCTTGAGCCTGTCGTAGTCCGGCTTGAGGCGGCCGCGCGCGTCGGTGCTGTAGGTGGTGGCGAATTCGTTGAGGGCGATGCAGGCGCGCGAGGTGTCGCCGATCTGGCGCATGGCATCGGCGAGGTTGAGCAGGCTGTCGGCCGCGCGGTTGCCGCTCGGGTCGGACTTGTAGTTCTGCAGGAACCAGGGGGCGGCTTCGCGGGGCTTGCCGTCATCGAGCAGGGCGCGGCCGAGCAGGTTGCGAGCCCGCGAGCCATCGGTGTGGCGGGGGTATCGGTCAAGGTATAGCTTCAGTTGCTGGGCGGCTTCGGGGAAGAAGCCGGCCTGCCAGAGGCGGAAGCCGTAGCTGTATTCGTCGTCGGCCGGGTCGCTGGTCTGCGGCTTGACGATGGCCTTGACCGCGGCGACGCGCTGGGCGCTGGCCTTGGCCGGCGGGGTGGCTGCGGGCTTGGCCGCGGGTTGCGGGGCGGAGGCGCCGCCGGTCATCGCCGCGAGGTTGCTGGTGGTGGCGGCAGGGGGCGAGGTTGGCGCCGGGGTCGCGACAGGCGCGGGAGCGATGGGCGTCGGCGCGGCGGGGCTGGCAATCGCGGGCACGGATGCAGTCGCGCCTGGCTGGAGCTGGCGCAGGCGGTTGGCAATTTCCTCGTTCTGCGCGGTCAGGCGGGCGACCTGGGCTTCGAGCGCGTCCATGCGGGTCAGCATGTCGGTCGTCGCCGTCGGCGCCGGGGCGGATGCGGTGGTGGCGCCGGGCTGGCGGAGGAGTTCGCGGATCTGGGCTTCGAGTTGGCGGATGCGGAGTTCCTGGACCTGGGCATCCTGCGCCAGGGCGGGCGTGGCGGCGAGCAGGCAGGCGGCCAGCGCGGATGTGGTGGACCAGCCGGAGCGGCGACGGACCAGGTTGAATGCGAACCTGCTGACCATGGTGTTCGGACCTTGCTTCATCTGCGGGCGGCACGGTGTGCGTCTGCCCGGTACCCCGGAGCCGTGAATGCCGCAGCGGTGGCGTCCTGTCGAGGGGGGGTTATTGCGCGGCGGTGGATGGTTCGGCCAGGCCGGAGGCAGGCGCCGGGGTGCTGGCGGTGGGGGTGGGCGCAGGCGACGGGGAGCCGGTGGCCACGGGGCGCGGGTACCGCTGCGGCGTGCGGGCGGCCGGCCTGGCGATCGGCGTGGGCGTCGCGGTGGGCTGGGGTGCCGGTTGCGGGGTGGCGCGGGCGAGCAGGGCGGCGGCGGAAATCGGCACGTCGGCCATGACCGTCTGCCTGTCCGCCAGGCGGGGCACGGGCTTGCCGCCGATGGTGATTGCGAGCGCGTCGGGGCGGCCGGTGCGCAGGCGCGGGTCGACGGCATCGGCGGGCACGGTGAAGCTCTCGCCCGCCTTCATCTCGTGCTTGAGCAGGTCCTGTCCGCCGGCGGTGACGCGGACCCAGGCCGGGGCTTCGGCGGTCAACACCACCGGGCCGGTGGCGGCGGGTAGCGGCGCGGGCGCTGGAACGGGTGTCGCCGGGCGGGTGGACGCGGGCGCATCGGGCGGCAGGATCGAGGGGAGGCCCGAAACCGGCTGGGTCGAGGCACGCCAGGTGGCGAGGCCGATCAGCACCAGCATCAGCGCGGCGACCGCCGCCCAGGCGACGCTCCGGCTGGGCACGCGGGCGGGATCGCCCGGTTCGAAGGTGGGGGTGGCCGATCGTTCGAGCGGGGCGGCGGCACCGTCGAGATCGCGACGGACTTCGGCGACGATGGCATCGGCATCGAGCCCGACGGCGCGGGCATAGCTGCGGGCGAAGCCGGTGGCATAGGTGCGGGCCGGCAGGACGGCATAGTTGCCGTCCTCCAGCGCGGCCAGCATGCGTTCGGAGATGCGGGTCTGGCGGGCAATGTCGGCACGGGAGAGGCCGGATGCCTCGCGCGCGCGGCGCAGGCGGGCGCCGACGCCTTCCAGCGGCAATTCCGCAGAGTCTTCCTGAACGCCCATTCGCTTCCCGATCCGCCTTTCGGCCCCCGCGCCGCATTGCTTGCCGGCGTCCTTGCTATCGCCCGAAACATCGCCTGCTGCCGTGAAAAGTCAACGCCCTGTGCATGACCGGGGCAAAATCCCGCTCTGGCGCCGTCAATAGCCAAGGCCATGAAAGAAAAGGACATAGGGCCGGCGGCTGACCATCTTCGCCAGTCGCCGCGCCCATGCCGGGCGCGACGATCTGCACTTTCGGGGCGACGGTCCCGGGCTGGCGGGGGCGGCTCGCCGGGGCGATCAGTCGAATTGGAGCCCTTGGGCCGTGGCCCAGCGGGTCAGTTCGCCGCGCAGGTCGGCGGGCGGGGTGTCCAGCCAGGCGGTCATCGCGGCGGTGGCCGAGGCGAGGTCGATCTGGCCGATCAGCGCCTTGAGCGGGCCGACCGAGGCCGGCGTGATCGACAAGCGGCGGATGCCGAGCGCCAGCAGGGCAAGCGCTTCCAGCGGGCGGCCGCCCATTTCGCCGCAGACGCCGAGATCGACCTTGTGGGCGGCGCAGGCCTGGACGATGCGCCGGACGAAGCGCAGGATCGCCGGCGACAGCCAGTCGTAGCGTTCGGCCAGCTTGGGGTTGGAGCGGTCGGCGGCGAACAGGAACTGGGTGAGATCGTTGGTGCCGATCGACAGGAACTGCAGCTTGGGCAGGACGACGTCGAGCATTTCGGCCAGCGCCGGGACTTCGAGCATGGCGCCGTAGCGGATCGCCTCCGGCAGGACCTTGCGGTTCTTGCGCAGGAGGGCGAGCTGGCTGTCGAACACGGCCTTGGCGGCGTCGAACTCCCATGGTTCGGCGACCATCGGGAACATGACGTTGAGCGTGCGACCGGCGGCCGCTTCGAGGAGCGCACGGGCCTGGGCCTTGAGCAGGCCTTCGCGTTCGAGCGCGACGCGCAGCGCCCGCCAGCCCATCGCCGGGTTTTCCTCGGTCGCGCCGTCGTCGTGGCGGAGATAGGGCAGCGCCTTGTCGCCACCGATGTCGACGGTGCGGAACACCACCGGCCTGGGATCGGCGGCGTCCATCACTTCGCGGTAGAGGCGGGTCTGGCGTTCGCGCGAGGGCAGCGTGGCGGAGACGAGGAACTGGAATTCGGTGCGGAACAGGCCGATGCCGTCGGCCCCGGTCAGGCTGAGGTTGGGCATGTCCTCGCGCAGGCCGGCGTTGATCATGACCTGGATGCGGGTGCCGCAGCGGGTGACGGGCTCGGTCTCGCGCAGGGCCGCGTAGGCCGCCTGGCGCTCGCGGCTGCGGGCGAAGCGGGCCTCGAACGCCTCGACCATGGGCGGCGCCGGGCGGACGGTGGCGCTGCCCTGGTCGGCATCGAGCAGCAGGAGATCGCCTTCGCGCACCAGGCCGCGCAGCGAGCGGACGCGGCCGAGCACCGGGATGCCCATGGCGCGCGCGACGATGACGACGTGGGCGGTGAGCGAGCCTTCCTCGAGGATGACGCCTTTCAGCCGGCGCTTGTCGTATTCCAGCAGCTCGGCCGGGCCGAGATTGCGGGCGATGAGGATCGATTCCTGGCGCAGGCCCTTGCTGGCGGCGGTGCCGAGCTGGCCCGAGACCATGCGCAGCAGGCGGTTCGACAGGTCCTCGAGGTCGTGCATGCGGTCCGCCAGCAGCGGATCGTCGATCTGGCGCATCCTCATGCGGGTGCGCTGCTGGACCCGCTCGATCGCCGCCTCGGCGGTCAGGCCGCTTTCGATCGCCTCGTTGATGCGGCGTTTCCAGCCTTCGTCGTAGGCGAACATGCGGTAGGTCTCGATGACCTCCTCGTGTTCGCCGCCGACGCCGAATTCGGCCTGGCCGGCGAGATGGTCGATCTGCTCGCGCATGCGGTCGAAGGCGAGGTAGAGGCGCTGGCGCTCGGCCTCGATATCCTCGGCCATGGTGTGTTCGATGGTGATGCGGGGCTGGTGGTAGACGGCGTTGCCGATGGCCAGGCCCTTGACCAGGGTCAGGCCTTTCAGCTGCTGCGGGCCGCTCTGGCCTTCGCTGAGGCCGAGCGCATCGTCCTCGTCGACGAGATCGGCGTTGGCGATCAGTTCGGCGAGCACCATGGCGACGGTCTGCAGCGCCTCGATCTCGACCTCTTCGTAGCGGCGGGGCTCCATGTGCTGGACGCACAGCACGCCGACTGCCTTTTCGCGGCGGACGATGGGCACGCCGGCGAAGGAGTGGAACTTGTCCTCGCCGGTTTCCGGGCGATAGGAGAAGTCCGGGTGAGTGGCGGCTTCGGCGAGGTTGAGCGTCTCGATCTGGCCGGCGATGGTGCCGACCAGACCCTCGCCGATGGCCATGCGGGTGACGTGGACGGCTTCCTGGGCGAGGCCGCGGGTGGCGAACAGCTCCAGCATGCCTTCGCGCAGGAGGTAGATCGAGCAGACTTCGGAATCGAGGCTCTGGCCGATGACATCGACCACGGTGTTGAGCTTGTTCTGGGCGGGTGCGCGCGAGGCCATGACTTCGTGCAGCCTGGTCAGGATCAGGCGCGCCGCGGTGACGGCGGCCGGGATGGGGCCGAGGGCACTGGGGTTCATGGCGCTGGGCATGCGACGGCGGGTTCCGGCAGGTTGGTCCGGCACGCGCCGGAGCGGTGCCGTCCGGGGAATGGCGGAACCCACCCTAGAGCATTTTCCGGCGGCGCGAAATCGTCTGGCGCGAATTCACGCGTGGATATGCCGATGCCCGTCCGGCCCCGGAACGCGGTGCGCACCGGGGCCGGATTGCACGATCAATGAAGGGAGAGTTCGTCCTTGATGCGCAGCTTGGCGCGCTTGAGGGACTGGATGGCGGCGAGATCGGGCGCCGGGCGGCTCATTTCTTCCTGGATGCGGCGTTCGAGCCCGGCGTGCTTGTTGTGCAATGCGCTGACATGCGACGATTCCATCGGAAGGACCTCCTCTTCGTGGTGGCAGTGGAATGCGCGCGGTCTGGCGTCTGGCCGCCCTGTGATCTGCCATCCGACTTTGCCCCCGAGGTTTGCAGCCGGCGGGGCGGGTCGCAGGGATCAGGCGTCATGGCCGCTGAGTGCTGGTTCGTGTTTCAACCCCCGGCATTGTGCGGTGGGGCGGACCGGATTGCCCGTCCCGGGTTCAGGGTGCCTGTCCGGCCTTTCGGCGCGGACGACTCGGCTCCCGGAACCCCTGAGCCGCAATTGTCATCGCAGCATATTAAGCTTATCTTGATAAGGTCGCCAGCACGGTTTTTCGGCGACATGAACATTTCCGCACGATGGGTCGCGCGCAAGCGAAGCGGCTACGGGCGGGTGCAGGGGATTTGGCTGCCAGTGAACGAGGACGAACTGCGCAAGCGGCTGGAGATGCTTCGCATCGAGCACCGCGACCTCGATGCCGCAATCGACGCGCTGACGGCGGCCGGGAGTCCGGACCAGTTGCAGATCGCCAGGTTGAAGAAGCGCAAGCTGAAGCTGAAGGACCAGATCTCGCTGATCGAGGACTACCTGATACCGGACATCATCGCCTAGTTGCGTGGAGATTTGGCTGATGCCGGGCTGAGCCAAGAGATCTGACTGGCGGCCGCCTTTCTCGCTCCGGCCTGAGCCAAATCGCCACACACTTTGGGCGGATCGGCCCGGGCAGCGTCCCGATATCCTGTAGGAAATGCCAATTTGCGCGCGGGAACGGCTCCGTTTCGGGACGGCGTCCCGATCTGGAACGCCGGTCGGGCGGATCGTCGATTGCCGCAAGCCGTTGGCGGCAATAGGGTCTTGTCTTCCCGGAGAAGTTCCATGTCGCCTGCTGCCAACATCAATGCCCGGATCGTCGACGGTCTTTATTGCGAAGCGCTGGTCCTGTCGGACGAAGTGCGTTGCGCGTTCGACCTGTCGGGCCGGATCGACCGGGCCGGTGACGGCGAGGATGCCGGGCACGTCGCCTTGTCGTGCGAGGCGCTGCGGACGACCACCCGCATGATGCACGCCATCGCCTGGCTGCTCAATCACCGGGCCTATCTCGCCGGCGAGCTGTCCGAATTCCAGTTGCGGCGCCATGGGCGGCTGTCGCCCGATTTCCCCGGGGCCGAACCCGAGCGGATGGCGCTGATCGAGCCGAAGGTGCGGGAGCTGATCGCCGCGACGGAGGCGTTCTATGCGCGGCTGCTGCGGATCGATGGCGGGATGCGCGAGCGCGAGATGAAGCAGCCGAGCGCGATCGACCGGCTACGCCAGCGGCTGGGGCGCGACGCCGCCTGAGCCGGATCGGCCCGGGCACCGGGTTATGGCTTGTCGATAGGGGCCGCGTGCTCATATTGGCGCAATGAACATTCCCCCGCGACCCTGGCCGACCGGCCTCGCCGATCCGCTCGAGCCGCTGGTGCGCCGGGTGCTGTGCGGCAATCCGAGTCCGTTCACCTTTACCGGGACCCAGACCTACCTGGTCGGCCATGGCGACGGGCTGGCGGTGATTGACCCGGGGCCAGCCGAGGAACCGCACCTGGCGGCGCTCATGGCGGCGATCGGCGAGGCGCCGGTCGTGGCGATCGCCTGCACCCACACGCATCGCGACCATTCCCCGGCGGCGGCACCGCTTGCGGCGCTGACCGGGGCGCCGGTGATCGGCTGCGCGCCGCTGACCCTCGACGATGACGGGCCGCGGGCGGACGCCGCCTTCGATGCCGCCTACCGGCCGGACCAGGTGCTCGGCGACGGGGAGCAGGTCGCCGGGCCGGGCTGGACGCTCACCGCCGTGGCGACGCCGGGCCATACCTCCAACCACGTCTGCTTCGCGCTGGAGGAAACCGGCGCCCTGTTCACCGGCGACCATGTCATGGGCTGGTCGACTACCGTGGTGGCGCCGCCCGATGGCGACATGGCCGACTACATGGCCAGCCTTGACAGGCTGCATGGGCGCGAGGACCGGGTGTTTTATCCGGCACACGGGCCGCAGGTGGACAAGCCGCGCCAGCTGGTGCGTGGCATGATCGGCCACCGCCGCCAGCGCGAGCGGCAGATCCTGACGCTGCTGGCCGAGGGGGCGCAGCGGGTCTCGGACATGGTGCCGAGGATGTACAAGGGCGTCGGCGAGCATCTGTGGCCGGCGGCCGGGCGCTCGGTGCTGGCGCACCTGCTGGACCTGGAACGGCGCGGGCTGGTGGCCGGAGACGGCGAAGTCTGGCGGGGGCTTTAAGCTTCAGGCCGCCGGGGCCAGCGCGGCTTCGGCGATGCGGCGATAGATGCGCGCGAGCGTGGCGAGGTCCTCGATCGCCACGGCCTCGTCGCGCTTGTGCATGGTCGCGTTGCTGAGGCCGAATTCGATGACCGGGCAGACGGATTTGAGGAAGCGCGCGTCCGAGGTGCCGCCGCTGGTGGAAAGCTCGGGCGCGATCCCGGTCTCCGCTTCGATGGCGGCGGCGACGAGCTTCGAGAACGGGCCGGGTTCGGTGAGGAAGGCTTCGCCCGAGATCACCGCGCGGCTGGTGGCGCCGTGGCGGGCGGCGATTTCCGCGACGCGGTCGGCCAGGCCCTGGCCGGTGTGGCGGTCGTTGAAGCGGATCGAAATGCGGGCCATGGCGCGTGGTGGGATGACGTTCGTCGCCGGGTTGCCGACGGCGATGTCGGTCACTTCGAGGTTGGAGGGCTGGAACCATTCGGTCCCTTCGTCCAGCACCAGCGCGTCGAGTTCGGCGAGGAGCGCGACCAGGCGGGGGCAAGGGTTGTCGGCCAGGTGGGGATAGGCGACGTGGCCTTCCTGGCCAGCGACTTCCAGCCAGATGTTGACCGAGCCGCGCCGGCCGATCTTCACCGTGTCCCCCAGCCGGGTGACCGAGGTGGGTTCGCCGACCAGGCAGAGATCGGGCTGGTGGCCGGCTTCGCGCATGTGGTCGATCAGCGCCAGGGTGCCGTGAGTGGCGGGGCCTTCCTCGTCACCGGTGATGATGAAGGAGAGGGTGCCGGCTGCGGCCGGGAGCGTGCCGGCGGCCGCGACCATCGCGGCGATGGCGCCTTTCATGTCGACCGCGCCGCGACCGTGAAGCAGCTCGCCCCGGCGTTCGGGCGCGAAGGGGCCGCTGGTCCAGCCATCGCCGGGCGGAACGACGTCGAGGTGGCCGGCGAAGGCGAAGTGGCGCGAGCCGGCAGGGCCGGGGCGGTGGGCGAAGAGGTTTTCCACCGGACCGTCCGGTGCCGCTCCCGCGAGGAAGCGGTGGACGGTGAAGCCGAGCGGGACGAGCGCGCCTTCCAGGCAATCGAACACCAGGCCAGTGGCGGGCGTGACGCTGGGGCAGGCGATCAGCGCCTCGGCAAGGGTCAGGGCATCGGTGCCGGGGGCGAGCAGGCTCATGCCGGGATGGTCCAGGGTTCGGCTTCGGCCAGTTCGACCCAAGCCTGCATCCAGTCATGCTCCCACAGGGTCTCGACATAGGCGAGGGCGAAGCCGGGGATGGGGACACCATAGGTGATGAAGCGGCCGACGACGGGGGCGAAGGCGATATCAGCGGCGGAGAAGCTGCCGAACAGGAACGGGCCGCCGCCGCCGTGGCGGGCGCGGGCTTCGGCCCAGAGGGTGAGCACGCGCACGACATCGGCGCGGGCGGCGTCCGGCAGGGGGTGGCCCTCGACCCGGGCGCGCAGGTCCATCGGGCAGGCGTTGCGCAGCGCGGCGAAGCCCGAATGCATCTCGGCGACCATCGAGCGGGCCATGGCGCGGGCGCCGGGATCGCGCGGCCAGAAACGGTCCTGGCCGACGCGATCGGCGAGGTATTCGAGGATGGCCTGGGTGTCCCATACGACGATCTCGCCGTCCCACAGGATGGGGACGCGGCCACCGCCGGGGGCGAGATCCTCCTCGCGGCGACGGCTGGGCCATTCCGGGGTATCGAGCGGGACGAGCTCGACGGTGAACGGCAGCCCGGACTGCTTGCAGGCGAGCCAGGCGCGGAGCGACCAGCTCGAATAGTTCCGGTTGCCGATGATCAGCTTCATGTGTCGTGCCCGTTCGTCCCCGCCGCGCTAGTGGGGTGGATTTGAAATTCGCCTGCTTTTGCCGCAAGGGCGGGAGCGAATTTCAAATCCATAAACCCCACTAGAATCATAAAATTGCTAGTGACCCTGATGAATCTGAAGTCCGCTCCGGCCTATCCGATAGATGTGGCGGACTTCAGATTCGGGTCACTAGCCGCCCGCAAGACGGCTGTCGAGGCCGGTCTGGCTGACGCCTTAGCTGGTCGATCGCTGGTTATTGCCCCTCTGCGCAATTGTGCGGAGGGGGCAAAGGCCCGTTTGGCAATGGCGTTGCCGATAAACCCGGGGTGGACAGCCGGTGCGGGCAGAGTGCACCCGAGTGGGAGCGTTCATGGAAAACGAGACTATCCAGCAGATTGCGGAACGCCGTGGTCGCCTGCTGCGCCCGCTCCATCTCGTCTCGCTGCTGACGCTGGTGCTGATGGTCCTGACCGGGACGATCCTGACGACGCGCTACGATTCCGGCATCCGCCTGCGCGACGAACGCGCGATCGCCAGCGGATTTCGCCAGCGGCTCGACGAGTTCGCGGTCTCGGTCGTGCCCCAGACGAGTTGGGACGATGCGGTTCGCCATATCGCCAACCGGCCCGATCCGGCGTGGATGGACCGCAACATCACCGGCTATCTCCATTCGATCGGCGGCATCGACCATGTCTTCGTGATCGGCGGGGACGACCGCTCGGTGCTCTATGCGGCGCGGGACGGCGCGCGATCCGGACTGGGTGCCTATGTGCCGTTCGCCCGGCAGGTCAAGGCGATGCTGCCGGCGATCCGCGCGGCCGAGGCGCAGCGGGTGCTGCCGGCGCGGCCTTCCTCGACAGCGATGGTGACGACGCCGATCCAGCAGGCCGGAGTGGCGGTGGTCGATGGCCAGCCGTACATGCTGGTCGTTTCGCTGGTGCAGCCCGACTTCGGCACCGCCCGCCCCGGGCCGCGCGCACCGGTGGTGGTGGCGGCGCGGCCGATCGACGCCGGGATCCTCGCACAGTTCGGCAGCCGCTACCAGATCGACAGGCTGGGCCTGTCTGCCGTCGAGCCGGCCGACGAGGACCTTGCCCGGATTTCGCTCCAGGACGCGACCGGCCGCGACGCACTCTGGCTGACCTGGCCGGACCGGATGCTGGGACGTGCGCTGATACGGATGCTGCTGCCGCCGCTCGGCACGATGATCATGCTGCTGAGCCTGGTCTCGTGGCTGTTCCTGCGGCGGTCCGAATCGATCGCCAGCGACCTGATCGCCAGCGAGGCGCGGGCACGCCACCTGGCGTTCCACGATACCCTGACCCAGTTGCCGAACCGGGCGATGATGTTCGACCGACTGCGCATCGCGCTCGCATCGGCGCGGCGGACAAAATCGGCGCTGGCGGTGCATTGCCTCGATCTCGACCGGTTCAAGGAGGTCAACGACACGCTCGGCCACCAGGCCGGCGACGAGCTGATCCGCAAGGTGGCGGACATGCTGACGGCGCTGTGCCGCGAGACCGACACCGTGGCGCGGCTGGGCGGCGACGAGTTCGTCATCATCCAGCCCGACACCAATGCCTCGGGCGCGGCGATCCTCGCGGAGCGGGTGCTCAAGGTGCTGAAGGACCCGATCGAACTGGCGTTCGGCATCGTCGAGATCGGTGTCTCGATCGGCACGACGCTGGTCACCAATCCCGAGACCGACGCCAACGAGGCGCTGCGCCAGGCCGATCTCGCCCTGTACGAATCGAAGGAGGGCGGGCGCAACCGCATGACCTTCTTCGAACTGGAAATGGATGCGGCCGTGCGGATGCGGCGGGCGCTGGAAACCGACCTCAGGAAGGCGCTCAACGAGGGCTCGCTGGAAATGGTCTACCAGCCGCAGATCGACCACAAGGGCCAGGTATCGGGCATGGAGGCGCTGCTGCGCTGGCCGCACCCGGAGCGCGGCATGATCGCGCCCGCCGTTTTCATCCCGCTGGCCGAGGAGAGCGGGCTGATCCTAGACCTTGGCGAGTTCGTCTTCCGGCGGGTGTTCGAGGAAACCAAGGGGTGGAAGAAGCTGGTGGCGGTCAACGTCTCGGCGCTGCAACTGCGCTCGCCGACGTTCATGTCGATGCTGACGCAACTCGTGGCGGAATTCCGGGTGGATGCGACCAACTACGAGATCGAGATCACCGAAACGGCGCTGCTCGGCGATGACGGGGTGACGCGCAACAACATCATCATGCTGAAGCAGGAAGGCTTCACCATCGCGCTCGACGATTTCGGCACCGGCTATTCGAGCCTCTCGACGCTGCAGAAGTTCGAGGTCGACAAGATCAAGATCGACCGTTCGTTCATCCGCAACCTGGAGGCGGACAACGAGGCCGACGCGCTGATCGACGCGATCATCCAGCTCGGCCGGGCATTGAAGCTGAACATCGTGGCGGAAGGGGTGGAGACCGAGGGGCAGCGCGACCGGCTGATGGCGAGCGGGTGCAACATGTACCAGGGCTATCTGGCGAGCCGGCCGGTGAGCGCGTTCGAGGCGGCGCCGATGGCTGTTTGATCGAGGGTTCACCTGACGGTGAACCCGGTCTCCACCCGCCCCACCTCCGTCCCGAAGGCGTCGAAAACGTCCGGGGGACGTTTTCGCTGAGGGGGCCGACCACCAAATGATACCATTCACGCTTTGGTGGTCGGGTGGGGAGGTGGGACGGGTGGTCTGCGTCGCGCCCGCCGCGACCCTGCCAAGGCGCAAACGGCTGGACTTGAATTCCGGCGCTGCTAATCGGCGGGGATGACAGTCCAGAATTCCGAAGCCGTTCTTGGCGATTCCATCCTCATCGTCGATTTCGGCAGCCAGGTGACCCAGCTGATCGCGCGGCGCGTGCGCGAGGCGGGGGTCTATTCCGAGATCGCGCCGTTCAGCCTGGCGGCGGCGGCCTATGCCCGGATGAAGCCGAGGGGGATCATTCTTTCGGGTTCGCCGGCCAGTGTGCTGGACGCCGGGGGGCCGCGCATTCCCGAGGAGATCCTGCAATCGGGCCTGCCGATCCTGGGCATCTGCTATGGCCAGCAGGCGCTGATGCACCAGCTGGGCGGCGAGGTGACCGGCGGCGAGGGCGGCGAGTTCGGCCGCGCGTTCATCGAGATTTCCGATTCCTGCGCGCTGTTCGACGGGCTGTGGGCCGAAAGCGAGACCCACCAGGTGTGGATGAGCCATGGCGACAAGGTGACCAGGCTGGCGCCGGGGTTCCGGCCGGTCGCGGCGAGCGCCGGGGCGCCCTATGCGGTTATCGCCAACGACGAAAAGCGCATGTTCGCCATGCAGTTCCACCCGGAGGTGGTGCACACACCGGACGGCGCGAAGCTGCTGAAGAATTTCGTGCGCCATGTCTGTGGGCTGGCCGGTGACTGGACGATGGCGGAGTTCCGCCGGACCAAGATCGAGGAAATCCGGGCGCAGGTCGGTTCGGGCAAGGTGATCTGCGGGCTTTCCGGCGGCGTCGATTCGGCGGTGGCGGCGGTGCTGATCCACGAGGCGATCGGTGACCAGCTGACCTGCGTCTACGTCGACCACGGGCTGATGCGGCTGGGCGAGAGCGAGCAGGTCGTCGGCCTGTTCCGCGGCCATTTCAACATTCCGCTGGTCCATGTCGATGCCAGCACCCTGTTCATGAAGGGGCTGGAGGGGGTGACCGACCCCGAGGCCAAGCGCAAGTTCATCGGCAAGACCTTCATCGACGTGTTCGAGGCCGAGGCGCGCAAGATCGGTGGGGCGGATTTCCTGGCGCAGGGCACGCTTTACCCGGACGTAATCGAGAGCGTCTCGTTCACCGGCGGGCCTTCGGTGACGATCAAGAGCCACCACAACGTCGGCGGGCTGCCGGAGCGGATGAACATGCAGCTGGTCGAGCCGCTGCGCGAGCTGTTCAAGGACGAGGTGCGCGAGCTGGGCCGCGAGCTGGGGCTGCCGGAGGTGTTCGTCGGCCGCCATCCGTTCCCGGGGCCGGGGCTGGCGATCCGCATCCCCGGCGAGGTGACGCGCGAGCGGGCCGATATCCTGAGGAAGGCGGACGCGGTCTATCTCGAGGAGATCCGCAATGCCGGGCTTTACGACGCGATCTGGCAGGCGTTCGCGGTGCTGCTGCCGGTGCGCACGGTCGGCGTGATGGGCGATGGCCGGACTTATGACTGCGTCTGCGCGCTGAGGGCGGTGACCAGCACCGACGGCATGACCGCGGACATCTATCCGTTCGACGCGGCCTTCCTCAGCCGGGTGGCGACGCGGATCATCAACGAGGTCAAGGGGATCAACCGGGTGGTCTACGATTATACGTCGAAGCCGCCCGGGACGATCGAGTGGGAATAGGCCCCCGTCCGCTCGCGCAAATGGCTGGAACGACTGCACCGTTCGTGGGTTGATATGCCCGGGGCAGCGAACGGGAAGGCCTGATGACAGCAACCGGGACGACGAATGAAGGCCCGGGACACGCCGCGATGACGGCGGACGAACTGCGCCTCAGCGAGCAACGATTTCGGCTCCTGGTGCAGAGTGTCACCGACTATGCGATCTACATGCTCGACCGCGAGGGGCATGTCAGCAGCTGGAACGCCGGGGCCGAGCGGGTCAAGGGCTACGGCCGCGAGGAGATCGTCGGCCAGCATTTCTCGCGCTTCTACACCGAGGAGGACAAGGCGGCCGGCATCCCGCGGATCGCGCTGGCGACGGCGGAGCGCGAGGGGCGGTTCGAGGCCGAGGGCTGGCGGATGCGCAAGGACGGCTCGCGGTTCTGGGCCAGCGTCATCATCGACCCGGTGCGCGACGACGATGGCCACTTGATCGGCTTCGCAAAGGTGACGCGCGACCTGACCGAGAAGCGGGCGATCGAGGAACAGCTCAGGCAATCGCAGAAGATGGAGGCGGTCGGGCAGCTGACCGGCGGCCTGGCGCACGATTTCAACAACCTGCTGGCGGCGGTCGGCGGCAGCCTGGAGATGATGCAGGTGCGCATGGCGCAAGGGCGCACCGCCGAGTTCGAGCGCTATTTCCTGGCGGCGCAGAGCGCGGTCAAGCGGGCGTCGGCGCTCACGCACCGGCTGCTGGCGTTTTCGCGGCGCCAGACGCTGGACCCCAAGCCGACCAATGCCAACCGGCTGATCGCAGGGCTCGAGGAGCTGGTGCGCCGCACGGTGGGTCCGGGGATCGCGGTCGAGGTGGTCGGCACGGCGGGCTTGTGGCCGACGCTGGTCGACCCCAACCAGCTGGAGAATGCCATCCTCAACTTGTGCATCAATGCCCGTGACGCGATGCCCAATGGCGGGCAGCTGACGATCGAGACCGCCAACAAGTGGATCGACGAGCGGGCGGCGCGGACTCACGATCTGCCGGCCGGGCAATATGTCTCGATCTGCGTGACCGATACCGGCACCGGCATGACGCCGGAAGTGGCGGCCAAGGCGTTCGACCCGTTCTTCACCACCAAGCCGCTCGGCGAGGGCACCGGGCTGGGGCTGTCGATGATCTATGGCTTCGCCCGGCAATCGGGCGGCCAGGTGCGGATCTATTCCGAGGTGGGGGAGGGGACGACGATGTGCATCTACCTTCCGCGCCATGCCGACGATGCGCTGGTGGAGGACGAGGAGGTCGCCACCCGGGCGCCGGAGCTGAGCGGCGATGGCGAGGTGGTGCTGGTGATCGACGACGAGCCGACCATCCGCATGCTGATTTCCGAGGTGCTGTCCGAATCCGGCTATACCGTGATCGAGGCGCATGACGGCCCGGCGGGGATGCGCGTGCTCGAATCGAACGTGCGGATCGACCTGCTGATCACCGATGTCGGCTTGCCGGGCGGGATGAACGGGCGGCAGGTGGCCGATGCGGCACGGGTCGGCCGGCCCGGGCTGAAGGTGCTGTTCATCACCGGCTATGCGGAGAACGCGGTGGTGGGCAACGGGCGGCTGGACAAGGGCATGCATGTGCTGACCAAGCCGTTCCAGATGGAGTTCCTGGCGACGAAGATTCGCGACATCATCGAGGAGGGACCGGCGTGATGCGGCCCAAGGAATCGCTTGTGTTCCGCCGGCGTTCCGCGTAAGGGGCATTCATCCCGACATTGTCATTGCAACGTCCGGGCTGGCGCCGAGAGGGGCCGGCGCGAAACTGCTTTGGCAATTTCGGCGTCTGAATTTGGAGCGGGAATGGCGGATATCGCGCGGATTATCGAGGTGGTGGAGCCCGAGGTGAAAGCCCTGGGGTTCGACCTCGTGCGCGTGCGGCTGTTCAAGGGCGGCGAGATCGGCGACGAGGAGCAGACGCTGCAGATCATGGCCGAGCGGCCGGAGACCGGGCAGCTGGTCATTGCCGATTGCGCCGCGCTCTCGCACCGGATTTCCGACCGGATCGACGCGCTGGAAGTGGCCGGCGAAGTGCTGATCGAGGAGGCCTACCGGCTGGAGGTGTCCTCGCCGGGGATCGACCGGCCGCTGACCCGGGCGAAGGACTTCGCCAGATGGGTGGGCCACGAGGCGCGGATCGAGCTGGCCGAGAAGCTGGCCACCGAGAGCGGCGACCGGAAGCGGTTTCGCGGCGATCTCGCCGGGTTTGCCGATGGCGTCGTCTCGATCACCGACGAGGGTGAGACGTTCGCCGTCCCGCTCGAACTGATTTCCCATGCCAAGCTGATCCTGACGGACAAGCTGCTTGCCGCCTCGAAGCCGCTGGATGCCAGCGGTGCTGACGAAGAACTAGAAGAAGCACAGGAAGACTGACTTATGGCCAGTGCGATTTCCGCCAACCGCGCCGAACTGCTCGCGATCGCCACTGCGGTCGCGACCGAGAAGATGATCGACAAGGCGATCGTCATCGAGGCGATGGAGGAGGCGATCCAGAAGTCGGCGCGCAACCGCTATGGCGCCGAGAACGACATTCGCGCCAAGCTCGATCCGCGCACCGGCGACCTGCGCCTGTGGCGCGTGGTCGAGGTGGTCGAGGTGGTCGAGGACTACTTCAAGCAGGTCGATCTCAAGCAGGCCGAGAAGCTCCAGCCGGGCGCCAAGATCGGCGACTTCATCGTCGATCCGCTGCCGCCGGTCGATCTCGGCCGCATCGACGCGCAGTCGGCCAAGCAGGTGATCTTCCAGAAGGTCCGCGATGCCGAGCGCGAGCGGCAGTACGAGGAGTTCAAGGACCGCGCCGGCGAGATCATCACCGGCGTGATCAAGTCGGTCGAGTTCGGCCACGTCATCGTCAACCTCGGCCGGGCCGAGGGCGTGATCCGGCGCGACCAGCAGATCCCGCGCGAGGCGGCGCGCGTCGGCGAGCGGGTGCGGGCGCTGATCCTCAAGGTCGAGCGGCAGAACCGGGGGCCGCAGATCTTCCTGAGCCGGGCCCACCCCGAGTTCATGAAGAAGCTGTTCGCCCAGGAAGTGCCGGAGATCTACGACAACATCATCGAGATCAAGGCGGCGGCGCGCGATCCGGGCAGCCGCGCCAAGATCGGCGTGATCAGCCGCGATTCGAGCATCGACCCGGTCGGCGCCTGCGTCGGCATGAAGGGTAGCCGCGTGCAGGCGGTGGTGCAGGAACTGCAGGGCGAGAAGATCGACATCATCCCCTGGAGCGAGGACACCGCGACCTTCGTCGTCAACGCGCTGCAGCCGGCGACCGTTTCCCGCGTCGTCATCGACGAGGAAGAGAGCCGGATCGAGGTGGTGGTGCCCGACGACCAGCTTTCGCTGGCGATCGGCCGGCGCGGGCAGAACGTGCGGCTGGCCTCGCAGCTGACCGCATCGGCCATCGACATCATGACCGAGGCCGAGGCGAGCGAGAAGCGGCAGAAGGAATTCGCCGAGCGTTCGAAGATGTTCGAGGAAGAGCTAGACGTCGACGAGACGCTGTCGCAGCTGCTGGTCGCCGAAGGGTTCAGCGAGCTGGAGGAAGTCGCCTATATCGAGCTGGCCGAACTGGCGGGGATCGAGGGGTTCGACGAGGAACTGGCCGAGGAACTGCAGAGCCGCGCCGCCGAGGCCCTGGAGCGGCGCGAGGAAGCGGCGCGCGAGCAGCGCCGGGCCCTGGGCGTCGAGGATGCCCTGGCCGAACTGCCGCACCTGAGCGAGGCGATGCTGGTGACGCTCGGCAAGGCCGGGATCAAGACGCTGGACGACCTCGCCGACCTCGCCACCGACGAGCTGATCGCCAAGAAGCGCGTCGAGCAGCGCCGCCGCGAAAACCGCGACGGGCCGCGCGAGAAGGACTCGCGCGACAACCGGCGCGAGCGGCCCGAGGACAAGGGCGGCGTGCTCGGCGAGTATGGCCTGTCCGAAGAGCAGGGCAACGAGATCATCATGGCGGCGCGTGCGCACTGGTTCGACGATGAGCCAGATTCTTCTGAGGAGGCCGCCGATGCGGATTCCTCACAATGAGCGCCTGAGCTCCGACATTGCCGACAGTGGCCCGGAAAGGAAATGCATCCTTTCCGGACGGCACGACGCGCGCGGGTCGCTGATCCGGCTGGCGATTTCGCCAGACGGAGAGGTCTTGCCCGACGTTCTGGCGCGGGCGCCCGGGCGCGGCGCGTGGATCGGCGTGCGGCGAACCGAGCTTGAAAATGCGCTGGCCAAGGGCAAATTGAAGGGAGCGCTGGCGCGGGCCTTCAAAGGGGCCGCGCTCAGCATTCCCGACGACCTTCCCGAACGGATCGAAGCGGCGCTGCGCCGGGCGGTGGCGGACCGGCTGGGGCTGGAGCTGCGGGCCGGGCGCCTGCTGCTCGGTTCCGACCGCATCGCCGAACATGCGCGGGCGGGGCGGATTGCCTGGCTCGCCCATGCCGCCGATGCCCGCGAGGATGGCAACCGCAAGCTCGACCAGGCTTACCGGGTGGGGCTGGAGGCCGAAGGCTCCGGGCTTTCGGGGACAATCTTGCCGCTGGACCGGGCGGCGCTGTCTGTGGCATTGGGCCGCGACAACGTCGTCCATCTGGCGCTTACCGACCGGGCTTCCGCCGAACGGCTCGAAGCCCCGCTGGCGCGCCTGCTCGAATATCTGGGCGAGAGTCACCAGGGTTCTGCCGGTGCGAGTGATGAAACGGAAGCGGGTGACGAACCCGCTTCGACGACGAATTGATCGAAGGACTGTTTGAAGCGATGAGCGAGACCGACAACAAACCGACACTGGGCCGCAAGCCGCTGGGTCTCAAGACCTCGGTCCAGGCGGGCGAGGTCAAGCAGACCTTCAGCCACGGCCGCACCAACAAGGTGGTGGTCGAGGTCAAGCGGCGCAAGCTGATCGGCAAGCCGGGCGAGGCTGCGGCCCCGGCGCCCGAGCCGGCACCCGCCCCGGCGCCTGCCCCTGCTTCGCAGGCCGCCGCGCCGCGCCCGGCGGCGCCCGCCCCGCGTCCGGCGCCGCCGTCGAACGAGACCCGGCAGGAGATGCAGGCCCGCCTGCTGCGCGAGGCCGAGGAAGCGCGGATGGCGCTGCTCGAGGAAGCCAGCCGCCGCGAGCAGGAAGAGCGCCTGCGCGCCGCCGAGGAAGCGCGCCTGGCCGAGGAAGCCCGCAACGCCGCGCCGGCGGTGCAGGCACCGGCTGCGCCGGAGCCGGAGCCGGTGGCGGAAGCGCCAGCTCCCACCCCTGCGCCCGAGGCGGTCGCCGCCGAACCGGCGGAAGCTTCGGCGCCAGCCGAGACCGCTGCCGCGCCGGTGACTCCTGCGCCGCGCCGGTTCACGCCGGTGGCGCCGATCAAGCGGCCTGAGCCGGTCAAGAAGCCGGCCGCGCCGGCGCGTGACCGCAAGGGCGCGGAGGATCGCCGCGGCGGCAAGCTGACCGTGACCAAGGCGCTGAACGAGGACGAGGGCGCCCGCGCCCGCAGCCTCGCCGCGCTCAAGCGGGCGCGCGAGAAGGAGCGCCGGGCGCACTTCTCCGGCCAGTCGCAGCCGCGCGAGAAGCAGGTGCGCGATGTCGTCGTGCCCGAGGCGATCACCGTCCAGGAGCTGGCCAACCGCATGGCCGAGAAGGGCGCGGACCTGGTCAAGGCGCTGTTCAAGATGGGCGTGCCGGTCACCGTCAACCAGACGATCGACCAGGATACCGCCGAGCTGCTGGTCGAGGAATTCGGCCACAACATCCAGCGCGTTTCGGAAAGCGATGTCGACATCGACACTTCGGTCGATGTCGATGCCGAGGAATCGCTGAAGCCGCGTCCGCCGGTGGTCACCATCATGGGCCATGTCGACCACGGCAAGACCAGCCTGCTCGACGCGCTGCGCGGGACCGACGTGGTGCGCGGCGAGGCCGGCGGCATCACCCAGCATATCGGCGCCTACCAGATCAAGACCAAGGGCGGCGACCTGATCACCTTCCTCGATACCCCGGGCCACGAGGCCTTCACCGAAATGCGGATGCGCGGCGCCAACGTGACCGACATCGTCGTGCTGGTGGTGGCGGCGGATGACGGGATCATGCCGCAGACGATCGAGGCGATCAACCATACCAAGGCGGCCGGCGTGCCGATGATCGTCGCGCTGACCAAGGCCGACAAGCCGGAAGCCAATGCCCAGAAGATCCGCGAGCGCCTGCTCGAGCACGAGGTCATCGTCGAGGAAATGTCGGGCGACGTGCAGGATGTCGAGGTTTCGGCCAAGACCGGCGCAGGGCTGGACGTGCTGATCGAGAAGATCCTGCTGCAGGCGGAACTGCTCGAACTGCGGGCCAACCCGGACCGCGCGGCGGAAGCGACGGTGATCGAAGCCAAGCTCGACAAGGGCAAGGGGCCGCTGGCCACCGTGCTGGTCAATCGCGGCACGCTGAAGGTCGGCGACATTCTCGTCGTCGGCACGCAATCGGGCCGTGTCCGCGCCATGCTCGACGACAAGGGGCGGCAGATCAAGGCGGCGCCGCCGGCGCTGCCGGTCGAGGTGCTCGGTCTCGGCGGCGTGCCGATGGCCGGCGATACGCTGACCGTGGTCGAGAGCGAGGCCCGCGCCCGCGAGGTCGCCGCGTTCCGCCACGAGCGGGCGACCGCCAAGCGGACGACGAGCGCGCCGGCGAGCCTGGAGAACATGTTCTCCGCGCTGGCGGCCAAGCAGGCGGTCATCGAGTATCCGGTGGTGATCAAGGCCGACGTGCAGGGCTCGACCGAGGCGATCGTCAATGCGCTCAACCGGCTGTCGAACGACGAGATCAAGGTCAAGGTGCTCAGCTCGGGCGTCGGCGCGATCACCGAGAGCGACGTTTCGCTGGCCCAGGCTTCGGGCGCGCCGATCATCGGCTTCAACGTCCGGCCCAACGCCAAGGCGCGCGAGATCATCGAGCGGCACAAGGTGCGGATGAAGTACTTCGACGTGATCTATCACCTGACCGAGGACATCGCCAAGGAGATGGCGGGCGTCTGGGGTCCGGAGCGGATCGAGACCGTGGTCGGCCGCGCCGAGGTCAAGGAAGTGTTCCCGGCCGGCAAGCACGACAAGGCGGCGGGCCTGCTGGTGGTCGAGGGCTATCTGCGCAAGGGGCTCTACACGCGTCTCACCCGCGCCGATGTCATCATTTCCAAGACCCACATCAAGTCGCTGCGGCGGTTCAAGGACGACGTGCCGGAAGTGCGCGCCGGGCTGGAGTGCGGCGTGGTTCTGGAAGGGACCAACGACGTCAAGCCGGGCGATCACCTGGAGGTGTTCGAGGTCGAGATGCGGGATCGCACGCTTTAACGTCCGGATCGCTTGTCGATCCGGACCACAAACGGACTCCGGGCGGTCATGCGCTACGTTGCGTTCTTTGGCAGCATCAATGTCGGCCCCAACCGGCTGACGATGGCCGACCTGCGCCATGCCTTCGCGCGCGAGGGCTTCGGCGAGGTCGAAACCGTCGTCGCCAGCGGCAATGTCCTGTTCGACTTCGATGAGCGACCCACCGAGGGGCTGGAAGACCTGCTTGCCCACATGATGGCGGACCGGTTCGACATCGCGAGCTTCGTCGCCGTGCGCACCCGTGACGAATTGGCGGAGCTGCTGTCGGCCAATCCCTTTCCGGAGGGCGACGAGGGCAAGGTCCATATCCTGCTGCTGTCCGGTGAACCCGATTCGTCGGCTTTGGCGGGGCTTGTGGCGGACCATGCCCATCGCGGGCCGGAACGGATCCTGGCCGGGCCGCGCGCGCTGTTCATCGATTATGTCGACGGGGTGGGCGGTTCGCGGCTGACCAACGCCTTCATCGAGCGGCGGCTGAAGCTGGGCGGGACGGCGCGGAATGTGCGGTCGCTCAAGCGCATTCTGGCAAAGCTCGGATAACGGCACTACATGACGCCGATGTCCCGTCAGCAAGCCAGCCCCGAAACCCGTTCCGTCCGCCTGTTGAAGGTGGGCGAGCAGGTGCGCCATGTCATTTCGGAGCTGCTGATGCGCCAGGAGGTGCATGACGAGGTACTGACCAGCCATGCCGTTTCGGTGACCGAGGTGCGGATGTCGCCGGACCTGCGCCATGCCATCGTCTTCGTGAAGCCGCTGCTGGGCGCGGACGAGGATCTGGTGGTCAAGGCGCTGCGCACCCATACGGCGTTTTTCCAGAAGGCGGTGGCGAGCAAGCTCAAGCTCAAGTATGCGGCGAAGCTGCGGTTCCAGCCGGACGAAAGCTTCGACGAGGCCGGGCGGATCGACGCGCTGCTGGCCGATCCCCGGGTGCGGCGGGACATCGCGGGCGAATAGTTGCAATTTTCGGCAAGGCATGTCTGGCGCATGGAGATTGACCTGCTGCATCGGCCGATGGCGGACGGCGACATCGCGCTGGAGCCGCTGGCGGATGTGCACCGCGAAGGCTTGCGCGCGTGCTGCCGGGATGACGACCCGGTGTGGTCGATCTATCCGGTCAACCTTGTCGGCGAGGGCTTCGACGGCGGGTTCGCGGCGGTGCTGGGGGATGCCGGGCGGCGGGCGTTTGCCGTCCTGCAGGCCGGCCGGGTGGTGGGGATGACGGCGTTCCTCAACCTCGCGCCGGAGCGGCAGACGCTGGAGCTGGGCGGCACGTTCATGGCGCCATGGGTGCGGGGAACGGGCCTCAACACCCGGGTCAAGCGGCTGATGCTCGCCCGGGCGTTCGGCGCCGGCGTGCGGCGGGTCGAGTTTCGCGTCGATGCGCGCAACGGGCGCAGCCTGCGGGCGGTGGAGAAACTGGGCGCGGTGCGCGAGGGCGTGCTGCGGGCCGAGCGGGTGACCTGGACCGGGCATCTGCGCGATACGGTGATGTTCTCGATCCTGAGCGGGGAGTGGCGGGGGTGAGCGAGATCGCGGCGGGCAATCCCTTGTGGGCGGCGGCGACGCTGATCCTGCCGCTGGTGCTGGCGATCGTCTGCCACGAGGTGTCGCACGGGGCGGTCGCCCGGTTGCTGGGGGACCGGACGGCGGCGGAGCAGGGGCGGCTGACGCTGAACCCGATCGCCCATGTCGACTGGTTCGGCACGGTGATCCTGCCCGGCATGCTGGCGCTGGCGCATCTGCCGGTGTTCGGCTGGGCCAAGCCGGTGCCGGTGGATTTCCGCCGGCTGCGCAATCCGCGCCTGGGGATGATGCTGGTGGCGGCGGCCGGGCCGCTCTCGAACCTGTTGCTGGCGGCGGTGGCGGCGGTGGGCATCGGGGCGATTGCCGGGAGCCTGACCGGCAAGCCGGCCGAGTTCGGCTTTGCCAGCTTCTGCCTCGACAACTTGCGCAATTTCCTGGCCGTGAACCTGTTCCTGGCGCTGTTCAATCTTCTGCCGGTGCCGCCGTTCGATGGCTCGCACATCGTCGAAGGGGCGCTGCCGCGGCGCATGGCGGCGGCTTATGCCGGAATGCGGCGCTATGCCCTGCCGATCATGCTGATCCTGCTGGTGATCGTGCCGCGGCTGTGGCCGAGCGCCAATGTCATCGAAGCCTGGGTGGGGCCGCCGTTCGCGTGGCTGGCGAGCCATTACCTGGCGCTGGCGCAGGCGGTGGCAGGCATGTTCCGCGGATGACGCCGAGCGGGTGGCCAAGTGGCTGGATTGTCCTCGACAAGCCGCACGGGCTGGGCAGCACCCAGGCGGTGGCGGCGGTCAAGCGGAACCTGCGGCAGGCGGGGTTCGGCAAGACTGTCCGCGTCGGGCATGGGGGGACGCTCGACCCGCTGGCGACCGGCGTGCTGCCGATCGCGGTAGGCGAGGCGACCAAGCTGTGCGGGCGGATGCTCGATGCCAGCAAGGACTATGCGTTTACCGTGCGGTTCGGGGCGGAGACGGACACGCTCGATCTCGAAGGGCGGGTGATCGCCGAGAGCGCGGTGCGGCCCGGAGCGGACGCGGTGGCGGCGGTGCTCGGGCGGTTCACCGGGGCGATCGAGCAGGTGCCGCCGGCCTTTTCGGCGCTCAAGGTCGATGGCGAGCGGGCTTATGACCGGGCGCGGGCGGGGGAGGAGGTCGTGCTGGCGACGCGGCGGGTGACGGTGCACTCGCTGCGGCTCGCGGGAGAAACCGGCCCGTGCCCCTCCACCACCTTCGGTGGTTCCCCTCCCCGTGCCGGGGAGGAACAGGCAACGCTGGTCGCGCAGGTTTCCAAGGGGACCTACATCCGCAGCCTCGCGCGGGACATTGCCTTGGCGCTTGGAACGCGGGGGCATGTGACCATGTTGCGGCGGCTGCGCGCCGGGCCGTTCGGGCTCGAAGCGGCGATTTCGCTGGACATGTTGAACGAAATCGGCAAGGGCGCCGCACTTGAACGTTATCTCTTGCCGCTGGAGGCAGGACTGGTCGACATCCCGGTCCTCGATCTCTCCCCGGAGCAGGCAAGGGCGGTCCACCAGGGCCGGGTTCTGACGGGGATGCCTTTTTCGGACGGGCAATACTGGGCGCGCTGCGGGCAAAGGCCCCTCGCACTGGTCCTGCTTTCCGGCGGCGAATGCCGGGTCGAAAGGGGCTTCAATCTCACCGATGTCGCGGAGTGAATGATATGTCGATCAGCGCAGAGAAGAAGCAGGAAGTCATCCAGGGCAATGCCCGCGCCGCCAACGACACCGGCAGCCCGGAAGTCCAGGTCGCGATCCTGACCAGCCGCATCCAGACCCTGACCGAGCACTTCAAGGCCCACCACAAGGACAACCATTCCCGGCGTGGCCTGCTGACCATGGTCAACAAGCGGCGTTCGCTGCTTGATTACCTGAAGCGCAAGGATGTCGATCGGTATAACGCGCTGATCGCCAAGCTCGGCCTTCGCAAGTAACACCGAGGCGGCCCTGCGGGGCCGCTTCTTGTATCGGGCACTCACGCAATTCGGCGGGGCGCCCCGGGGCAACGAAAGCAGCCCCACACCGGACCGGGACGGAATCCCCGGCAGCAAGCCCCGCCTGGCAATCGGGCCGGCGGGTCCGAAGGAAACATCATGTTCGACGTGAAAACCGTATCGCTGGAGTGGGGCGGCAAGACCCTCACTCTGGAAACCGGGCGCATTGCCCGTCAGGCCGATGGCGCCGTCCTGGCGACTTATGGCGAAACCGTGGTGCTGTGCGCCGTCACCGCCGCCAAGTCGGTCAAGGAAGGGCAGGACTTCTTTCCGCTGACCGTGCACTACCAGGAAAAGTTCTTCGCCGCCGGGCGCATCCCGGGTGGCTTCTTCAAGCGCGAGCGCGGCGCCACCGAGAAGGAGACGCTGGTCTCCCGCCTGATCGACCGGCCGGTCCGCCCGCTGTTCCCCGAAGGCTTCTACAACGAGATCAACGTCATCGCCCAGGTGCTGAGCTATGACGGCGAGTGCGAGCCCGATATCGTCGCGATGATCGCGGCTTCGGCGGCGCTGACCATTTCGGGCGTGCCGTTCATGGGCCCGATCGGCGCGGCCCGCGTCGGCTATGTCGACGGCCAGTACACGCTGAACCCGAAGCAGGACGCGGCGCTCAAGGACGGCAGCCTCGACCTCATCGTCGCCGCCACCGACAATGCGGTGATGATGGTCGAATCGGAAGCCAAGGAGCTTTCCGAAGAGGTCATGCTCGGCGCGGTGATGTTCGCCCATGACGAGATCCGCAAGGTCGTCGGCGCGATCATCCAGCTCGCCGAAAAGGCCGCGAAGGACCCGTGGGACATCGCCGTCTCGGACAACACCGCGATCAAGGACAAGCTCAAGAAACTGATCGGCGCGGACATTGCCGCCGCCTACAAGCTGACCGACAAGTCCGAGCGTTCGAACGCGCTGAACGCGGCGCGCGCCAAGGCCAAGGAAGCCTTCGCGAGCGAGGACGCGCAGACCCAGATGGTGGCGATCAAGTCGGTCAAGAAGGTCGAGGCCGACATCGTGCGCGGCGCGATCCTCAAGGACGGCCAGCGCATCGACGGGCGCACGACGACCCAGGTCCGCCCGATCGAATCGATCGTCGGCTTCCTGCCGCGCACCCATGGTTCGGCGCTGTTCACCCGTGGCGAGACGCAGTCGATCTGCACCACGACGCTGGGCACCAAGGACGCCGAGCAGATGATCGACGGGCTGGAGGGACTCTCCTACTCGCGGTTCATGCTGCACTACAACTTCCCGCCGTACTCGGTCGGCGAAGTCGGCCGCTTCGGTGCGCCCTCGCGGCGTGACACCGGCCACGGCAAGCTCGCCTGGCGGGCGCTGCACGCGGTGCTGCCGAGCAAGGAGGACTTCCCCTACACGATCCGCGTGGTCTCGGACATCACCGAGTCCAACGGTTCGTCCTCGATGGCCACCGTCTGCGGCGGTTCGCTGTCGATGATGGATGCCGGCGTGCCGATCACCCGGCCGGTCTCGGGCATCGCCATGGGGCTGATCCTCGAAGGCAGCGAGTTCACCGTGCTCTCCGACATCCTCGGCGACGAGGACCACCTGGGCGACATGGACTTCAAGGTGGCCGGCACCTCCGAAGGCATCACCACGATGCAGATGGACATCAAGGTGGCCGGTATCACCAAGGAGATCTTCTCCGCCGCGCTGAACCAGGCCAAGGAAGGCCGTGCCCACATCCTCGGCGAGATGACCAAGGCGCTGGGCGAGACGCGCAAGGAGCTTTCCGCTCACGCGCCGCGCATCGAGACGCTGCAGATCGACAAGTCGAAGATCCGCGACATCATCGGCACCGGCGGCAAGGTGATCCGCGAGATCGTCGCCACCACCGGCGCGAAGGTCGACATCGACGACGAGGGCCTGATCAAGATCAGCTCGTCCGATCTCAACCAGATCGAGGCAGCGCGGCAGTGGATCCTCGGCATCGTCGAGGAAGCCGAGGTCGGCAAGGTCTACAAGGGCAAGGTCGTCAACATCGTCGATTTCGGCGCGTTCGTGAACTTCATGGGCGGCAAGGACGGGCTCGTCCACGTCTCCGAGATGAAGAACGAGCGCGTGGAGAAGCCGACCGACGTGGTCAAGGAAGGCCAGGAGGTCTTCGTCAAGGTGCTCGAGATCGACCAGCGCGGCAAGGTCCGCCTGTCGATGCGGGTGGTCGACCAGGAGACCGGCGCCGAGCTGGAGGACACCCGTCCCCCGCGTGAACCGCGCGAAGGCGGCCGCGAGGGTGGCCGTGGCGGCGATCGCGGTGGTGATCGGCGCGGGCCGCGTGGCGGTGGCGATCGTGGTAGCCCCAGAGGCGATCGGGGCGGCGATCGCGGCGGTGACCGGGATCGTGGCCCCAGGACCGATCGGGGCGGTGATCGGCCGCGTCGCGACCGCGAAGAGGGGGGCGATCCGGACCACATGCCGGCGTTCCTGCGCAGCGACGACTGATCGTTCCGCGCTCTGTCCGGAAAACAGGGGGTCCGCCGCGAGGCGGGCCCCTTTTTCGTGACGCGATCAATCCTTGACCGGCAGGGCGCTGAGGTAGTCCATCTTGGCGAGCGGCACGCCCTTCATCCGGAGGATGTTGTAGGCGGTGGTGGCGTGGAAGGCGAAGTTGGGGAGCGAGAAGCCGGTCAAGAACGCTTCGGCCAGGAACGGCACGCGATGTTCGCCGAAATGCGCGGTCACCTCATGGCCGGCACGGGCATCAAGCGATGTGGGGTCGATTCCGGCAATGCGGGCGGCGGCCGCCGTCACTTCCGCACCCAGCGCGGCGAAGCCGGACGGTGGGCTGGTGAACGCCGGGATGAAATCGCCGGTCAGCGCCGCTTCGAGCGCGCCGGCCGAGTGGACGACGGCGGCGTGGACCTGGGTGGCAAGGTTCCACATGTCGGGCGCGAGGCGGGCTTCGAGCAGCTCGCTGGGCGCGATGCCGGCCTCCTCGCAGTGGGCCTCGGCCTTGCCCAGGATGTGGCTCAGCGAGGGCAGCAGCCGGTTCCACAGGGGAACGACCGCGTGGTAGAGCGAATTCGGCATCGGCGATCTCCCGGGGGCATTGGCTGGCCCCGGAGGATACCCTTGCCCATGTGCTGCGGGCAAGGGTCGCGCGTCATTCGTGCCGGGCGATGACGATCCGGTTGCGGCCTTCTTCCTTGGCCTGGTACAGCGCCTGGTCGGCGGCGCGCAGCGCGGCACGCGGATCGGGATAGGCGAAGACGTCCGCCAGCCCGCCGGAAAAGGTGATCTTGCCGAACGGCATGTCGGTGGCGCGGTTGACCAGGCGGCGCTCGGCCTGCTGGATGCGGGCTTCCTCGAGCACGTCCCAGGCCTCTTCCAGGCTCTGGCCGCGCAGCAGCACGACGAACTCCTCGCCGCCGTGGCGGGCGACGTGGCAATGGTCGTTGGAGATGCGCGCCAGGCTGTGGGCCACGGCCCGCAGCACCCGGTCGCCGGCTTCGTGGCCATGGGTGTCGTTGATGCGCTTGAAGTGATCGACGTCGCAGAAGGCGACGCACAGCTGTTCGTGCTCGGCCTGCGCGAGCGCCAGTTCGCATTCGAGCATCGCCTCGAAGGCGCGGCGGTTTGGCAGCCCGGTCAGGTGGTCCTTGTCGGCGGTGCGGCGGGCCTGGTCGAGGCTGCGCCGCAGGGTCTTGGTCTGCAGTTCGCTGCGGCTCATTTCGCGCTCGAGGTCGCGGGTGCGGGTCAGCATGGCGCGGGCGAGCGAGGCGAGTTCGGCGATGACCTCGCTGGTGTGCGTGCCGCCGGCGCCCTGGGTGGCGTCGAGACCTTCGACCTGGGCTTCGAGCGCGCTGCTGTAGGACGTGGCAGCGGTGCGGGCGGCGACGGTGGTGCGGCCGAATTCCTCGAGGTTGCTCTCAAGCCGGGTCATCAGCTTGGTCAGCGCCTCGCGATCGTCGCCCTTGGCTTCGACCGCGGCGGCGGTTTCGAGCCATTCGGTGGTGATCGGCTGGCCGGTCTGGAGCCGGCGGTCGACCGCGCGGACCAGGCCGATGTCGCTGGCGGTCAGGTAGTCGTGTGCGGCGGCGAGGGTCAGGGCGTTGACCTCGACATCGTGCGCATCGAGAAACTGGCCGATTTCCGCGATCAGCGCCAGGCGCGCGGCCTGGCCACGGGTGGCATCCGGCGTTTCGGTCTCGTCTGCTTGCGGAGCGGGCGCCACGGCGCCCCCTATGCCGAGCCAACGCAGGATGGCCGGGCGGTTTGCCGGGAGGGAGGGGTCGTGCGCACTCATGCAATGGTTAACGGCGGCGGGACGCAGAAATTAAGCCCTGGTTCCCGCCGGCCGCAATGTTCGATTGCACTGGGGCGAACGCCTCGCCTCCGTTTCCCCCTCGCGGTCCGCTCGCTCAGCGGACGCGAGGGCCGCCGAACGGAAGCGGCGGGGGCGGCCGGCGATGGCCGCGCGGCAACTGGGCCTGGTAGGCCCGGCCGCAATGTTCGACGCAGTAGGGGAAGCCGGTGTTCACCTTTTCCCCGCAGAAGTGGAAGTCTGGCTCGCCGGGATGGCCGATCGGCCAGCGGCAGATGCGGTCGTTGAGGTCGAGCAGGCTGGTCTTGTCGGCGATTTCCGGGCTGGGCTTGGCGGGCACCAGCCGGCGTGGCGGTGCCGGCGGGATCGGCGCCTGCTGGTCGCCCGGACCCTGGCGCAGGAAGCCGCCGGGGCCGACCGAGACGATGCGCGGCATGTCCGGGGCCGGGGCGGCGGGCTCGGGCGCACGCGGCGCGGTGGCGACGGGCGGGCGCGGCGCAGCGGGCGCCGGCGGCGGCGCGACCGGCGCAGCGGCACGCGGCGCTGCAGGTGGCGGCGGCGCGGCCGGCGCGGCCTGCGGCTCGGGCGCCGGGCCTTCGGCCTCGTCGTTGGGTTTGACCGGCGAGGGGCGCGCCTTGAGGCCGAGGCGATGGGCCTTGCCGATGACGGCGTTGCGGCTCACCCCGCCGAGCTCGTCGGCGATCTGGCTGGCGGTGGCGCCGCCTTCCCACATCTTGGTCAGTTTCTCGATGCGTTCGTCGGTCCAGCTCATCGGAAATTCCAGTTCATCATGGCCAGTTCATCGCTGTGCGATCAGGGTCTTGCGGGCCGGCGGGCCGGCATTTGCGGCGGACGCCGCAGCGAATCAAAACACCGGGCAGGCGCGCAGTGGCTTGTCTCGGGCGAAGGCTCCCGATAGTCGCCGGATCATGCCCGATCAACCCCGCCCGCAACCCGGTCCTGCCGCCGCGCTTTCCAGCATTCCCCGGCCCGGCTTCCCCCTGCAGGGTGTGCCGCAGATTCAAGGGTTCAATGGGTTGGGGCTGTGGACCCTTTATATGAAGGAGGTGCGTCGCTTCTTCAAGGTGCAGACCCAGACCATCTGGGCGCCGGCGATCACCACGCTGCTGTTCCTGGTCATCTTCACCGTGGCGATGGGGCGGGGCAACCGGATGGTGCTGGGGGTCAACTTCGCGACTTTCGTGGCGCCGGGCCTGATCGCCATGGGGATGATGCAGAACGCCTTCGCCAATGCCAGCTTCAGCCTGCTGGCCGGCAAGATGCAGGGCACGATCATCGACTACCTGATGCCGCCGCTCACCGAATTCGAACTGATGGTGGCGATGATCGGCGCGGCGGTCACCCGCGCGGTGCTGGTGGGGCTGGCGCTGGCGGCGGCGATGCTGCTGTGGCCGGGGGTCGGGCTCACTGTCGCGCATCCCTGGGCGGTGGCCTGGTTCGGGCTGAACGGGGCGCTGCTGCTGTCGTTCCTCGGCCTCCTGACCTCGATCTGGGCGGAAAAGTTCGACCACAACGCGGCGGTGACCAATTTCGTCGTCCAGCCGCTGTCGCTGCTGTCGGGCACGTTCTATGTCGTCGACAACCTGGCGCCGGCGTTCCAGGCGGTGAGTCGGCTCAACCCGTTCTTCTATGTGATTTCCGGCTTCCGCTTCGGCTTCCTCGGCCGCAGCGACATCGGGGCGACGAACGAGGCGGTGCTGCACGGCGCGTTCGGCCTCGGCGCGACCAATGCGGTGCTCGGCCTGGCGACCTATGCCGTGCTGCGCTCGGGCTGGAAGCTCAGGAGCTGATCGCCGATCAGTGGCTCAGGCCGTGGCGCAGCGGGTAACGGGCGCCGTCGAACGGCTCGAACACCTGGTCGAGCTGCGGATGATCGACGCCGCCGCCCGCGGCATCGCCGACCAGGTTCTGCTGGCTGACATAGGCGACGTAGCTTGATTCGTCGCTTTCGGCGAAAAGGTGGTAGAACGGCTGTTCGCGCTGGGGGCGCTGGTCCTGGGGAATGGATTCATACCATTCCTCGCTGTTGGCGAAGACCGGATCGATATCGAAGACGACGCCGCGGAAATCATAGAGCCGATGGCGCACGACATCGCCGATGGCGAAGCGCGCGCGACTGGCGCGGGGGGTCTCGACGAGGCGGCCGGCCTGGGGGGAGAAGAAGCTGGAACGTTCCATGGGGCGAATATAGGAATTGTGCAGGTGCGTCACAAGCGAACTTACCCGAGAATTGACCGGGCGCACGTTTCAGGGCTTGGCAAGCGCACCCCCATCGGCTAACCGCGCGCTTCTTCGACCGGGCCTGCCTCGCAGCCCCGAGACACTTCGCGGAGAGGTGGCAGAGTGGTCGAATGCACCGCACTCGAAATGCGGCATACTCGCAAGGGTATCGAGGGTTCGAATCCCTCCCTCTCCGCCATCACTCCATCCGATGATGTTCGTAAGCGTTCACGGCAGTCCGGCCATTTTTTGCTTGGGAATCGGAGTTCGGATCTGACTGACCGCATTTGTTCCTGTGCGTTCAGCTTCAGCCGGGAGTCGAGTCATCCCTGGCGGGCCGTTCTTGTCATGGACCCCGATCGGCCTTGTGCGGACAATGCGGAATGGCGACCTACAAACACCGCAGCCGATAGCGGCCCGGTGACTAGCCTCGCTTTTCCTTAGGTTGAAACGTAACCGGAGTTTCTGAAGTAGCTGCCGCAAATTTACAGCGAAGCGGTCAGGTTCAGCGACAGGTAACGGGTGCTGGGGCCGGGTGGGGCATTGGGGGCTTCGCGCAGGAAGCGGCCTTTGGCGAGCAGCACGCCATCGAGTTCGAAGCGGAGGTGGGCTGGAATCAGCCAGTAGCGCAGGCGGACATCAAACTGGTGGCCGGCGAAGCTGCCCGAACGGCCCGTCGCATCGCGCACCCCGGTGCTGGAAAACGCATCGGTGCGGCTGGCGAGCCACAGTGCGCGGTAGCCGATGAATGCGTCAAGGCGCCCGGGGGGAGCGACTTCCACGCGCACGCCGGGAGACACGACGTTGGCACGCGCGATCTCGTTGTAGAGCCCGGCCGGCGCGAGATCGGCACGGCGCATGCCGAACAGCGGATCGAAGCGACCGTATCTCGGGCCGGTGCCATCGCCGCTGGCGCGGTCGAGTTCGAACAGGATGCGGGTTTTCCAGGCATCCGGCAGGGTATAGCCGGCAGCCATGCGGAAGTAGGTCGCGCTGACCTGCTGGTGGGGGGCGGCGGCGGCGAGCGAGGCGCTGGCCATGCCCCATTGATACATGGCCTCCAGCTCGTAATCGACATGGCCCGGCTTCGGTTCTGCCACGATGCGGGCTTCCGCCGTGTCCAGCGAGCGATCGCGGCTGGGGCGGCCCGGGGCGTCGCGTTCGCCCAGGTGGAAGAACGCCAGCTCGCCGCGCACCGGCGGCGCCCCCGTGCGCCGGGCGAGCGGATGGCCGACGAGGCCGCCCCACAGCACCAGGTCGAACGATTCCCTGTCCCACTCCACCCGGCGGGCGCGCAGCCCCGCAGCATCGTCGGGCAGGCGAACCTGGGGCAGGGTATAGATCAGTGTCGCGGTGGTGCCGGCGGGCGTGGCGAGGTCCAGCTTGACGCCGGTGTAGCCGTTGGTGGTGTTGCGATAGTCGTCCGCGGCGACCAGCCGGCGCGAGCCGAGGTTGAGCATCATCCGCCCGGCCTGGATGCCGGTGCGCGTGCCCTTGCCCAGCACCGGACCGAGATCGGCGGCGACATAGGCTTGCACCAGCTCCAGCGCATTGACCTCGCCGGTGGTGACCGGCGTGCCGGCATCCCCGCCCCATACCCGGCTGTCATAAAGATCGAGGACCACGCGGAAGGGCCGGGCGCGGTATTCGGCCATGACCTGGGTGCGCAGGTTGACCAGCGAATCGGACTTGTTGAAACCGGCGCGCGCCTGGTCGTCGATCGTCTCGAAGCGCAGGCGGGCGCTGCCGGACAGGTGAAAGCCGTCCACCTCCCCGGCATGAACCGGGCTGGCAACGGCGAGCAGGAGGGGGAACGATGCGGGAATCAGTCTGCGCATGATGGGCTTCCGGCGAGGGTCTTCCGCGCCCTAATGGCCACGGGTCGGTTCGCTGAGTGGACGAATGCCCGCGCATGGTTGCGTAGAGCCCGGATTTCTCACCCGCTTTCTGCGGCAATTGCAAGCAGCGCCGGCCATGCCCGGCAAAGGCGATCTTGGCGGCGGAATAGCAAACCTACGCTTGACCCTGAATACTCCACCGAATAGGTAGAGATCACTCCGCACGAACCGCTGGTGACCAGGCCAGCCGTGCATTCAGGGTCCTGGTCCGCGGCTTTTGACTGGGATGCAGCTTGCTCCGCGTGACCAACGGCTAAAGCGCACGATGCTGGGGCGACCGCGCCAGGCATCGTGTTCCCCTCACTCTGATCGATGAGGCGAAACGATGCGAAACCAATCCAAGATGTGTTGATCCGTCCGGCAGGCGCCAGGTCGCCGGTTCGCCGCGCTCAAAGCCGGCCGGGTCAGTAGCAGGTCCGCCACGACGGCCGTGTTGCACGGCGATCGCAGGGCGAACGTCTCCCCCGGTCCCACGCGAGTCACGTCGCACCAGCGGGTTCGCGCCTGCCTGCGGATGCAGCACGGGCATCGTCGCCCGATCCGATTTTTTCATTGCCGCACGAACGTCGCGTCACCGCCTGGCGGCGAGTGGCTCCGTGCGTCCGCACGCCACATTCCCAAGGGGGGAAACCATGAGCAAACCCACGTCCATCCGCCCGGCCACTCTGCTGGCCTCCACCGCCTTCGCCACGCTGGCCCTGGCCCTGGCGGCACCGGCCCATGCGGCCGCAGCCGCCGACGCTGCCGCCGCCGATGCCGATGCGGCGAGCGAAATCGTCGTTACCGCCCGCCATCGCGAGGAAGATTCGCAGGACGTGCCGGTGGCACTCAGCGTCGTCGACGAGAAGGCGCTGGAGCGCACCGGCAACTTCACCATCGGCCAGGCGGTCCAGCAGATCCCCAGCCTGCAGGTGGTCAACACCAACCCGCGCAACACCAACATCACCATCCGCGGCCTCGGCGCCAACTCGGCGCTGGCGGTCGATGGGCTGGAATACGGCGTCGGCTTCTATCTCGACGGTGTCTATTATGGCCGCCCCGGCCAGTCGCAGTTCGACCTTGTCGACCTCAAGCAGATCGAGGTGCTGCGTGGGCCGCAGGGGACGCTGTTCGGCAAGAATACCACGGCAGGCGCCATCAACATCACCAGCAAGGAGCCTAGCTTCAAGCCGGAGCTGACTGCCGAGGGTTCGCTGGGCAACTGGAACTACCACCAGATCCGCGTCTCCGCCTCAGCCCCGTTGAGCGATACGGTGGCGGTGCGCCTGACCGTGGCCGATACCAACCGCGACGGCTTCCTGACCAACCTGTACGACAACTCGAAAGCGCAGAACTACAAGAACACCAGCGTGCGCGGCCAGCTCCTGTGGAAGCCGAGCGAAGACCTCAAGGTGCGGCTGATCGGCGATTTCTCCAGCCAGAAGCAGCACTACATCCTCAACCTGTTCGACAGCTACTTCACCAATTTCAGCGCAGCCGGCGGCGGCGGCGCGATCCCCAACAGCTTCGTCGACCGCATCGCCCGCTTCGGGCAGACGCCGGCAAACTACGATTTCAACGCGTTCGACCGGCGGGGCAATTCCAACTCGCCGTTCCAGGCCAACATGAAGAGCTACGGCGTTTCGGGTGAGATCGACTACAATCTCGGCGGCGCGCAATTGACCTCGATCACTGCCTACCGCTGGTGGGACTGGCTGCCGGCCAACGACGGCGACAGCCTGCCGCTTTCCGCGACCACCGCCGCCCAGCAGCAGAACTTCCAGCGCCAGTTCAGCCAGGAATTGCGCATTGCCTCCACCGGCCGGCACTTCATCGACTGGCAGGCCGGCCTCTATTACTTCTGGCAGGTCGTGCGCGGCTATGGCCTGACCGAGTATGGCCCGGACGCCGCCGTGTTCAACCTGAATCCGGCCAATCCCGCCAATACGCCGGCGGCCATCGCGGCGGCCGCTACCGCGCTCAACGGCCTGCAGATCGCCTCCTATTCCGACCCCCGGACCAAGAGCTACGCCGCCTTCGGCCAGGTCGATGTCCACCTCGCCGAGCCGCTGACGCTGACCGCCGGGCTGCGCTTCACCCACGAGGACAAGACCGGCTCGTTCAGCCGCTTCCTTGCCCCGGGATCGGGCGGTGATCGCGCCTTGCTGTTCTCTTCGCTGCCACCCTCGCAGGCGGCCATCTTCCAGGCCAGCGACCTCAGCTTCCCGGCTGCGGTCAAGGCGGACGCGCTCTCCGGCCTGGTCACGCTCGGCTACAAGGTCACGCCGGATGCCCTGCTTTACGCGACCTACTCGCGCGGCAACAAGTCGGGCGGGCTCAATGTCACCGCCGGCGGCAACGGCCACACGACGATCCGGCCGGAAAAGGTCGACAACTTCGAGATCGGCCTGAAGAGCTCCTGGCTCAACAATACGCTGACGGTCAACGCCGCCGCCTTCCTGACCAAGGTTCACGACTACCAGGCCAACATCAGCGTGCCGTTCGGCGCCAGCTTCGTCCAGTACATCGACAACGTGCCGGAGGTGCAGTCGAAGGGACTGGAAGCCGACCTGACCTGGGCGCCCAGCAAGTGGATCAGCCTCAGCGCGTCGGGCGCCTACACCGACGCGAAGTATATCGACTACCAGAACGCGCCGAACGCGCCGGAGAACAACCCGAACGTCAACGGCATCCAGAATCTCAGCGGCGTCGCGCTGCCCGGAGTCTCGAAGTTCGCCTATTCGCTGGGCGCCGATCTGGCCCAGCCGGTGGACGAGACGTTCGAAGCCTACGCCCATGCCGACTTCCTGCATCGGTCGTCGTTCAATTCGTCGGCGACCAACTCGATCTACGCCGTGGTCCCGGCTTACGGCGTGCTTAACGGCCGAATCGGCCTGCGCACCGCCAATGGGCGCTACGACTTCTCGCTGTGGGCGCGCAACCTGACCAACAAGAACTACTACGTCTCGCGCGGGGCCTTGACCACGCCCGGCCTGGTCACCGCCGCCCTCGGCGATCCGCGCACCTTCGGCGCCACCCTCCGCGTCAAGCTCTGACCTCTCCACCCTGGCGGCGCCGGCCCGGTCCGGCGCCGCCCTTTTTCCAGCCGGAGCATTCCCGATGGCCAGCACGCTTCCCCCGTTTCCCGTCACGAAACCGGAACCCAGCCACTGGCAGGTGCTGCGCTTCTCCGCGCTGGGGGTGCCGCTCTATGCTGCCGCCCAGCCGGTGCTGGCCTATGTCCCGGCGATCCTGTCGCGCCACCACGGCATCGCGCTGGCCAGCCTCGGCCTGCTGTTCCTGCTCGGCCAGGCGGTCAATGCGCTGCTCGATCCGCTGGTCGGCACGCTGAGCGACCGCACCTCCGGGCGGTTCGGCCGGCGGCGGCCATGGGTGGCGGGCGGCGGCGCGCTGTTCCTGATCGGCGCGACGATGCTGTTCTTCCCGCCGCCGGATGTCTCGCTCGCCTGGGTCGGCCTCGGCGCGTTCACTTATTTCGCCGGCGCTTCGATCGCCCAGACGGCATTGCTCGCCTGGTCGGGCGAGATCAGCGGCGACTATCGCCGGCGCACGGCGATCGCCTCGCACTTCACCTTGCTGGCGTCGGTCGCGCTGGTGCTCGCCCTGATCCTGCCGGCACTGGCCGACTGGCTGCGCCCCGGCGACGAGACCCTGCGCCTTGCCCTGTTCGGCACGCTGGTGCTGGCGACCGGCATTCCCGGCCTCTGGCTGACGCTGACCGCGCTGCCGGACGAGCCGGTTCCGGCCCGGCCCTACCGTCTCGGCGTCGGCCATGGCCTGGTCGAAGGCCTGCGCACCGTCGCGCGCAACCCGCTGCTGCTGCGGGTGCTCGCCGCCGACACGGTGGTGACGGCGGGGCAGGGGGTCCGCACCGCGCTCCTCGTCTTCGTCGTCTCGTTCTACTTCGGTCGCCCCGATCTCGCCGCCGCCCTGTTCCTGTTCCAGTACAGCATCGGCGTGCTCGCCGCGCCGATCTGGCAGCGCATCGGCCGCAACCTCGGCAAGGCGCGGGCCGCAGTGCTGGCGGAACTCCTGCAGACCGCCATCAACCTCGGCCTGCTGCTGCTCACCCCCGATCGCCTGGGCCTGCTGTGGACACTCGCCGCCGCGCAGGGCCTGACCCAGGGCGCCGGCAACCTGATGCTGCGCGCCATGGTGGCGGACATTGCCGATGCCGAACACCTGGCCAGCGGCGAACAGCGCAACGGCCTGTTCTATTCCGCCTTCAGCATCTCGGCCAAGCTCGGCTCGGCCCTGGCCCTGGGCATCGCGCTGCCGTTGCTCGGCTGGCTCGGCTTCAACCCGCATGGCGCGAACCCGCCCGCCGCGCTCGATGCCCTGCTGCTGCTGTTCGCCCTCGGCCCGGCACTCGGCCACGGCATCGCCGCCGGCCTGCTCGCCCGCTTCCCGCTCGACGAAACCGCCCATCGCGACATCCGCGCCCGTCTCGATGCCCGCGAAGGCGCGGCCTGGCCGGCCGAATGACCTCCCACCCCCCCGAAAGGAGACTACCCATGGCTACCCTCGTGCAATCCTACCCCAATGCCAAGGACCCTGCTTCCCCGCTCGACATCCGCCCGGTGACCGGCCGGATCGGCGCGGTGATCCACGGCGTCACCCTCTCGCCCGATCTCGATGACGGGACCATCGCCGCGATCGAGGCGGCGGTGATCCGCCACAAGGTCGTGTTCTTTCGCGAGCAGCACGGGCTCGACGATGCCACGCACGAGGATTTCGCCGCCCGCTTCGGCGATCCCGTCGCCCACCCGACCGTGCCCGTCGCCGCCGGCTCGCGCTACCTGCTCGAACTCGACAGCCGCGAGGGCTATGCCGCATCGAGCTGGCACACCGATGTCACCTTCGTCCCGGCCTATCCCAAAGGCTCGATCCTGCGCGCGCTGACCGTGCCGGAGGCTGGCGGCGACACTGTCTGGGCCAACACCGAGACCGCCTATGAAAGCCTGCCCGAGCCGCTGCGCCAGCTGGCCAACGGCCTGCGCGCGATCCACACCAACGATTACGACTATGCCGCCGTGCTCGGCGCCGGCGGGACGACGACCGAAGCCCAGGCGAAGTTCCGCCGCGAACACAAGGCAGTCTTCGCCTCCACCGTCTACGAGACCGAGCATCCGCTGGTCCGCGTCCATCCGGTCTCCGGCGAGCGCAGCCTGCTGCTCGGCCACTTCGTCCGCGAGATCGTCGGCCTGAACCGGGCCGATTCCCAGGCGATCATCAACGCGCTCCAGGCGCACATCACCCGCGAGGAGAACGTCGTGCGTTGGCGCTGGCAGCCAGGCGATGTCGCCTTCTGGGACAACCGCGCGACCCAGCACCGCGCCGTCGCCGATTTCGCTCTCCAGCGTCGCACCCTGCGCCGGGCAACGGTCCATGGCGAAGTGCCGGTCGGCATCGACGGCCGCTCGAGCCGCGCCATCGAGCGCGACCTGCAACCGGCCTGAACACGTGCCGGCCCCGCCGCGCGGCGGGGCCGGCGCTTCGCCTGAGAGGATGCCGCCGATGTTCAAGAGCTTTGCCGAGGCCGACCCCTCGGCCGCCGCCGTGCCCGAACCCGAGCCGGTCGCCGGCTGGCGCGCCCGCCTGCGCCCGCTGCTCCGCGAGCCGCTGACTCATTTCCTGGTCCTCGGCATCCTCATCTTCGCCGTGTCCCACTGGCTGGAATCGCGGTCGCAACGCTATGTCATCACCATCGCGCCGGGCGATTTGACGCGCATCGAGAACAGCTACATCCAGCAATACGGCGCGAACCCGACGCCAGCGCAGATGCGCACCATGGTCGACAACACCGTGCGTGAGGAAATCTACCTGCGCGAAGCATTGGCGCTCGGGCTCGACAAGGACGACGAGATCGTCCGTCGCCGCCTCGCCCAGAAATACCAGTTCCTCCAGGCCGACATGGCGACCCCGCGCCAGCCGTCGCAAGCCGAACTTCGCCGCTGGTTCGATGCTCACGCCGCGCAGTTCGCCGAGCCGGCGCGGCGCACGTTCGACCAGCGCTATTTCGCCATAGACCAGCGTGGCGAGGCCGCCGCCCGCCAGCTGGCCATGACCGCCGCAAGCCGGCTCGGGCAGGGACAGCCGGCCGCGACCGGCGACGAATTCCCCGGGCCCAAGGTCACGGCCCGGCTGGCCCGGGACGACACCGAGCGCCTCTTCGGCTCGGCCGAATTCGCCCGCGCGGTGTTCGCCGCCCAGCCGGGGCGCTGGATCGGCCCGGTCCGCTCCGGCTTCGGCTGGCACGTGGTCCGGGTGACCGACGGCACGCCGGCCCGCCCCCGCGGCTTCGCCGAGGCCCGCCAGGACGCGCTGGCCGCCTGGCAGGAGCAGGACCGGGCCGCCCGCAACGATGCCGCCTATCGCGCCTTGCTCGCCCGCTACACCGTCAGCCGGACGGACCGGCCATGATCGCCCGCCACGGCTTCCCGCTGCTGGTCTGGCTGGCGGCGATCATCGCCGGCCTGGCGGCGCTCGCCAGCAAGGTCGAGGCACACGAGGTGCGTCCGGCCTATCTCGAGATCACCGAACGGGCCGACGGCAAGGCCGATGTGCTGTGGAAGCAGCCTTCGGTCGGGCTGATGGCGGTCGCCATCCGGCCGCACATCGCCGGCGGCCTGATCGAGCGTGCGCCGGACCGGGTGGAGGATGCGGAAAACTTCGAACTGCACCGCTGGCGCGGGGTCGATCTGCGCGGGGCCGGGCTCGATGGCCGCGAGGTCCGCATCGCCGGCCTGGAACGGACGATCACCGACACGCTGGTGCTGGTCCGCCTGAAGAACGGCGACGAGGAACAGCGGGTGCTGACCCCGGCGCAGCCGAGCTTCGCGATCAACGCCCATACCGGCGCTTCGGTCCCGGCTTACCTCACGCTCGGCATCGGCCATATCCTGACCGGGATCGACCACCTGCTGTTCGTCTTCGGCCTCCTCCTGCTCAGTTCCGGCTGGAAGCCGCTGCTGCGCACGGTCACCGCGTTCACCGTCGCCCATTCGATCACGCTGGCGCTGACCGCGCTCAAGCTGATCTCGCCCAATCCGCAGCTGATCGAGGCGATGGTCGCCTATTCGATCCTGTTCCTTGGCGTCGAACTGATCCGCAAGCAGCGCGGCATCGAGGGCATTACCCAGCGGCAGCCCTGGATCGTCGCTTTCGGCTTCGGCCTGCTGCACGGCGCGGCCTTTGCCGGAGCGCTCAAGGAGATCGGCCTGCCCGAACACAACATCCCGGCATCGCTGTTCCTGTTCAACGTCGGGGTGGAGATCGGCCAGCTGGCTTTCGTCGCCCTCGTGGCCGCCCTGCTCTGGGCCTTGTCGCGCCTGCGCTGGCCGCAGGCCGCACCTCGTCTGGCCTGGACCACCGCCGCCTATGCCATCGGCTCGTTCGCCATGTTCTGGTTCCTCGAGCGCCTGCACACCGCGCTCGACGCCATCGTCTGAATGTCCAACAAAGGGGATAATCGCATGACCATCCGTCGCAATTGGCTGCTCGCCGGCGCCGCCGCCCTGCCGCTCACCTATCATGTGCTGGTAGGCTTCGGCAGCCACGCCGAAGCCGCGCAGGAAACCGTCGCGCCAAAACCGGCGGGGGCGATCAAGGTCAACCCCGACCGCGACGCCTATTTCGGCGATCTCCACCTGCACACGACCAACAGCTTCGACGCCTATGTGCTGATGGGCACCAAGACCACGCCCGACGAAGCCTATGCCTTCGCCAAGGGCGATACGGTCGACTACCTCGGCCAGCCGATCAGGCGCTCCGAGCCGCTCGATTTCCTCGCCGTGACCGACCACTCCGAGAACATCGGCGTGTTCAACCAGCTCGACGACCCCAACAGCGCGTTCTCGCTGTCGGAAATCGGCAAGCTCGCCCGCGCCGGCGGCATCGCCAATTTTTTCAAGCTCGTCGGCCTGCTCTCCGGCGGGCGGCTCGGGCCGGACAACGACAAGGTCGCCGCCTCGACCTGGGCGCGCAACATCGCATCCGCCAATGCCGCCTATGAGCCGGGCAAGTTCACCTCGTTCATCGCCTACGAGTGGACCTCGATGCCCTCGGGCCAGAACCTGCACCGCAACGTCATTTTCCGGGGCGCCACCGCGCCGTCGCCGTTCACCGCCCAGGATTCGACCGATCCGCAGGACCTTTGGACCTGGCTGTCGAAGATCCGTGGCCAGGGCTACGAGGCGCTGGCGATCGCGCACAACGGCAATGCGTCGAACGGGCTGATGTATGACTGGACGACGCTGAAGGGCCGCCCGATCGACGAGGCCTATGCCGAACTGCGCGTGGCCAACGAACCGCTTTCCGAGGTGGCGCAGAACAAGGGCACGTCCGAAACCCACCCGGCGCTCTCCAGCAACGACGAGTTCGCCGGCTACGAGATCTTCGATCACCTGCTCATTGGCAACTCGCCATCCAGGCCGGGCGGTTCCTACTGGCGCGATGCGCTGGGGCGCGGGCTGGTCATTCAGTCCAGAATCGGCGCCAATCCCTACAAGGACGGCGCCGTTGGCTCGGGCGACCTGCACTCGGGCCTGTCGGTCAACTCGCCGGAGGAATACGGCGGCACTGCGGTGGCCAACCTCGGCGGCGGCAAGCCCAAGGACAAGGAGGCGGCGGCATCGCAGATCGGCCTCGGCGCGCAACCGGCCAATACCGCGCTCAAGGCGGAAATTCTTAGCCCGGCGGCGCTGACCGGGGTCTGGGCGGAATCGAACACCCGCGAGGCGATCTTCGCCGCGCTCCGCCGCAAGGAAACCTACGCCACCTCCGGCAGCCACATCCGCCTGCGCTTCTTCGGCGGCTGGGGCTTCTCCCCTTCGCTGCAGCAGCAGGCCGACTGGGTCCATGCCGCTTATGCCAAGGGCGTCCCGATGGGGGGCGACCTGCCCGCCGCCGCCGGCAGCGCCCCCAGTTTCGCCATCGAGGCGATCAAGGACCCGAAGCGGGGCAATCTCGACCGCATCCAGGTCGTCAAGCTCTGGCAAGTGGCCGGCAAGCAGCAGGAGCGGATCTTCGACGTCGCCTGGGCGGGCACGCGCAGGATCGACCCGAAGACCGGCAAGCTCCCGGCCATCGGCGACACTGTGGACCTCAAGACCGGGGCCTATACCAATGCGATCGGCGCGGCGCGGCTGGCGACGGTGTGGAAGGACCCGACCTTCCGCCCGGGCGACAATGCCGTCTACTACGTCCGCGTGCTGGAAATCCCCACCCCGCGCTGGACGACGCTGCGCGCGCTCGAATATGGTCTGCCATTGCCGGCCGACGTGCCGGCGACCATCCAGCAGCGCGCCTGGTCGTCGCCGATCTGGTATTCGCCCCGTGGCAAGGCCTCGTCTTGATCGCCTGAACCGCCCGCCTCAAGGGTTGAACCATGGATCGTCCTGACCGCGCCGGTCTGGCGTTCGGCCTGCTGGCGGTTGCCTGGCCTCGCGCGGCCCTTGCCGACGATTCCCCGCCGGACCGGAGCGGGGAAATCGTCGTCTACGGCCGGAGCATTGCCCAGGTCGGCACGGCCGACAGCGGCTCGCAAGGCTCCGTCGGCTATGCCGATTTCGAGCAGCGCCCGCTGTCGCGCGTCGGCGAACTGGCGGAAAACGTCCCCGGCCTGATCGCCACCCAGCATTCCGGCGAGGGCAAGGCCAACCAGTATTTCCTGCGTGGATTCAATCTGGACCATGGCACCGACCTCGCCGGCTTCGTCGATGGCGCGCCGATCAACATGCGCAGCCATGGCCACGGCCAGGGCTACCTCGATCTCAATTTCCTGATTCCCGAACTGGTCGAGCGGATCGACTACACCAAGGGGCCATACCACGCCGCGCAGGGGGATTTCGCATCTGCCGGGTCGCTGTCGTTCGTGCTCAAGTCACGCCTGCCGCGACCGCTGGCGGAGGTTACCGCCGGTTCCTTCGGCTATGCCCGCGCGCTTGTCGCCGGCAGCACCGACCTCGCGGCCGGCACCCTGCTCGCAGGGCTGGAGGCAACCCGCAACGACGGCCCGTGGGTGCTGGACGAGCGGCAGCGCAAATATTCGGCCATGGTCAGGTTCACCGCCGCCGACTGGTCGGTCGGGCTGGCGGGTTATGCCAACCGCTGGAACGCGACCGATCAGGTGCCGCAGCGCGCGATCACCTCGGGCCTGATCCCGCTCGACGGCAATATCGATCCTGATCTGGGCGGCCGCTCCGGCCGGCTGGCGCTGACTTTCAACGGCGCCTTCGCAGATACTCGCATTTCCGCCTATGCCATCGCCTCCCGCCTCGAACTGACCTCGAACTTCACCTACTTCCTCGACGATCCGGTCCACGGCGACCAGTTTCGCCAGGTCGATCGCCGGGGCGTGTTCGGTGGCTCGCTGCGCCACACGCTTCATGCCGGCGGGATCGACTGGCGGTTCGGGGCGGACCTGCGCTGGGATCGCATCGGCAAGCTCGGCCTTTACCGGACTGAACATGGCGCGATCACCGCGACGGTGCGCGAGGACCGGGTCGACGAGGTGGGCGGGGCTGTGTTCGCGGAGGGGGAATGGCACCTGACGCCACGCCTGCGCCTGATCGCCGGCCTGCGCGGCGATGCGATAGGCTACGACGTCCGTTCGGACCTTGCCGCCAATTCCGGCACCGGCTCGGCGGCGATCGTCACCCCCAAGGCGGCGCTCGCCTGGCACGCGGCCGACGGCCTCGAACTTTATGCCAACTATGGCGAAGGCTATCACTCCAACGACGTGCGCGGCGCCACCATCCGCGTCGATCCCGCGAGCGGCGACCCGGCCGGGCAGGTGCCGGTCTTCGCCCGCTCGCGTGGCGCCGAACTGGGCGCGCGGCTGGAACGGCACAACCTGACCGCTTCGCTCGTCGGCTTCTGGCTCGACGTGGCATCGGAACTCGTCTTCGTCGGCGATGCCGGCGCGACCGAGCCCAACGCCGCCAGCCGCCGGTTCGGCACGGAACTCGCCCTGTTCTGGAAGCCGGCGCCGTGGCTGACGCTGGATGGTGGGCTGGCGCTGACTCACGCGCGGTTTCGGGGGGTCGCGCCGGATCAGACGTTCATTCCCGGCGCCACCCCTGCGGTGCTGAGTGCGGGCGCGGCGGCGAAATGGGGCCAATGGTCAGGCTCGCTGCGAGTGCGCCATTTTGCGAGCGCGCCGCTGATTGAAGACAACTCCGTTCGATCGCGGGCGACGACGCTGGTCAACCTGGGCGCCTATCGCCAACTCGGTCGCTGGCAGGTCGCGGTCGATGTGCTCAACCTGCTGGGCAGTCGGGATCCGGACATCAGCTACTTCTACACCTCGCGGCTGGCAGGGGAGCCGGCGGCCGGGGTCGATGATGTCCACATCCACCCGGTCGAGCCGCGGCAAGTCCGAGTGACAGTGAAACTCGCCATTTAGATTGCCGTGGCAGGTCCGTTCCCGCGACGACAGGTTCGAAACAGCCTCACGCCTCCGAGCGAAATTACCTCCCGGAACCCCATTGGCCTGCAGTTCGTTGACAGCTGTGAGGCCGCACATCAGGCCAGGCCCATTTCCCAGGGTGTCGCTGAAGATCAGGAGGAGAAGCCCGATCGCGGGTTCCGTTATGCAGCTACCTCCACCTCCGGTTGATTTGCTGGACGAGGCCTCGCTCTTTCTCGACCTGGACGGCACGCTGCTCGACCTTGCCGAGCGCCCGGACGGCGTGTGTTTCGAGCCGGAATCACGGTTGTTGTTGAAGGCGCTGGGCGCAAGACTTGATGGTCGCCTGGCAGTCATCAGTGGAAGGTCGCTCAAGCAGATCGACGAGATCCTCGGAAGCTGTGCAGCGGACATCGCCATCTCGGCGAGCCATGGCTGCGAGCATCGCTGGAACGGCATCGATGCGCATCCGGCCCGGCCCGCCAGCCTCGATGCTGTGGCCGAACGGTTCAATACATTCGCGCGGCAATGGCCCGGCGTGCTCGTCGAGGAGAAGAGCTTCGGCGTGGCGCTCCATTACCGGTTGGCGCCCCACGCGGCCGTGGCGGCAGAAGCATTGGCAGAATCGCTGGCAGGTGCGGCTGGATTGCAACTTCAGCGGGGCAAGATGGTCGTGGAATTGCGCGTCGCCGGGGGCGACAAGGGCGCTGCGGTTCACAGGTTGATGCGCCGATCGCCGATGGCGGGCACGGTGCCGGTCTTCGCGGGGGATGACCTGACCGACGAACCGGGCTTCATGGCAGTGCGGGAACTCGGCGGCCATGCCATTCTGGTGGGCGAGCCGCGCACCACCGCCGCCGACTTCGGCCTGGCTTCGCCGGCCTCGCTCAGGCAATGGCTGCGCGAGGTGGCAGGATGACGATGTCGCTCGATCTCTGGCCGATCGGCAATCGCCAGGTCTCCGCCCTCGTCGACACGTCCGGACAGTTCGTATGGGGCTGTGTGCCGCGCGTCGATGGCGATCCGTTCTTCTCCGCACTCCTCGGCGGAGACGCGCCCTCGGCCGGGTTCTGGGCGATCGACCTGGAGGATCGGACAAGCACCAGCCAGCACTACCTGCGCAATACGCCGGTTCTGGTCACCCGCCACCGCGATGCGGACGGCGGCGAGATCGAGGTGGTCGATTTTTGCCCGTATTTCGGCAGAAACGGGCGCAACTATCGCCCGGTCGCCTTTGCCCGGATCGTGCGACCGGTGGCCGGTTCGCCGCGGGTCCGGGTTCGCTTGCGGCCGACCTGCGAGTGGGGCTCTGCCTGCGCCATCCGGGTCGGCGGGTCCAGCCACATCCGATACCCTTCCGCCGCGATCACGATGCGCCTGACCACCTCGGCACCGGTTGGACTGATCGCCGAGGAACGCGCCTTCAGGCTGGAACAGCCGCACTACTTCTTCCTGGGGCCTGACGAGAGTTTCGTTGGCGATATTGCCGCGACAGTGGAGCAGATGCTCGCGGCGACGACCGCTGAGTGGCGCGAATGGGTGCGCGGCCTCGCGATTCCGGTCGAATGGCAGGACGTGGTGATCCGCTCGGCGATCGCGCTGAAACTGTGCCAGCACGAGGAAACCGGCGCCATCGTCGCCGCCCTGACGACCTCGATCCCTGAACATGCCGGTTCCCGGCGCAACTGGGATTACCGCTACTGCTGGATCCGCGACGCCTACTATACCGTCCAGGCGCTCAATCGGCTGGGCGCGCTCGATGTCCTCGAAGGTTACCTGGCCTATTTGCGCAATATCGTCGACGAGGCGAAGGGCGGACATATCCAGCCGTTGTACGGCATTCTTGGCGAGCGCACTCTCGAAGAACGCGAGGCCGATCACCTTGCCGGATACCGCGGCATGGGCCCGGTGCGGGTCGGCAATGCGGCCTATTCGCAGGTCCAGCACGACGCTTATGGACAGATCGTGCTGTCCAACACGCAGGGCTTTCTCGATCAGCGCCTGCTGCGCATGTCCGGCGTGGCCGACTTCGAGGCCCTGGAAAAGGTCGGCGAACGGGCCTGGGAGCTGTTTGACAAGCCCGATGCCGGGCTGTGGGAGCTGCGCACCCGCCAGTCCGTCCACACTTATTCGGCGGCCATGTGCTGGGCGGCGTGCGATCGCCTCGGCAACGCGGCGCAGGCGCTCGGACTGGCCGAGCGGGGAGAGTTCTGGGGCCAGCGTGCGGCAGCTATCCGCGAGCGGATCGAAAGCGCGGCATGGCGCCCGGATTCGCAACGCATGTCCGCCACGTTTGCCGGTGACGATCTCGATGCGAGCGTGATCCAGTTGCTGGACCTGCGTTTCCTGGCGCCCGACGATCCGCGTTTCATCGCGACGCTGGAAGCCATCGAAGGCGGCCTGCGCCGCGGCTCGCACATGCTGCGCTATGCAACCGAGGACGACTTCGGCCTGCCGGAGACGGCGTTCAACGTCTGCACGTTCTGGTTGATTGAAGCGTTGCACCTTACCGGCCGCAGCCAGGAAGCGCGCGTTCTTTTCGAAGAGATGCTGACGCGGCGGACGCAAGCCGGCCTTCTGTCGGAAGATATCGATCCCGTGACCGGCGAACTCTGGGGAAATTACCCGCAAACCTACTCCCTCGTCGGCCTGATCAACTGCGCCGTCCTGTTGAGCAAGCCGTGGAATGCCGTCCGATGAGCAGGCTGATCGTCATTTCGAACCGTGTCAGCGCCGGGGGCGGCGCTCAGGGCGGGCTTGCAGTGGCGCTTTCGGCGGCCTTGCGCGAGCATGGCGGGACCTGGTTCGGTTGGTCCGGCAACGAAACCGCCGAGTTCACCGGGCACATCAATCTCGAACGTATCGACGGCGTTACCACGGCCACGGTCGATCTCGAGGAGCAGGATATCGAGGACTACTACAACGGCTATGCCAACCGCACGCTGTGGCCGCTGTTTCACTACCGGATCGACCTGGCGGAATACGAACGCAGCTTTGCCGGCGGCTACCAGCGCGCCAACGAGCGCTTTGCCGACACCGTCCTGCCGTTGATCGAGCCCGACGATCTCGTCTGGGTGCAGGACTACCACATGTTCCCGCTGGGCAAGGAACTGCGGGCCAGGGGGCTTGCCAATCGCATCGGCTTCTTCCTCCACATTCCCTGGCCGCCGCGGCGCCTGCTGGCGACTTTGCCAGAGGCGCGCCATCTGGTCGAAGGCCTGCTGGATTACGACCTGATCGGATTTCACACCGAAGAATGGCTGCAATCATTCTGCGACTACGCGCGCGATGAAATGGGCGCCACCATCGATGCTGCCAATGTGCTGAACGTAGACGGCCGCCAGGTTCGCCTGATCGCCTGCCCGGTCGGCATCGATGCGGCGGAATTTGCCGCGCTCGCCGGCAGCGAGACGGCCCGCGAGACCTATGCGCGCGTTCGCGAAAGTGCGGTCGGTCGCACCGTGATCGTCGGCGTGGACCGGCTGGATTATTCCAAGGGTCTCGAGGAACGCTTCCTCGGCTATGAACGCTTCCTCACCGAGCACCCGGCCGAGCGCAAGGAGGTCGTGCTGCTGCAGATCGCCCCGCCTTCCAGGGGAACGGTCGACAGCTACCAACGCATCCGCAGCACGCTCGAAGGCCTGGCGGGTCGCATCAACGGCGCCCATGCCGGGCTGGACTGGGTGCCGATCCGCTACGTCAACCAGGCCTACCCCCGGGACATGCTGGCCGGCGTCTATCGCGCCAGCAAGGTGGGCCTCGTCACCCCGCTGCGAGACGGCATGAACCTGGTTGCCAAGGAATATGTCGCCGCGCAGGATCCCGACGATCCCGGCGTTCTCATCCTGTCCCGCTTCGCCGGGGCCGCCGAGCAGATGACCGATGCGCTTCTCGTCAATCCGCACAGCGCCGAGGAAATCTCCGACGCGCTGCACCAGGCGCTGTCCATGCCGCTGGACGAGCGGATTCGCCGGTGGCGCAAGCTGATGCAGAACGTGACGGAGGAAGACGTGATGTGGTGGCTCGAACGCTACACCGAAGCGCTTCAGGAAAGAGTGCCTGGCTGAGCAAAGGCCTGCCGTCAGTTTCGCAGATGCCGGATCAGGGGGTGGAGCCATCCCGCGGAGTTTGATCCAGCCGTGCCAATACCCTGGCGATCGTTCCGCCTTGCACGACCACGGTGAACAGGACCACCGCGTAAGTCGCGGCCAAGATCAGATCACGTGCCTCGCCCGGGGGCAGCCCAAGGGCGAGGGCGACGGAAATGCCGCCGCGCAGCCCGCCCCAGATCAGCGTGACCGGCACGACTGCACCGGCCGCCCTGGCCTTGCCGAAAGCGGATAGCGGCAGGATCACCGATAGTGACCGGGCGAGCAGCGACAGCGCGATCGCCCCCGCGCCCAACACGACCAGCCCGATGTCGCGCGACACTGTCACCACCTCGAGGCCGATCAGCAGGAACAGCACGGTATTGAGGATATCGTCGACGAGGTCCCAGAACTTGTGCAGATAGTCACGCGTGGTGTCGCTCATCGCGTGGGCAACGCCGGCATTGCCGACGATCAGACCTGCCACCGCCATGGCGACCGGCCCGCTGACATGGATCGGGCTGGCAATCGCATAGCCGCCCATCACCGTGGCCAGGCTGATCAAGACTTCCACCTTGTAATCGTCAATCGAGTGCATGGCGCGAAACGCAATCCACCCGATCACCAGGCCCAGCAGGATGCCCCCACCGGCTTCCTCGGCAAACAGGATCGCCGCGTGTCCCGCGTCAAGCGGCGCACCGCTGGTCGCGGCGGCCAGCAGGATCGCAAAAATGACCACGCCCACGCCATCATTGAACAGGCTTTCCCCGGCCACGGTCGCTTCCAGCAGCGGGGAAACGCTGGTGCGTTTCAGCACGCTCATCACCGACACCGGGTCCGTCGGGCTGATCAGGGCGCCGAACACGAAGCACCAGATCGCCGGGATCTGATGGCCCATCGCCTTGGTCAGCCAGTGAAATCCCAGTCCAACGATTGCCGTCGACAGCATCACACCCACCGTGCTGAGCACGAGGATCGCCCATCTCCCCTTCTGCAACTCATGCCACGACACATGCAGCGCTCCGGCAAACAGCAGGAAAGACAGCATCCCATCCATCAAGGTGGCGTGGAAATCGATTCCGGCAATGAATCTGGCCAGATCCCGTCCGAACGAGCTCCCTGGCAGCAGCTCATCCAACGCCACGACGAGCAGCGAGGCGACGGCGCCCATGACCGTCAGCCCGATGGACGAAGGCAGGCGAAGGAAGCGGAAGTTCACATAGCCGAGCACCGCCGCAGCCACGATGAGCACCGCAGCGGCATTGAACGGCGTAAGCGACAGATTGCCGATCAAAGGTGGGAATTCCTGTAGCGAGCCGGCCTTGCCATGCCGGAGGCAATTGAGACGGCGACGTTGCGACAGACCTCCGTCCAAGTCCAGCGCGACGCCCGCTCAAGGGCCGCCTATGACCAATATCGGTGATGGATCTGCGCCAACCGTTCCTGATCGACCGTGGCGGTCATGGCCGCCATCGCCCGCGAAAATGCGTCGTCGGCAATGACCTTGCAATCGGCTCGCGCCTCGGGTGACTGCGCGGCGAGTGCAGCGAGGGATTTCTGCAGCCGGATCGCAACTTCGAGAATACCGGCACCGTCACGCGCGATCGGACGATAAAGGTCCTCCAGCAGGTCGGGAACGCTAAACGCCGGCACCACGACCGTGTCGGCGCGCTCCCTATCGTCATCCGGTTCGAGTGCAAGCATGGTGGCGAGCACCCGCGTGCCTGCTTCAAGCACCGATATGGCCGTACCAGGATCGTTCACTGCCGGCGACAGGGCACGCGAGGCTATCTCCGAAAGCGCCACGAGACCAAAGCGCGGGTCATGGTCGAAGGCGCGGTCGTGCGCGACCGTGAATGACGATCGAATGCGCTCGACCGCTTTGGGCTCCAAGTTCGCGCTGGTCCACGCCAGCATCCGGGCGGGATTGACCATCGTCCCCGGCAAAGCCGAAACGACGATTTCGGCATCCAGCGCTTCGGCGATTCCGCGCAGTGCGGGAATATCGACATGGGTGACGCGGCCGATGCGCTCGTGATGTATGCTGCAAGCGCCATCGGGCACAGTCCGCCGCCGGCGAGGCCCGACGCGGGGCCGCCGCCCCATCGCCCGTGCGGCCTTCATGGCCGCCGCTTCGACACGGTCGATGGTATCGTTGACCCGCCCGAACCGGGTGATGTGTTCAATCCAGCGAAGAAACGTGACGACGATGATCGCGATGACCAGGATCGTGCCGCCGAACAGGATGAACCGACCGCTTTCCCCATAAAGCCCGGTGGACAGCGCGATGATCCCGACGATGGCGAACACGAAACTGCCGAGGAACGTCGCCAGCGCATTCTGGGCGGTGGAATCCTCGACCAGCAGCTGCACAGCCGTGGGCGTGATGTTGCTGGTTGCGCCGGAATAGCCGGAGACCATCGCGGTGAGCGAAAAAGTGGTCACCGCCAGCATGCTCGATGCCAGCACGTTGAGGATGTTGTCGACTGAACGGGCACCGACCTTGGCCGCAAAATCATACGAAATGACGTGGCCAAGCACGGCGCTGGCAAGAGCGAGAAGAATGGCGAACAGGCAGAACAGGGCGGCACGAAACCACATCCGTCGCGTGAGCAGCCGCAAGCCCCACTGCCACCTGTTCAACGCGCTGCCCCTGATCGTTCTTAGCCCCCGCTCATCCCAACCGGCCATCACCAGGTTTGGTTTCGCTCGACCCTGGCTACTCGCTTCCCGCGCCTACTCCTACGCGAGAAATTGCCTGCCACCGTCCGCTCGGTTCCGCACCGCCATCGGGCACGGCGCCTTTTGCAGAATCCCGCATTCCAATTCCGCCGTGATGCCAACGCTTGCAGGCGTTCCGTATGGCCGTCCAGCTCAATGACTCAGGAGACTGATGCTATTGCAAATGACTTGCAAAAGCGAATTTGTCTCACTAGGCAGCGGGAAATCGAAAACGGGAACCTGCTTTCTCATGCCCATCTTGCTGACCATCCTCGCCTCCGCAGCCGCTGCCGTCCCCGCCGCCGAAGCCCCCGCTGCGCCTGGCGATGCCGAGATCATCGTCACGGGCGAGCGGACCGAGGGGCAGGACGATTATGCGGTGAAGAAGCAGACGACGACGATGCGCTTCCCGATCTCGCAGCGGGAAACGCCCCAGTCGGTCAGCGTCGTCACCCGCGCCCAGATCGAGGACTTCCAGCTCAATGACATCAATGACCTCTTGAAGACCGTGCCGGGCGTTCAGGTGCAGGCGCAGGAAACCGACCGCATCTATTATTCAGCACGGGGCTTCGACATTCAGACCTTCCAGATCGACGGCATTGGCCTGCCCTTTGCGTTCGAGGTGCAAACCGGATCGATCGATACCGCCATCTACGATCATATCGACGTGGTGCGCGGCGCGCCCGGCCTGCTTTCCTCGACCGGCAATCCGTCCGCCGTCGTCAACTTCATCCGCAAGCGACCGGCCAAGACGTTCCAGGCAAGCGGCAGTGCGCAATATGGCTCCTACGACCATCTGCGGCTCGACGCCGATGTCAGTGTTCCCCTGACCGCAGACGGTGGCATCCGTGCCCGTGCGGTCGGCGCCTATCTCGACGAGGACAGCTACCTCGACCGCTACGGCCTGCGCCGCTGGACCGGCTATGGCATAATCGAGGCGGACCTCGGACCGCAAACCACGCTGACGCTCGGCTACGGCCATCAGGACCATCAGAGCCGTGGCGCAACCTGGGGCGCGCTGCCGCTCAATTATACGGATGGCACCCGTATCGATCTGCCGCGTTCGGCAAACAGCGGCCCCGGATGGGCTGGCTGGAACGTGGTCGACCGCCAGATTTTCGGCGATCTCGTCCATCATTTCAACGACGACTGGTACGCCAAGCTGACGGTCGTGCGCCGCGCCGTCAGCGAGGACGACCGGCTCTTCTACGTCTATGGCTATCCCAGCGCCGCATTTCCCGGCGGCATCGACCCGGCGGAAAGTGCGAAAGGCGGAAACATCCGCAGCTATCCCGGTGCGTTCCGGGCCGAAACCCGCAACCTCACCATTGATGCCTATGTCGCGGGAAAGGTCGCGCTGTTCGGGCGCGAGCATGACGTGATGCTGGGCGTCAACCGCAGCGCCCAGCGTTACGTCCAGACATCTGGCTATGATTATGGCGCGATCGGTCTCGAACTCTCGATCGACGACCTGCTGAGCGGCAACACGCCCGAGCCGAACTTCCCGACCGTATTCAACACCAGTTTCCTCGAAAGCGGCGACCGCACGACCAAGCGCGAAACCGGCTACGGCCTCATCCGCCTGAGCCTCGCCGATCCTTTCAAGCTCATGATCGGCGGCAACCTCACGCACGCGACCAGCAAGGGCTTCTCCTATGGCGCGAACATGGCCTACGACTGGACGCGCTTCCTGCCCTTCGTCGGCGCAACGCTCGACCTTTCGGACAGCATCAGCGCCTATGCGAGCTTCGCCACCATCTTCAACCCGCAGACCCAGACGACAGCCAATCGCGAACTGATCGACCCGATCAAGGGTGACAATCTCGAGGCGGGCTTCAAGGGCGAGTGGATGGGTGGCCGCCTCAACGCCAGCCTCGCCATCTTCCAGGCGCGGCAGAGGAACACCGCCGAGGCGGCCGGCTTCGACGCGACAATCGGCCAGACCATCTATCGCGGCATCGACGCCAAGTCGCAGGGGATCGAGTTCGAATTCGCCGGCATGATCGCACCGGGGCTTCAGGCGACCGGTGGCTACACGATCATGCGGGTGCGCGGCGAGGACGGCGAAGCGGTCCGCACCTTCGTCCCCCGCCAGCTCGGCCGCCTGACGCTCACCTATTCGCCGCCTGCGCTGCCCGCGCTGAAACTCGGTGCGGCTGTGCAGTACCAGAGCAAAATCTATCTCGAACCAGGCACCGTTTCGATCACCACCGGCGCGCCGATCCGCATCACCCAGCCCCGCTATGCGCTGCTCGATCTGCTCGCCAGCTACAGGCTGACCGAAAATCTCCAGATCAGCGCGAACCTGAAAAACGTGACAAACGCCAAATACCTGACCGCGCTCAACTATGACCAGGGCTATTATGGCGCGCCACGCACCATCCTGGGCACGATAAGCCTGAAATACTAAGCGGAAAAGGAAAGAGCATGACGGTAACGTCGCGTCGCTGGGTCCGGTTTGCCTTTGCCGGTCCGGGCGCCATCCTGATCGCGCTGGCGGTCATGGCCGGCATGGCGCTGTGGCTGCCGGGCGGCGCGGCGGGCATTGACAATCTCGTGTTGCCGCTCATCCTGGCGCCGCTGATCTGGGCCGGCCTCTTCTTCCACGCCTGCCTCGACCGCCGCCTGGGTCGGGTGGCGATCGTCGCGCTCGGGCTGCTGCTGGTCCATGCCGCACTCATCGCTCACAAATTTCTCGACAAAGGCGCAGCTTCCACGGAGGCTCACCGATGATCCACCTGCCCAAGCACGAGACCAAGGCGATGGTCGCCGTCCATGGGTGGTCGGGCATCCTGCTTGGCCTGTTGCTCTATGCGGTCGTGGTGACCGGAACAGCCGCCGTCTTCGCCGAGGAGATCGGCGCATGGTCGGCCGGTCATGTCGCCACCAGGTCTGCGTTCGAACGGCCGATGGCGGACACGCTGCGGGAGCTGGGCACGGAGACCCCCGCGAAATATCGCGAAGCGGTCGACGTGTTCGAGACCGGCGACCATGATCTCGGCCTGTTTTTCCACCGGCACGAGATGGCCGGCGGCGAACTCATCAGCCGCGGCCTCTTCTATGTCGTGAATGGCGACGGGCGCGTCATCCACCGGCAGGCCGGTACCAACGACGACGTCTATGGCGCACGCAACGACAATGCCCTGAGAAGCTTTCTTGTCGATACCCATGTCCGGTTGCACCTGCCCAATCCCTGGGGGCTGCTGCTCACCGGCATCCTCGGCCTGTCGATGCTGGTGGCGGCGATCTCGGGGCTGCTCATCCACCGCCATTTGTTCAAGGACATCTTCACCCTGCGCCGTTCGGGTAGCGCGATCCTCGCCAACCGCGACGCACACAGCGTCGCGGGCACATGGAGCCTGCCCTTCGCTTTCGTCCTCGCTTTCACCGGCAGCTTCTTTTCCTTCTTCGGCACCGTCGGCGTTCCCCTCGTGGCGATGGCGGCGTTCGGCGGCAATGTGCATGCGCTGACCGAAGCAATCTATGGCAATCCCGGAAGCCCCGATCCCCGGCCCGCGGTGATCGGCAATATGGACCGCATCAATGCCGACGCCATCGCGCGGGCGGGCGCGATCCCGACCTTCGTCACGATCGAGAATTTCGGCCGGGCCGACGCGAGGGTCACAACTTATCATCCGCCCAAAGCTGCCGCGCTCGCCCCCGTGTCGCTCCTCTATGACGGCGCGACCGCCGTCTTCCTTCAGGAAAAGCCGTTGATCGGGCCAAGGCCGTCGACCGGTGGCACACTCGCCGCGATCATGTCTCCGCTCCATTTTGGCAATTTCGCGGGGCTGCTGTCGAAGGCGATCTGGTTCGGTCTCGGTTTCGCCATGTGTTACGTCACCTACACCGGCATGCGCCTCTGGCTCGTCCGGCGAGAGGACGGTGTGCGCTCCTTCGCCTGGCTGGAGCGGACCAACATGGTTGTGTGCCTTGGCCTTCCGTTTGCGCTCGCCGCCTCCGCCGCCGCCTTCCTCCTCGCCATGCCGGCGGGCAACGCTCCATGGTGGACGCCCGCGGGCTTCCTGATCGGGGCCGCGCTCGCCATCGGCGCAGGGGTCATCGCGCCTGACTGCGTCCGCCTCGGTCTCTGGCTGCGCCGGGCGGACGGAGCGCTGCTCGTCGCGCTTCCGCTCCTGCGGCTGGTGGCCGGCGGGCCAGGCTGGGCCGCAGCGCTCGCCGCCGGCCAACCCATCATCGTCATGCTGGACATCGCCTTCCTGCTGGCGGGCGGACGGATGCTCTGGCAACTGGGTCGCCCGTCCAAAGCCACGCACCAACCGACGATCCTGCAACCGGCCGAATGATGAGTGTCCTCACATTGTTGGCGATTGTCGCCTCAGGAGGCCTCGTATTCCTACTCGGCCACGGCGATCCCAAGCGCCGCCGCTCAGCGCGCAAGGGGAAAGGGCATGATGCAGGATTGCGCCGCCTGCTTGCAGCTGCCGCCCTGTTGCCCGGCCTTGCCCTGCTGCTCTACGGCGGCGGCGCTGCCTTCATCCTCTGGCTTGGCGGCGCGGCATTGGCCGGCTGGACGGCAGCGCTCCTGATGGATGCTTGATGCCGGAAGCGGTCGCACCTGACCGAACCCGTCGATGACGGCTTCGTCCCAAAGCGAGTCGCACACGCCGATGCAGCGACAGGATGAACGAACGACCGCTATCAGGGAGCGCATTCGCGCTGTCGAATGGCAGTAATGTCGGCGGAGAGTGATGATCCCGACTGTCCGATTCGCGTTCATCAAGGACCGCCCAAGGCCACAGGAAATCGCGCCCAAAGTTATGGTATTATCTATGCCAATATCGAAATATTCATATAATTTCGATATATATCAAGGCATATTGCATGCCCCGTTCCGCCAGTTCCTTCACCTTCGCGGATCCGATCCCGACACGTGCGCTTAGTGCGGATCGAACCGGACGTGGATGTTGCCGGGCACCCGCATGGTCAGGCCGCGAAGCTGGGGGGCGGGCTTGTCGGGATCGAGGCGCAGATTTTCGAGGTTGTCGAGGACCGCGTGCAATGCGCGCGTCATCTCGACCCGGGCGAGGTGCTGGCCGATGCAGATATGCGGTCCGCGCGCGAAGGAATAATGCGCCCGCCGCTCCCGGAAGATGTTGAAGGCGTCCGGATCGGGGTAGAGGGCAGGGTCGCGGTTGAGCGCGCCGGCGATCACGTCGATGGATGACCCGGCCGGGATGGCGACGCCGCCGACCGAGGTGTCCTCCGTCGCGACCCGGAGGTGCGCCACGATCGGCCCTTCCCAGCGCAGCGCTTCCTCGATCGCGTCGGGGATCAGCTCGCGATTTTGGCGGACGGCCTCGAGCTGATCCGGGTTCTGCAGCAGCCCGGTCAGGAGTGCGCTGGTGCCGCGATAGGTCGTGTCCCCGCCCGCGTTCACAGCTGGCGCAGGAAAGAGAGGAGCACCAGCTCCGGCAGGTATTCCCCGTCCACCTCGACGTTCGCAAGCATGCTGATGAGATCGCTGCCCGGCCTGGCCCTCCGTTCGTCCACCAGCGCGCGAAAATACTCGCCCAGCTTGACGCCCGCTTCCTCTGCCTGGGGCATGTGGACGAAATCGGTCTGTCCAAGCGCCAGGCGCTGGAAGGTGCGGACATCCGAAGCCGGAAGGTCCAGCTGGCGATAGATGACCTCGAACGGGTAACGGAGGGTGAACTCCTCAACCAGATCCGCTTCGCCACGTGGTAGGAACTTGCCCATGATACCGTGGACCACGGGATCGACGATGCTCTGCCCCCAGGTCTTCACATATTGCGGCAGGAAGATCTTCTGGAAAATCTTGCGCCAGCGGCCATGCTCGGGATTGTCGAGCGTGGTGAGGCTGCCCAGGCCGAAGGACGATCCGATGATCTGGCGGAAGCCTGAATTCGAGAAGCGCCGACCGTCGGTCAGAACCTCGTCCGCTTCCTTGACGCCGAGGATGGAAAACTTCGGGACGCCGCTATAGAAGCAGGGGGCGCCCATGTTCTCGCGATAGGAACCCGGTATGACGGCGCCACGCGCGCGCATCGCGTGGATTTGCGGGTAGGGATCGATGGCGTCCCCGAAGTTCACTGCATCGACGGTGAACGGATCATAGTCCGGATCGTCGAAATCGCGGATCTGGAACGCTGTTGCCATGGCTGAACGGACGCCTCTCGTTATATGGTGCCTGCTACATAGATTTGTTGATCGACATGGTCAATCACATGCATCTCCGGCGCATACCTGCACCGGTTTCTGCCCATTGTGCTGAAATTTTCCTGAATGGCCATCCAATATTCAGCAAATGAATGGCGCGGACCATGCGCAGCCAATGTAATGTGGAACTTGTTGAAATAAACATATTAAAATGTATGGTAGGAAGGCAGCGGCGTTTTCTTAATGCCACTCCGTCAGTGCTTGACCTTGCACCCACTGTGGACCTTGCCCCGCCCGCAGCGGCATCCTGGCTCCGAACGCCAGGCTGGTCCTGCCGCGCCTCGTCAGCTGTCGGCGGCGTCGATGCCCAGGCCCACCAGTGTCTGGCGGATCGCCATGCGGGCGGCCTGGACCGCGTCCTCCAGCGAAAAGCCGAAATTGAAGCGGTAGTAGCTCCAGGTCGTGGCGACCACATGGTAGTGGATATTCGCTGCGGCGAGGCGACGCTCCGGCTCGGGCCGGCCGGCGGCCTCGCGGTCCACCAGGGCGCGGATCGTCCGGCCGCGGCGCTCGGCATCGGTGGTGCGGATGCGGTGGAACAGCTCCGAATGCATCGCCGCGAGGGTCAGTCTCGAAGTCTCCTCGTAGCGTGCGAAGATCGCCTCCGGGTAGACCAGCAGCTCGGCGACGGTCTTCGGATTGGGCGGGGCCTGGGTCCGCCGGGCGACTTCGGCCGCCACGGCATCCAGCAGATCCTCGCGGGCGGCGAAGTAGCGGAAGACGGTGCGTTCGGAGATTTCGGCGCGTTTCGCCACCGCGCGCACCGAAAGCTCGGTGACCGACCTGGTTTCCAGCAGGTCCACGGCCGCGTCGAGGATCACCCGCTGGGTCAGGTCGGCGTGACGGGCGGCGAGCGTGGTCCGGGGCGTTGACATACAGTATGACACCATGCTAGGCGAAAATCACAGCGTCATACTATATGACGCCCCGTCATGCCCAGATAGACACAGGAGCAGGTGATATGGAAGGCGAAAACTACCGTCTGTGGGATGCGGACAACCATTTCTACGAAGTCCGGGACAGCTTCAGCCGCCATATCGAATCCAGGTACAAGGATGTCGTCATCGAGGCGAGGCGGCACGACGACGGCAAGGAGTACTGGTACAGCGGGGACAAGCACCTGACCTTCTGCAACGTCAAGTTCGACAAGACCGAGGCGCCGGGCTCGTTCAAGGAAATCCTGAAGAATCCGAAACTGGGCGGCTTTGGCGATGCCCAGGAGGAATCCTCGATGCATCCGGCCTTCCATGACCGCAAGGCCCGGCTCGAACTGATGGACAGCCAGAACGTCGAGGCGACGATCCTGTTTCCCTCGATCGCCAACGGGGTTGAGCAGGACCTGCTCGACAATCCCGAAGCGCTCTATGCCAATTTCCGCTCCTACAACCGCTGGCTGGAGGAAGACTGGGGCTTCGGCCAGGATGGCCGCATCTTCGCCACCGGCTGCCTGTCGCTGGCCGACGCGGACCTCGCCGTCGAGGAGCTGGACCGGCTGCTCAAGGCCGGGGTCAAGGTGGTCTACCTGCGGCCGGGGCCAGGCGGCGGGACCAGGCCCTGCTCGATCGCCGATCGCCGGTTCGACCCGGTCTGGGCGCGGCTGGAAGAGGCGAAAGTTCCGGTTGGCTTCCACCTGTCCGCCGGGTTCTTCGACCAGTCGGCCGTCTGGGGGGAAAACCCCCGGCCCGGCACCCGCAATACCTCGCCGCTGCAGTTCGCCATGTTCCATGTCGACAATCCGATCATGACGACGCTGGCGGCGATGGTGCTGCACAACCTGTTCGGCCGCTTCCCCGGCTTGCGCGTTATCAGCGTCGAGAACGGCTGCGGCTGGGTGCCCTATCTGCTGAAGTCCATGAACAAGGCGGCGATGTGGGGCCGGTTCGGCAACTGGCCGGGTGGGCCGCTGCCGGCGCACCCTTCCGAGATGTTCAAGCGCAACGTCTATGTCGTGCCGTTCCACGAGGACAACACCGCCGAACTGGTCAAGCGGATCGGCGTCGACCGGGTGCTGATGGGCTCGGATTTCCCGCACGCCGAAGGCCTGGCCCAGCCGGCCGAATTCGGGGAATCGCTGACCGCGCTCGATGCCGGTTCGGTGCGCAAGATCATGCGCGACAACCTGCGCGATCTGCTGGTGCACTGATCGCGCTGCCGCCAGCCCGGCCGGGCTGGCGGCAGGCCTTTACCCGGGTGGCAGGGCTCCGTAAGCTGGCGCGATGCCGCGCGATCACCACCGGACCTGCCACCTGTGCGAGGCCCATTGCGGGCTCGTCATCAGCATGGAGGGCAAGACCGTCCTTGCCATCAGGGGTGATGCGGATAATGCCTTCTCCCGGGGGCACATCTGCCCCAAGGCGGTGGCGATCCAGGATATCCAGAACGACCCCGACCGGCTTCGCCGGCCGCAGAAGCGGGTGGGCGACACGTGGCAGGAGATCGGCTGGGAGCAGGCCTTCGCCGAAATCGGCGCGCGGGCGCGGGGCCTGCTGGAGCGCGAGGCGAACTCGATTGCCGTCTATCGCGGCAATCCCAGTTCGCATGTCTACGGCAATTTGTTCAGCTTCGGCCTGCTGCGCTCGGCACTCGGCCAGCCGCAGGTCTACACCCCTGCGACGATGGACCAGATCCCCAATCTCGTGGTCAATCTCGAGATGCTCGGCCACAGCGCACTGTTTCCGATTCCCGACATCGACCGCGCCGAGACCCTGGTTCTGATCGGCGCAAACCCGGCCGTCAGCAACGGCAGCATCTGGACGGTGCCGGATTTCCGCAACCGGGCGAAGGCGCTGCGGGCGCGGGGCGGGCGGCTGATCGTCGTCGATCCCCGCCGGAGCGAGACCGCGCGGATGGCCGATACCCATCTGTTCGTCGAGCCGGCGCGCGATGCGTGGTTCCTGATCGCCCTGCTCAAGACAGTGCTGGCCTCGCCATCGTGTCCGGCGGCGCCTGCGCACGTTCGCGGGCTCGATACGGTGGCGGCGGCGCTGGCCCGGTTCGACGCGGCGGAGTGTGCCGCCATCGCCGGGGTCGCGCTAGACGAGATCGACGCCATCGCCGCGCAACTGCTGTCGGGGCCGGGCGCGGTCTATGGCCGCATGGGTGTCTGCGTGCAGGAGTTCGGCACGCTCAACCTGTGGCTGATCGCGCTGATCAACATCGCCGCCGGGCAACTCGACCGTGAGGGCGGGCTGGTGTTCAACGAACCGGCGATCGACCTGGTGGAAACCAGCGAACCGGGCGCTTACGGGCGCTGGCATTCGCGGGTTTCGGGCTTGCCCGAGATGATGGGGCAGATGCCGGTCGCGGTGCTGGCCGAGGAGATCGATACGCCGGGGCCGGGGCAGATCAGGGGCCTGTTCGTGCTGGCCGGCAATCCGGTGCTGTCCACCCCCAACGGCGGGCGGCTCGACCGCGCGCTCGCCGGTCTGGAACTGATGGTTTCGGTCGATCTCTATCGCAATGCCACCAGCCGCCATGCCCATTACATCCTGCCGCCGGTCGGGCCGCTGCAGCGCGACCATTACGGCTATTTCGTGCTGCCGCTGGCGGTCAGGAACTTCGCCAGCTATTCGCCGCCGATCCTTCCGCCGGGCACGGACGAGTTCGAGGAGTGGCAGATCCTGCACCGGCTGGGCGAGGCGATCACCGGCAAACCGCGCAAGGCCATTCCCCCATCCGAACGGCTCGACTCCATGTTGCGTGCCGGCCGCTATGGCCTTTCGCTCGAACAGCTGATGGCCGCGCCGAGCGGGATCGATCACGGGGTTCCCCGCGCCGGGCAGTTGCCGCAGCGGTTGCGCACGGCTGACCGCCTGGTCGAATGCGCGCCTGCCGTGTTCCTCGATGCCCTTGCCCGGCTGACCGAGCCGGTCCGGGCAGCGGGGCGGCTGCGCCTGGTCGGCCGGCGCGACATCCGCTCCAACAACAGCTGGCTGGGTAACAGCGCCAGGCTGGCCAAGGGGCCGGAGCGGTGCACGGTGATGATCAGCCCGCAGGATGCGGCAATCCGCGCGATTGCCGAAGGGGCACTCGTCGAGGTGCGATCGCGGGTCGGCGCCATCCGCCTGCCGGCGCAAGTGACCGAGGACATGATGCCCGGCGTCGTCTCGATCCCGCATGGCTGGGGGCACGGCCTGCCCGGCGTCTCGCTGGGTGTGGCCGGCCGGCACCCCGGGGTCAGCGTCAACGACCTGACCGAGGACCGGCGGATCGATCCGCTTTCCGGCAACGCCGTGTTTTCGGGGGTGGAGGTCGAGGTCGGCCTGGCCGGGGCGGAGAACTAGCGGTCACGCCGTTTCCGGCCCGGCTTGACGGTGCCGGCGGGGCCGTGCCAACACGGGCGGGAAGCCGGCGCCGGCAGAGTGCCGGCGGATAACCGGAGCAGGATGGGAGTCGAGCGCGCAGATGGATACCGGACTTTCGGGCAAGACGGTGATCGTCACCGGCGCCACCGCCAACATCGGGCGCGCGATCGCGCTGCAGATGGCCGCCGAGGGCGCGCGCGTCGTCGCCGTGGGCCGCGACGAGGAAGCGGGGGCGCGGGTCGTTGCCGACTGCCTCGAACGCGGCGCCGCCCAAGCGCTGTTCGTGCCGCTCGACCTGCGGGACGCCGATGCCGGGGAGCGGCTGGCGGGCGCCGTCGAACGCGAATTCGGCGGTCCGGTGGACGTGCTGGTCAACAATGTCGGCGGCAATGCCGCGATCGGCCGTTTCGTCGATTCGGACCCGGCGCTCTGGGCGGCGGACATCGACATCACCCTCCTGACCATGCTGCGGGTGACCCGCGCAATCCTGCCCGGCATGGTGGCGCGTGGCCAGGGCTGCATCGTCAACATGGGATCGACCGCAGGCACGGTGGGGGACCAGCTGCTCTCGGTCTATTCGGCGGCGAAAGGCGCGGTCCACACTTTCACCAAGGTGCTGGCCAAGGAAGTCGGCGATTCCGGCGTGCGGGTCAATGCGGTGGCGCCTTATGCCACCCTGCCGCTCGACGGCGCATCGGTCAGCAAGGGCAGCCGCTTTCACCCCGAAGGCTTTTTCACCACGGCGTTCGCCGGCATGGACCAGGAAAGCATGGCCCGGCTCAACCGCAGCGGGCCGCTCAGCCGCACGGCGGCCAAGCCGGAAGAGGTGGCGGCGGCCGTGGTCTATCTGGCCTCCGAGGGCGCGGGCTTCGTGACCGGCCAGATCCTCCATGTCGATGGCGGGGTGCTGCTCTGAGTAGTGGCAAGATCGTGGGCTTGCCGGTGACGGCCATTTGGGGAGAATATCCATGAATCCGTTGCGGCTCGAACAGATGACGATGTTCGACATCGCCCCCGAGGCGATGATCGACATCGCCGAGGCGCTCGATATCCCGATGATCAGCGTCTTCCTGGTGGATGGGATGCCAGGCGCCCGGCCCGTGACCCATGCCACCAAGGCCCCGCTGCTCGCCCGCCTGCGGGACAGCGCGGTCAAGGTCGATGCGGCCGAGGTGTTCATGCTGGGGGTGCAGCCCGAACTGCCGGAAAGCGAGATCGCGCTCGCCGCCGAACTGGGCTGCGGGGCAATCACCGCGCTCGACATCATGCCGGCGGAAGACGGCCAGGCGGCCGATCAACTGGCCGCGCTTTGCCGGCTCGCCGAATCGTATGGACTGACGGTGGCGCTCGAGCCGATTTCCATGGGGCGGACCAGGACCGTGGCCGAGGGCCTGCGCCTGCTCGAGGCGGCGGGCACGCCGGCGAACGCGAAGCTTGTGCTCGATCTGCTGCATGTCGTGCGGACCGGGACTTCGCTTGCCGATCTCGCCGGCCTGGACCCGAAGCTGATCGCCTCCGCGCAAGTCTGCGACGGTCCGGCCTTGCCGCCGCCCGACCTCATCGTCGAGGCATCGTCCGAGCGCGGCATTCCCGGGACCGGCGATTTCCCGATTGCGGGGTTTTTCGAATGTCTGCCGGCAGATCTGACGGTGGGCCTGGAAGTCCCGCTCGCATCGCTGCGCGAGGCCGGGGTTTCGGCATTGGAGCGGTCCCGCAAGGTGGTCGAGGCGACCCGCAAATACGGCTGAACGCTGCGGCGGCGGGGCGCCATGTCGAACGATTGAGCGAACTTCCGCTTTGCATGTGATTTCGCCTGTGTCATACGGTGTGACGATCGCCAGGCATGCGGTTCGGCCGCGGAACAGATCTGGCAGAATCGATGGAGAGTGCCCGTGAATGTTCACACTAAGGGCTTCAGCCCACCTGAAAAGGACGAACTTGCCTGGCTGGGCACGCGTCCCATCCCGACGAAACCGTATTACGATCCCGAATGGTATGCCGACGAAATCGAGGCGATCTTCAAGCGTTCGTGGATCCAGATCGGCCATGTCTGCGAACTGCCGCAGCCCGATTCCTACATCGTCCGTGAGCTGGAGTTCGCCGGCGTTTCGCTGCTGATCACCCGCGGCAGCGATGGCGAGGTGCGCGCCATGCACAATGTCTGCACCCATCGCGGCACCCAGCTGGTGGACACGCGCGAGGGTACGGGGCGGAAATTTTCCTGCCGCTATCACATGTGGACATTCTCCAACGACGGAAATCTGATCGGCGCGCCGGATTTCGACCGGTTCAATGTCGAGAAGTCCGCCTGCGCGATCCCCCAGGTGCATTGCGGGGTCGTGGCGGGAATGATCTTCGTCAATCTCGCCAAGGGGCCGGTCGAGGACCTGCGCAGCTGGCTGGGCGACATGGCGGCCAAGCTGGAAGAAACGCCGGTCGCCGATGCCACGCACCTGACGGAATACACCTACGACATCGACGCCAACTGGAAGCTGACTTACGACAACTTCCAGGAAAACTATCACCTGCGCTTCATCCATTCGCGCACAGGCATAGCGAGCATCGGCGAGGCCAATCCGTTCGGCTATCCGAGTGCTTACGGCTTCTACGGCCCGCATCGCACCCAGTCGATCTGGCTCAGCCCGAACCCGAGCTTCACCCCGCTGCAGTGGCTGGGCGTGCAACGGTCCTGCAAAGCGCTGGCCGTGCGCGGCATCGATCCGGTCGGCTCGCTGATGTATCTCGCGCTGTTCCCCGCCACGTTCGTGTTCGCCTCGACCCAGCAGCCATTCAGCCATACCGTCTACCCGATCGGCCCGTCGCGCAGCCGCGGCGTGATCCGGCTTTACTGGACCGGAGCCGACGCCAGCCCGAACGAGCGTTTCGCCCGCGAGTTCTCGGGAATGCTGCTGCGCGATGTCCATTCTGAAGATCGTTCGGTGATCGAGGCCGGGCAGCGCGGCCTGTCGAGCGGGGCGCTCGAACACATCAACCTCCAGACCCAGGAGTCGCTCATCCGGCACCTGTTCAACGAGGTGGAGGCGCGGGTGCTGGCATTCCGGGCGGAACGCGAGGGAGGCCGGGCATGAGCACGACACTGCCGCCGGCATTCGCCGAACTGGAGCCATTCGTCGCGCGCTGGGCCGCCGGCACCTCCGCCGCCCGCGCCGCCGTGCGCGACGAGGTGGGGCCGGAGGAATGCGCCCGGTTCTTCGCCATCGGGTTTCCCCGGGTCGACGAAGCGCTGGACTACCTCGATGGCAAAGGCTTCGCCGGCTTCGACGAGGCCGACCAGCGGCTGATGACCTTGATGCTCGGGCTGGTCCATGCCGGCCTCGCCGCCGATGTCCAGGGGCCGGACGAACCGCGGCACTCGCTCACCCGTTCGGACATGAAGCTCCAGGTATCGCCGGCCGACCTCGCGCCCGCCGCCTGACGCGCCAGCAGGCCAGCCGCGCGATCAGGGCATCCGCTCAGGCCGATGCCCTGATCGCGCCGGCCATCTGCCGCCTGAGGCTCGCGGTCGCAGTCTCGTCGATCGTCAGGCCTTCCGGATCGGTTTCGGGCTCGCCGGTGATGACGACGCCATAGACCTCGGCCGCCTGGCCCAGGCTGACATAGCCGTCACGGACATCGTGAAGCACGCGTTGCACCGGGCGCAGTGCCGGGTTGCCCCAGCCGCCGGCGCCATTGGTCACGCTGCGGGCCACGCTGCCGGCGGACGCCTGCACGTCGCGGTCGTGGAAAACCGGCAGGGCATCGATCGAGACCGTCTTGGTCACCGGGTCGATCAGCCCCGCCATCGGCCGGGCCATGGCGTTGTCGCCGCCTTCGATGCGGTTGCCGAGCCAGCCGGGAGTTTCGCCGATGTCCGCGGAATCGAACAGCCATTCCCCGCCCAGCCGCCCGCTGCCGCCGCCGAACGCTCCCCGGGGCGGGGTACCGGCCTGGGTGGTGAACTGGTTGTGCAAGCCGGCGTGGCGCCAGTGAACGTCGCTCAACATGCCGGCCCCGCCGCGATGGCGGCCGGCCCCGCCGGTGTCGGGGGCCACTTCCACCCGCATCACCAGCATGTGGCCGCCCAGTTCCTTCACCTCGACCCCGGTATCGGGATAGTTCATCCAGCTCAGCAGCGTGTTGCAGTCGCCGTCGCCGCTGGCGGTCGCCCCCCAGGCTTCGGTGACGACGGTGGTCTCGACCATCGGCCCGCCCCAGGGGGTGCCGTCGGCCTTTCGCCCATGGGCATGGTGGACCGAGGTGCTGCCGCTATCCTCGCCAATCGCCCGGTTCCCCAGCACCGGGTTCAGCGCATCCAGCGTCGCGCGGATGATCGCCTGGATCAGCGCGAAATAGTACATCGACGAAGCCGGCGGCTGCGGGTTGACGATCGAGTCCGCCGGCAGCACGATATCGATGTTGCGCAGCGTCGCCGAATTGGGGGGTGAACGCGGATCGACCAGCAGCTTCAGCGCGATCAGCAGCCCGGTCTTCACGTCGAGCCAGGTGCAGTTCATCGCCGAGCGCGAAGCCGCGCTGGTGCCGCTGAAATCGACCTCCAGCCGCTTGCCGCGCTTGCGGATGGTCAGCCGCACGGCATATTGCGGACTGTCCGCCAGGCCGTCGCTCTCGATCACGTTCTCGCCGGCATAAGTCCCGTCGGGGATCGCGGCGATCGCCTCGGCCATCGCCTCTTCGGCCGCATCGCAGGCATAGCGGATGGCGCCGAAGTAGGCCTCGATGCCATAGCGCCGGATGCTCTCCATCAGCAGGTCTTCGCCGAGGTCCAGCGCCGCCCGGATCACGAGAAGATCGGCAAGGATCGTGTCGGGCGCGCGCGAATTGGCGGCGAGCAGGCTGAACAGCGAGCGGACCGGCTGGCCGCGATCGTAAAGCAGCATCGGCGGCAGCAGCAGTCCGTCTTCCCAGACCGTCTCCGAGCCGACGCTGACCCCGCCCGGCCGGCGGCTGCCGAGGTCGATCTGGTGCGCGGTGATGTGGACCGCGCCGATCAGCCGATCCTCCCAGAACAGCGGGCGCAGGAACGACATGTCGTTGAGGTGCTTGCCGGCGCGATAGCCGTCGTTGCAGACGATGACGTCGCCGGGGTGCAGATTGTCGAGGCCGTATTCCTCCAGGCAGACCCGGGCGGAATCGGTCACCGGCCCCCAGTGGCAGGGGTTGGTCAGGCTGGCGGCCGGCATCGCCCAGTCCAGTTCCGGCGGGCCGGTGACGGTCGTGCAGAAATCGTCCATCTCGCGGATGACGTAGGAGAAGGCATTGACCCTGAGCTTGGTCGCCATGTGCTGGTTCACATAGCGGAAGCGGTTGCCCAGGATCGACGCGGTGAACCGGTCGCACCCGTAGCGGGCGGCGAACTGCTCGGGAGTCAGCGCGCGCAGCGGGGTCGGCTCGGCTGTCCGGCCGGGGCTCACGGTGGTGGACGTGCTCATTCGATGACGATCTCCGAGTGGGCACCCACCGTGGCGTGATACCCGGCCGGCACGAAAGTGGTGGACATTTCCTCGCGGATGACTGCCGGCCCGGCGACCTGGCTGCCGGCGCCGAGCTCTTCGCGCCGGTATTCGAGCGCGGGTAGCGGCTCGTCGAGGAGATAGTGGAGCAGGACCGGGCGACCGACCGGCGCGGCGGCGCTGGCCGTGGCGCGGGGATAAGTGATCCTGGCTGCCGGCTGGACGAGCTGGACCCGGTAGGTGACCGCCTCGACCGGGACATGGTCGAAGCTGTTGCCGTTCATCCGCGCGTACGTGGAACGGAAATTGCCGATCATGCCTTCGACCGATTGCGCCGTGATCGGCCCGTCCGGCACCGGGATCATCGGCGTCTCCCAGCCTTGGCCGAGATAGCGGGCATCGAATGTCCGCACGATGCGCGCGCCTTCGCCGGCGCTGCCGAGCTTCGCCAGCAGGCGCCGCTCCATCTGGGCGAAGCGCTGTTCGAGCCGGTCGGCCAGATCGGGGCCGAGCGTCAGGTATTCGCTGGAATGGTCGGTATAGACGCGGTCGGTGCTGACCAGGCCAAGCGCGCTGAACAGGCCGGGGTAGGGCGGCACGATCACCCGGCGGATGGGGAACTGGTCGAGCACGGCGGGCAGCAGCATCGGCCCGGCGGCGCCGCATGCCACCAGGCTGAAATCGCGCGGGTCGATGCCGCGGCCGATCGAGATGTTGCGTAAGCCCTCGGCGATGTTGTTGATCGCCATTGCCCAGCCGATACGCACGCGCTCGGCGACCGGCAGGCCGGTGTCGAGCGCGGCGAAGGCGTCCAGCGCAAGATCGGGGTGAAGCCGCTTGCGGCCGCCGAGGAAGCCATCGGGCGAAAGGATGCCGATGAGCAGGGCCGCGTCGGTCACGGTCGGGCTGGCGCCGCCGGCGCCGTAGCAGGCCGGGCCGGGGTCGGCACCGGCGCTGTCCGGCCCGGTGCGGATGTCGCCCTCGCGGGTCGTGGCGATGATCGAGCCGCCGCCGGCGCCAAGGGTGACGATGTTGATCGAGGTGGCATTGACGACGAGGTCATGCTCGACCTGGAACGTGCTGGACGACCACGGCTCGCCATCGACCACCAGGCTGATATCGACCGAGGTGCCGCCGACGTCGGCGCAGACGAGGTTGCCGTCGCCGATCTGGCCGCCGAAATGGGCGGCTGAAACCGCGCCGCCGGCCGGCCCGCCCATCAGCATCTGGTAGGGCCGCTCCATGGCGAACTCCGCCGGAAGCAGGTTTGCGCGGCAATCGGAATAATTGAACTGGCCACCAAAGCCGGATTCGGCGAAACCGTCCTTCAGGCGCCGGGTATAGTCGCCATAGATCAGCTTCATCAGCACATCCATGACCGTGGTCGAGGCGCGATAGAATTCGCGGATGGTCGGCGAGACCTCGCTGGAAATGGAGCAGGCGACATCGCCCAGCTCCTCCCGCACGAGTTCGCGCAGCCGCTGTTCGTGGCTGCCGTTGCGGTAGGCATGGAGCAGGCAGATGGCCACGCCTTGCACGCCGCAGCGGCGCAGCACCGCCAGTTCCTCGCGGGCCTGTGCTTCGTCGAGCGGGATGAACACCTCGCCGGCGGCATCGAGCCGCTCCTTGATCCCGCGCCGCAGGTAGCGGGCGATCAGCGGCCGTTCCGAAGCGTCGCCGAAATTCCGCCGCCAGCCCGGATCGGTCAGCGCCTCGCGCGGCCGGATCAGCGAGCCGCGATCGAGCAGGTCGCGATGGCCGAACGTGGTCAGGAAGCCAACCTTGGGCAGCCGCCGGGTAAGCACCGCGTTGAGGCCGGCGGTGCTGGCAAGGTTGAACACCGATGCACTGCCGACATCGACCGCCCGCGCGCCTTCCAGCACCGACCGGTCGCTCGAGCGAACGTCGGTCGGCACCTTGGCGGTGGTGATTCGACCGCCTTCGACCGCGACGACATCGGTGAAGGTGCCGCCGACGTCGACCGCGATGATCCTGTCCGTGGTCATCGGTTCACCGCCCTCCCTGCCTGATCACGCGATCGGCGGCATCCCGGTCGACATGGCCCAGCCGGTTCCACGGCTGGCGCGAGACCGAGCCGAGGCAGGCCTGGCACTTGACCACCGAATGCCAGCCGCCGTTCGACAGCACCTTGTAGGCCTGCAGCGCCTCCGCCCCGCATTCGGGGCATTGGCCCGCGACCGGCTCGCGCTCGGCCCAGCGCCGAGGGGCAAAATCCGCCTGGCCGGCATATCCTGGCATGGCTTCTCTCCGCTTTGCGCCGTCACGCGGGCAGCGGCGAAACCGCTCTCGCGTGCAGCACTTTTCCTTGCTGGCGGAAGGAAGCCATATCCGCGCGGTGGCGTCAAGCAGCGCCCCGGCGCCGCCCTACCACTGCGCCCGCTGCAGCCAGGCGGCCCGGCGGTCGCGGACCAGGCGCTGGCGTTCCTCGGGCGTGACCCGCCGGGTATCGGCCGGCAGTTCGCGGGCGAGGTCGGCCAGCTTCACCAGGCGCGCGGTCGGCACCGGCTGGCTGGAGCATTCGGTCCACCGCCCCTGCACCACGCCGGCGGCGTTGCCCGAAGTGTCCAGCCAGTTGAACACGCCGGGGTCGCGATTGGCGATCACCACCCGCAGCATGCCGTCCTTGTCCACCGCATACTGTGCGCCGTTGAGGCTGGCCTGGTTGTCGATCCAGTTGGTCGTCTCGTAGATCGTGTTGGTCAGGATCATCGACGAATAGCGGCAGCGCTCGGGCACTTTCGCCTCGACGATCAGCGCCTCGTCCGGCTTGAGGTCATAGGCGCCCTCGTAATAGAACTGGCCTTCGAGCGCGCCGCCGTTGGACACGTCGAACACCCGCAGCCTGTTGATATAGCCCTGCTCGCGCAGCTGTTCGGCATGGCCGACGAGGAACGATGCGATCAGGTAGGACTGCATCGGCACGCCGGCGAGGCGCTGCTCCAGCTCGCTCGCCGTGGCGCGCGGCTTCGTTACCGGCACGTCGACCCGCTCGATAGAGATTTTCGGGTCCACCTCGCCGGCCCAGTCCTGGCCGACCTGGCGCAGCAGCAGGCTGCTGGTCGCGGGATCGAGCTGCCACCATTCCCCGGTGTAGCCGGCCGGCCGGGTGGGGCTGAGGATGACGTCGAAGTGGCCGTCCGGCCCGACGCGGAGTTTCGAGAAATCGTTGTAGCCCAGCGCCCGTACGCCGCTGCCGGTGAGTTCCGGGGTGGCGCCCAGTTGACCCACCTTGGTGATCGCCAGGCTCCCCGGCTTGCCCCGCAGGCGGTAGGTCCCGCCAGGCGTGATGACCGCGCGCTTGTAGATCGTGTCCGCGTTCGGCTGGCCGACATTCATCTGGTAACCGATATGCGGCAGGAACACCGGGTGATCGCCGTCCTGCCCGAGCGCGTCGAGGATCCGCTGGGCCATGGCTTCCAGCAGCAGGCGGGACAGTTCGGCGCGGGTCTGCGGGTCGTCGCGGATGCGCTTGGGCGCGGCCTGGTAGATGCGCGGCCACAGGTCCTCGATATCCTTGGCAAATTGCGTCCACACCGGGTTTTCCGGCGCCGCCGGGGCCGGCGGCAAGGCCTGAAGCACCGGGCGGGGCGGCGGGATCGAACTGGTGCTCGGCGGCGAGGTCGAGCTGGCGCCCTGCGCCTGGGCGCAAGGGGCGGCGCCGGCCAGGGCAATGGTCGCGATCAGGCTGAGGACTATGGGCTTCATGATGGATCTCCCGCTGGTTTCGGAGCGCGGCTGCCGGCTGGGCCAGGCAATCCCGGCGCCGCTTCGCGTTTCGGACCTTGTCCGCGGCCAGGTTCGCCAGGCCGTAGGAGCAGGCGAGACTGGCATACCAACCGGGAGACTGCAAACTGCGATGGAGCAGCCATGTCGGGCGGGGCGGCAGGTAAATCTCCGAGGTTCCGGGAAATATCCTTCGTGCGGAGGGGAATCGGGCTTCATTTTGCTGCCGGTTCGCGCCAGAAGGGTCCGAGGGGGGCGACCGATGCGGGCCAACAGGCTATTGCGGACTGCAGGCAGGATGGCGGCGGCGTTGCGGTTGCCGGTTGGCCGGGTGCTGGCGCTCGCATTGCTGCTCCTGGCCGGCGTCCAGGTGCAGGCCGGTGGCCCGTTCGAGGGTGTCGCCAGTTGCGCCGGTTCGACCTGCCATGGCCGGCCCGAGGGCAACGGCGCCGTGGTCCGGCAGGACGAGATCGCCCAGTGGCAATCGCCCTCTTCCCGCAGCGGCGCGCACAGCCGGGCCTTTGCCGCGCTCGAATCGCCGCGCGGCCGGCGGATTGCCGCGACGCTGGGACTGGGTGCGGCGACCTCCGCCGGGGCGTGCCTCGGCTGTCACGCGACGGTGGCGCCGGCCGGCATGGCGGGCGCGCGCTTCCAGCTCTCGGACGGGGTCGGCTGCGAATCCTGCCATGGCGCGGCGGGTGGCTGGCTGGCCAGCCACTATGCGGTAAAGGGCACCCATCCGGCCAATGTCGCCGCCGGGATGACCGCGCTGGAGAGGCCGGCAGTCCGCGCCGGCGTCTGCCTCGATTGCCATCTCGGTTCGACCAGGGCCGGGCAGTTCGTCACCCACCAGATGATGGCAGCGGGCCATCCGCGCATCGCCTTCGAGCTCGACCTGTTTTCCGCGATGTCCCAGCACTGGGACGAGGATGCGGACTACCGCCAGCGCAAGGGCGGCAGCGACCATGTCCGGCTCTGGGCGGTCGGCCAGGCGGAGGCGGTGCGGCGGGCGGCGGCGCTCCATGCGGTGCCGAAGCTGGCGAGCCAGGGCGGCTTCCCCGAATTCACCTTTTTCGACTGCCATTCCTGCCATCGCCAGATCGACGACGACCCCGCGCGCTTCCGTCCGTTCGAGGCCAATGCGGCGCGGCCGATCCCTTATGGCACGCCGCCGTTCAACGACGAGAGCATGATCATGCTGTCCGCGGCGGCACAGGTGCTGGCGCCGGCGGCCGGCAAGGATTTCGATGCCACGGCCCGCGCGTTCCATGCCGCGATCGGCAGCGGGCAGGGGCAGGCGGCGGCGTCAGCCCGGCTCGCGGCCTCGGCGGCGCGGCTTGAGGCGGCGTTCGAGGCGGCGGCGGCCAGCGGCGACACCGCGTTCGCCGTGGTCTCGGCCATCGCCGGCAAGGCGATCTCGCCCCGTTTCACCGATTATACCGGCTCGGTGCAGGCGGTCATGGCGGTCGATACCCTGCTCAATTCGCTGGTCCACCAGGGGCGGATCACGGTCGGCGCGGCCGCCGGCATTCGCGGCTCGATCGACCGGGCCTATGGCGCCGTGCGCGCGCCCAATGCCTACGATCCGCCGGCCTTCCGCGCGGCGCTGGGCGAAGCGGCGCGGGCAATCGGGAGCCTGCGGTGATGCGGCGAATGATGATTTCGGCCATGGCCGGCCTGAGCCTGCTGGTCGCGGCCTGCGGTGGCGGCGGCAATTCCGGTAGCAGCCCGAGCCCTTCTCCGTCGCCGAGCGGGACGACCGCTTATTCCTATGCGGTGCCGGCGGCCGAGGCGCTGAGCGTCGCCGATGTGCAGAAAGTGATCGCACAGGCGGTGGTCCAGGCCCAGGCCGATGGCCACCCGGCGGTGATCTCGGTGGTGGACCGGGTTGGCAACGTGCTGGCGCTGTTCCGCATGGCCGGCGCCCCGGCGCTCGCCCATCTGCCCGGCGCGCCCAATGGCGCCAACCTCGATTTCCAGGGGCTGGACGTGCCGGCGGAAACCGCCGCGATCGCCAAGGCGATCACCGGGGCATACCTTTCCAGCGGCGGCAACGCCTTCTCCTCGCGCACCGCCAGCATGATCGTGCAGGCGCAGTTTCCGCCATCGGCCGGCACGGTCGGGCTGGGCAGCGGGCCGCTTTATGGCGTGCAGTTCAGCCAGTTGCCCTGTTCGGACTTGTCCGAGCGGTTCGGCGCGGCGGGCGCGGCGGCGCTGATCGGGCCGAAGCGTTCGCCGCTCGGTCTGAGCGGCGATCCCGGCGGGTTTCCGCTTTACAAGAACGGCGTCGTCGTCGGCGGTGTCGGGGTGGAGAGCGACGGGGTCTATGGCGTCGACACCGACGTCAACGCGCACAATCTCGAACAGGACGAGCGCATCGCGCTGGCCGGCACGGTGAACTTCGCCGCGCCCGATGCCATCCGGGCTGACCGGATCAGCGTTGCCGGCACGCTGCTGATCTTCTCCAACGTCGATTCCTCGGCGCTGGCGCCGCTCGGCGGGGCGACGTTCGCCAATGCGCTGGCGGCAGGTGCGCTCGAGGCGCTGACCGGCTACACCGCCGGCACCGTGATCGCCGGGGCGGCCTATGGCACCGAGGCTTCGGGCGTGCGTCCGGCGACCTCGGGCGAATTCGGCACCAGTGGCGCGTTCCTGCTCAGCGACGGCGCCGGCAATGCCCGCTTCCCGATCCGTGCGGCCGGCGATGGCATTGCCGGCGCGCTGAGCGCCGCCGAAGTTCGCGCGGTGCTGACCGAGGCTTATGCGGTGATGAGCCAGGCCCGCGCCCAGATCCGCAATCCGCTCAATTCCCATGCCCAGGTGACGATCTCGGTGGTCGATACCAGCGGCGCCGTGCTCGGTCAGGTGCGCTCGCCCGATGCGCCGGTGTTCGGCATCGACGTTTCGCTGCAGAAGGCGCGGACGGCGGCGTTCTTCTCGAACCCGGCCGCCGGCGCGGAGCTCCTGGCCAACCCATCGCCGCGCGTCGCCGGTTATGTCGCCGCCGTACGCGCGTTCCTCGGCGATCCCAGCGCTTTGACGGGGACTTTCGCGTTCAGCGACCGTTCGGGCGGCGAGCTGTCGCGTCCGAGCTTCCCGGACGGCACGGTCGGGCGACCGAACGGGCCGTTCTCCGTGCCGGCGGCCCAGTTCAATCCCTTCGCCACCGGACTGCAGTCGGCGCTGATCGTCGGCGATGTCGCCGCGCACCTCGGCTATGTCACCGGCGCCACCGCGAGCGACGTGCCGCGCCGGTGCACCGCCAATCCGGCCAGCGCGCCGGGGCGCAACCGCATTCAGAACGGCATCCAGATATTCCCCGGCTCGGTGCCGATCTATCGCGGCAATGTCGTCGTCGGCGGGCTCGGCGTCTCGGGTGACGGTATCGACCAGGACGACATGATCAGCTTCCTCGGGCTGAACAACGGCGGGCAGAAGGCGGGCGGCATCGGCAATGCGCCGGCGGCCATGCGGGCGGACCGGATCACCGTGCGCCAGGCGGATGGCAACACGTCCAATCTCCGGTTCATTTCCTGCCCGGTCGCGCCGTTCGTCGATTCGACCGCGCAGAACGTCTGTCAGGGTCTGTAATGGCGGGCATGCTGGCCGCCCTGATGCTGGCGCAGGCGGCACCCGCTGCCGCCACACCGCCTGATCCAGACGCCCAGGCCGCGCCCGAGATCGATTCCGGCACGCTCGATGGCCGCCGCCGGCCCGGCTACGAAGCCACGCTGCCGCCGGAAAGCCGGCAGGACAACCCCGGCGCCGTGCGCGCGCCGCCGCCACAGGCGTTCCCGGCGGATTCCCTGCCGCTGCCCGACCGCTGGCGCATCCTCAAGACCCTGTGCCCGGCCAAGGGCGACCAGACCATCTACGCCGTGTTCGGCGCCATGCGCGAAGTCTGCCATTCGCCGTTCGATCCCTATCACCAGAACGCGCTCAAGGGCGATCGCCCGCTGGACCCGGAGAAGGTCAGGTGGCTGCCGATCCATGGCGACGACTGGTTCTTCGAAGGCGGCCTGGTGTCGGACACCGTGGTCGAGCCGCGCAGCCTGCCGCTGCCGGTCTCCGGCGTCGCCAACCAGAACCCGCAGACCAACGACGCCTTCGGCGGCTCGCGTAGCCTGATCCTGTCGCAGACCTTCCTTGTCTCGGCCTCGCTGATCAAGGGCAGCACCAATTTCAAGCCGCCCGAGATCGAATACCGCGTCGCCGTCGGCTTCAACATGAACCGCGTCTCGGTCTCCGAACGGCAGATCCTCAATGTCGATTCGACCCGGCCGCTCAACCGGTTCGACCATTTCATCGGCCTGCAGGAAGCCTTCGTCGATTATCACCTGCGCAACACCTCGGACCGCTACGATTTCGATTCGCTGCGGGTCGGCATCCAGCCGTTCCAGGCGGATTTCCGCGGCTTCCTGTTCAACGACCAGCAACTCGGCGTGCGCCTGTTCGGCAACCGCGACAACAACCGCTTCCAGTACAACCTGGCGGTGTTCTGGCGGCTGGAGAAGGATGCGAACTCGGGGCTGAACGATGTCTCGCAGAGCCCGCGCAAGGATCTGGTGTTCGTCGCCAACCTCTACCGCCAGGATTTCCTCGTCCCCGGGTTCACCAGCCAGGTCACCCTGGTCTACAACCGCAACCGCGAGGGCGGCGAGTTCTACTACGACAAGAACGGCTTCCCCGTCCGCCCGGCGCTGCTCGGCAACCTCAGGGGGCGCGACTACGACGCCTGGTATCTCGGCTACAACGCCGATGGCCACATCCAGAAGGTCAATCTGACCGCGTCGGCCTATTACCTGTTCGGCAAGGACCGCAATTCGAACTACACCGGCCAGCCGGCGACGATCGGCGCCTGGTTCGCCGCCGCCGAGGCGAGCTATGACCGGGACTGGATGCGCTTCCGCCTCTCCGGCCTTTATGCCAGCGGCGATTCCAGCCCGTTCGACAACAAGGAAAGCGGGTTCGACGCGATCCTCGAAAACCCGGTCTTCGCCGGCGCCGATACCTCCTACTGGATCCGCCAGGCCATCCCGTTCACCGGCGGCGGCCGGGCCGTGTTCCTCAACCAGCGCAACGGCATCCTCAACGACCTGCGCACCTCGAAGGACCTCGGCCAGTCGAACTTCACCAACCCCGGCACCGCGCTGGTCGGTGCCGGCGCCGATTTCGACCTGACGCCGACCCTGCGGGTGGCGGCAAACGCCAACCACCTGTGGTTCGCCCACACCGGGACGATCGAGGTGCTGCGCCAGCAGGGCAACGTCAGCCATGACATCGGCTGGGACCTCTCGGCGGCCGCGACCTGGCGCCCCCGGGCCAACCAGAACATCGTCCTGCGCCTCTCCGGCGCGATGCTGGTGCCGGGGCGGGGCATGGAAGCCCTGTTCGGCAATTCCAGCGGTGACGCCCGCTATTATTCGATCCTTGGCAATGTGGTGCTGACCTACTGATGCGGTTCCTGCGCGCTCTTTTCACCCTGCTGGCGGCGGTCATCGGCCTGGCCGGTGTCGCCGTGCTGGCCAGCGGCGGCGAACACGCAGTCGAGCGGCACTATGTCACCGCGCCGGCCGCGCCGGCCACCCAGTCAGTGCTGGATGTCGAGGCGAAGTCCGCCGGCTGCATCTCGTGCCACACCAATTCCGATGCGCTGTCCATGCACGCGTCGCCGGCGGTGCGGCTCGGCTGCGTCGATTGCCATGGCGGCGATGCCAGCGTGCGCGGCAATGCCGCCCTCGGCTACGACAACCCGCAGAACCGCGCCGCGCAGGACCGGGCGCACGTGCTGCCGCGTTTTCCGCAGGTGTGGAAATCCTCGGCCAACCCGGAACGCGGCTACAACAAGCTCGGCAAGGAAGCCCCGGAGTTCGTCCGCTTCGTCAACCCCGGCGACTATCGCGTGGCGCGCGAGGCTTGCGGCGCCTGCCATCTGCCGATCATCGAGGCAGCGGAACGCTCGCTGATGTCCACCGGCGCCATGCTGTGGGGCGGCGCCGGCTACAACAACGGCATCGTCCCGTTCAAGAGCTACGTCTTCGGCGAAGCCTATACCCGTGACGGCAAGCCCGCCTGCATCGGTTCGCCCAGCCTGCTGACCGACGTCAAGAGCCCGTGCCCGCCACCGACCGTGCTCGACACCAGGACGCTGACCGATCGCCAGAAGGCACGGGGCGCGCTCGCCTCGCTTTATCCGCTGCCGCGCTGGCAGATCATCCCGCCGGGCGACGTGTTCCGCGTGTTCGAACGCGGCGGCCGCAACATCAACGCCAAGTTCCCCGAGATCGGCCTGCCCAATTCGCTCGGCCTGATCGACCGGCTGGAGGAACCCGGTAGGCCGGATCTCAAGCAGTCCAATCGCGGCCCCGGCACCGGCCTGCGCGTCGCCATCCCGGTGCTCAACATCCACAAGACCCGGCTCAACGACCCGTTCATGTGGTTCATGGGCACCAACGACCAGCCGGGTGACTATCGCTCGTCCGGCTGTTCCGGCTGCCACGTGATCTATGCCAACGATCGCGAGCCGGTGCACAGCCTCGTCTATGCCCAGCACGGGCGCGACGGGCAGACGATCACCGTCGATCCGACGATTGCCGGCCGAATGGTCCCGGCCCGCCCCGCGCAGATCGGCGAACCCGGCGTCGTCCAGACCGCCAATGGCCCGATGGTCAAGGAATCCGGCCACCCGCTGCAGCACGTATTCAGCCGCGCGATCCCCAGCGCCCAGTGCATGAACTGCCACATGCATCAGCCCAACGTCTTCGTGAACACCTACTACGGCTACACGATGTGGGATTACGAGGCCGATGCCCCGCTGATGTGGCCGGAAAAGCAGAAATACCCGACCGCCGCCGAAGTCCGCGCGATCAACGAGCGCAATCCCGAAGGTGCCGCCGCCCACGGCAAGTGGGGCGACATCGACTTCCTGCGCAATGTCTACGACGTCAACGCCAAGGCGAAGGACACCCAGTTCGCCGACTACCACGGCCACGGCTGGAACTTCCGCGGCGTGTTCAAGCGCGACCGCGCCGGCAACCTGCTCGATGCCGGCGGCAACATGGCGACCTGGGGCACCGACACCGCCCATATCGTCGCGCCGAACGACCCGGAAAAATGGCGCAAGGCCGGTTCGGGCAAGTTCGAGGCGGTGAACCCGGCCGATGGCAAGGGCGGCGCGCTCAATGGCAAGGCAGTCCACCTCATGGACATTCACGCCGAAAAGGGCATGCAATGCGCCGATTGCCACTTCGCCCAGGACAGCCACGGCAACGGCCTGATCTATGGCGAAGTCGCCAACGCGGTCGAGATCGGCTGCAAGGATTGCCACGGCACCGTCGATGCCTACCCCAACCTGCTGACCTCCGGCCCGGCCGCACCGCCCAAGGGCAACAACCTCGCGCTGCTGCGCAACCCGGACGGCAAACGCCGCTTCGAATGGAGCACCGATGCCAGCGGCCGCCAGGTCCTGGTCCAGCGTTCCCTGCTCGACCCCAAGCTCGAATGGCGCGTCCACCTGGTCAAGGACAGCGTCGATCCAACCTCGTCCACCTTCAACGCCAAGGCGGCGCGGGCCAAGCTGATGAGCAAGTCCGGCGCGGACGACGGCAGCTTCGCCTTCGGTCCCGGCATCGAAAAGTCCGACCGCGCGCACGACGACAGCAAGATCGCCTGCTTCTCCTGCCACCTTTCGTGGACCACCAGCTGTGGCGGCTGCCACCTGCCGATCGAGGCCAACTGGAAAACCTCGATGCACCACTACGAGGACGAGGAGACGCGCAACTTCGCCACTTACAATCCGCAAGTGGCGCGCGACGAGATGTTCCAGCTCGGCAAGCACATGACGACCAAGGGGGCGGAAGTGGCGCCGGTGCGTTCGTCATCGGCGCTGGTCCTGTCCTCGACCAACATCAACCGCGAGCGCATCTACATCCAGCAGCCGCCGATTTCGTCCATCGGCTTCTCCAGCCAGGCCTTCGCACCGCATTTCCCCCACACCGTGCGCACGCAGGAAACCAAGACCTGCACCGACTGCCATCTCTCGAAGGATGACGACAACAACGCCATCCTCGCCCAGACCCTGCTGCTCGGCACCAACTACGTCAATTTCCTCGGCCTGCACGCCTGGACCGGGCTGGAGCATGGCATCGAGGCGGTGCGCGTCACCGAATGGAACGAGCCGCAGGCGGTGATCGGCTCGTTCCTGCAGAAATATGCCTATCCCGACTTCTACAGGCTCCACGTCGAGCAGAACAAGCGCGAGCTGAAGAACTGGGTGCGCGGCCAGATGCTCGACGGCAAGCTGTCGGGCGAGCGCAACCCGCTCGAACAGTTCCGCAACCCGACTCACGAGACCGCCGGCGCCGTCGGCTGCCTGCAGATGCGCGGCGAATACCTCTACGTCGCCGAAGGCAAGGGCGGGACGCGCGCCTATGACATCGCCGCGGTGGCGGACAAGGGCTTCTCGGAAGCCTTCGTTACCGCGCCCTATTCGAAGCTCGGCCACGACACCCACATCGCCAGCCCTAACGCCACTTGCGTCGCCCTGCCGACCAACCAGGCGATCAGCCCGCTGCGCAACACCGAGATTCTGCGCAAGATCAACCAGGAGCAGCCGTTCCTGCCGATCTACTCCTACGCGGCGATCACCGACAGCGTCGAAGGCCTGATCCTGACCAACGTCAACACCCTCGCCGATGGGGAACTGCGCAACAACTTCCTAAAGCGCGCCGTCACCTGGAACCCGGACAACGTGTTAAAGGGCGCCCGCCACATCCAGCTGGCCGGCGAAGTCGCCTATATCACCGCCGATGCCGGCCTGGTCGTGGTCGATCTCCATGATCCGCTTCACCCCGCGCTCGCCGCCGTCCGCCCGCTGGCCAATGCCCGCGCCAGCGCCATCCAGTTCCGCTATCTCTGGGTTTCGGATCGTGACGGCCTCAAGCTGTTCGACGTCACCAACCTGCGCAACCCGGTTCCCGTGCCCCAGGGCACCGTGCCGCTGGCCGATGCCCACAGGATCTACCTCGCCCGCACGTATGCCTATGTCGCCGGCGGCAGCGAAGGCCTGGTCATCGTCGATGTGACCCGGCCGCTCGCCCCGCGCATCCACCTCAAGGAAACCTTCGGCGGCCAGATGAACGATGTCCGCGACGTGGTCGTCGCCACGACCAACGCCTCGCCCTTCGCCTATGTCGCCGATGGCCGGAACGGCCTCAAGGTGCTGCAACTGGCTTCGCCCGAAAGCCAGCCCAACCTCTACGGCTTCTCCCCCGCCCCCAGGCCCGAACTGATCGCCTGGGCAAAGACCCCGAGCGCCGCCATGGCCGTCTCCAAGGGCCTCGACCGCGACCGCGCCGTCGATGAGACCGGCGGCCAGATCGCCGTCTTCGGTCGCACCGGCTCCCGCCCGTTCACCCGGCCGGAAATGGAGGCGCTGTTCCTCAACCGGAAGGGCGTGCCGTTCAAGGTCAGCGACGAGGTGGACATGACCGCCTGGCGCGGGCCGATGCTGGCGGAGATGAGCGGCAAGGCGCCGGGGGCGCTGTTGCGGGCGGGGCCGAGGTAGGGCGGCAAAAGAAGGGGAGAAGCCGGGGATTTACCATCCCCGGACCCCGGTGACTTTTGGAGCACAGCCTTCCGGTCGGGCGTGGTCTGATGCGCCGCAGGCTATGTTCCCGCTTCGCGGAGGTGCGCGACGTCGGCTTGGCACACAACGCAAAGGCCACAGGGGTTTGGGGATGGTAAATCCCCAAGTTGACCCTCTACGCTTTCTTTTAGCCCCCGGGCCGTTCAGCCACCATGTCCTGCACCATTCCCTGCAATTGCGGGGTAAAGCGGGCGAAGACCGTCGGATCGCCGCTGGCGACGATGTGGCTGACCAGACGCGCGCCGGTCCAGCGGTGGAGCATCAGCCCGATCGGCTCGTCGACGATCAGCGGGCGATCGTCCGGCACGGCGGGGTCGAGCGGGGAGAAGTCGAGCCCGACGGCGGGTGCGGTCGAAGGGCAGATCATCGCCGGAATGCCCGCCCAGGCGGATGTGGCGGCGCGGTGGACGTGGCCGCTGGTCAGCGCGACGACCTGGCGGTGGCCGGCAAGCGCGGCGGCGAGGCGGGCGACCCAGGGTTCGGCCGGATCGGTGTCCATCCATGGAATGCCGGCGGGGAACGGCGGGTGGTGCATGGCGATCAGCGTCGGCGTGTCGGGGCGTTCGGCGAGTTTTTCCGACAGCCAGGAGGCGCGGCTTTCGCAGAAGGCGCCGCCGTGGCGGCCCGGCTCCAGTGTATCGAGCATGATCACCCGGAAACCGTCGAACTCCAGGGCGTAGTGCAGGAAGCCGCCATCGCGGGCGACGTGGGGAAACGCCGCCACCAGCGGTTCGCGCTGGTCGTGATTGCCAGGAATCGGCCAGCAGGGGCATTCCAGCGGCGCCAGTGCGGCGGCGAGGCGGGCGTAGCTCTCGGCATCGCCGTGCTCGGTCAGGTCGCCGGTCATCAGCACGAGATCGGGGCGATTGCCGGTGGCGAGCAGGCGCGCCACGGCGGCATCCAGCCGCACGAGGTTCGCCTCGCGCGGGGACTGGCGGTCGAAGCCGATATGGATGTCGGTCAGTTGGCCGATCAGCATGTCACCCCCTCCGCGCACCTATTCGGCGTGCGCGCTGTCCTTGCGCTTGCGTTCGCGGAACGAGGCCGGCGCCAGCTTGCCGGCATGATAGACGTGGCACATGGCGCAGGACGAGGCGATCTTCGGCCGGGCCGCATCCTCGCCGAGGTGGCAGTCGCGGCACTGCCGGATCGCCGGCATCAGCACATCGGCGGCCGAGTTCGAGGTGTTCGCCGTATGACAATCGCCGCATTTCGACTGGCGGTGCGCGGAATGGTCGAACCACGCGTTCGGCATGAAGCGGTGCTCGATCGCAACCCGCCGGACCGCCAGCCTGCCGTCGCGCATCTCCGGCTTGTGGCATTCGCCGCAGATGCCGGACGGCGCCATCGCCGCCGCCGTCAGCCCGGGCACGCCGAAGTTCGGGTGAGTTACCCCGCCGCCGAACGTCCCCGGCCGCGCCCGCCCGGTGACGATGGGGCTGGCCGTTCCCGCGCGGGCCAGGTCCGCCTGCATCTGGGCGATGTCGCCATGCCGCAGCTTGAGGAACGTCGGCCCGGACTTGTCGTAGACCAGGCTGTGGCAGGCCTCGCAATCGCGCTCCATGCGGATCGGCTGGAAATGCAGCCCGTCGCCGGTCGGCCTGTGGCAATCGGCACAGGCGAGCGCCTTGCCAGAGGTGCCGAGCGTCATTGCCATCTTCGCCACCCCGCCCAGCGGGTCGAGGTGGACCTTGTGCGAGAAGGTCAGCCCGTTGTCGTCCCGTGCGCCGGCCAGCGGCACCACCGCGCGCTGCCGCCGGTCGGCGTTGGTCGTCACCGCCACGCGGAAATCCGGGTGGATGGTGCCGAAGTCGCCGGCATCGCCCAGCGCCGTATCGACCAGCCGCCCCTTCAGCCCGACATGGCAATCGGCGCAGAACCGCTGGCCTGCCGGGCTGATCGGCTTGTTCCCCTCGTGCTCGACGTGGCAATCGGTGCAGGCGCCCGGCCCTTCGCGGCCGAATGCGGCGCCGGCCAGTCGCAGCATCGCCTTGCCCGCGCCGGGGTTTCCGCGCGCCATCGCCAGCCGATGGGCATCTGCATGGTCATGCGTGTCCTTGTGGCAGGCCTGGCAGGTCTCGTTGCGCACCGATTCGAACCCGCGCACATGGCATGCCTCGCACTTGTCGGTCAGCGCATGGTGGGCGAGGCTGAGCGGCCCCGGGTTCCATGTGGAATCACCCGCGACGTGCGACTTCGGCCCGGGCTTGTGCAGCATGTGGCTCGCCACCGGCAGCACCAGGAACGCCGCCAGGATCAGCCCGAGCGCCACCAGCCCGATCCGCCGCATCCCCGGCAGCACCCCGGCGAGCGAAAACCCCGCCTTGTCCGCCATGGCGTCCACGGTTTCGCGGGGCGCGCTGCGCACCTCCAGCAGGACTGCGCCATCGCCATCGCGCGAGACGGTGATCGTCATCGAGCCGAAGCGCAGTTCGCCCCCGGTGCCGGGATCGACATTGGCGTCCTGCAGGTTGCGCCCGTCGAGCGCGAAGCCGCGCGTGCCGACGGCGCGGACATGCAGGCCGGCGCCGCGCGCCTCGATCACCGCATGCGCCGGCTCGACCGCGAGGTCGGCGAGATGGATATCGTTATCCGCCGAGCGCCCGACAGCAAGCGCCGTCGCCTCAATGTCCCGGTCGCGCGCGATGCGGCGGCCATCGGCGGTGAATTCGACCTGTCTGAGCCGGAACTTCATCGCGCTCACCAGTAGTAGAACACGGAGACGATGTGGGCGGTGAGCGCCGCCAGCAGCGCCACCGTCATCGGCACGTGAATGTGCAGCCAGACCTCGAGCAGCGCCCGCATCCGCATCTGCGCCCGGATCCGCGCGAGCAGCGCCAGCCGCCGCGACAACAGCCCGCGCACGCGCTCGGCGGCGTCACTGGTCACCCCGGCCAGGGTGTCGAGCGCGGCGCGGGTGGCGCAGTGGCGCGGAGCGGCGGCGAGGCGCTCGCGCAGCGAGGCATCGAACGGGCTTTGCGCGGTGGCGGCGAGCACCGCCTCGGCCTGCGCGGTGCCCAGCGGTTGCGCCGCCTCGATCAGCTGGCGGTCGATCGCCCGCAGGCCCTCGATCAGTTCCGGCCGGGTCTGCTGGTCGCGCTCGCGGCTCATGGCGACCGGCAGGGTCGAATAGGCGATGATGCCATAGGTGCCGGAGGCGATGACCAGGATCATCAGCGTCCAGGCGAGCGTCGCCAGGTTCCAGCCGAGCCGCATGCCGGTGTGCAGCGTGGCGATGACGATCAGCGAAAGACCGAGCCAGACATGGGCCGAGGTCCAGGCCTTGAGCGACCAGTTGCCCGGCGTCATCCGCCGCTTGCGCACGCCGAGGCAGGCCAGCCAGACGATCAGGCCGGCGCCCACTGTGCCGAGCGTATAGCCGAACCAGGTGCCGCCATAAGGGCCGGGTGCCGCCGGCAGCGCGAGATAGCCGATGAGCGCCAGCAGCGACAGCGCGCCGCCGAATTTCAGCCAGCGGAAATCGCGATGTCGCAGGAAGCTTTCGTGCGCGGCGGATTCAGCACGACTGGCCATTCACTCGCCCTCGCCGATGCGCGCGGCGCTGAGGAACGCCTCGGGCGATACCCGGATCGCCGCCCCGGTCGGGCAGGCGCGGACGCAGGCCGGGCCACCGTCGATGCCCGAGCACATGTCGCACTTGATCGCCTTCTTCGGCGCATCGGCGCCCTCCGCAGCATTCTTCTTGCGCCATGTCTTGTAAGGCTCGCCGGGGCCGGGGCCTTTGCCCAGCAGCAGCCACTGCCACAGCGGCGGCTTGGGCGGCGGCACCGAATCCATGCGGATGACGCCATAGGGGCAATTGCGCTGGCAGTTGCCGCAGCCGATGCAGGTCTCGTCGATGAACACCTCGCCATCCGGCCCGCGGCGGATCGCGTTGGGCGGGCAGTCGGCCATGCAGTGCGGGTGCTCGCAGTGGCGGCAGCTGGTCGGCACGTGCAGGTGGGCGAAGCTGGTTCCCGCCTCGCGGTTCAGCCGCGAAAGGCCCTCATGGCTGTCGGCGCAGGCCTTTTCGCAGTTGTCGCAGCCGACGCAGAGCTTCTCGTCGATCAGCAGCACGTCGGTCGCCTCGCCGATGCCGTTGTCGACGAGGAACTGCGCGGTCTGCGAATACATGTCGACCGCGCCAGAGAACGTGTCCTTGCGGCTCTCGATGAACTGGTTGACCTCGCGCCGCTTGCCCATCTCGCCCTGGATCTTGGCGAGCAGCGCCGGCTTGCGGGCGAACAGCGCGGCGAAGGCATCGCCCGGCAGCCGGATCACCTCGGAGCGGATCGCCGCGCGCACGGTGGCGTTGCGCGGCGCGTCGTCGAGCAGGGCCATCTCGCCGACGTAGCTGCCGGCGGGGAGGTAGGAGAGGAACACCGGCTTGCCGCCGATCGTCCGCTCGACCACCATCGAGCCGCGCCGGATGATGTAGACGTCCTTGCCGAGATCGCCTTCGGCCAGCACCACCTCGCCGGCGCGCTTCTGCTGCACTTCGGCGCCGGCCACCAGTTCGGCGATATCCGCCGGCGTCAGGCCCGAGCCGAAGATCTGCAGCAATTGCCGCTCGATCGAGACGCGATTGACCGCACGCGCCGCCGCCGGCGCGGTCGCCATCAGTTTGAGCGCGGTGTTGCGGGGAATCTCGACGACGATGGTCGGCTCGCCGGCGCGAATGGTCGAGCCGCGCCGGCGGCCGGAGATCAGCCCGACCTCGCCGAACATCGAGCCGCAGCCGATCGGCACGGTCACGCTCGGGTCGTCCGGCTTGATCTCGACCAGCACCGAGCCTTGGGCGATGCAGAACAGCGAGGAGCCCGGCTCGTTGCGGCGGAAGATCACCTCGTCCTTGCCGAAGGCCGCCACGGCGCTGTCCAGCATCATCTCGCGCAGTTGCAGGGTGGAAAGCTCGCGGAACAGGTCGATGCGGGAGCCGAACAGCTCCAGCCATTCATCGACGCTGCGGCTGCCGGGCAGGGTGGCGAACTTGTCGGCAAGGATCGGCTCGTCCGCCGGCTTCAGCGCACGATTGCCGTTGATGAACTCGACGACATCGTAACCCTGGTTCATGCAGTGCTTGATCAGCGGATAGCCGGCCAGCGCGCCGATGACGTAGATGCCGGCCCGCGTGGTCTCGAACTCGGGCGAAAGCGTCGGGAACGCCTCGCGGTCCTCGCTGGCGAACTGGATGCCGCAGGCCTCGACGAAGGCGCGCGGCGCGGTCGATCCCATGCGGGCGATGATACGATCGCAGCGGATGACTTCCTGGCCGTCGCGGGTGTCGAGCAGCAGTTCCCCCGGACGCACTTCGGCCGGGGTCGTTTCGGCGCGGATTGTGATCCGCCCGGCCGCCGCCGCCTCGTTCAGCAGCTTGACGTTGGCCGCCTTGGCGCGGGCGAACTCGGCGCCACGATTGAGGATGGTGACGACATTGCCCTGCGCCGCGTCCGCCGCCAGCCCCAGCGCGTTCTCGATGCCGGCATCGCCGGTGCCGACGACGACGATGTGCTCGTCGACGAACTCGCCCGGATCGTCGAGCTGGTATTGCACGTGCGGCGCATCGGCGCCGGGGCAGCGCATCAGGTTGGGGTTGCCCTGGGTGCCGATGGCGAGGACGACATGCTCGGCCGCGATCTCGTCCCCGCCCTTGAGCTTGAGCACGAAGGCGCCCTTTTCGCCGGTGATCGCGGTGACGTCGGCGTGATGGCGGACGTTGATCCCGCCCGACTGGCCCTGCCACGTCCCCAGCACCGTCTCGCGCTTGCCGGCGTCGAAATCGAGATCGGAGCGGAGCACGAGGTTCGATGGCGTCGCCATCACGTGCTTGCCCTTCTGGTACTTGAAGATCGTGTCCGAGAGGTGGTCGGTCTTCTCCAGCAGAACATGGCTCAGCCCGAGCTGGGCCGCCCGCGCCGCCGCGCTCAGCCCGGCCGGGCCGGATCCGACGATCGCGATGCGAAATGCCTCAGCCAACGAATCCCCCCATGGACCTGGTCTGCCGCTTCGTGGCAGGAGGCGCCCCGCCGCATCATTGTCAGCACCGGAACGGAACCGCAACCGTGAACAGCACAACTGCCTCCATACGCTGGCGCGATCTGTCGCTGCTGCTGGCCGCCGCCGCCCTCCTCGCCGGCGTGCTCGGCTGGCGGGCCTGGCATTCGCCCGGGGCGGCGGCCGCTGCGCCGCCCCCGCCGACTGCCGGTGGGCCGGAAGCCCTTGCCAGCGCCCATCCCGAGGACCCGGCCGCCTGGAAGTCGCTCGGCGAGGCGCGCTACGCCGCGCAGGCCTATGCCGAGGCGGTCACGGCCTACGAAAAGGCCGCCTCGCTGGCGCCGCAGGATGCATCCGCCTGGTCGGCACTCGGCGAAGCCCGGGTCATGGCCAGCCCGCGCGAACCGATGCCGCCCGCCGCGCTCGCCGCCTTCCAGCGTGCCACCGCGCTCGACGCGAAAGATCCGCGCGCCCGCTATTTCCTCGCCGTCGCCCGCGACCTGCGGGGCGACCATGCCGGCGCCATCCAGGACTGGCTGGCCCTGCTTGCCGACACCCCGCCCGGCGCCAGCTGGGAAAGCGACCTCAAGCGCACGATCCAGCAGGTCGGTACGATCAACCATATCGATGTCCGCGCCAGGCTCGCCGCCGTGCGCCAGCCGGCCCCCGCGCAACCCGCCAGCCTGCCCGGCCCCAGCGCCGACCAGTTGCAGGCCGCCAGCGCCATTCCGCCGAGCCAGCAGCAGGACATGGCGCGCGGCATGGTCGCCCGGCTCGAGCAGCGGCTCAAGGCCAACCCCGCCAACCTCGACGGCTGGGTCATGCTGATGCGCAGCCGGATGACGCTCGGCGAGCCGGACAAGGCAGCGGCCGCGCTGCGCGATGCGGTTGCCGCCAACCCCGCAGAAGCCGAGGAACTGCGCCGCCAGGCCGGCCTGCTCGGGATCAGATAAGTCCGGCCAGCGCCACTCCGGCGGAAATCACCAGCCCGGCGAGGAAGCTGCGATAGGCCCAGCCGAGCAGGCGGTACTTCTTGCGCGCGAGCACTTGCGCGTTCTGCCAGACATCGACGAACATCATGCGATACATCGCCTCGTCGCTCGCCAGGTTGTCGAGCATGTGCTCGACGTAGTCATCGAGTTCGTATTGGCAGATCGATCCGAAGAACATCGGATTGGGCCGCCCCGGAGCCCGTCGCCCGGAAATCGACGGCATGACCACGGAGACGGCAAAGCAGGCCGAAACGAAGGCGAACCCGCCCAGCACCAGCAGCGCCGGCGGCGCATGGCCACGGCCCACCTGGCCGACCGTGATGGTGAAGACGAGAAAGGTCGCACCCATCAGGATGCTGGCCTTCTGGTCGGCCATCTGGCTCATCGTCAGGTTGGTGCCGGTCACCGTCCGCGCGGCATTCACGGCCTGCGCGGCGAATTGACGCCGGGGTGCGGGGTCGGCCTGCTCCATAGCCTCGGTCATCCTGCCAGTGATCGCGTCCCGCTCAGCGGCGCCTGTCCGGGCGGACGGGTCACCTCGCCACTGCCTGGATGCCGGAAACGATCGAGGCGGCGCCAAACAGGATGAACACGCCGATGATGACGGTCGCGCCGAAGCGCCAGTTGAGCCGCCCGGTCAGCATCATGAAGCCCACCGCCGCCACCGCCATCACCGCGACCGCCGTGGCAACATTGCCCAGTAGCGTTCCCTGGAGCCACATCAGCGCGGCGACGATCGGGCCGGAGCCTTGCGGGTCCACCCTCATCGCGCAGTGACCCCGGCAAGCCTGCCCATGATCGCGGCGACATAGGCGCGGGTCTCGGCGATCGCCGGGACACCACCCGCCCGCGCCACCCGCAGCGGGCCGGCGTTGTAGGCGGCGAGCGCCTTTTCGAGATCGCCGCCGAACGCGTTAAGCTGCAGCCGCAGGTAGCGCGCGCCGCCTTCGAGATTGGCCAGCGGATCGCCGGCATCGACCCCCATCTGCCGCGCCGTCGCCGGCATCAGCTGGGCCAGCCCCTGTGCGCCGGCGCGTGAACGTGCCGCCGGGTTCCAGCGGCTTTCCTGCCAGACCACCGCCTCCAGCAGCGCCGGGCTCAGGTCATAGCGCGCGGCCAGTTCGCCGACCCGCGCCCGCCAGCGCTCCGGGCCGGCATCGGCCGCCACCGGCGAGAGATAGGCAGGCGCCGCCGGCGACGGGGCCGCCCGCACCGCCGGACCGCCAGCCACCCAGCTCGCCTCGCCCCGGTCGATCACCAGGACGTCCGCCAGCGCCGGCGTCGCAAATGCGCAGCCGGCCATCAGCCAGAGCAGCCGCCGCGCGATCATTCGTCCTCGGCGGCAGTGAGGTCGACGAGCAGGTCGATCTGCCCGTCACAACCCTTTTCGACCAGGGTCGAGGCCACCTCGTCGAGGCTCGCCGGCGCCGCCGGCAGTACCCGGGCGACCAGCGTCGGCGCCACCTTCTCCGTGCCCAGGTCGAGCCGGAACTTCGCCCCGTTGCCCACCGGCAGGATCTCCGCCGGCCAGGCGCGTATCGATTCACCGGCGAGGAAATTCAGCGTCGCGGTCTTGCCGTCGCTCACCCGGGTGATCGCCAATTTGCCCGCCTTGGCATTGTCCGGTCGCCAGACCGAAAGCCGCTCGGGGTTGGCAACGCAGAACGGCCCGCCATGCGAGGCATCGACCATCCACACGTTGGTCGGGTGCGGCTTGCCGTCGCCATTGCCGCGCGTCGCCCCGGTCCGGGTCTGGCGCACGCCGGTGTCGGCGATCAGCGCGGCGATGCCGTTGACCGTGGCCGCCCCGCTGCCGGAAACCGCGACATTGCCCGGCCCCTTGAGCACGCGGGTGCCCTTGGCGTCGAGCACGGTGACCGAATCGCCGGCCTTCAGCGTGATCTGCCCGGCGGTCAGCGGCTTGCCCGGCGGATAGCTGGCGGCCGATGGCCCGTTCGAACGCACGACGATGGTCGCTGCCTCGGCGCTCGCATGACTGGCAAGCGCCAGCACTCCGGCGGCCAGGACCTTGCGCCCCATTCGCTCAATCGAGGACATAGTGATCGGACTCCCCCTGGCTGGCCAGCCGCTCGACAAATTTCGCCAGTGCGCGATCCTCCGGCGCCGCTGCGGCGGCCCGGGCAAGCTCGTCACGCGCGCCCGCCTCGCCATCTAAGGCGCGCGAGGCGAGCGCGTCAAATGCCGCCGCATCGGATTCCGTCATGCCCGGCACCGGTTCGTGGATATCGATGGCCTCGGCCCGCCCCCGCAGCACGACATTGCCGAGGTAGCGGAACCGCGCCGAGCCGGAGCGCGCCCGCGCCGGTCCGCTGACCAGCACGCTGGTGCCGATCTTCTTGTTGGCCGATTCGAGTCGCGCCGCCGTGTTCATCGTGTCGCCCAGCGCGGTGTACTGGATGCGCCCCTCGCCGCCGAAATTGCCGACGATCGCCTCGCCCCAGTGCACCCCCACCCGGGTCCGCCCGATCGGCGGCACGCCGTCCGGCGCCTCGCGGCGAAACCGCTCGCCTGCCGCGTGCATGGCAATGGCGGCGGCGAGGCAGCGCGCGCCGTCGTCCGGCCTTGCGAGCGGCGCGCCCCAGAACGCCACCACGGCATCGCCGACGAACTTGTCGATCGTCCCGCCGTGCTCCAGCACGACATTGGAGAGCAGGTCGAGATAGCGGTTGAGCAGGGTCGCCACCATTTCCGGCGCCACCGCGTGGGAGAGCGAGGTGAAGCCTTCGAGATCGGAAAAGATCACGAAGATTTCCCGCTTCTCGCCGGTCAGCCGCAGCGAATCCGGGTCCTGCATGATCTGCCGGGCGACGTCTGCCGGCAGGTACTTGCCCAGCGCGCCCTGGGCGAAGCGGCGCTGCTCGGCGCTCAGCGCACGGGCGGCGGCATTGATCGTCACGTAGCCCCCGGCCCAGTCGATCAGCCAGCCGAACGCCGGTAGGCCGTATGTCTCCACCCCCCGCAGCGCGAGGATGAACGGCACCGCCCCGAGCAATGCCACCTGGATGACGATCGCCGCCGCGCTCACCACCGGCCGGCGATTCAGCACCGCGGTCAGCCCGCCGCAGAGCGCCGCCAGCACGGCGATGATCCAGAGCTGCCAGCCGGGCAGGGGATGCGGCAGCCGCCCGTCGAGCATCTGCGCCAGCTGCACGGCGAACAGGTTCATCCCCCAGGTCGTCGGCGATTCGCCCGCTGCCGTCGCCCGGCTCAGCGGCGTCTCGAAAATGTCGATGTCCTGGATGTTGCCGCCGATCAGCACATAGCGCCCGCGCACCTGCTGGGCGAGGACGTCGGCCGCCCCGGGCACGGCGAACACGGCATCGTCGGCAAAAGTGTCGATCGGCACGGTCGAGAAGATCGGCTCGTCCTTCAGCGCCGGCCGGCGGAACAGCAGCGATCCGCTGAACCCGGCGAAGGCCTTCGCCTCCGGCACCAGCGCGTTGACCAGGCGCGGCGGCGTGCCCGGCATGATTTCCGGCCAGCGCCGCATGACATTGTCGGAATCGGTCTGCACCATGATGCTCGCCGCCCGCACGTTCGGCCCGGCGATGGCCTGCTGGAACCGGTCGAGGAATTCCTGCTGGCGATAGAGGATCTTGTCGCTCGCCACCGCGGCCGAGGCATAGGCCAGCGCCGTCGGCGTCTTCATCGCCCTGAACGCGCGGATCAGTTGCGCATCCTCGGCCTGCGTCTGGTCGATCAGGATGTCGATGCCGATGGCCTTGGCCCCCATCCTGTCGAGCCGCGCCAGCGCCCGCGCCAGCACGCCGCGATCGAGCGGGGAACGCTTGCCGGTGGCGATCAGCGTCTCGTCGGTATAGGGAACGATCAGGATGCGCGGGTCCTGCCGCACGAGCGGCGCCGAGACGATGACCCGGGCATCGAACATCGCGTGCTCGGCATCGAGGAACAGCGGCAGCGACCAGGTGTAGCGCCCCATCGCCACCGCCAGCCCCATCGCCAGCAGGCTCACCACCACCTGCCACCAGCCGAGCTGGCGGACGAGCTTGCCGATCCTGGTCGACCCGGCAGCCCCCGCGGCCGGAGCGGTCGCGCTCATCCCCCGGTCAGCGGCTTGGTCGCATCGCCGACTACGGCGAACGCGCCCCAGTAATAGGGGTGGGAGGTCAGCGGATCGTCCATCAGCCGCACCTGCGCTGTGCGCAAGGCCTCGCCCACCGGCATGGTGGAGGCGCTGCGGAACATGCCGGACATCAGCCGGTTGGTCGCGTCGAAGTCATCAGGCACCGGCCAGTGGCTGGCGATCACCGAACGCGCGCCGGCGCCGACGAACGCGCGGACCAGCCCATCCAGCGCGAAGTTGCCGCCGGTGGCAACGCCGGCATCGCGCGTCGCCTCGATCGTCGCCGCCCCGGCGGTGTCGCAGGCGGACAGGACCACCGTGTCGGCATTGAGCCGCAGCGCGAAAATTTCCTTGAAGCTCAGCAGCCCGTCGGACGGCCCCGGGCCGAACGAGGTGACCAGCGCCGGGCGGGCCGGGCAGCCGGGCCTCGGCGCGGTCACCAGGCCATGGGTGGCGAACTGGACGACCCGGTAGTCGGCGAGGTCGGTGCGGGCCTGAAGCGCGGTGTCATTGAACCCGTCGCCGGTGATCACGGCATTGCCGCTCCCGCCCATCAGCCCGGCCGCCAGTGTCAATTCGGCGCTGCTCACCGGCCGCTTCCACGTCGCCAGCGGCCAGTCGCAGGGATCGCGCGAGCCTTTCGGCGGGGCATAGGCGGATTTCGCCGGCACCGTGTTCTCGCCCAGCCCGAGGTAGCGCTTTGGCGCGGTCGAGGCCTTGATCGCCCGCACGTCGAGGAACGAGCGGACCGAGACCGCCGTGGTCACGACATGGTCCCGCGCCAGCCAGGCGACCCCGCGAAAATCGAACGCGTCGCCATTGGCCCGCTGCTGCCGCGCGGCATAGGCTGCGACCGCCGCGCCATCGGTCACCAGCACGCCCGCCGGCAGTTTGAGCAGCGGCCCGTCCGGCTCGAAGACGATGTGGCTCACCTGCCCGACCTCGCCCTGCACCGGCCCGAACAGGGTCCGGTAGAGCGTCCACGAAGCGGCAAGGTCGAACGGATTGGTCACCGTCTGGTTGCCCTCGGTGACGACGATGCTGTCCCGCACGGTATCGACCAGCTTTTCCAGCTCGCCGGCGCTCGCGTCGATGCGGAACACCCGCGAGCCCTCGGGCCGGACCCAAGCGGCGTAGGCCGCATCGCCGGCGATCACCAGCTTGTAGTAGGCCTCGCCCGGCTTCAGCGCGCCGGTCAGGTCGGCGAGCGTGGCCGTCGTCGTGCTTACCGCCCGGTAGCGCGGGAATGCCGCCAGCCGCGCCTGGATCGCCGTCTGCTCGTTCGCCAGCAGCTGCCGCCGCGCCCGGCTTGCCGCCAGCGCATCCAGTTCGGCCTGGGTCGTGTTCTCGCCGGCCGCGAAACCGGCGATACGCTGGTCGAGCGCGATGATTTCGCGCCCGTGGTTGAGCGACTGGCGGAACAGGTCCGCCGCCTCGCCGGTCCCTTCGGAAAGCTCGCGCGCCAGCACCGCCTGGGTCTGGGCGACGCCGGGCCGCACCAGCGTCTGCGCCGCCAGCAGGAAATCCCGGGCCGAATCCGCCGTCTTGTCCTGCGCCGCGAGCACGCCGAGATATGGCCCGATCTGCCCGCGCAGCGCCGTGCTGCCGCCCGGCACGGCCGGCGCTTCGGCCACCAGGGTGCGGTAGAGCTGCAGCGCCCCTTCCGTGTTGCCGTTGCGCGCCAGCGTCGCCGCCAGCCGCCCGCGCACCGCCAGCGAGGCGGCCGAACCGGGCGCATAATCGGCGATCAGGCTCGCCGCCCGCCGCATCTGCGCTTCCGCCGCGCCGCTGTTGCCCTCGGCCTCGGCGATCCCCGCCAGCCCCAGCGCGACATCCGCCGGCAGCCACGCCATGGATGCGACCTGGCCGCCGCGCACGCCGGCAAACCGCGCCTGCGCCAGCTCGAAATCGCGCCGCGCCCCGGCCCGGTCGCCGGTCTGGAGCAGGGCCTGGCCGTGGATGAATGCCGCCTGGGCATCGAGCAGAGTCGCCCGTTCGGTGTCGGACAAGGGCAGCGCGCCGCCCCAGACCTGCCGCCGCGAGGATTCGTCCGCGGCGAAATTCTGCGAGATCGGCAGGTCGATAAAGCCCGCCGCCACCCGCTCCGGCCGATAGGCCATGTCCGCGCCGACACTGGCGAGCGGCGCTTCCAGCACGGTCCGCGCCCCGGCGGCATCGCCGAGGTTGAGCCGGTGCATCGCGGTCAGGTTGCGGTAGAGCCGGGGGAACATCGGGTCGCCCCCGGCGCTCGCCCGCGTCGCCTCGGCGAACAGGCGCTCGGCCTCTGCGGCGTTGCCCAGCACCGATTGCTCGATCGCCAGGTTGGCGAGGTATTCCGCCGGTCGCACCGCGCCGCGCTCGCCGGCCCGCGCCCGTAGCACCAGCCGGTCGAAATATTCCGTGGCATCGGCGTGATTGCCCTCGTTCGCTCGCGCGTAGCCGGCGGCCAGCGCCTGCTGCGGGTCGAGGCTCGCCGCCTGGACCCGCGCTAGGGCGGCGGGATCGTCCGCCCCGGTCACCGCAACGTCGATCGCGCCGGTCACTGGCGCATCGCCGACCAGCGAGGCCAGCCCCAGCACCAGCGCCGAGTCATAGGCGTCATAGCCGCTCGCGGCATACGTCCGGCCACCCCGGCCCAGCACATAGACCGTGCGCGCCAGCCCATTCGCCCCGTCGCGGCAATCGAGCCGCCGGAGCGGCAGGCCGTGCACCTTGCGCGCGACCAGCGCGGGGGCGCAGGTGCTCGCGGTCCCCGCCAGCGCGGCCAGCGCGGCCGGGTCCAGCCGGTCCGCCCCGGCCAGCACGTAAAGCCGCCCGACCGGCGCCGCCGCATCGCGGCAGACGACATCGTAAGCCCGGTCGAAGATCGAGCGATAGGCCGCGTCCTCGCTCCGCCGCTCGGCGGTGCAGACCACCCCGGTCGAACCGATGCGGAAGCTGTCCGCCAGCGAAGGCACCGCCGGCTTCGCCAGGCCCGGCGCGATACCAAGGACGGCGGAAACCAGACAGGCGATTGGCAGGCCGACGATCGGCAGGGCGCGGCGGATCACTGCGATGCTCCCGAAGGCTGGGGCGATGTCCACTGGCTGGGGTTCCCGTTGCTCGTCACCGGCGTGTTGACCGGCGCCGGGCGGTTGATCGTCTGGTCGTTGATCAGCGACTGGGTGATGGTGGGCGGCGCCAGCCCGTTGGTCACCGCCGCCAGCTCCCGCTTCTCCTCTTCAGTCAGGCCGGGATCGTTGGGATCGCGCCCGCCGTCCTCGTTGCCGCCGCCGGCCGATTGCGACGGCAGGTTGCCGAGCACCGTGCCGCCGGCCTGCAGGATCGGCCCGTTGCCCTGGTTGACCACCAGCAGGTTGCCGACATAGCTGACCTGGTAGTTGGCCGAAGCCGCCAGCGTCCCCCGCGTGATCGCATAGCTGCCGGCCGGCGATGCCACGGTCGCCTCGGTCGCCAGCGCGCCGGTCAGCTGGTCGCCATTGACCAGCCCCGGCAAGTTGCCCCCCTGGTCCTGCGCCGGACCGACGACCGCGAAAGTCAGCACCGGATTGGCGTTGCCCTGGTCGCGGGCCTGCGGATCGGCGGTGACGGTGATCGGACGGGGGACGATGGTGAAGGCCACGGCATTGCCGGGCGCCTGCAGGAAGCTGAACTGGTAATTGCCGGAATTCGCCACCAGCCCGCTCCCGGTCACGGCATGGCTGCCCACCCCGCTGGCGGCGGTGGCGGCAGTGGCGAACGCGGCGCTGCCACTGGTCACGCCGGAGAGCGTGTCGTTGCCCAGCAGGCCGCTGGCCGCGACCGTCCCGGTCAGCGCCGGGGGCGCATCGCCATAGATTCCGCTGGCCGGATTTGCCGTGTAGGTCACGCTGACCGGCGCCGGGGTGATGAGCCCGCCCGCCGCCTGCCGCGTCACCGCATAGTTGGCGCCGCCATTGCCGTCGTTGACCGCGAAGCCGCCATTGACCGTCAGCGTCCGACTGCCGGCATTGGCGCTGTCGAATGCCTGGCTCAGGTTGCTCACGCTGTCGGCGCCCCTGAGCCCGCTGACCGCGACCGACAGGCTGGAGGCGCTGGTGGTGTCGTAAGTCCGGCTCTGGCTGACCGCGCTCAGCAGCAGAGGCGCCGGGCTGATCGAACCGGCGGCGGCCTGGCGGGTCACGCTGTAGTTCGCCCCGCCATTGCCGTCGTTGATCGTGAAGCCGTTGCCGACGGCGAGCGTGCGGCTGCCGGCATTGGCACTGTCGAATGCCTGGCTCAGGTTGACGATCGTGTCGTTGCCCTGAAGCCCGGTCACGCCGACGGCGACGTTCGAAACGGTCGTCGCGTCGTAGACCCGGCTGTCGCTCGCAGCACTCAGGACCAGCGGCGCGGCGGTGATCGCCCCGGTGGCGGACAGGGTGGTCACCGTATAGTTGGCGCCGCCATTGCCGTCGACAATCTGGAAGCCGCCATTGACCAGCAGCGTGCGGCTGCCGACGTTAGCGCTGTCGAACGACTGGCCGAAGGTGGTCACGCTGTCATTGCCCCTGAGGCCGCTGACGGTGACGGGCAGGTTCGATCCGGTCGTCGCGTTGTATGCCCGGCTGTCCGTCACCGCGCCCAGCGTCAGCGTGGCGGGGGTGATCGAACCGGCGGCGGTCTGGCGGGTCACGCTGTAGTTGGCGCCGCCATTGCCGTCGTTGATCGTGAAGCCGTTGTTCACCGCCAGCGTGCGATTGCCGGCATTGGCGCTGTCGAACGACTGGCCGAGGCCGGTGACGGTGTCGCTGCCCTGCAGCCCGGCGGTGCCGACCGAAATGCCCGATCCGGTCGTCGCGTCATAGACCCGGCTGTCGGCCCCGGCACTCAGCGTCAGCGGCGCAGGCGTGATGGAACCGGCGGCGCTCTGGCGGGTGACGGCATAATTCGCGCCGCCATTGCCATCGTTGATGGTGAAGCCGTTGTTCACGCTCAGCGTGCGGCTGCCGGTATTGGCGCTGTCGAACGACTGGCCGAGGCCGGTGACGGTGTCGCTGCCCTGCAGCCCGGCGACGCCGACCGAGATGCTCGATCCGGTCGTCGCGTTGTAGACCCGGCTGTCCGTCCCCGCGCTCAGCGTCAGCGGCGCCGCGCTGATCGAACCGCCGGCGGTCTGGGTGGTGACGGTGTAGTTGTTGCCGCCGTTGCCGTCGTTGATCACATAGCCGGCGTTGACTGAAAGCGTGCGGCTGCCGACATTGGCACTGTCGAACGACTGGCTCAGGCTGCTGACGAAGTCGCTGCCCTGAAGGCCGACCACGCCGACCGACAGAGCCGATCCGGCCGTCGCGTTGTAGGTCCGGCTGTCGATGGTCGCATTCAGCGCCAGCGGGGCAGGGTTGATCACGATCGTGCCCGGCGTCGTCGCGGAGATGATGTCGTGCCCGGTCTGGTCAGAGAACAGCCCGCCACCATAGAACACCGAATGGCTGCCGGCATTGGCATCGATGCCGGTGAACGTGGCCGTGCCGCCGACGTGCCCCGGCTGCGCGCCGTAGCTGGTGTAGCCGACCGTCGGCACCTGCGCGTTGTATACGAGGGTCGCATCGTTGGCCCGGATCACCACCGGCGAGAGGAACCGCTTGAGCAGCGGCGTCGTCTGGCCCTGGTAGATCCTCCAGGGCAGGGCCTGGCCGCCGATGGTATCGATGTCTGCGGCGAAGGCGGAGAAGCTCGCTGCCTGCAGGGTCTGTGCCGTGGTCAGCCCGCCGGCACCGGCGCAGGGCTGCCCGCCGCAGCCCAGCGCCTGGCCGCTCCGCTCGCTGTCCCAGTAGGACGCGGTGACCGTACCGCTGTTGCTGCCGGCCAGCCCGGCCGCTGTATCGCCGGTCACGGTCCCGCGCGCATAACTCTGGTCGATCGTCCCCAGCGTGGCATTGATCCCGACCAGCCCGCCAACCGTGCCGGTGCTCCCCCGCTGCACGGCGACATCGGCATAGGACTGGCGGATGGTGCCGTCGTTCGCCCCCGCGAGCCCGCCGGCAATCCCGCCAGTGCCCTGGACCGCGCCGGTGGCGAAGCTGTCGACGATCGTCCCGAAGTTCACCCCGGCGATGGCGCCCGCTGCGCCGAATTCCCCGTTGATGCTGGCGCCGGCCAGCCCGAGGTCCTGGATCGTGCCCCGGTTGGTGGCGAACAGGCCGCCGTTCAGCGTTTCGCCGTTGTTGGTCACCGTCAGCGCCGAGAGCACCCGGCCGTTGCCGGCCAGGGTGCCGCTGAACGTGGTGCCGCCATAGCCGATCGGCATGAAGCCGAACCCGCCCCAGACATCGGCAAGGTCGGTCGTACCGCCCATGGCGATGTCATGCTGCAGCGAATAGGAAGTGGCCGGGGCGAAGTCGATCAGCTCGACCTGGTGCGCGCTGCCGATCAACGCCTCGCCAAAACGCGCGCGTGGCAGCTCCCAGCTGCCGATCGGCCGGCTGCCGCCGATCGTCCGCTGGAAGAACTGCCAGCTTCCGCCGGCGGTCAGCAGGCTGTAGGCCGCCGGGTTGAACGCATAGTTGCCCGCCGCCGCCTGCGCCGGATCGCTGGTGACCGCGAAGACGATAGGGCTCACCGCGGCATTGACGCCGAACGCGCTGGCCTGCCCGGTCGAAAACGTGTCCCAGTAGCCGCCGAGGATGCTGGCGTTGTTCTCGCCGACGAGGCCACCCACCGAGGGGCTGCCCGGCGCGGTGACCAGCCCGCTGGCGTAGCTTGCGGCGAGCGGACCGGAGCCGACATCGTTCAGGCCGATCAGCCCGCCGACGCGGGTGCCGCCAGCGCCGACAGTGACCGAGCCGGTGGCGTAGGATTGGGAGACCGATGCCAGGTTGTAGCCGATCAGCCCGCCGGCCCGCCGCACGTTGGTGCCGCCCAGCACCGCGCCGGTGGCATAGCTGCGGGTCACCGTCGTGCCCGCCTCGGTATCGCCGATCAGGCCGCCGAGGTTGCGGCCCCCATCGCCCAGCATCGACACCGGGCCCGTCGCCCACGACTGGATGACGTTCCCCCCCAGGAGGTAGCCGACCAGCCCGCCGGCGAAGCTGCCGCCATTGACCGTGACGGCGGCATCGCTGTGCGAATTGGACAGGATGAAATTCGGGTTGTCGCTCTCGCCGAGCAGGCCGCCGGCATCCCATCCGGCGCTGACCTTGCCGGTGACGAAGGCATTGTCCACCAGCACCTGGTTGCTGCCCGGCAGGACATAGCCGATCAGGCCGCCGGTGGAGGAGATCGTCGATCCGCCGCCGGTGACGTCGGCATCGATCAGTCCGATGTTGCGGATCGAGATCGCCGCGCCCGCGCCGTTGCCGACCGTGGCGAACAGGCCGGTGTTCCGTGCCGCCGGCCGGTTGATGAAGAGCCGCGAGACGACATGGCCCAGCCCGTCGAAATTGCCGGTGAAAGGACTGGTCAGGTCGTCGCTGCCGATCGGCACGAAACCGGCGCCGCCGTTCCAGCCCTGGGTCTGGGCGGCATCGATGTCGCGGCCCAGCGCGAAGTTCTGGTCCAGGAAATTGCCGACCAGCTGCAGCTGGTTGATGTTGTTGACCAGCTGGTAGGCGGTCAGCAACCCGCCGTTCACGCCAGGGCTGTAATCGTTCGGCGTGCCGAAGCTGGCCGGGTTGTAGTAGATGTCGATGGTCGATCCGCTGCCCGGCAGGACCAGCGCGCCGTTGCCGAGCGTCACCGTGCCGGTGCCGGTGCCATTGAGGTCGGCGTGCAGGGCGAGATGGGCGCCATCGCCGAAACCGACGACCTGGCCGCCGCCCGAAATGTCGATGCTGCCGGCCGAGCGCAGGGTCAGCGAGGTGTTGCCGACCAGGGTGATCGGGACACGGATGGCGATGTCGGTGGAAACGGCGACCAGGGCACCGCCGGCGCTGTCGATCGTCCCGGACCCGCTGCTGCCGCTGCCGCTGGTGGCGCTGGTGTCGATGCGCAGGCCGAAATTGTTCTGGTCGATGCCGAGCCCGCCGCCGTCCGGCAGGTTGGAAACCAGCACGTTGCCGCCGGTGGCGTTGCCACCCGTGCCCGAAACGATGGCGTTGCCGCCGACCGCCGAGGCGGAATAGGTGCCGCTGCCGGCGGATGAATTGGCACCGGAGAAAGCGATGACGGCACCCTTGCTCGCCTGCACCCGCACCGTCCCGGCGATTGCCTCGCCGCCATTGCCCGAACCCGAATCGGTCCCGCCGGCGGCATCGGTGGCCATGGCCACCAGGGCATTGCCGACGGTCAGCAGACCGCCGCTGGCGGTGATTTCCGCCGTCCCGCCGACCGCCCGCCCGCCGCCGAAGTTGGCACCGCCGCCGCCGCTCGCGGTCGCGCGGACGGTAACGTCGTTGCCCCGGTCGAATGCGATCGTGCTGCCGTTTGCCGTGAACGCGGCAATGCCGCCGGTGGCATCGCCCCCCGCGCCACTGCCGACCGCCGTGCCGCCCACGGCATCGGCGATGGCACTTGGCCCGCTATCGACCGGGGCGGCCGAACCGCTGATGTTCGACAGGATCACCCCGCCGTTGCGGGCCTCGATGGCGGCGATGCCGGCGCGCGCGGCGCCCCCATTGCCCGCGCCGCCGCCGCCATTGCCGCCGAACGCGGACGCGATGGCAGACACACCGTCGGCGCTGAACGTCACGATCGACCCGGCATCGGCGGCGACCCGGGCAGTTCCGCCGAACGCGTTGCCGCCGACGAGCGTGTCGGCTGCGGCATCGGCCCCGCCAGTGGCCTGGGCGGAGGTGAACACGCTGCCGCTGGTGCTGGTCGTGCTGATGGTGCCGCCGCCGCTGGCGAGCGCGCTCGCCTGGCCGCCATTGGCGCTGCCGGCGGTGGTGAGGTTGTTGTCCGTGCCGCCGGTTGCATCGGCACGGATGGTGAAGCCCGAAGCAGTCGCTGCCGCGCCGGTGCCCGATACGGTCAGCGATGCGCTGCCCGCCGTCGCGTCGATCCCGGCGTTCGGCAGGCCTGCGGCCGGATCGTAGACGGCCCCGGCATTGGTGGCATTGGCGCCGGCATTGACCTGCAATGCGCCGCCAATGATCGCCTGCCCGCCGGAATTCACGGTCAGCCCGGCGATTCCGCCCCGGGTCTCCACGCCGCCGCCATTGATCGCGCCGGAGCCGTTCCAGGTTCCGCGCGCGCTGATCGTGGCGCCGCCAGCAACCGTCAGCGCGCCACCGCCAACGGTGATCCCGGCATTGCCGCCCTGTGCTCCGAAATCGTCATCGGCCAGCACCTGGAGATCGCCGCCGACGCCGAGGGCGCCGGCACCGCCACCGACCGAAACCGATCCGCCATTGGCCACGAGCGTGACGCTGCCAGCCGAAGTGCCGGGGCCGGAGGCGCTGGCATCCAGCCTGAGGTCGCCATCCACGACGATTCCGGCGCCGGTACTGGTCAGGCTGGCGCTCGGCGCCCTGAGCAGGGCGTCCGCCCTGAACGCCACCGCGCCGGCGCCATCGCCGACCGCAAGGCTGCCGGTCGAGGCGGCATACGTGCGCGAGGTGAACAGGACGCCATCCACGGTGAGGCTCGCCGCGCCGCTTCCGGCCGGGCCGGAGACGATCGGGTTGCCCGCGCCGGTGCCGGTGTCGTTGACGTTCGACCCGGCCGAAAGCACCACCGCATTGCCGTCCTGCGCCGCCGCTCCGGCGATGTCGAAGCCGATCGACCCGCCAGACGAGATCGCCATGGTGATCGCGTTGTTCTTCGGCACCGCGACCATGTAGACCCGCCGCGCCAGGGTATCGCTGTTGGCGGCGGAATCGCTGCCGCCGGTCGTGCCGGTGTGGATAAAGGTGTTGCTGACGACGGTCGTTCCCGCAGTGACCGAGATCGAGAACAACCCGGTCGTGTCGATGGCGAAGTCGGCGCTTTCGGCGGCGACCAGCGCGGTCTTGCCGAGCACGTTGAGCGCCCCGCCCTGGTCAATCTTCTGCCCGAACGCGACCATGTAGGCACCGTTCAGCGGAAAACCGGTGCCGGAGTTGTCGACCCTGATCTGCGCCCCCGGCGCGATCGTCACGCCGCCGGTTGCGCCGGGCGCGGCGGCGAGCGAGAAGCGGTCGAACGTCGACATGAAGTTGCCGCTGACGTCGGCCACCGGATCGGCCGTGGTCAGCACCAGGCCGCCGACGTTGAAGGTCCCGGTAGAGCCGACCAGCAGCCCGCCCGGGCTGTAGAACCACACGCGCACGTCGGCCCCGCTGGTGACCGCACCGTTGAACGCGACCGTGCGGGTGGGATCGGCCGGCAGGATGCGGTTGAGCACGGTATAGGGTTGGTTCGCCGAGGGCTGGCCCTGGAACGACACCGTTTCCGTCGCCGGCAGGAAATCGACCGGCGCCGCGCTGACGGCGGTGTCGGTCGGCGCCCAGTTGATCGTGGTGACCGGGCTGGCATTGGAGATCGTCACGGTCTGGCCGTGGGCGCCCGAAGGCGCGATCGTCGCGCTGCCGAACGTCACCGTCCCCGTGCCGGCAAAGCCCTGTGCCCTCGCCGGCTGCGCGGCCAGGGTGGCCAGCAGCATCGCCGCCATCGCGCCGTGCGAAACGCGGGCGGTGCGGGTTAGGCCGAGCCTGGTCATCAGCGGTTGCTCCCCGGCGTGAGGTTGGCGGTCAAGGTCATCAGGAACAGCGGGCCGCGCACGTCGGCCTCGCCGGCGACGCGGTTCACCGGCACCGCCAGAACCATGTCGAGCCGGCCGCGATCGGCCAGGTTCAGCCGCGCGCCGCCGCCCAGAGAATGCAGTTCCTGCGGCTGGCCGTTCGGCGCCAGCCGCTGCCAGGCCCAGCCATTGTCGGAAAACACGTAAGGCTGCACCGTCAGCTTCGCGCGGCTGCTCGGCTGCATGACCGGCCCGCGCAGTTCGACACCGAACCCGGCACCGTCGTCACCGGCGAGCGTTCCCGGATTGAACCCCCGCCCAAGCGTATAGTTGCCGAGCTGGTACTGCTCGAAGGCGAGCAGCGGTCCCGAGGAGAGCTGCATCTTCGGCGTGAACGCCAGCGACAGCCACCTGAGCGGCCGCACGTCGAACTCGGCGCCGGCGCGGAACACCGTCGCCATCGGGTTGCCCTGGCTGATGCTCGGCGTCACGATGACGGCGCAGGCCGCCGGCGTTGCCCGGCAGTTCGGGCTGCCACCGAGGATCGACACCCCCTGCCGCAGTTCGGCATTGCCGCTCAATCGCCACAGCACCGAACCACCCGGCCCCTTGCCGTCGAGGTCCATCGCGTCGAGATCGAGCCGGGCATACACGATGCGCAGCCGGTCCCGGCTGAGCGGGCCGACAGCCACAAGGCGCACGTCCTGGTCGACCACGTCCAGCCCCAGCGTGCCGGACAGGCTCAGCGCCTGCCGCCGGACGAACGGATAGCGCGCCTCAAGGTTGTAGTAGCGCGTGCTCGCCCGCACCTCGACGCCGATGTCGGGCCGGGTCAGCGCATACGTGAAATTGCCCGCCAGCTCGAATCCGCCATGTCCCAGCCGCATCCGGTGACCGACCTGGTAGATCTGCTGCTCGACGAAGTCGGCGGTCGAATAGGTCGAAAGCGTCGTCTGGTCGCCCATCCCGGTCAGCCCGTTGAACGCCACCCGCGCCTGCCCGCCGAACCGCCCGGTCACCGGCGCCGCCAGGTTGGTGATGGCGAGATCGGCATGGACCGCCTGCGAATCGACCCGCACCTCGGCGATCATGTTGCCGGCCCCGGTGCCCGCCGGCTTCAGCGCCAGGTGCAGGTCGTAGCCGGGGATGTCCTGCGCCAGCAGCACATGGCGTTCGGCCCTGAACCGGTTGAACACCTCGCCATCGGCCAGGCCCTTGAGATATCCCTCCAGCAGCGCGGCATTGCGCCCCGGCCGCCCGACCACGCGCACCGCCGTGACCCGCGCATAGAGCACGGCGAACCGCACCACGCCGCCCTCGATCCGCTGCACCGGCACCTCGACCGAGGCGACATAGCCCAGCTCGCGCAACCGGGTGGCGGCGGCATCGCGGATCCTGCAGATCACCCCGACCGGCTGGTCGCTGCCGGCATAAGGCTGCCACATCCCGGCCAGTTGCTCGGCCGAAACCGGGCCGAGCCCGGTGAACTCGGCCTTGCTGACCGAGACCCGCAGGTTGGCGAACTTCGGATCGTCGAGCGGACAGGGCGAACGCTCGATGCGATCCTCGAACCTGAGCCGGGTGCGTGGCGGCGGCGGCGGTGCCGGCGAGGTCGGCGCGCCGGCGCGAAGCTCCTGGCGGTTGGGAAGCGCGCCGGCAGTGACCTGCGCCGCCGCCGGCTGCGCGAGCGAGGCCATGGCCAATGCCACGACACAGGCCGGCAGGTTCCGAATCCGTCGGTCAGCCGAAACCTGCAACCTGCCCCCACCGGTCATGTTCTTCCCCGCTTGCATGCATGCGCCGGACAGGTCGATCACGCCTAGGATCCCCGTCAACGGCCGTGCAACAGGGCGACTAACCGGGTTTGCTGTCCCTGAATACCGCAATCTGCATCGAACCGGCGGAGTTTCCACCACATTGGCCAGCCAAGAATCCGCCTCGGAGCGCGCAAAAGCGCACGCCAGCGCTTGGCTGGTGGGCGGTGACGGGCTCGAACCGCCGACCCTCTCGGTGTAAACGAGATGCTCTACCAACTGAGCTAACCGCCCGGAATGCCGGTCCCGGAGCGATGCCAGATGCGCGGGTTCCAGGCGTTCGTCAACCGCTGTCGCGCGCGCGTTGCGTAGGAACGGCGGGCATGGCAAAGTGGCGTGGGTTTCGATGCTGTGGGGGGAGAACAGCCGTGGTCGTAGCCGCGCGTGTCCGGGAGTCCTATCGTCAGAGCCAGCCGTTCTTCCTGCGCATGGCGGCGGGCATGGCGCTGTTCATCGTCCTGGGTTTCGGCCAGTTCGCCGCCCGCGGCATGGTCGATTACACCCGGGTGCCGGTCTGGTTTCACCTGCATGGCGCCGCCATGGTCCTCTGGCTCGGGCTGCTGGTCACCCAGACGGCGCTGGCCGGCCGGCCGAACCTCCTGCTTCACCGGCAACTGGGCTGGATCGGCGCGGTGCTCGCCTCGGCCGTCTTCGTGCTGGCCCTGCGCGTGGTTGTCGCCGCAGTCGGCGGCGGCATGGTCCCGCCCTTCTTCACCCCGGCGTTCCTGCTGGCACTTGCGACAATCGACGCGCTTGCCTTCGGGAGCCTTGTCGCCGCCGCCATCGCCCTGCGCCGGCGGAGCGACTGGCATGCCCGCCTGCTGCTCGGCTCGACCGCGATCCTGATGGAGCCGGCGCTCGGCCGCGTGCTGCCGATGCCGCTGCTGGGCGCCGATGGCGGCGAATGGCTGGCCATGGTGTTCCAGCTGATCCCGATTGCCCTGCTGCTGCGCCACGATCGCAAGACCTTCGGCGCGGTTCATCCCGCTTCCCTGGTCTGCGGCGGGGTCGTGGTAGGCAGCCATGTCCTGGTCAAGCTGGCCTCGCTCAATCCGGCGGTCATCGCCCTGGCCCGCTCGCTCGGCGGCTGACCCGCCTCAGTCGAACGGGTCGACGTTTTCCACCGCGATGCTCGGCGTGACCTGCCGCACCCGGCTGCCGGGCGGCACCGGGCAGGTGAGCCAGACATTCCCGCCGATCACCGAACCCGCGCCGATGGTGATCCGGCCGAGGATCGTCGCCCCGGCATAGATCGTCACGTCGTCCTCGATGATCGGGTGGCGCGGGACGTTGATCAGGTGGCCGTCCTCGCCGGCGGTAAAGCTGCGCGCGCCGAGCGTCACCGCCTGGTAGAGCCGCACCCGCTTGCCGATGATCGCAGTCTGGCCGATGACCACGCCGGTGCCGTGGTCGATGAAGAAGCTCTCGCCGATCTGCGCGCCGGGGTGAATGTCGATGCCGGTCCTCGAATGGGCGATCTCGGCGATCATCCGCGCCACCAGCGGCGCCCCCAGCCGATAGAGCACATGGGCGATGCGGTGGTGGACGATTGCGGTGAAGCAGGGATAGCACAGCAGCACCTCGTCGACGCTGAACGCCGCCGGATCGCCCGCATAGGCCGCCTCGAGATCGGTATCGAGCGTCCGCCGCAACTGCGGCAGCGCCCCGGCCAGGCCATCGCCGATGCGCTGCGCGGCCTCGGCGAGTTCGGCCTGCCCGGCCTTCGCCCGGGCAGGGTCCAGCGCCAGCTCCATCGCCACCTGGGCGACGAGCAGCGGCAGCGAGGTCTGCAGCGTTGCCGCGACGAAGGCGTCTTCGCTGTCCGGGGTCAGTTCCGCCGGCCCGAGCCGGATCGGAAACAGGGCGGCGCTGAGCGTGTCCACCACCCGGCCCAGCGCATGGCGCGAGGGAAAGCCCGGTTCGCCATAGCCCTGGGCGCGGCCATGCTTGCGCCGCCAGTCCTCCCGCGCGCGGCGCAGGCCAGCGGTCACCGCCGCCAGATCCAGCTCCGGCGACGCGGCGATGGCAAAAGGTGCGGGTTCGGTCTTCACGATGGCGGCTGGTAAGGCGCAGTCCCGCGAAGGGCAAGTGCCGGCCGCTGCTCCGCCCGGGCAATGCCGGCGCGGTCGCCCAGCAGGGTCAGGTGGAGCATGACCGCGCACAATGCCCGCGATCGGCCTGCCGCGAGCGCCGGAAGCCAGGTCCCGAGCCAGTCGAAAGTCGGGCATCGACTTGCGTCAGGCCGTGTTGCGTTGCAAAACCCGCCGCCATGCGGATTGCGATCGTCGATGAAAGCGCCTCCCGCGCCGCAGTGATCGGCGAAGGGCTTGCCGCGCTCGACGATTGCGAGCTGTTCGTCGTGACCGAACGGCGCGGACTGGTGGCCCGCATTGCCGCGATCGACCCGGACATCGTCCTGATGGACCTCGGCAACCCGTCTCGCGACGTGCTGGAGGAATACTTCGCTGTCAGCCGTGCGCTTGCTCGCCCTATCGCCATGTTTGTCGATGAGAGCGACGACGAGGCCATTGCCGCGTCGATCGACGCCGGGGTCTCCTCCTATGTGGTCGATGGCCTCGCGCCGCACCGGATCCGCCCCATCCTCGACCTTGCGGTCAGGCGCTTCAACGCCTTTTCCCGCCTCCAGGCCGATCTGGCCGAGGCGAAGGGCAAGTTGGCCGAGCGCGAGATCGTGGACAAGGCCAAGCGCATCCTGATGGACAGCCGCAGGATCACCGAGCCGCAAGCCTACAGCGAACTGCGCAAGGCGGCGATGAACCAGGGCAAGCGCATCGCCGACATCGCCGAAGCGGTCGTGACCGCGCACCAGTTGATGGGAGGAGCCTGATGCCGTCCGAACTGACGATCGGCTTCCTGCCGCTGGTCGACGCCTGCCTGCCGATCCTTGCCCGCGAACACGGCTTTGCCGAGGCGGAAGGCCTTTCCCTGCGGCTGGTCAAGGACATGAGCTGGGCGACGGTGCTCGACCGGCTGCTCTATGGCCATAGCGACGCCGCCCATCTCGTCGCGCCGCTGGCGATTGCCACCACACTGGGGCGCGGGCGGCGAGAAGTCCCGCTGTCCGTTCCCTTCGTGCTCGGGCTCAACGGCAATGCCATCACCTTCCGCACCGATCTGGCCGACCGGGTCTGCGCGCCGGGGACACTGGGGGAACCCGGGGCGGTCGGCGCGGCACTCAAGTGCGTTGCGGCAGAGCGCATGGCGGCCGGGCGCCCGCTGCGGTTCGGGGTGGTCCATCGCTATTCCAGCCACAACTACATCCTGCGCTACTGGCTGGCCGCCTGCGGCGTGGCGCGTGATCACTTCGAGACGGTGACGGTGCCGCCGCCGTTCTGCGCCGATGCGCTGGAATCGGGCGAGGTCGACGGGGTCTGCGTCGGTGAACCGTGGAACAGCGTCGCGGTCGAACGCGGGGCAGGGCGGATCGTGCTGGCCACCGCGCAGATCTGGCGCCGCGGCGTCGAAAAGGTGCTGGCTGTGCGCGAGGGCGTCCTGGCCGGGCGCCGCCCGGAATTCGAGGCCCTGATCCGGGCGATGTGCAAGGCCGGCCGGCATTTCGTCGATCCGGTGAACTGGGAAACCAACGCGGCGATCCTGGCGAGGTCGAATTACCTCGACGGCGATCCCATCCTCATCCGCCGGGCCATCTCGGACCGGTTGCTGCTGGCGCGCGGGCGGGAGCCGGTGCATTTCCCCGACTTCATGTTCCAGTATCGCGAAGCGGCCAATTTCCCCTGGGTCAGCCAGGCGGCCTGGCTGTACACCCAGATGGTGCGCTGGGAAGGCGGCCGGTTCGACCCCGATGAGGCAGCGCGGGCGGCGCGGGTTTTCCGGCCCGATGTCTACCGCAGTGCTCTTGCCGGCACGGGGGAGCCCTTGCCGGGGGCCAGTTCGAAGGTCGAAGGCAGTCTTTCCGGCACAACCCAGGTCAGTACCCAGCAGGGGGCGATGACACTGGAAGAAAACCGGTTTTTCGATGGCCGTGCGTTCGATCCCGCCGATGCAGGGGCCTATCTCGCCAGCCAGCGCTGAGCCGGCGCGACGGACAGACCATGCTGCATCGCAAAAACCGCTTTACAAGCTCGCCGCGAATCACTTAATCTGGCTGCAACACCGGGTCGAACTGTCCAAGGAAGGGCAGGCTGTCGCGTCCCGGTGGTTTCAGAAATGCGTGGCAACGTCGCCGCCCGAAATGGCCTTTCACAGGCCAATTCGTGGCGGCTTTTTCATTTGGTGCACCGGCGACCGGGCACCGGGCGACTTGAGCAAGGGATGATTGGACCATGAGCAGCGACCGTGACGAGCTGAACCTCAGCAGGCGGCAACTCATCAAGATCGGCGGCGGCGCGGCGGCTGCCGGGGCGGCCAGCCAGCTGCTGCCCGGCCCGGCCCTGGCCGCCGGCGGCGCCCCCGAAGTGCGTGGCGCCAAGCTCGGCTTCATCGCGCTGACCGATGCGGCGCCGCTGATCGCCGCCAAGGAACTCGGCCTGTTCGCCAAGCACGGCATGCCCGATGTCATCGTCGCCAAGCAGGCGAGCTGGGGCGCGACGCGGGACAACCTCGTGCTCGGCAGCGGCGGCGGCGGGATCGACGGTGCGCATATCCTGACGCCGATGCCCTACATGATGTCGCTTGGCGTCAATTCCAAGCAGACCGCCATGAGCATCCTTGCCCGGCTCAACGTCAACGGCCAGGCGATTTCCGTCGACAAAGAGTATCTCGCCGCCAAGGCGGACCTCAATTCCGGCAAGATGAAGGGAATCATCAGCCAGAAGAAGGCAGGCGGCAAGAAGATCACCATGGCCATGACCTTCCCCGGCGGCACTCACGACCTGTGGATCCGCTACTGGCTGGCGGCCGGCGGCATCGATCCGGACAAGGATGTGGACCTGATCACCGTGCCGCCGCCGCAGATGGTCGCCAACATGAAGGCCGGCACGATGGATGCGTTCTGCGTCGGCGAGCCGTGGAATGCCCAGCTCGTGGACCAGAAGCTGGGCTACACGGCGGTGTCCACCGGGCAGATGTGGATGAACCACCCGGAAAAGAGCTTCGCCATGCGCTCCGACTGGGTCGCCGCCAACCCCAACGCCGCCGTCGCGCTGACCGCCGCGATCATCGAGGCGCAACGCTGGGCGGACAATCCGGCCAATATCTCCCGCCTGGCGATGATGATTTCCGGGCGCGACTACCTGAAGTGCCCGGTGGGGGACATCGCCTCGCGACTGCAGGGCAACTTCGCCTTCGGCGATGGCCGCAATGTCAGCAATGCGCCGTTCAAGATGAAGTTCTTCGCCAACAATGCCTCGTTCCCGTACAAGAGCCACGACCTGTGGTTCCTCACCGAGGAACAGCGCTGGGGCAAGCTGCCGGCCTCGCTGAACAAGACCCAGGCGATCGCCCGGGTCAACCGCGCCGACATCTGGCGCAAGGCCGCCGCCAAGGTCGGCGCGCCGGCGCCGGCGGGTGACAGCCGCGGTCCGGAGCGCTTCTTCGACGGCAAGGTGTTCGATCCGGGCAACCCCGCCGCCTACCTCAAGAGTCTCGCGATCAAGCGCGTCTGATTCCGCTCCGACAACAGGAGAAAGCGATGTCCACCCCCGCCACTCACGCGGTCCGCACCCCGCCCGCCGCAGCACAGCCCGACAGCGGCCCTGCGGCAACATCCGAAAGCGCCATCGTGCTCGATTATCCCAAGGCGGCGATCGTCCGCAGCAGCCTGCCGCCGGTGGCGGCACGCGAGAATGCCGTGCTGGCCGGGTTCAAGTCGCTCACCAGCGCCGTTCTGCCGACCCTGCTGATGCTCTTTGCGCTGCTCGCCTTCTGGCAGATGGCCTGCGCTTCGCCGACTTCGCCGTTGCCCGGGCCGATGCGGGTCTGGGAGGAGGCGCACGATGTCATCATGCACCCGCTCAAGGGCGTCACGCTTGACCTGCACGGCCTGCACATCGAGGGCCAGGGCGATGTCGGCGTGGCCGCTCACATCCTCAAGAGCCTCGGCCGGGTGCTGATGGGCTATGGCCTTGCCGCGGTCGTCGGCGTGCTGCTCGGCATGCTGGTCGGCACCAACCGCCACGCCTATCGCGCGCTCGATCCGCTGTTCCAGGTGCTGCGCACGGTGCCGCCGCTGGCCTGGCTGCCGATCAGCCTGGCGGTGTTCCAGCAGGTCCAGCCATCGGCGATCTTCCTGATCTTCATCACCGCCATCTGGCCGATCATCCTCAACACCTCCGCCGGCGTGCAGAACCTTCCTGCCAGCTATCGCAACGTCGGGCGGGTGCTGGCGCTCAATCCGATCCAGTATTTCGTCCGCATCGTGCTCCCCGCCACCGTCCCCCACATCTTCACCGGGCTGAGGATCGGCGTCGGCATGAGCTGGCTGGCGATCGTCGCGGCGGAGATGGTCCAGGGCGGCACCGGCATCGGCTTCTTCATCTGGGACAGCTACAATTCCTCGCTGCTGTCCGACACCATCGTCGCCCTGGTCTGGATCGGCATGACCGGCTTCGCGCTCGACCGCATCGTCGCCGGCATCGGCCGGCTCGTCGCCCGCGCCTGAACCGCAGGAGAACACCATGAAGCATCGCAGCTATCTCGCGCTCGAAGGCGTTACCGTCGAATTCCCGGTCAAGGGCGGCACGTTCTGCGCGCTCGACCATATCGACCTGTCGATCGAGAAAGGCCAGTTCGTCGCCCTGATCGGCCATTCCGGCTGCGGCAAGTCGACCCTGCTGAATGCCGTCGCCGGGCTGACCCGGCCGAGCAAGGGCGTGATCTTCCTGGAAGGCGGGGTGATCGACCGGCCGGGGCCGGACCGCGCCGTCGTCTTCCAGGACCATTCGCTGCTGCCCTGGCTGACCGTCGCCGAAAACGTCGCCCTGGCGGTGGACCAGACCGCGCGGGACAAGAGCAGGGCCGAACGGCGCGACTGGGTCATGCACAATCTCGAACTGGTGCAGATGGCCCATGCCGCGACCAAGCGCCCCGCAGAAATCTCGGGCGGCATGAAGCAGCGCGTCGGCATCGCCCGCGCCATCGCCATGAACCCCCGGGTGCTGCTGATGGACGAACCGTTCGGCGCGCTCGACGCCCTGACCCGCGCGGCGCTGCAGGACGTGGTCATGGAGCTTCAGGCCAAGCTGGCGAGCACCGTGCTGATGATCACCCACGATGTCGACGAGGCGGTGCTGCTGGCTGACCGGGTGGTCATGATGACCAACGGCCCTGCCGCCCGCATCGGCGAGGACCTGGTGGTTGACCTGCCACGCCCGCGCCGGCGGCTCGAGATGATCGACCTGCCCGCTTACGGCGAGGCGCGCGGCGCGGTCATCCGCTTCCTCCACGAACGCTATCGCAATCCGGCGACTCTCGCCGCCTGACACAAGCCGAAATCCACCGAAGCCAACGATCGCCGGCCCTGCGTGGGCCGGTGACGGGAGGGGTGCGTCTCGCGAGGGCAGACGCCGAAGACATCCTGCTGAACATTTTAAAGGGGGACCGAACATGGGGAAATCTAAGTTTGTCGCGTCGAGGGGAACCTCGGGATTGGCGCTTGCGCTGGCAATGGCAGCGGCCACCCCGGCCTGGGCCGCGCCGGCGCCGGCATTCGGCGATCCGGTCAGGATCGCGGACGGCCTGACGCTGGACCCGATCATCGATGCCCGCGTCCGCTATGAAGGGGTCGACCAGCCGACGGTCGACGCCGACGCGCTGACCGTGCGGTTGCGCGCCGGGGTGGAACTGAAGCACGCGCCCTCGCATCTTTCGGTGCTGGTCGAGGGTGAAGGCACGCTGGGGGTGGTGAAGGATTACAATGCCTTCCCGTTTGCGCTGCCCGGCAACAAGCAGCGGCGGACGCAATATGCGGTGGTCGCCGATCCCGAGAGCATCGACCTCAATCGCGCGCAGATCATGTACAAGGTCAAGGACTTCGCGCTGACCGTGGGCCGGCAGCGGATCAATCTCGACGACCAGCGCTTCGTCGGTTCGGTCGGCTGGCGGCAGAACGAGCAGACGTTCGATGCGGTCCGGGCCGAGGCCAAGCTGGGGCCGGTGAACTTCGACGGCACTTATGCGATCCAGCAGGATTCGATCTTCGGTTCGGAGGCAGGGCCGCGCCGCTCGATGGACGGGGATTTCGTGTTCCTCGGCGCCTGGACCAGGCTCGGGCCGGTGACGGCGAAGGGCTTCGCCTACATCATCGACTATGACGAGGCCTTCGCCTTCCCCAACAGCTCGCAGACCTACGGCGGGCGGCTTGCGGGCAGCTTCCCGCTGTCGAAGACGGTGAAGCTCAATCTGCTGGCCAGCTATGCCCGGCAGATGGACATCGGCCAGAACCCTGCAAACTATGCGGCAGACTATGTGCTGGGCGAGATCGGGCTGGGCTACCGGGGCTTCACCCTGACCGGGGGCTACGAGAAGCTGGGTGCCGACACCGGCGCCGGCAAGGCCTTCCAGACGCCGCTGGCGACGCTGCACAAGTTCAACGGCTGGGCGGACCTTTTCCTGACCACGCCGGGCAACGGGTTGCAGGACTATTACGTCTCGCTGGCCAAGGTCTTCCCCAAGGTCAAGGCGGTGAAGGGGCTGAACGCAAACGTCGCCTACCACGAGTTCCACAGCGACGTCGGCGGGGTCCGGTTCGGCAGCGAGTGGGACGCGAGCCTCGGGTTCAAGGCGCGCAACGTGGGCTGGCTGGTCAAGTATGCCAATTACAACGCCGACACCTTTGGCGTGGACCGTCAGATCCTGTGGCTGCAGGCCGAGATCGCGTTCTGATTCGATCGTGCTGCACCGCAAAAACAACTTGCGGTGCAGCCCCCGAATCGGTTAGCCAGTGACATGAAGGCCATTGCGCCGCCCAAGGACGGGCGGAGCATCGCAAGGCCGGACAGATCAACATCGCGTGGCAACGTCGCCGCCCAGACCTTCCCCAATCGGGATGCGTTCGGGCGGCTTTTTCGTGTCGCGCGCCGGGCCAGGACAATGCCAGTGAACGCTCTCACGACTGTGATGGACAAGGACCGAACTGCCGCCACGAGGGAGCGCCTCGTCGTCATCGGCAACGGCATGGCCGGCTGCCGCGCGGTCGAGGAAATCCTCGCCCGCGACAGTGGCCGCTACGCCGTGACGATCTTCGGCGCCGAGCCGCGCGTCAATTACAACCGGATCATGCTCTCGCCGGTCCTCGCCGGCGAGAAGCGCTTCGACGACATCGTCATCAACGATGCCACTTGGTATGCGGACAACGCGATCACCCTGATCGCGGGCGATCCGGTCGAGAGCATCGATCGCGCAACGCAGACGGTGATCGCCCGATCCGGCCGGGTCGAACCCTACGACCGGCTGCTGATCGCCACCGGCTCCGATCCGTTCATCGTCCCGGTTCCCGGCCACACACTCGACGGCGTCGTCACCTTCCGCGATCTCGACGATGTCGACAGGATGCTCGCCGCCGCCGAGAAGGGCGGCTCGGCAGTGGTGATCGGCGGTGGCTTGCTCGGGTTGGAGGCGGCCCACGGCCTTTCCCTGCGCGGCATGCGGGTGACGGTCATCCACCTCATGCCCACTCTCATGGAACGCCAGCTCGACGAAGCCGCCGGCTATCTCCTCAAGACCGAACTGGAACGCCGCGGCCAGACCATCGTCACCGGCGGCGACACGGCCGAGATCACCGGCGCGGACGGCAAGGTCACCGGCGTGAAGCTGAAGGACGGCCGCGAATTCGCCGCCGACATCGTCGTCATGGCGGTCGGCATCCGGCCCTCGACCGCGCTGGCCAGGGCGGCCGGGCTGGAGGTCGAACGCGGCATCGTCGTCGACGATCACATGGTCACATCGGATCCCGCGGTCATGGCGGTCGGCGAATGCGTCCAGCACCGCGGCACCTGCTACGGCCTTGTCGCGCCGCTCTGGGAGATGTGCCGCGCGCTGGCCGACGCCGCCATCGGCGAGCCGAGCGGCTATGCCGGTTCCATGACCTCGACCAAGCTGAAGGTCTCCGGGATCGACCTGTTCTCCGCCGGAGATTTCTCCGGCGGCGAGGGCGCGGAGGACATCGTCATGCGCGATGCCGCGCGCGGCATCTACAAGCGGGTGATCCTGCGCGAAAGCCGGCTGGTCGGCGCCGTGCTCTATGGCGATACGGCCGATGGCGCCTGGTACTTCGACCTCCTGAAGAAGGGCGAGGATGTCTCCCCGATCCGCGAGGCGCTGATCTTCGGACAGGCCTTCGCGCAAGGGGGTGCCCTTGCGGACCCTAATTCCGCCGTTGCCGCCCTCCCGGACGATGCCGAAGTCTGTGGCTGCAACGGCGTTTCCAAGGGCAAGGTCGTTGCCACCATCCTCCAGGGAGCCTGCAGCCTTGATGCGGTGCGCTCGCAGTGCAAGGCCAGCGCGAGCTGCGGATCGTGCACCGGGCTGGTCGAGAGCCTGCTCCGGCTGACCCTGGGCGACGGGGTGGCGAGCGGGCCGAAGTCGCTGTGCAAATGCACCAGCTTCAGCCATGACGACATGCGCCGGCTGATCCTCGAAAAGCAGCTCAAGGCGATCCCGCAGGTCATGCAGGAACTGCACTGGACCACCGCCCACGGCTGCGCCTCCTGCCGCCCGGCGCTGAACTACTACCTGCTCTGCGCCTGGCCCGGCGAATACGTGGACGAACAGCACAGCCGTTTCGTCAACGAACGGATGCATGCCAACATCCAGAAGGACGGGACCTATTCGGTCGTTCCGCGCATGTGGGGCGGCCTCACCAATCCCCGCGAACTCCGCGCCATCGCGGACGTGGTGGAGAAGTACAACGCCCCCATGGTCAAGGTCACCGGCGGCCAGCGGCTGGACATCTTCGGGATCAGGAAGGAAGACCTGCCGGCCGTCTGGGCCGATCTCAACGCCGCCGGAATGGTCTCGGGCCACGCCTACGGCAAGTCCCTGCGAACGGTGAAGACCTGCGTCGGCTCCGAGTGGTGCCGCTTCGGCACGCAGGATTCGACCGGCCTTGGCGTCAAGCTGGAGCGGATGACCTGGGGCTCGTGGATGCCCCACAAGTTCAAGATCGCCGTGTCCGGCTGCCCCCGCAACTGCGCCGAGGCGACGATCAAGGACTTCGGCGTGGTCTGCGTCGACAGCGGCTATGAACTGCACGTCGGCGGCAACGGCGGGATCAAGGTCCGCGCGACCGACTTCCTCTGCAAGGTCGCCACCGAGCAGGAGGCCATGGAGGTCTGCGCGGCCTTCATCCAGCTCTACCGCGAACAGGCCCACTACCTCGAACGCACCGCTCCATGGATCGAACGGGTCGGCCTCGACCACGTGAAGGCCGCGCTGTTCGGCGATCCCGACGCGGTCGTCACCCTCGCCGCGCGGTTCCGGTATTCCCAGACCTTCATGCAGTCCGATCCCTGGGCCGAGCGCGTGGCCGGTCGCGATGCCGAACTTCACCAGCACCTTGCCGAAGTCCGCCCTTTCCCCAGCGACGTGTCGCGCATGGAGTTTGCGAAATGATCGGAGATTGGCTCGACATCGGCCCGACCAGCCAAATCGCGCCCGGCAATGCCCGGACCCTGCCCGTGCAGGGCGCGGACGAGATCGCCGTGTTCCACACGCTCGACAACCAGTTCTATGCCCTGGTCAACAGGTGCCCGCACAAGGCCGGCCCGCTTTCCCAGGGCATCGTCCACGGCTCCGTGGTTACCTGCCCGCTGCACAGCTGGCAGATCTCGCTCCGCTCGGGCGCGGCGCTGGGAGACTGCGAGGAAGAGCGGGGCGCCTGCGTGCCGACCATCCCGCTGCGGATCGATGCCGGCCGCATCTACCTGCTGCGCGAAGCGGTCCTGGGCAACCACCCCGAGGCGGCAGCCTGACCGCGATGGGCGAAGTCCGCACCACCTGTGCTTACTGCGGCGTCGGCTGCGGCATCCTTGCCGAAGTCACCGGCGAGCGGACAGTGCGGATCCGGGGCGATGCGGAGCATCCCGCCAATTTCGGCAAGCTCTGTTCCAAGGGCACTCACCTTGGCGAGACGGTCGGGCTGGAAGGGCGGCTGCTCCACCCCGTGATCGGCGAGCGGCGAGCGACCTGGGACGAAGCGCTCGATCTGGCCGCCGCCCGGATGAAGGCGACCATTGCCGAACACGGGCCGGACAGCGTGGCCTTCTACGTTTCGGGCCAACTGCTGACCGAGGACTACTATGTCGCCAACAAGCTGATGAAGGGCTTCATCGGCAGCGGCAACATCGATACCAACAGCCGGCTGTGCATGGCCAGCGCGGTCGCCGCGCACCATCGCGCCTTCGGTGAAGACCTGGTTCCGTGCACCTACGACGATCTCGATCAGGCCGACCTGATCCTGCTGGTCGGATCGAACACGGCATGGTGCCACCCGGTCATCTGGCAAAGGATCGAGGAAGCCCGCGCCCGCCGTGGCACGAAACTGGTCGTCATCGATCCGCGCCGCACCGAAACGGCCGAACAGGCCGATCTTCACGTTCCGGTCGCTCCGGACGGCGATGTCGCCCTGTTCAATGCCCTGCTCGCCGAGATGAGTCGGCGCGGGCTTTTCGAACACGCATTCCTCAGAAACCGCTGCACCGTTCCGTCCGGCTTCATCGAAGGGCTTGATCCTCGCTCGTCGGGCCTGCCGGAGGACCTGTTCGCCCGCCTGGCCGAACTCGTCGCCACCCATCCCCGCATGGTCACGCTGTTCAGCCAGGGGGCCAACCAGTCGCGCTCCGGCACCGACAAGGGCAATGCGATCATCAACCTGCACCTGGCCACGGGCAGAATCGACGCGCCGGGAACGGGGCCATTCTCCATCACCGGCCAACCCAACGCGATGGGCGGGCGCGAGGTCGGTGGCCTGGCCAACATGCTGGCCTGCCACCTCGGGTTTTCCGCCGGGGAACGCGCCGACGCGGCCATCTTCTGGAACGCCCCGAACATCTGCGCAGGCCCGGGGCTGAAGGCCGTCGACCTGTTCAGGGCCGTCCACGACGGGCGCGTCAAATTCCTCTGGATCATGGCCACGAACCCGGCGGTATCGATGCCGGACGCCGGCTTCGTGCGGGAAGCCCTCGCGCGCTGCGAAACCGTGGTCGTTTCGGACGTCATGGCGGACACCGACACCGCGCGGTTCGCGCACGTGCGCCTGCCGGCGCTGGCATGGGGTGAAAAGGACGGGACCGTCACGAATTCCGAACGCCGCATCAGCCGCCAGCGGGCGCTTTTCCCGCCGCCGGGAGAGGCCCGCGCCGACTGGGCCATCCTCGGCCAGTTCGCCGCCCGGATGGGATGGCGCCACGCGTTCGACTACGACGGTCCTGCGGCGATCTTCCGCGAATATGCCGCGATGACCGCACTGGCCAAGGCGCGGGGCATGGCGCTCGACCTGACCGGCCATGCGCAGGTCAGCGCAGCCGAATACGAAACCATGGCGCCTTTCCTGTGGGGCGGGGCCTACCCGCTTGGCGCCAGGCCGGGCCAGTCGGGCGGCAAGGCCCGGCTTGTCCCCGTCATCGCGCCGCGCGCGGTCGTGGAGGCGGACTATCCGTACAGCCTCAATACCGGCCGCTACCGCGATCAGTGGCACACGATGACCCGCACGGGCCTCTCACCCACCCTGTCCCAGCATCGGCGCGAGCCCTTGCTGGAGGTTCACCCCGACGATGCCGCGAAGGCCGGCCTGGCCGATGGCGGACTGGCCAGGGTGCTGACGCGCGCCGGTTCGGCGATATTCAGGGTCAACATCAACCATGGTCAGCGCAAGGGCGATCTGTTTGTCCCGATGCACTGGACCGATGAAATGGCCGGGGAAGGCCGCGCCAACCGCCTGCCACTTCAGGACACCGACCCGTTCTCCGGCCAGCCGGGCTTCAAGAACACGCCGGCGCGGGCAGAGCCGGTCCTGCCCGGATGGCGCGCGTTCCTGGTTTGCCGGGACGCGGCGAAACTGCCATCGCTGCTCTGGTGGAGCCGTTCGCGATTGCCGCAAGGCTGGCTGTATGAATTGGCCGGAACCGGCACCATCGACGTCGAGGCCTTGCTCCCTGACGGCGTTCGCCTCGAAGCGGCGGACGACAGCCGTGGCATGCGGCGCGTCGTCGTCAGAAGCGACAACGCAGAGTTGAGCGCGGCGCTGTTTGTCACCCGTTCGGGCCAGCTTCCGCCGCGCGAGTGGGTGGCAGCCCAGCTCGGCAGCCAGGGGGCTTCCAGCCAGGAGCTTCTGGCCGGTCGCCCGGCCCGGCCGCAGGCGGACAAGGGCCCGGTCGTGTGCGTCTGCCACGGCGTCGGCATCAATGCGATCGCCGCGGCCGCCCGCGAAGGCGCCTGTACCGTCAAGGCGATCGGCGACCGGACCTGCGCCGGCACCAACTGCGGAAGCTGCCGTCCGGCCATCGCCCGGCTGCTCGGGGAGATGCTGGCAACCGACAAGGAGGCTGCGGAATGAACGACTTTCCCGACGGATCGGTCTGGCTGGTCGGCGCCGGCCCGGGCGATCCCGACCTTCTCACCCGCAAGGCCGAACGCCTCATCGGGTCGGCGACCGTGGTATTCCCTGACGCACTGGTTGGCCCCGGCGTACTGGAACTGGTGCCGCGCACCGCCCGGGTGGTTCCCGTCGGCAAGCGGTCAGGCCGGCACTCGAAGGACCAAGGCTCGATCAACGAACTGCTGGTTGCAGCGGCCCTCGCCGGTGAGCGCGTGGTTCGGCTGAAGGGTGGCGATCCCGCCATTTTCGCAAGAGCCACCGAAGAACTGCAGGCATGCCGGGAAGCCGGAGTGCCGGTCAGCATCTGCCCCGGGATCACCGCGGCCAGCGCAGCCGCGGCCAGCCTCGGCCGCTCGCTTACCCTGCGCGGCCTTTCCCGCAAGCTCGTGCTCGTTACGGCCCACGCCCGCGCCAGTGAGCCGCTCGATCTCGACTGGCAGGCTCTGGCAGACCCGCACACCACCCTGGCGATCTACATGGGGAAGGCAGCCGTTCAGGAGATCGCGAGCAAGCTCATGCAAAACGGGCTGCAGGGAGACACGCCCGTCGCCGTTGTCGAAAACGCCAGCCTTCCCACCGAACAGCGGATCGTCACGCGCCTTGACCTGCTGAGTGTCGCCGCACCCGGCAGAGCGACCGATGGTCCGGCACTCGTGCTGATCGGCGCGGCCCTCAAGGCCGTCGAACCGGGTCGGTGCCGGAAATCCGGGCAGGGTTTCAGAGCACTTTCCGACCAGTCACGGTGACCCGGATCGGTCGCAAAGTGCTCTGTCATGCACCGCTGCCGGAGACCGACGAGACGTTGGCGCTGATGGCGGTGACGGGACATGATCGCAGGCCGACGAGGTTGCAATTTTCGCCACCCTGTCTATATGCAAACGGCTGACGTCGCATGCGACGGACCTTTCGGGCTGCTCACGCTCCCGCCTTTGTCCCTTTCTAGCCTCACCGAAGCCGGGATGCGCCGCTGTTGGCGCAACCCGTCACGCATGGGACAAAGGATTCTCATCATGACCACTGGAACCGTCAAATTCTTCAATGCCGACAAGGGCTATGGCTTCATCGCGCCCGACGACGGCGGCAACGATGCCTTCGTGCACATCAGTGCCGTCCAGGCCGCCGGCATGCATTCGCTCGATAAGGAACAGCGCGTTTCCTACGAGCTTGAGCAGGACCGCCGCGGCAAGACATCCGCGGTCAATCTTCAGTCCGCGTAACCAAGATTGCGCAGTGCGGCCGGCCGGTCGCACTGCTCTTTCCCAGAACCTGACGTGTGCGGGAGCCGAACATTGACCGAGCCAAAAGATCGCCCCTTTCTCATTAACAAGGATGACGACGGGAATGTCCGATTGACCGTCCGCAACGCCCGCTACAACTCGCAAGGCTATCGACTGGTTACCGCAGAGCTTCAGAGCGAGCTGTTCAAGACCACCGCCGCCGCTCGCGCATTCGCGCAGGAGAACTTCGGCGCTCGTCCCGGGGAATATGCCACGAAATAGTTCGCGACGGAATGCCAATCCGGGCGGTTCACAGGATAGCCATTTGGCCGCCACCCGAAGTTTTCATCCAAGGAAACCATCGCCATGGCCAAGGGTCAGAAAAAGTCGAACAAGGAGGCTCGCAAGCCCAAGGCGGCCAAGCCGCCGAAGCCGAACGCGTCCAGTCCTTCGGCCAGGCCGGCCCCGGTCGGCCTGGTCACGATCAAGACCTAGCGACCTTGCGTGGCCGCCAGTTCCCTCTGGCGGCCCAGGCGGGGCCGGGCTCGCCAGGAATTCGTCCACGCAGCGATCGGGCTTGCACAACGATAACGGAGGCGTTCCATGACGGATTTTCCCGGCCCGGTCGACACGCAGCTGCTCGAAGCGCGCGAGGCTTCCGATATCTCGGCGATCAATGGAATCGTCAGCCTGGCAAACATCCTGAGAAGCCGGGGCATCCTCAGCGATGCCGAGGCGTCAGCACTGCACGAGAGCATGAGCCTGCCGTTGGGCATGGCAAAATACGCGGGCAACCCCGCGGTGCAGGACATCCAGCTGAACCTGGATCGGCTCTTTGCCATGGTGGTGCAGTCGACCTGAGCGTCCTGTTTCATCGGGGATGAAGCCGTCATTCTCCAAACGGCGGCAGTCCGGCATGAGGCGGCCGTCCCCGGGGATTGTCGATTGCCGACGATGTGCAAGGGACCTCGGTCAAACTGGAACCAATGGCCGTATGCTGCGATAGTATGACAGCGGCCGGCGAGATCATTGGCGGCACTTCTGCGCTTCCCCCTCACCAAAGGTGCATCCATGCTGATCCGCGCGGGATACGATATCGACTTCCATACGCAACACCCAACGGCGATGCTGGCGAACCTCAGCGTTCATCCCAGCCGGAACAAGGATTTGCGGACGGCGCAACGGATTTTCACCACGCCCGATGTTCCCATTTACGACTACATGGATTCGTTCGGAAATACTTGCAGCCGGCTGACGATACCGGAAGGCGGCATCTCGATTTCCTGCGGCTTCGTCATCGAGGATTCGTTCGAGCCGGATCCCGTCGTGCCCGATGCACGTCAGCTCGCCGTGGAGGAGCTGCCGGATGAAGTCCTGCTGTATCTTCTGGGCAGTCGCTATTGCGAGACCGATCGCCTGGTGGACGTCGCCTGGTCCGAGTTCGGCGGCACTGCTCCCGGCTGGAGCCGCGTGCAGGCGATCGTCAGCTTTGTCCACGAACATATCCGGTTCGACTATCTCTCGGCCCGCCCGACCAAGACCGCATGGGACGTCTATCAGGAAAAGGTCGGCGTCTGCCGTGACTTCGCGCATCTCGCGGTCACGCTGTGCCGCTGCATGAACATACCGGCACGATATTGCACCGGCTACATGGGGGACATGGATTTGCCGGCCGTGGTGGGAGACATGGATTTTTCGGCCTGGTTCGAAGCCTACCTGGACGGCCAATGGTATGTCTTCGATGCGCGGCACAATTATCCGCGCCGGGGGCGCATCCTGATGGCGCGGGGCCGGGATGCGACCGATGTCGCGCTGACCAATGCCTTCGGCCCGGCGACGCTCACCCGCTTCGATGTCTATACCGATGAAGACCGGGTCGGTCTTTCGGGATAGGTGCAGAACAGGACCCTGCGCCGGACCGTCCCGAGGTCCGGCCAGCGGATCAGCCGACCGACGTCACCTCGACATCGACCGTCATCCCGACGTAGCTCGAAGGGCGACCGTGCCACGTGCCCCAGAGAGGTATGGCCTGATAGGGGTCGCGCGCGACGGCGACCCGGATCAGGCCGCGATTGCCGATGATGCCGTTGGTTGGGTCAAACTCGACCCAGCCGGAGCCGGGCAGGAAAATGCGGACCCAGGCGTGGGTGTTGCCGCCGCCCAGCACGCCTTCCGTCCTCGAGGGATTGTAGACATAACCGGATACGAACCGCGCCGCGAAACCCAGCGCGCGCACGGCCTCGATCATCAGGACCGCAAAATCGCGACAGGTGCCGCTGCGCTTCTCGAGCGTTTCCACGGGCGACTGCGTCCCCTTTTCGTGACGCGCCACATAAGTGAAGTCGCGCTTTATGGTGAGCGCCATGTCGCTCAGCAGCGCCACCGTTCCGGTCGTCCCGTCGTTGTGCACGAAAGCCCGGGCCCAATTGTCCACGATCCGGCCTGGATCGAGGTGCTGCCGCTCGATCGAGCGCAGCAGGTCGGGGATATCCTCCGAGGAATAGGTGAAGGGAAAAAGCCGGGCATACGTCTCCACGTCGACCTGCCCCTCGCCGAGCGGGGCATGGTCGAGCGTGACCTCGCTTTCCACCCGCAGGGTCTCGGCGCGGCCTTCGAACAGCGCGACCGCCACCGAATTCCCGAAGACATCATGGAGCCAGCGAAGCTCGGCGGGTTCCGGCGTGATATCGAGCCGCGCCTCGACCAGCCGCTGATCGAAACTTTCGCGCGGCCGCATCATCAGGCGATGCTCCCCGAAGGAGACCGGTTGCCGAAAACGGTATTCGGTCACATGGCGGATCGTCAGCAGAGGCATGGAGCACTTCCCGAATGACGATGCCTGACTGCGAAGCGTTGCTCGATCGGGACGAGCCTGCGCCCGTTGCGACGATCAACGCCGGCGGAGGGTCGCCTTTCCTCCTTGTCGGCGACCATGCCGGAAATGCCGTTCCGCGCAAGCTCAATGCGCTCGGGCTGCCTGCCGAAGTGCGGGAACGCCATATCAGCTGGGACATCGGCGTGCGGGGTTTGGGGGAAATGCTCGCCGCGCGGCTCGACGCGACATTTGTCCACCAGCACTACTCGCGGCTGGTGATCGACTGCAATCGCGATCCTGCATCGGCCGATGCCTTGCCGGACATGTCGGACGGCACGCCCGTTCCGGGAAACGGAGGGCTTGCCGCGATCGACAGGCAACGTCGCATCGACGGGATTCATGCGCCATACCACGCTCGGGTCGCCACCATCATCGCCGAACGTGCGCGCGATCATCGGCCTACCATCCTGATCGCCCTGCACAGCTTCACACCGGTCATGGGCGGCGTCCGGCGGCCCTGGCATGTCGGCGTGCTGCATTCGGAAGGGGAGACAGGCTTTGCCCTGGCCCTGCTGCGCGTGCTGCGCCGACAGGCGAATGTCACGGTCGGGGACAACGAGCCCTATCGGATGGACGGGACCGACTACACCGTGCCTCACCATGCCTTCCGACGCGGCTTGCCATATGCCGAACTCGAAGTCCGGCAGGATCTGATCGCGGACACCGAAGGCCAGCGCCTGTGGGCGGAACGTCTGCGCGCCGCGATTCTAACCGCCGCAGGGTGATACGACAGCGGCTTTGGCTCGGTCCGGCAGCAGTCGCCGGCGGCCCCGTCATTCCGCACCGCCTCACGGACAGTCGCGGTCCCGCAACTCGACAATGCCGGCCAATGCTCCTTCCAGAGCGATGCGTTCCAGGGCCAGACCTGCCTGGTCGAGCAGGCTGACGAGCAGGGGCAACTGGTCGGACCGGACGGGAACCTCTGCATCGGCCCGTGCGATGCCAAGCACGCCATGAACCGTGCTGCTGGTGCCGATGGGTTGGAACAGCCACTCCGATGCGGTGAGCGTATCCGATCCGCGCCCGGCCGCCTGGTGATGGTCGAATGCCCAGCGCGCCGCTGCCTCATCAAGGGTTTCGAGACTTGAAACCGGAGGAGTCGCCGACAGGATGGCAAGCGCGTCGCCGTTCAGCACGAGCAGCACCGTGCGCACATCGAGCAGGCGGCCGATTTCCGCGCAGACAAGCTGAGCCAGTTCCTCGCGGGTGCGGATGCCGGTCAGCAGGCGGGCGAAGCCGGCCAGGGCACTGTTTTGAGCGGCGCTGGCCTGGGCGAGCAGGGCCTGCTCGCGCGAGCGCGCTGCCAGCTTGCTGGAGGCGGTGGCCACGCCGAGGAGGACCAGCACGGTGATGATGTTTTGCGGGTCCTCGACCGTGAAGGTGTGCAAGGGCGGGATGAAGAAGAAATTGTAAGTCAGCGAACAGATGAGACCGGTGACGACGCCGGTACGAAGACCGTGTCGGGTGGCGGCGAACATCACGGGCAGCAGGTAGAGCAAGGCGATGTTGGCAATGTTGCCGGTGGCGAAGATGCCGACGCCAAGCAGGGTGGCCAGCGCGGTCAGGACAATCGCCTGAAGATAGCCGGACGGGCGACCCCACGGGTTTGCTGGCGCAGGGCGGCGTGGCGATGCCGGCGATGCGGACGCGGCCATCGGCAGGACATGGATGGCGACGTCCGGCGTTTCGCGCACCAGCCGGTCAACCACCGAGCCATGGCGCCACTCGAACCATTTCGAGCGCACGGATTTGCCGACGATCAGCTGGGTGGCGCGGGCATCGGCGAGAAATTGCTTGAGCCCTTCGACGATGCTTTCGGCCGGAAGCGTGGCCACCTGTGCGCCAAGCTGAGCGGCGAGGCCAAGGGCTGTAGCCAGGCGCGCGTTTTCGGCATCGGTAAACCGGGCATCCCGTGGCGTCTCGATGTGCAGGACTGTCCACGGTGCCCGCAGGGCATCGGCGTGGCGCTTGGCCGCACGGACCAGTTCGGCCGCGCCGGGCTGCTCGCCGATTGCCACCACGACCCGGTCGTTTGCCGCCCAGACGCCGCCGACCGCGTGAGCGCGAATATAGTCGAGCATCTGCGCATCGACCGCCTGGGCGGCCCGACGCAGCGCCAGCTCGCGCAAGGCCGAAAGGTTCGACTTGGAGAAAAAGTGTCCGAGCGCCCGGCTTGCCTCATGGGGCACGTAGACCTTGCCCTGCTTGAGCCGCTCGATGAGTTCGTCCGGCGGAATATCGACGATCTCGATCTCGGCCTCTTCAAGCACGCGATCCGGCAGCGTTTCGCGCACGCGCACCTTGGTGAACGAGGCGACGATATCGTTGAGGCTCTCGATGTGCTGGATGTTGAGCGTGGAGAACACGTCGATGCCGGCGCCGACGATCTCTTCGACGTCCTGCCAGCGCTTGTCATGGCGGCTGCCGGGCGCATTGGTGTGCGCCAGTTCATCGATCAGCACCAGCACGGGACGGCGGGCGAGAATGGCGTCGATGTCCATCTCGGCCAGCGTATGGCCTTGGTAAGCGATGCTCCGGCGCGGGATGACCTCGAACCCCGCGACTTTTGCCTCGGTCTCCTTGCGGCCGTGGGTTTCGACCACGCCGATCACGACATCGACCCCGGCGTCGCGCTGCGCTGCGCCTTCGCTGAGCATTTCGTATGTCTTGCCGACGCCGGGGGCCGCCCCAAGGAAAACCTTGAGGCAGCCACGGCGCTCCCGGGCTGCGGCCCGGAGAAGGGCATCGGGATCGGGACGCTTGTCGTTCACGGGCGGGCAGTACCTCCGGCGGCGTCGAGCGCGAGATTGAGGGCGAGGACATTGACCCGGGGTTCGCCGAGGAAGCCGAGCAGCGGCTGTTCGGTATGCGCGTCGATCAGCTTCCGGACTGCCGCCAGCGCCACATGCCGCGCCTGCGCCACCCGCTCCGCCTGGAATGCGGCCGCTGCGGGACTGATGTGCGGGTCGAGCCCGGAAGCGGAAGCGGTCACGAGGTCGGCGGGGACCGCCGAACCGGCGGGCGCTTGCGCGGCAGCCAGATCACCCTTGACCCGTTCCACCAGCGCCTTGCTTGTCGGCCCGAGGTTGGAACCGGAAGACGCGGTCGCATCATAGCCCTTGCCGGCGGCGGACGGGCGCGGATGGAAATAGCCGGCCCCGGCAAAACCCTGCCCGATCAGCGCCGAGCCGACGACACGGCCCTGTGCGCTGACCAGGCTGCCGTTGGCCTGCCTCGGAAATGCCGCCTGCGCGATGCCGGTCACCAGTCCCGGATAGGCGAAGCCCAGCAGCAGCGCGAACAGCGCGGTCAGCACGATGGCGGGGCGCAGGGCGGACGAGATGTCGTTCAGCATGGTGGCATCCTCAGGCAAGGTGGAAGCTTGCGACCGCGAAGTCGATCAGCTTGATCCCGGCAAACGGGGCGACGAGACCGCCGAGGCCGTAGACGGCAAGGTTGCGTGCCAGGAGCGGTCCGGCGCCGATCGGGCGATAGGCCACACCCTTGAGCGCCAGCGGCACCAGGGCCGGGATGATCAGCGCGTTGAAGATGATCGCCGAAAGGATCGCGCTGTGCGGGCTGGCCAGCCGCATGACGTTGAGCACGTCCAGCCCCGGATAGAGCACCACGAACATCGCCGGAATGATCGCGAAATACTTGGCGACATCGTTGGCGACCGAGAACGTGGTCAGCGCGCCCCGCGTCATCAGCATCTGCTTGCCGAGCCCGACGATCTCGATGAGTTTCGTCGGGTCGCTGTCGAGGTCGACCATGTTGCCGGCCTCGCGCGCCGCCTGGGTGCCGGTGTTCATGGCGACGCCGACATCGGCCTGGGCCAGCGCCGGGGCATCGTTGGTGCCATCGCCGCACATCGCCACCAGCCGGCCGCCCTGCTGTTCCTTGCGGATCAGCGCCAGCTTGTCCTCCGGGGTGGCTTCCGCCAGGAAATCGTCGACTCCGGCCTCGGCGGCGATGCTGGCGGCGGTTAGCGGATTGTCGCCGGTAATCATCACCGTGCGGATGCCCATCCGGCGCAGTTCGGCGAAGCGCTCGCGCACGCCGGCCTTGATCACGTCTTTCAGCGCGATGATGCCGAGCAGCCGGCCATCGTGGGCGACCGCCAGCGGGGTCTGGCCGGAGCGGGCGATCTCCTCGGTGATCCGGCGCAGCTCGTCGGCCGCCGGCGTCGCGGCGACGGCGGGATTGGCCCGCAGGATCGCATCGACCGCGCCCTTCTGGATCAGCCCGGCCGCGCAGCGCAGCCCGGAAATGCGGGTCTGGGCGGTGAACGGGATGACCTCGTCGGTGGGAGCCAGCGCCTGGGCCGGAGTCTCGTAGCGTTCGCGGGCCAGCACCAGCACCGAGCGGCCTTCCGGCGTCTCGTCGGCCAGGCTGGCCAGCATCGCGGCATGGGCCAGCTCGGCCACGGCCACCCCGGCCAGCGGGCGCAGCTCGCTCGCCGCGCGGTCGCCGATGGTGATGGTCCCGGTCTTGTCGAGCAGCAGCACGTCGATGTCGCCCGCCGCCTCGACCGCGCGGCCGGACTTGGCGAGCACGTTGAAGCGCACCAGCCGGTCCATCCCGGCAATGCCGATGGCGGAGAGCAGTGCGGCGATGGTGGTCGGGATCAGGGTGATCAGCAGCGCCGCCAGCACCGCCACCGGGATGCCGCCACCGGCGTAGCTGGCAAAGCCGGGGATCGTCGCCACCGCGATCAGGAAGATGATCGTCAGGCCGACCAGCAGGATGGTCAGCGCGATCTCGTTCGGCGTCTTCTGCCGCTCGGCGCCCTCCACCAGCGCGATCATGCGATCGAGAAAGCCCTGGCCGGGTTCCTGCGTGACGCGGACGCGGACCCGGTCGGAAATGACGCGGGTACCCGCCGTCACCGCCGAACGGTCGCCGCCGGCCTCGCGGATCACCGGCGCACTCTCGCCGGTGATCGCTGCTTCGTTGACGCTGGCGACCCCTTCGATCACCTCGCCATCGGCCGGGATCAGCGCGCCGGTGGTGACGATCACCTCGTCCCCGCGCTTCAATTGCGCGGCCGGCACGCTGCGGCCATCGGGCAGGGTGGCGACGAGGTCGGACTTGGTGGCGCGCAGCGAAGCGGCCTGCGCCCGCCCGCGCCCTTCCGCCAGGGCCTCGGCAAAGGTGCCGAACAGCACCGTCAGCCACAGCCAGACGATCAGCTGCAGCTGGAAGCCGAGCGGCAGCGGCTCACTGCCGACCGCCAGCAGCACGCTCAGCAGCAGGGCGACCACGGCAGTGGTGAACAGCACCGGGTTCTTCACCAGCTCGCGTGGGTTCAGCTTGCGGAACGAGTCGCCGATGGCGGGGCCGATCAGGCTCGCTGAAAACATCGATGAAGTTGTCATGTCTGTTGCCTTCAGAAGGTCTGGCCGTGGATCATCGCGAGATGATCGGCGATGGGGCCAAGGGCGAGGCCGGGCAGGAAGGTCAGCCCGCCGACGATCAGGATCACGCCGATCAGCAGGCCGATCCACAGCGGCCCGGTGGTCGGGAACGAACCGGCGGTCTCGGGGGTGTGCTTCTTGGCCGCCAGGCTGCCGGCGATGGCCATGGCCGGCACGATCATGAAGAACCGGCCGATCCACATCGCCACCGCCAGCCAGCCGTCATACCACGGCGTCGCCGCGGTCAGGCCGGCGAAGGCCGAGCCGTTGTTGCCGGTGCCCGAGGAGAACGCATAGAGAATTTCCGAGAAGCCGTGCGGCCCCTTGGCGAGCGGCCCGGCGAGGCCAAGCGGATGGACCGCGCTGGCGGCGGTCAGGCCGAGGATGCACAGCGGCAGCACCGCGATCGCCAGCACCGCCAGCTTGACCTCGCGCGCCTCGATCTTCTTGCCGACATATTCCGGCGTGCGCCCGACCATCAGCCCGGCGACGAACACCGCCAGCAGCGCGAACAGCAGGAACCCGTAGATGCCCGAGCCGACCCCGCCGACGACGATCTCGCCGAGCTGGATGTTGAACATCGGCACCAGCCCCCCCAGCGCGGTGAAGCTGTCATGCATGGCATTGACCGCGCCGCACGAGGCATCGGTGGTGACCACCGCGAACAGCGAACTGGCGGCAATCCCGAAGCGCACTTCCTTGCCCTCCATGTTGCCGCCGGCGACGCCGAGCCCGTGAAGGATCGGATTGCCCGCCGCCTCCTGCCAGTAGGCCACGGTCGTGCCCGCCAGGAACAGCACCATCATCGCCGCCAGCAGCGCACGGCCCTGGCGCCGGTTGCCGACCGCGCGGCCGAAGCAGCTGGTCAGGCCGACCCCGATGGCGAAGATCGATAGCATCTGGACAAGGTTGGTCAGCGCCGTCGGGTTCTCGAACGGGTGCGAGGAATTGGCATTGAAGAAGCCGCCGCCATTGGTGCCGAGCATCTTGATCGCCTCCTGCGAGGCGACCGGGCCGAGCGCGAGCGTCTGCTTGACGCCTTCCAGGGTGGTCAGGTCGAAGCTGCCGGCAAAAGTCTGCGGCACCCCGCTGGCGACCAGGAACAGCGCATAGACCACGCTGATCGGCAGCAGCAGGTAAAGCGTCACCCGCGTGCAGTCCGCCCAGAAGTTGCCGAGATTGCCGGTCTCCCGCCGCGCAAACCCGCGAAACAGCGCGAACGCGATGGCGATGCCGGTGGCGGCCGAGAGGAAACTGTGGATGGTCAGCCCCAGCATCTGGCTGAGGTTGGAGAGCGTCTCGCCCGAATAGCTCTGCCAGTTGGTGTTGGTGGCAAAGCTGATCGCGGTGTTCATCGCCAGGTGCGGGTCCTGCACGGCGAGCGCGCGCGGATTCAGCGGCAGCACGTCCTGCAGGCGGAGGATCGCATAAGTGAACGCCGCCAGCGCCGCCTGGAACAGCAGCATGTGCACGGTATAGCGCCGCCAGTCCTGTTCCGCGCGCGGGTCGATGCCGCCGAGGCGGTAGAAGCCGCGCTCGATAGGGCCAAGCAGCCTGTGCAACGGCGTCTCGCGGCCCTCGTAGAGCGCGAAAAGCCAGGCGCCCATCGGCCGCGCGAGCGCGACAGTCAGCGCGGTGAAGACGAGGATGAGGGTCCAGCCCGCGATGGTCATGGCGGGGTTCCTGTCAGAAGCGCTCGGGCCGGATCAGCACGGCGACGAGGTAAACGAGCAGGCCGAACGCGGTCAGCCCGGCAAGGGCAAGTGGGAGTGTCATGGCGATGCCCTCAGGCGCGGTCGCACAGGCGAACGTAGCCGAGCGTCAGCACCAGCAACCCGGCCAGCAGGCCGAGCCAGATCAGGTCGTTCACGAAGATTTCCTTTCAGCAATCATGGGAGCAGCGGACGCGGAGGCCGAGGCACGCGACGGAACAGGCCCCGGCCCTGGATCAGCAGGGCGAGGCCGGACGACAGAAGGATCACGACGAGGAGGCACAGGAGGAAGTCGGCGGCACCTTCAGGGCGCCCCGGATCGGCAGCGACGCGGCGATGAACGCAGGCGCCGACAAGCCAGGCTCCGGCCAGGCCGCCAAGACCTGCCGTCCGCAAAATCACTTCCGCGGCCCACCAGCGCCGGCCGCTCGCCAACCTGCAGATTATCGCCTTCACCTGCCCGAACTCCGTTGAGATGCGGGCATTCCCCATGGAACCGGGCGGCGTTAAAGTTCCATGTGAAAGACGAGAGGCAAAAGTAAAAGTTTGATAAAATCAACCGGGTCCCTGAGCGCACCTGCCTGGGAACGCGGCGACGGCAACATGGCGCGCGCGACATCGCCAGGCTGAGCAGCCCCTCCCGGATTTCCGGACGCCTTCGATCCTGATGTCGAGGGCAGGCGGCGACGATGGGGAAACCCGGCTTCAGCGTCGATTTCAAGGCTCTCCTGAGCTTGTCGAAGGGCGTGACGCGGTGGCCCGGATCACCGGGCGCGGGTATCCGGCAATGCCTGCTCCATCGGCCCCCGATAGCTGAGGCAGCTCATGCTTGCCGCATCGCCCATGCTCCGGCCCGGCACGGGCCGACGGGACCTAGGCGACCGTCAGTACCGCGCTGGTGCCCTTGCGGCTCGGCTCCGGCCCGTCCTTGAGGCTGCTCGCATGACGTCCGGCCCGGCGGCCCGAGAAGATGCAATCGCCCGCCGAAAGGCCGCTGAGGTAGATGATCGAACACAGGCCGATGGCGGTTCGCCCGGCGGCATAGAGCCCGGGGATGGTCGTCCCGTCCTCGCGCAGCACCTGACCGGTTTCCTCGTCCACCACCAGGCCGCCGAGCGTGATCGACGGGAGCGGCATGTAGGTGCTGCGCACGCCCATATCGAGCGCGTAATACGGTCCTTCGCCGATGTCGCCCATGTCCTCCGGCGCCTTGTTGAACGGGTCGGTGACCTCGCCCGCCTTCGCCCGGCGATACTCGTTGATCGAGGCGCGGAACGTCGCCTTGTCGAAGCCCATCTTGTCCGCCAGCCCGTCCAGCGTCGAAGCCTTCTTGGTGTTGAACGCCATCGTCAGCTGCGCCGGGATGCGCTGGAACTTGTAGACGTCCTTGTCCTTCAGCGCTTCCTTGGACTGCTTCCACAGCTTGGCGTCGAGGATCAGCCAGCACGCGCCGTCGTTGCCCGGCGCCATCAGCGCCTGGCCGATATGGGCGCCGTAGCTGGCCTCGTCGATGAAACGCGCGCCCTTGCGGTTGACCAGCACGCCCTTCCCCCAGGGCGCGGGCGGATTGAGAAAGCGCCAGCTCGACACCTGCTCCATGCCGTGCAGGGCACCGGCAACCGAGCGACCGAGCAGGATGCCGCTGCCATTGTCCGCCGAGGTCCCCAGCGGAAACACGTCGAGGTGGCGCGGGGCGAACTCGGCGACCATCTTCTTGTTGAAAATGAAGCCGCCGCTCGAAATGCAGATGCCCTTGCGCGCGCGGATGAACACGAACTTGCCGGCCTGCTCCTCGATGCGCATCGCCTGGCGCTCGTAGTATTCGGCGACCGTGCCGGTGATGTTGCCGCCAGGCATTGTCCTGGGCAGCATGTTCAGCCACTTCATCGCCAGCTGCTGCGCCTTGACCAGTTCCTGCCAGCGCGGGTCATCCGGCATCACCCGCCGGGCCTTGAGGCCGATCACCGTGCCGTTGCGGTCGACCACCAGCTGGCGGACCTCGGTCTGGCTGAACAGCGTCAGGCCATGGCGCCGGGCATCGTCGCGCTGCGGGTTGAAAATGCCCTGGCCGAAGCCCTGCTCCATGTCGTTGTTGCCGAACTGCACTTTGTGCCCGCGCGGCGCCGGCGGAAAATTGCCGCGGAACTTCTTCAGCAGCGAATTGTCCGGGTGATAGAGGAAATAGGCCTTGGGCGGATAGCTGGTCTTCTTGGGGTAGGCGTTCGGGCCGAACTGCACGCCATGGGACTTCAGCCACTCGACGGTCTCCGGGCCAGATTCGCAGAAGCGCTGCAGCGTCTCGTCGGTGATGACCCCGCCCAGCTCGCGCTTGAGATAGTTGAACATGCCCTCCGGCGGATCCTCGTAGCCGGCGTCCTTCTGGACCTGGGTGCCGCCCCCCATGTAGATGATGCCGCCATTGAGCGCGGTCGCGCCGCCACCGCCGAAGCGGTCGATGGCGATGACACTCGCGCCACCGTCCAGCGCCTGGTTGGTCGCGGCGACGCCGGCACCGCCGAAGCCCACGACCACGAAATCCGCTTCGTCGTCCCAGGTCACCTTCGAGGCATCGTCGACGACGAGCGCGTCCTCGACGTCGGAATAGTCCTTCGCGAACGCCACGGATTCGGTGATCTTGCTCATTGTCATCCTCGTTGAATGTGTGCCGTGCAGGCGGCGTAGATAGTCACACCCACGGTTTCCCGCCACCCCCCGATCGCCCGGGGGCCGGGCAAACGCGAAATTGCTGCGCCGGCCGGCTCCCGGACCTGGTCAGAGGGTGTGGTCTGGGGCCCGCAATCTCTTCGAGATTTGAGCAGGGTCCGGCCCATGCAGACAGTCGGCAGGAATGAAGCGCAGCAGGTTCAGCGAGGAGCAGAACATCGCGATCGAAAAGGAGCAGGAGGCCGTGAACACCAGGCTGAAGAAGCTGCTGGCCGAAGCGATGCCGGACAATGCGATGCTGGGCAGTGCTAGATGCCGGCAACCTTGACCACGAAGCGCACGTTTCGGCCAGGCATGTAGACCGGGGCATCCTTGTTGAACGCGGTCGCAAGCTGCTGGACATCATTGGTCAGGTTCTGCCCGACGATCGAGAGCGCGATCCCCGGACCATCCGCGAACGGACGCCACGTGACCTGCGCGCCGAGATCGTTGAAGCCCGGGGTCGGCGAGTCGAATGCTCCGAACTTGTCCTGCCGGCCATAGTGGATCAGGCTCACGCCCGCATCTAACGCCTTGCTCTTCCAGTCGAACCCGCCGCCGATGCGATAGGGCGGGATGCGCGGCACGTTGTTGCCGTCGTCCAGCGTCGCGCGGGTGTAGTCGCCCAGCACCTCGGCCGAGAGGGTGCCCGCATCGCTCTTCAGGATGTCGAGGCTGGCCTGTGCTTCCAGCCCGCGGAAGTGCGCGCCCTGCTGGCGGAAGAACACTTCGCGCAGTTCCGCCCCGTTGCCGACTGCGCAATTGCCGTCTTCGTCACACGTCCGCCCGGTGAGGTCGCCGTAGCTGTAGTTCTTGAACCAGGTGCTGTAGAGGCCGCCTTCGAACCGGAACGGTCCCTGCGTCACCCGCAGGCTCAGCTCGACGCTCTTCGCCCGTTCGATCCGGAGGGTGGGATCGCCGATCTCGAAGGTCAGCGGCCCGTCATGCCCGCCCCGGGGGAACAGTTCGGTCAGCGACGGCGCCCTGCCGGTGGTCGAGGCGGTGAAGCCGATCTTCACCCCGGGTGCGGCAGTGAACAGCATGCCCAGTGCCCCGCTGACCGGCGTGAATTCGCGCCTGGTGAACACGTCCGAAGCCGGGGTGCCGGTGATGCGGACATTCTCGACGCGGCCGCTGGCCTCCAGATGCAGGTTCGGGGCCAGGGTCATCTCGGCAAACAGGTAGCCGGCGATGCTCGAAGCGGTGGCCGGCTTCAGATAGGCGCTGTCCTCGCCGATCGCCGAGAAATCCCGGTGCTGGTATTCGCTGCCGAGCGCCAGATTGCTGATGAAGCCGATCGGGTTGAACAGCAGTTCGCCGTGCAGGTCATACTCCTTGTTCTTGAACGTGGTGTTGACCGAACCGTCGGGGTTCTTTTCCTGGTGCTGGTAGTCGGCATAGCTGCCGTCGAAATTGAGCGATTTCAATACGCCGCCCAGCTCGAACACGCCGCGCGTCAGCACCTTGGTCTGGTGCATGTCGATGAAGGGCATGTCCACCGGCTCGCTCGGAATGCCGTACTGGGTGTCGTAGTGGGTCACCGCCACGCCCAGATGGCTGCCGCCGCTCTCGTTCAGGAAATAGGACCCGCCGATCGAACCGCCCCAGCCATGGACGAAGGAATTCGTCTGGGTTCCCAGCGGCGTCTCGTAATCGCCGGTGTGGCGATAGAACCCGTCGGCGTGGAGCGCGAGGTTGCCGGCACGGGCGTCGACCAGGCCGGAGACTTCGGCCGCGTCGTTGACGGTGCCATAGCTGCCGCTCAGCTCGGCGCTCAACGGCCGATTGGGCAGAGCCATCGGCACGCGGTCGTTCAGCGTGTTGATGACCCCGCCGATCGCCTGGCTGCCATAGCGCAGCGCGGCCGTGCCGCGCACGACCTCGATGCTCCGGGCCGAGAGCGGATCGATCGGGGTGCCGTGGTCGGGGCCGATGTCGGACACGTCGGAGATGCTGGTGCCGTTCTCCAGCAAGCGCACCCGGTTGGCGTCCATGCCGCGAATGATCGGCCGCGACGCGCCCTCGGCGAAGCCCGATGCGGCGATGCCCGGCACATTCTTCAGGGCGTCGGCGATACTGGCGCCGCCGGCCGCGAGGATCTGGTCGGCATTGACCTTGGCCGCGATCGACGGGGTTTCATCCAGCGAATGGCGAAACGGCGTGGCGGTCACGATGATCTCGGAAGCAGGCGAGGCGCGATCCCCGCCGGCGTCCGCTGCGGCGTCCTCCGCCCGGACCGGCGCCGCGAGCGCGATGGAACCCAGCACCGAAGCGCTCGCAAGGAAACGGGTGAATCGCATGAGACAATTCCTTTCGCAGCAAACCGCCTGGCGAGGCGGAGGCGGGGCATTTGCGCCGCCCTTACCGCCACTGCTTTAACGATACAAGATATCATAACCCATGACGTCAATGCGCCGACAGGCGTGGCATCGAAGGAACGGTCTTCCGGCGGTGGGGTGCGCGATCTCGGCTTGCAGGGCGTAATCCGCGGCAAGCCAGTGCGAATGTGCTCGGTCTTGCCTTCCTGCTCGTGCAAGGGCGGCGGTGGGCCGCTATCGACGTGGTTGAGGCCAACGCGCTCCACGGTGGGCGCATACCTGTTCGCGATACATTGCTCGTCTCAATCCAGACTTTGCTTTCGAATGGCTGCGGCGCATCAGTTGGCCTTGAGGCGGCCTATGCCCAATCTGGCGGGGGCATTGCCTCGTGGATCGGCCAGCGTTTGCGGCTTCGCCGAGCAGATTTGCGGATACTGGTCGGAGCCGGTACGGGCGCAGCCCTTGCAGCGGCCTTCGGCGCTCCGTTGGCTGGTGCGTTCTACGCTTTCGAGATAGTCATCGGCGCGTAGAGCATCGTGCAAAAAACAGTGTCCCGGGCATGTCGAAGGGTGGAAACCGGATTTTTCTTAAAACGATGCGATAACAAATCATTAGAGCGGGCGGTCACCTTGCGATCCGACGAGGATGGCGAAGCCGGGCGATAAGGTTATCGGTTTCATCCTACCTTCGACGTCCAGACCATGAAAGCCGCCGGGTTACTTGGAATGGAGCAGATTACGTATCCTTCGGCTCAGCCCGTCGCTTCTGCCCAGGCAACGATTCGGCGCGTATCCATCGCACCGGCACCTCGCTTCACTTCACGCCCGCCCCTGAAAAGCGCGATCGTCGGGATCGACTGGATACGGTGCGCCGCGCCGAGGGTCTGTTGCGCTTCGGTATCTACCTTCAGGACGCGAAAGCGCGGTTCAAGCGCCTGGGCCGCTTGCGCATAAGCCGGCGCCATCGCCCGGCAAGGCCCGCACCACGGCGCCCAGAAATCGACCAGCACCGGCAAGGTGCCCTTGCCGACATGGGCGGCAAAGGCAGCCCCATCCACGTCGAGCGGTTGGCCCAGGAACAGCGGCTGGTGGCATTTGCCACAGTTCGGATGCTGGCCGAGCCGTTCGACCGGCACGCGGTTGCCGGCCAGGCAATGCGGACAGATCACGATCTCGCCGGGCATCAATGCTCTCCTTCAGGCCTTCACTGCATTGGCAAACTGGTCATAGGCCTCGACCGCCTGCGCGGCATACATCAGGCTGGGGCCGGCCCCCATGTAGAGCGCCATGCCCATCACTTCCATGACCTCTTCCCGCGTGGCGCCGTGCCTGACGGCGGCCTGTGCGTGGAAGGCGACGCAGCCATCGCAGCGGATGGCGACGGCAATCGCCAGCGCGATCAGTTCCTTGGTCTTGGTATCCAGCACGCCGGGGCCGGTGGCCGCGGCGGCCATGGCGGAGAATGCCTTCATCACCTCCGGCGTGCCGAGGCGGACTTCCTTGATCGCGCCGGTCAGCTCCTTCGCCATCTGCGGCCAGTCGTGGTTCATGGTTTCGGCTCCTGTGGTTGAACGTTGCCGGCGAGCGCGTTGACCTGCCAGGCGGCGACCAGCCGGCGGCCTTCGGCCTCGATCTGGGCGGCTTCTGCGGCCATCGCCTCGCGCTCTGCGTCGAGCACCTGCAGCGTGGTCTTCGCGCCGACGCTGGCCTCCAGCTTGGTGCTGCGCAGTGCCTCGCGCGCCGCGACAACGCGCAGGTTGCTGGCCTCGACCATGCGCTGGGCTGCACGGAATCCGGTCCAGGCATCGATCATCGCGCCGTCGATCGCCTGCCGCGCTTGTGCGGCGCGCGCTTCGCTGGCCGAAACCGCCGCGTCTGCCTCGCGCACTTTCGCACTCACCCTTCCGCCCGCGAACGGAGTCCAGCGGCCGCGCACGCCGACGGTCACCGCGTCGGCCTTGTAGCCGGGGAAGAACTGGTCACGCATGCGGGTTGCCTCGGCAAATGCGCCGATGGTGGGCATGCCTTCGGCCTTGGCCGCCCGCGCCCCGGCGCGCGCCATCGCCAGCCCGTCTTCCGCCTGCCTGAGTGCGGGATTGGCGGCGTGAGCGCGGTCGGTCGCCTCGTCGAGCGAAGCGGGCAGCACCGGCGGTGGCGGCAACGGGGCGAGTTCGCCGGGCGCGGCCCCGGTCAGGCGCTGGTAGTGCGCTTCGGCAGATGCCAGCCGCGCATCGGCCATCGCCAGCCCGGCATCGCCCTCGGCCTTGCGCGCCTTGGCGGCGGCAAGTTCGGAGGCGGGAATCTCGCCAACCTGGAAGCGCAACTGCGCCTGGTGGACGACAAGCTCAAGCTCCTCTGCCAGATGCCGGGCCTGGCCCAGCAGCCGCCGGGCCCCGATCACGTCCGCATAGGCAGCAACCGCCTCGACAGTCACGTTCAGCCGGGTCGCTTCCGCCCCGGCCCTGGCCATGGCGAGGCCACTGCCGGCGGCGGCCATGGCCGCTGCCACACGCCCGCCGGTCCACAGCGGCATCTCGCCGGATGCGCGCAGCGACAACGGCGTCGTCCCTGCCGCAGTGAAGCCGAAGAAGCCGCCGTTGTCGATCCGTCCGGCGCCATAGGAGCCTTCCAGCGACATTGCCGGATTGCGCTCTGCCCGCGCCCCGTCGAGCCGTGCCTGCGCCCCGTCCTCCCCGGCGCGCGCTTCGGCCACCGCCGGAGCATGGGCCAACGCCGCCGCGATCGTCGCTTGCAGATCCTGCGCCTGCGCCGGGGCGGCGGCGAGGCCGAGCAAGAACAGGGAGAAGGGGTAGCGCACGGCAACAGACCTTACTTGAACGCGCACCCGGCCTTCACGCCCATCGCCTTGAACACGGTCGCGGCCGGGCAGAAACCGGTGAAGCTCGCCTGGATCATGTTGAGCCCGGCAAACACGGTGAGCGCCAGCCACCACGGGCTGACGAAATGGGCGAGCAGCACGCTGGCCAGGACCACACACCCGGCAAAGCGCAGAACAGCAGCATCAAGAGTCATCATGCAGTTCCTTTCGTGGTTTCCTTGAGTTTGGCGATGCCCAGCAGGCGCAGTGCCAGCTTCTCGTAGACCGGCTCGCTGGTGCCCTTGCGGACCTTGCGCAGGAAGTATTTCTCGAAGCCGATCTTGGCGAGGTGAACCCATTTGCCGTGGCTGGACCAGTTGAGGTTGCGCGGCGGGATCTGCGGCTGGGCGACGAACGCCACGCCGCCATCGCCGAAGTCGGCCAGGCAGACGGCATTCCACGTGGCGACATCCTCCGGCTCGCGGCCTTCGAGTTCAGCCTTGAGGTTGTGCGCCACGGCGGTGACCATCGATTCGATCATGAACCCGGTCTTGGGCACGCCAACCGGCACCGGTGTCGGCCCGACTGGCGGGATCGCCACGCAGACGCCGAGTGAGTAGACATTGCGGAAAGTGGGATTGCGCTGGTGCTTGTCGGCCAGGATGAACCCGCGAGGATTGGTCAGCCCCTCGATCCCGAACACGGCAGAAATGCCCCGGAATGCCGGCAGGATCATCGAGAAGCCGAACGGCAGCTCGTGCGTCCTGGCGACCGAGCCATCGGGCGCCACTTCCTCGACATGCATCGTGCCGGCCTCGACCTGTGCGATGCGGGCATTCGTCACCCATTTGATGTGGCGCTCGCGCATCTGGCTTTCGAGCAGGCCCTTGGTGTCGCCCACGCCATCAAGACCGAGGTGCCCGATGTAGGGCTCGGCGGTGACGAAAGTCATCGGCACCTGGTCGCGCAGCTTGCGCCGCCGCAACTCGGTGTCGAGGATCATGGCGAACTCGTAGGCCGGGCCATAGCACGACGCGCCCTGCGCGGCGCCGACGACGATCGGCCTGGGGTCCTTGCAGAATGCGTCGAACGCATCGGCGGCGCGGGCGGCGTGATCGGTGCGGCAGATCGACTGGGTGAAGCCCTCGGGGCCTAGGCCGGCTATCTCGTCGAAGGCGAGGTCGGGACCGGTGGCGATCACCAGGTAGTCGTAGTCGAGCGACTGGCCATCGTTCAGTTCCACCCGGTTCTCGCCCGGATGCACCCGCCTGGCACCGACGGCGGTAAAGCCGATGCCCTTCTTCGCCATGACCGGGGGCAGGTGCACCCGGATCGCGTCTGGCTCGCGCCAGCGCACCGCCACCCACGGGTTGCTCGGAATGAACCAGTAGTCCTCGCTATCGTTCACCACCGTCACGTCGGCGAGCCCGCGAGTCGCATCGCGGATTTCGTAAGCGGCAATGGTGCCGCCGAGACCTGCGCCGAGCACGATAATCCGCGCCATTGCCATTATCCTGTCTCCCCTGTGACTGGCCTTGCCCGATCAGCCTGCGAGCAGCGCAGCACCGTAAAATCGTGATTGACGTATATGCGAGATATAGGATATTAGCAATACGTAATGTGAGTGCCGTGATCGGCTGACGACAAGGGAACCGCAATCATGTTCGGACTGGGCAGGTCGAAGCATCAGGAGATCGGTGCCGCAGAGTTGGCAGAGCTGCTGCGCGCCAATGCGGCCCTCGTGATCGATGTGCGTGAGGCCGACGAGTTCGCCGACGGTCACATTCCCGGCGCGGTGAACATGCCGCTGTCCACCTTCCAGCCGACCAAGCTGCCCGATCCGGGGGGCAAGCGGCTGGTGCTGACCTGCCTCGGCGGCAAGCGCTCGGCCATGGCGCTCGACAAGTGCAGCGCCATCGAGGATCTGGGCGACACCCATCTGGCCGGCGGCTTCAACGCTTGGACTGCCGCTGGCCTGCCGGTCAAGTATTGATCCTGCCGCGGGAGGAGCAGTCGATGCGTGCACACTGGAATGCGGCCCTCATGGCTCTGGCTCTGGCTGGCTGCGGCAAGTCGCAAACCGCCGACCAACCGGTTGCCGCGCCGAGCGGTCCGCGCATCGTCTTGCAGGCACAGGACGCACCCGACTGGCAGGACGTCAGCGCCGAGGTCACCACCATCGACCAGGCGCAGGTCATGGCGCGCATGCCTGGCGTCCTGTCTGCGTTGACCGTCCGTGCCGGTGACACTGTGCGGCGCGGACAGATCATCGGCCGCGTGTCCGATTCCGCTGCCGGTGGCGCCGGCATGGCCACGGCCGCTTCGGCGCAGGCCGGGCTCGCCCAGGCCGAGCTTGGCCGCGTGCGCTTCCTGACGCAGAACGGCGTCTACGCGAAAGCACGGCTGGAGCAGGCCGAAGCCGCCGCCCGCGCCGCCTCGGCCCAGGCCGGCGCCGCCAGTGCCGCCCAGACGATTGTCGCGCCGGCTGCGGGCCGGGTGCTGCGGGCCGATATTCCGCTGGGTTCCACCGTCGCGCCCGGAATGGTCGTTGCCGCAATCGCCTCCGGGCCGGTGGTGCTGCGGCTGCAGATGCCGGAATCGCTCGCTGGGCAGGTCCACACCGGCTCGCGGGTCCGCGCCCGGCTTGCCACTGGCGAGGCCACCGGCACGGTCACCAAGCTCTACCCGGCGGTCACCGTCGGCCAGGTCACGGCAGATGTCTTCATCCCCGGCCTGGATGCGCGCTATATAGGCCGCCGGGTCGCAGCTCGGATCGAGGCCGGCAGCCGGAAGAAGCTGTTCGCGCCTCGCTCCACCCTCTCCACCCGCTACGGCATCGATTATGTGACGATCCTGCAGAAGGATGGCAGCGCCATCACCGTGCCGGTGCAGACCGCGCCGGCTGACGATGCCGGCTCGGTCGAGATCCTCTCGGGCGTGTCGGCGGGCGATACCCTGATCGGCAGCGGCAGATGAATTTGGGCATCTCCGGGCGGCTGACCCGCGCCACCATTGCCTCGCCGCTGACCCCGCTGTTCCTGCTGGCGGCGATCATCGTTGGCCTGATCGCCACGATCACCATCCCGCGCGAGGAAGAACCCCAGATCCGCGTGCCGATGGTCGATATCCGCGTCGCCGCCCCTGGCCTCGCCGCGCCGGACGCCGTGGAGCTCGTGGCCAAGCCGCTCGAGACCATCGTCAAGAGCGTGGACCATGTCGAGCACGTCTACACCCAGGTGCAGGACCATGGCGTGCTGGTCACCGCGCGGTTCGAGGTCGGGACCGACCCCGATGCCGCCGCCATCCGCATCGACGAGACAATCAAGGCCAATATCGACCGCATCCCCGTCGGCATCCCGCCGCCGCAGGTGACGGTGCGCGGCATCAACGATGTCCCCATCGTGGTCCTGACGCTGACCCCGAAGACCGGCGCGCCGGGGGACTGGCCAGAAACGTGGAACGACCGCAGCCTTTATCAGCTCGCCACCCGCCTGCGCACCGAAGTCGCCAAGGTCGAGGACGTCGGCCTCACCTTCATCGCCGGCGGCCAGCGCGAGGTCATGCGCGTGGTGCCAGATCCAGCGCGGCTGGCGGCCTACAATGTGCCACTGGGCAACGTGATCGAGGCGATCGGTCAGGCCAACCGGGCATTCCCCGGCGGCCCGGTGCACGAGCAGGGCAAGGCCGCGATGCTGGTCGCCGGCCAACCGCTGGGGCAGGGGGCGGACCTCGCCACTCTCACGGTCCGCTCCGCCACCGGCGCGCCAGTGCGCCTGTCTGATATCGCTCGTGTCGAACAGGCCGCCTCGCAGGACCAGGCCCGCGCCTGGCGCTGGACCAAGGACGGCAAGGGCTGGCAGATGGCGCCCGCCGTCAGCCTCGCCATCGCCAAGCGCGCGGGCGCCAATGCCGTGACCGTGTCGGAAGGCGTCGTCCGTCGGGTGGAGGGCCTTAAAGGCAGCCTGATCCCGGACAGCGTCACCGTCGCCGTCACCCGCAACTACGGTGAATCCGCGAACGACAAGGCCAACGAACTGATCTTCCACCTGGCGCTGGCGACGGTCTCGATCGTCGTGCTGATCGGCTTCGCCATCGGCTGGCGGGAGGCGGCGGTGACGGCCATCGTCATCCCGACGACGATCATGCTGACCATGTTCGCCAGCCGCATCATGGGCTTCACCATCAACCGGGTCAGCCTGTTCGCGCTGATCTTTTCGATCGGTATCCTCGTTGATGATGCCATCGTCATGATCGAGAACATCGCCCGCCATTGGGGAATGCCAGATGTAGGAGAATCCGGCCGATCGCGCTCCCAGGCGGCGATCGACGCGGTGGCCGAGGTCGGCAACCCCACCGTCATCGCCACGCTGACCGTTGTCGCGGCGCTGTTGCCGATGCTGTTCGTCTCGGGCCTGATGGGTCCCTACATGGCGCCGATCCCGATCAACGCCTCGGCCGCGATGGTGTTCTCGTTTTTCGTCGCGGTCATCATCGCGCCGTGGCTGATGATCCGCTTCGCCCGGAAGACCCTCTCGCACGGGCACGACGAGGTGCACGGCGGCAGGCTCGGCGCGCTTTATGCCCGCCATGCGGGCCGCGTGATCGCCACCAAAGCCAGCGCCCGGCGATTCCTCTGGGCGGTCGGCATCGCCACGCTGCTCGCCTGCTCGATGTTCTATTTCAAGGCGGTCACCGTCAAACTGCTGCCGTTCGACAACAGGAGCGAGGTCCAGCTCGTGGTCGACATGCCGGCCGGCACCAGCCTCGAAGATACCTCCCGCGTGCTCGAACTCGCGGCCGCGAAAGCCCGCACCGTGCCCGAAGTCGTGTCGATGGAGGCCTACGCCGGCACGGCCGCGCCGTTCAACTTCAACGGTCTGGTTCGCCACTATTTCCTGCGCAGCGCCCCCAACCAGGGCGACGTGATGGTCACGCCGCTCTCCAAGGGGGAGCGCAGCCGCGCCAGCCACGTCATCGCTGTCGACCTGCGCCAGCGCCTCAAGGCCATCCCGCTCCCGCCGGGCGGCTCGATCAAGGTGGTGGAAACCCCGCCCGGCCCGCCGGTGCTGGCGACGCTGCTCGCGGAGATCTACGGCCCGGACGAAGCCACCCGCCAGAAGACCGCGCTCGCCGTCGAGCAGGTGTTCAGGTCGGTGCCGTTCATCGTCGATACCGACAATTCGTTCGGCCTCCCCCATCCGACCCTGCGACTGGTGCCGGACCGCCCCAAGCTCGACCAGTATGGCCTGTCGCAGCGCCAGGTGCTGGACAGCATTGGCGCGCTCACCGGCAACCAGACCATCGGCTATATTCCGCGCGGCGCCGATCGCGATCCGCTGCCGATCGAGTTCGGCCTCGACCAGTCACAACGGCAGTGGGCGGCCATCGCCGGCACGCCTGTCGCCGTGGCCAGCACGGGCCAGTCACTGCCGCTCGCCAGCCTCGTGACGCCGCGGATGGAACAGGGCGGGCAGGGCCTGTTCCGGCGCGACGGGCGCGGGGTGGCGATGGTCACTGCCGAACTCGCCGGCCGCTACGAAGCGCCGATCTACGGCATGCTCGAAGTCGATCGCGCCATCGACGCCTATGACTGGAAGGGCCATGGGCTGGTGAAACCAGACGTGATCCTTCACGGGCAGCCCGAGGATGAGAGCAAGCCCAGCCTGCTGTGGGATGGCGAGTGGGAGATCACCTGGGTCACCTTCCGCGACATGGGCGGCGCGTTCATGGTGGCGCTGCTCGGCATCTACGTGCTGGTCGTCGGCCAGTTCGGCTCGTTCAAGCTGCCACTGGTCATCCTGACGCCGGTGCCGCTGACGCTTGTCGGCATCGTCTTCGGCCATATCCTGTTCGGTGCGCCGTTCACTGCCACCAGCATGATCGGCTTCATCGCGCTTGCCGGCATCATCGTGCGCAACTCGATCCTGCTGGTCGATTTCATTCGCCACTTGCGCGCCGCCGACCCGGCAAAGGCGCTGCGGGACGTTCTGATCGAAGCCGGCCAGATCCGCGTCAAGCCGATCGCGCTCACTGCTGCGGCCGCGATGATCGGCGCCGCCGTCATCCTCACCGACCCGATCTTCCAGGGCCTCGCCATCTCGCTGCTGTTCGGCCTCGCTTCGTCGACATTGCTGACCGTGCTGGTGATTCCAGCCATTTACGTGGTCTTGCGTGGTGAAGATGAGCCGCTATCTGGAAAGGCGACATGAAACCGACCGATCTCTCCGAACTCAAGGCCAACGCCACCGCCATGGCCGGTCGCCTCAGGATCATGAGCCACCCCGAACGCCTGCTGATGCTGTGCCGGATGGATGAGGGCGAGGTCTCTGTCACCGAACTGGTCGCGTTGACCGGGCTCAGCCAAAGCTCGGTCTCGCAACACCTGGCGATGCTGCGCGAGGAAGGCGTGGTCAGCGTCCGGGTCGACGCCCAGGTCCGCTGGTATTCATTGCGTGACGTGATCGTCCGGGACATCATTCGCGCACTTTGTCTGATCTGCGAGACTGCGACCGAACCCCGGTGAGCGAGCGACCGCGCTAACCCAGACGCAGTTCCAGCTCGCACAGCCGATCCAGTCCCGGCCGGTGGTTGGCCATGACCAGTCCGGTGCCGGTTTCCTGCAACCACGCACCAAGGTTTTCGGCCAGCCGACGTTCGGTTGCCAGGTCCAGACCTTCGCTTGGTTCGTCCAGCAGCAGCCACGGCCGACGGGCAACCAATGCCCTGGCCAGTGACAGACGCTTGCGCTGACCACCTGACAAGCGCGCACCATCGACGCCGAGCCAGGTGGTCAGTCCCTCGGGCATCGAACGCACGACCTCGTCGAGGCAGGCGACCTGCAGGGCCTCCCACATCTCCGGTTCGGTCACACCGGCTCGGGCAAGGCGGAGATTGTCCGCCACGGTGCCTGCAATCAACGGAGCATCCTGGGCGGACAACGCGAACAGCGGCCGAACGGCATCGAACGGAAGGCTGGTGACGTCCATGCCGTCAATGGCGATTCGCTCGGGCGCGTCCTCGCGCAGGCGGGCCAGCGTGCCGAGCAGGCGGGACTTTCCGCTGCCCGATGGCCCGGCGATGCGGATGCGCCCTCCAACCGGTAGCATGACCGATGCCGAAGCAACGGTGAACTGGAGGCAATCGCCCCGCAGGGTTGCCGTGGCATGCTTACGTTCCGGCAGTGAGGCGATCGTGGTGAGCCGCTGGCGAGCCGCATCGGCGCGAGGGTTTTGCACCAGCGCGTGGGTCACTCCACTCCATGCTTCGAACGTCGCGGCGGCGGCCAGCGCGGCGAGTGCCACAATCGGCACCGAGGCTGAAGTGGTGGCGATGACGGTGCCAACGGTCACCACCGCCAGCATCCCATGCAACTGCTGCAGGGCTGCCTCGCGGCGAACGATGGCCTGCCGCGCTGCGTCCAGCACGACATCGACCCTGTCCAGCTCAGCCGCAATGCGGGGGACCAGATCGTAAATGGCGATCTCGATGCCGCAACCGGCATATTCCGCATAAGCCGACCGGCGAGCCAACAACGCCTCGCCATGCGCCGCATGCGCGGCCGCCAACCAGCGTGGCGCGAACCACGCAGCGACGACAGTGCTGGCGAGCAGTCCGAGGGCGAGCATGGCCATCGGCACCAACCCAGCCAGCGCGGTGGCAACCAGACCGGCGAGAGCGCCTGCCAGTGACGCGCCGATGGACACCTGGCGGATCACCAGGTTCTCCAGTGCCTCGACGTCACCCCCCAGCCGGCCGGCGATCTCTCCCCCTGCCAGCCCGTGCAGGGCAGGCGGCGGTGCGGCGGCCAGTCGGGCGAACAGACGCGGGCGCAGATCGGCCAGCAGGTGAAGCGCGGCGCGGTGGCCGAGCAACCGCTCGCCATAGCGACCGAGCGTGCGCACGATCGCAAATCCGCGAATGGCGGCGCTGGGCAGCAGGTAGTTGAACGCCTGCACGGCCGCGATGCCACCGATGCCTGCCAACGCCGCTCCGGTAAGGAACCAGCCCGACAGCGCCAGCAACCCGACCCCGGCAATCGCAGCCATGCCGCCAGCAGCTATGGCGGCGCGGCGGGTCAGGCGCTGCTCGGGCGTGCCGGAAAGATCGAACATGTCGTTCATGCCAATGCCACCACGCTATCGGCAACGGCGAGCAGCGCCGGATCGTGGGTGGCGATGATCAGCAGACGTCCGGAGGCATCGGCATGGTCGCGCAGGCAGGCGATGACGGCGGCCCCGGTTTCCCGGTCAAGGTCAGCGGTCGGCTCGTCCAGCAGCACGATCGGCCGGCGCGACAGCAAGGCGCGGGCAATGCCGATGCGCCGCCGTTCCCCGCCCGACAACCCGGCGCCATCTGGCGTGATCGGCAGTTCGGCCCCGCGCATGGCCAGCAGGCCCGCCAGCCCGAGTCGTTCCACCAGCGGATGGCTGTCCGCAGTCTTGCCACCGGCACCGGCCAGCAGGTTTTCCGCCAGCGTTCCGGGCAGCAGCAATGCGCGCTGGCCGGCCCAGGCAAGGATCGGGTTCAGGCTTCCCGGAATTATCGGTGCGCCATCGGCAAGCACCGAACCTTCCGCAACCGGGACCATGCCGATCAGCGCATGGAGCAGCGACGACTTGCCGCATCCGGTCGGCCCCGTGATGCAGTGCAAGCCGGGGGCGGACCATTGCGCGGAAACCGGGCCGATCCGGCTGCTATCGGCATAGGCGATCAAAAGGTCATGGACAGCAATGGACTTCGGCGGCGATGGGACGGGAGAGGGGGCCAGCAATGCCTCGGCCTGCGCCAGCTCCGTCGCAATCGCCTGGGCCGCTGCTTCGCCTTGCTGCTTGTCGTGATAGGCCGCCGCCAGCCGCCGCATCCCGAGATAGAACTCGGGCGCCAGTGCCAGCACGAAGAAGGCGCGGAACAGGTCGAGCCGCTCGGGTGACGGGAATGGCAGCAGGTGCAGTAGGGTGAAACCGCAATAGACCGCGACCAGGGCCACCGACAGCGCCGCGAAAAATTCGAGCACCGCGCTCGAAATGAAGGCGATCCGCAAGACCCGCAGCGTGCGCGTGGCGACCTCGCGCGCGGCATCGCCGATCTGCCTGGTCATCCGGGCTTCTGCGCCGAACGACAGGATCAGCGGCAGTCTCCGCGCGCGATCGACGAACAGGCCGGACATGCGCGACAGGGCCAGCAACTGCCGGTCGGCCTCGTCGCGGGCTGCTCCGCCGGCAAACGCCATGCCGACGGCAAACGGCAGCAGCGTCATCAGCATGATCGCGGCGGCAACCGGGCTCGCCAGCGTCGCGATGCCGGCAATCAACAACGGTGAGAGCACGGCCGCGGATTTGAGCGGCATGAAGCGGCCGGTGAAGCCATCCGCGACCTCGACATTGTCGACCACCGTGCGCAGGTCTTCGCCAGGCAGGCGACCACGGCGGAACCCCGTGGGCAGGAGTGCGACGAGCAGCCGGGCGCGAAGCCCTTGCTTGACGCGGTTTGCTGCTTGCTGGCCAGCGGAAGCGGCGCGAAACTGGGCTGTGGCCCGCAGTGCACCGCTCGCCACCACCCCTGCCGCGAAGCCTCCGGTCCCGGTTGCAAGCCCGCCAGCGCGCGCCGCCAACCACGCCGCCAGGCTTGCCGCAAACAACGCCGCGCCGATGGCATCCAGGCTCCACCAGAAGCTTGACCAGCGGTTTGCCGAACGTGGCGGGGCGAACAGTTCGGCCGGGGAAGGGGGCAAGCGAATCGCCTCGACGGGGTTGACAGCCAATTTATATTACAATAATCTAATATGAACAGGCCGGACAATGGGCTAACGATCTTGCGCGCTGGGGTACAGTGCAGCCATCGCGCGAACGTCCAGGGCCGACAAGGGAAACCTCGCATGGATCTCGCCGTCGTCGAACTCTCGCGGTTCCAGTTCGCGCTGACCGCGATGTTCCACTTCCTGTTCGTGCCGCTGACGCTGGGCCTGTCGTTCCTGCTGGTCATCATGGAAAGCATCTACGTGATGACCGGGCGGCCGATCTGGCGTCGGATCACGCGGTTCTGGGGCAAGCTGTTCGGCATAAACTTCGTGCTTGGGGTCGGCACCGGCCTGACCATGGAGTTCGAGTTCGGCACCAACTGGGCCTACTACTCGCACTATGTGGGGGACATCTTCGGAGCGCCGCTGGCGATCGAGGGTTTGATGGCCTTCTTCCTCGAAGCGACATTCGTGGGCCTGATGTTCTTCGGCTGGGAGCGGCTGTCCCGCGTCGGCCACCTGGCGGTCACCTTCTGCGTGGCGCTGGGCACCAATCTCTCGGCCCTGTGGATCTTGATCGCCAACGGCTGGATGCAAAACCCGGCCGGATCGACCTTCAATCCCGATACCATGCGCATGGAGGTAACCGACTTCTCCGCGGTGATCTTCAACCCCGTCGCCCAGGCCAAGTTCGTCCACACGGTCAGCGCCGGCTATGTCTGCGCCTCGGTCTTCGTGCTCGGCATATCGGCCTGGTTCCTGCTCAAGGGACGCTGGGTGGCTGTGGCCAAGCGCTCGATGATGGTCGCCGCCGCATTCGGCCTCGCCTCCTCGCTTTCGGTCGTCGTCCTCGGCGACGAGTCGGGCTATGCCCTGACCGACAACCAGAAGATGAAACTCGCCGCGATCGAGGCGATGTGGCACACCGAACCGGCACCGGCCGGGCTGACCCTGTTCGGCATTCCCGATCTTGCCACTCACACCACCCGCTACGAGCTCAAGCTGCCGTTCGTGCTTGGGCTGATCTCGACCCGCAGCCTCACCGGACAGGTCATCGGCATCAGCGAACTCGTGCTTCACGCCGATGAGCGCATTCACAGCGGTCTGATCGCCTACGATGCCGTGGAGCGGCTCAAGGTCAACCGGGGTGATACCACCGCCCGCATGGCCTTCGAACTGCACAAGGCCGATCTTGGCTATGCCATGCTGCTCAAGCGCCAGGTTGCCGATCCGCGCCAGGCCACGGACGCGCAGATCCTGGAAGCAGCCAGGGACACCATCCCCAATGTCCCGGTGATGTTCTGGCTGTTCCGGCTGATGGCGGGTCTGGGTTTCCTGTTCATCGGCTTCTTCGCGCTGGCATTCTATTGCGCCTCGGTCTGCCAGTTCGAACGCCGCTGGTTCCTGCGCATCGCCGTCGCCATGATCCCGCTGCCGTGGATCGCCATCGAGTTCGGCTGGGTCCTGGCCGAGATCGGCCGGCAGCCCTGGGCCGTGGAAGGCGTGCTGCCGACCTTCCTCGCCGCCTCATCGCTCACCGTGCCGCAGGTCTGGGCGACCATCGCCGGCTTCACCACGCTCTACACCGTGCTGGCCGTGATCGAAATCCGCCTGATGCTGGCGACCATCCGCAAGGGTCCGGTCGAGGCCGGCGACCATCCCGAAAGCGAGGCTAAAAGACCGGCTTTCGCTGCCGTTCCTGCCGAATAAGGAGCCTGCGTCATGGCGATCCCGCTCGACTATGAAACGCTGCGCCTGATCTGGTGGGTGCTGCTCGGCGTGCTGCTGATCGGCTTCGCGCTGACCGACGGTTATGATCTCGGGGTTGCCACGCTGCTGCCCTTCATCGCTCGGAGTGATGAGGAACGGCGGCTGGTCATCAACTCGGTCGCCCCGCACTGGGAGGGCCATCAGGTCTGGCTGATCCTCGGCGGTGGTGCCATCTTCGCCGCATGGCCGTTTGTCTATGCGGTCAGCTTTTCCGGCTTCTACCTCGCCATGTTCCTGGTGCTCGCCACGCTGATCGTCCGCCCGTTGGCGTTCAAGTATCGCTCGAAGCATGCCGATGCCGCGTGGCGAGCGCGCTGGGACTGGGCGCTGTTCGTCAGCGGCCTGGTGCCGGCGCTGGTGTTCGGGGTTGCTGTCGGCAATGTGCTGGCCGGCGCGCCGTTCCGCCTCGATGCAGACTTGCGCAGCCACTACGAAGGATCGCTGCTCGGCCTGTTCTCGCCGTTCGCGCTGGTAGCTGGCCTGCTGTCGGTCGCGATGCTGGTGGTGCATGGTGCCGGCTGGCTGATGATGAAGGTCGAGCAGGGGCCAGTCTGGCAGCGGGTCAGACGCTTCGGGGCGATCGCGGCGGTGGTCGCGGTGGCGCTGTTCGGGCTTGGCGGATTGATGATCGGCCATGGTGCCATGGGTGTGCGCCTGCTCGGAACCTTGGACCCGGCCGGTCCTTCGAACCCCCATTATGCGATGATGATCGCGGCGCCGGGCGCCTGGCTCGATAACTATGTCCGTCATCCATTGCTGTTGGCCGCACCGCTGGCAGGGGTCACGGGCTTCTTGTTCTCGCTCGTGGGTATTCGCTGGCGCCATCATCTCGCAGCCTTTGCGGGATCGTCACTGGCGATCATCGGCGTGATCGCCACCGTCGGCGTCTCGATGTTCCCGTTCATCCTGCCCAGTTCGATCGATGCCGGCTCCAGCCTGACCGTCTGGAACGCCTCCTCAAGCCACCTGACGCTGTGGATCATGCTGGTTGTCACCGTGATCCTGCTGCCGATCGTGCTGGCCTACACCAGTTGGGCCTTCAAGGTCATGTTCGGCCGGATCAGCCTCGCCGATATTCGCACCAACCCCGATTTCTACTGAGGACATGACGCCATGTGGTATTTCTCGTGGATCCTCGGCCTCGGCCTCGCGGTCGCCTTCGGCATCATCAACGGCATGTGGAATGAATTCCGCATGACCGATGGCGGAGAAGATTGCGGTTACTGAACTACGGAAACAAAAGTGGCGCCCGCTGTTGACCTGCCCCCCGCTGGCTCCCTCGATTTGATGTAGAGTCTGCCCCACGCTGCACTGCTACCCAACCTTGGACCGCTCGGGTCTAGAGTTTTCCGCCTGCCCCGGGTCCGGAGGGCTGGTGGCCCCGGTCGGGTTTGCCAGCATGATCGGGGGGATATTCCCGATCGCGCTGTGCGGTCGCTCTTCGTTGTAGTGTCTACGCCAGCGGTCCAGCTTCTCGCTAGCGTCTTCCAGCGACAGGAACCAGTGCGTGTTCACACATTCGCTGCGCAGCTTGCTGTTGAACGCCTCGATGAAGGCATTGTCTGTCGGCTTGCCGGGCCGCGAGAAATCCAGCGTCACACCCCTCTGATAGGCCCATAGATCCATGTCCCGCGAGACAAACTCGCTGCCATTGTCCACCCTGATCGTCTTGGGATAGCCCACCCTCCGGCAGGTCCGATCGAGCGTGGCCACGACGTCCTCGCCGCGGTAACTGAACCGCGCATCAATCACCGGCGAGAACCGGCTGAACGTGTCGACCACGGTCAGGATGCGCAGCTTGCGGCCCGTCGCAAGTTGATCATGGACGAAGTCCATGGCCCACACATCGTTGTGCCCGACCGCCGGCGCGCGATCCTCCCGCAGCTTGGCCTTCACCCGCCGCTTGGGCGTCTTGTTGCGCAGCTGCAGACCCAATTCCCTGTAAAGCCTGTAAACCTTCTTGGCGTTCACGACCCAGCCTTCTCGGCGAAGGATGTGATACACGCGGCGGTAGCCGTAGCGGACGTGTGTCTCGCAGATGGCTTTGATCCGCTTCTTGATCGCGGCCGGATCGGTGCGACGGGACTTGTAGTGGTAGCTCGAGGTGTCGAACGGCAGGACCTTGCAAGCCCTCCGGATCGACACGCCCCAGTCCGCCAGCATCCCGCCGACCAGCTCACGCTTCCGATCCGGCCTCAGAGCTTTCGGCGCACGATATCCTGCAGCATCTCCCGGTCGAGCGTCAGGTCAGCCACGATCTTCTTGAGGCGGCCGTCCTCGTCCTCCAGCTCGCGCAGCCGGCGCATCTCCGTGGGCAACAGCCCTGCGTATTTCTTCTTCCAGTTGAAGTACGTCGCCTGGCTGATCCCCGCCTTGCGGCAGACCTCCGCCACCGGCGTTCCTTCCTCGCCCTGCTTGATCACGAACGCTTTCTGCGCGTCCGTAAACTTCGATGCCTTCATGCCACGCCTCTTTGCCCAGCCAAGTAAATCTGAGGCCGAAAACTCTAGCTCAAAACGATCCAGTTTTCAGGTGGCAGAGCATCTCGCAATGTCCGGAAAAGCTGCCTCCGAGGGTCAACGCGCTGGCTCGCCCTCGATGGCTTCCCGAGGCGGCAAGGGAGTGGGCAAAAATCAACAGTGAGACAGTGATCACACGGACCGGCAGGCCTCAGAAAATTCGCTAGCGGACCAAGCCTGCGTTCAGGTCATCCTGCTCCTGGAACGGCTGACATCATTCTCGGGGAAAGGCACTGTACCAAATTGTGCCAAACCCCCGAATTTATCCTTTTCCTTCAAAGGATATTGGTGCGCGACGCAGTCTGCCGCGAACTGGTCTCGCGGCTAAATCGGCGCAAATTCCCTGCTCATAAAAATCTGCAGGGAAAAATCTGGGACAAATTTGGCCAAAATAGCCAAATTCTCCAGGAGTTTTGCGGCTTTCATGTGGGCAGAGGTGCAAAAATTAGCAGGGAATTTTTTCCGGCATCGCAGGAAATTGCACTGGCTCGTGCAGCGATTTTTTCAAAGGCCGGGAGCGAAATTTTCGTGCTCGGCCACAGCGGAAAAATTGCGCAGAATTCTATCTTTCGAAAAAATGAGGAAAAAACGATAAATTTTGTGGCCTGATAATACATCGTAGAACATCGCGTCGCCATTGACCGTGCCGTCTACGGTCATGCACGCATAGCCGTTGACGGTACGGTCAATGGACTTACGAACATCGCGAGGCATGTGACATGCTAAGCAGGTTTAGCCTATCGTGTCGGATAATGGTGTGCATATATTGGAAAAATGCGTTGACGTGTCTCGGATGTCCATTCAGCATTATTGCAGTCGGCGCCGAATCGGCCGGCTGAAGCGGGGGTAGACATGGGTGTTGATTGCCACTGAGAGTTGACCCGGGGAGGACGGTAATTTCCACTGAGATTTGACCCATGTTCTGATCGTTTCCCAGGCTTGCAAGCCGGGAGACCATGGAGTGATCGACATGGCGTTATTGAGCGTAATTCGGCGCTGGCATTTTCGTGAGGGAATGCCGATCCGGGAGATCGAGCGGCGCACAGGGCTGTCGCGCAACACGATCCGCAAATACCTGCGCGCCGGGACGGTGGAACCGAGGTTCAAGGTTCCGGAGCGACCGAGCAAACTGGACCCGTTTGCCGAGAAGCTATCGGCATGGCTGCGGATTGAGGCGAGCCGGTCGCGCAAGCAGCGGCGCACGGCCAGGCAAATGCACGCCGATCTGGTGGTGCTGGGCTATGACGGCTCCTACAACCGCGTCGCTGCTTTTGTGCGCGACTGGAAGGCTGATCGTCAGCGCGACGCCCAGACCAGCGGCCGTGGCACCTTCGTGCCGTTGGCGTTCATGCCGGGCGAGGCGTTCCAGTTCGATTGGAGCGAGGACTGGGCGATCATCGCCGGCGAGCGCACCAAGCTGCAGGTGGCGCATACCAAGCTGTCGCACAGCCGGGCGTTCATCGTCAGGGCCTATCTGCTTCAGACGCACGAGATGCTGTTCGATGCGCTGACCCAGGCATTCCGGGTTCTGGGCGGCGTTCCGCGGCGCGGGATATTCGACAATATGAAGACCGCGGTCGATCGGATCGGCATCGGCAAGGTCCGACAGGTCAACGCCCGCTTCGCCGCGCTGGCCAGCCACTATCTGTTCGAGCCTGAGTTCTGCAACCCGGCTGCCGGTTGGGAGAAAGGCCAGGTCGAGAAGAACGTTCAGGATGCCCGGCGCCGGTTATGGCAGCCACTGCCCAGTTTCCCCGATCTGGCGGCGCTCAATGCCTGGCTCGAGGAGCGCTGCATCGAGCAATGGAGCCAGATCCAGCACGGCGTGCTGCCCGGTACGATCGCCGGTGCCTGGGCCGATGAGGTCGCCAGCCTGATGCCGCTGGGGCGGACCTTCGACGGTTTTGTCGAGCATGCCAAGCGGGTCTCGCCGACCTGCCTCATCCACTTCGAGCGCAACCGCTACAGCGTGCCGGCATCCTTCGCCAACCGGCCGGTCAGCCTGCGGGTCTATCCCGACCGGATTGTCGTGGCCGCCGAAGGCCGGATCGTGTGCGAGCATGACCGTATCATCGAGAGGTCGCATCATCTGCCGGGCCGGACGGTCTACGACTGGCGCCATTACCTGGCGGTGGTCCAGCGCAAGCCGGGTGCCTTGCGCAATGGGGCGCCGTTCCTCGAGATGCCCGAAGCGTTCCGACAACTGCAAGGCCATCTCCTCAAGCGCCCTGGCGGCGATCGCGAGATGGTCGAGATCCTGGCGCTGGTTCTCCAGCATGACGAACAGGCCGTGCTGTGCGCTGTCGAACTGGCGCTCGAAGCTGGCGTTCCCACCAAGACCCACGTCCTCAACATCCTGCACCGGCTGACCGATGGCAAAGCCGGCACCCCGCCAAGGATCGATGCGCCACAAGCTCTGAGCCTGCAGCGTGAGCCAAAGGCCAACGTCGAACGCTACGATGCACTGCGCAGCAAGGAGACCGCCCGTGCGTCATGATCCCGCCAGCGCCGCCGTCGTGGTCATGCTGCGCGGTCTGAAGATGTTTGGCATGGCGCAGGCCGCCAGCGATCTCATCGAACAGGGCGCTCCCGCCTTCGATACCGCGGTGCCGATCTTGTCGCAGTTGCTCAAGGCCGAGGTCGCCGAACGCGAGGTCCGCTCGATCGCTTACCAGATCAAGGCCGCCCGCTTCCCGGCCTACAAGGACCTTGCCGGCTTCGACTTCGCTTCCAGCGAGGTCAACGAGGCCATGGTCCGCCAGCTCCACCGTGGCGAGTTTATCGACGGCGCACACAATGCCGTGCTGATCGGTGGCCCTGGCACTGGCAAGACCCACATCGCCACCGCGCTGGGCATCCAGGCGGTCGAGCATCACCGCAAGAAGGTGCGCTTCTTCGCCACCGTCGACCTGGTCAATGCGCTTGAGCAGGAAAAGGCCATGAACAAGGCAGGCCAGCTAGCCGAGCGTCTGCTCCGCCTCGACCTCGTCATCCTCGATGAGCTGGGCTACTTGCCCTTCAGCGCCTCAGGCGGCGCCTTGCTGTTCCACCTGCTCTCCAAACTCTACGAACGCACCAGCGTCATCATCACCACCAACCTGAGCTTCTCCGAGTGGGCCGGCGTGTTCGGTGATGCCAAGATGACCACGGCGCTGCTCGATCGGCTTACCCACCACTGCCATATCCTCGAGACAGGAAACGACAGCTTCCGCTTCAGGGCCAGCAGCGTCGCAGCCCCAAAACCACGAAAGGAAAAACCACCCACTTGACCCACCTCCCGTGCTGCGGGACATAACCTCAACCCGGGTCATTTCTCGATGGAAATCCCGGGTCAACTCTCAGTGGCAATCAACACAGCCGCGTCAGTTCTCGCGCGACTCGCGCGCCCGATAGCGACGTGTCCGCCACCAGAGCCAGGCATTCCCGCGTATAGTCATCGACCACGCACAGGATGCGGAACCGCCGGCTGCTCGTCAGGGTATCGGAGACGAAGTCCAGCGACCAGCGCTGGTTCGGGCCGTCGGGCAACACCATCGGTGCTCGCGTGCCTAGGGCACGCTTGCGGCCGCCAAGGCGATGGACCCGCAGGTTCTCTTCGCGATATACCCGCAGCAGCTTCTTGTGGTTGGGCGTCATGCCCTCCCGCGCCAGCAGATAGCCCAGACGCCGGTAGCCGAACCGACGACGTTCGCACGCCAGCTCTCGCAGCCGCTGTCGCAGAGGACCATCGTCCGGCCGCGACGACCGATACCGGTTCACCCGGCGGCTCACGCCGACCAGGTTGCACGCCCGACGCTCGCTCAGCCCGTGATGCTCACGAGCATGCGCGACGGCTTCCCGCTTAGCGCCGGGCGTTACCATTTTTTTGATGCCAGATCCTTCAGCACCACGTTGTCCAGCATCGCTTCGGCCAGCAGCTTCTTCAGCTTCGCGTTCTCGTCCTCGAGCGCCCGCAGTCGCCGCGCCTCGGAAACCTCCAGCCCGCCATACTTCGACTTCCATTTGTAGAACGTGGCCCAACTGATCCCGTGGCGGCGGCACACGTCAGCCGTCGCCATCCCGGCCTCCTGCTCCTTCAAGATCGCGATGATCTGCTCTTCGCTGAACCTGCTACGCTTCATATCCGTCCGACTCCTTCGCGTCGGACTCTACTCAAAATCGGTCATCGCCATGGAAGATCGCCAGCAGTAATTCATCACAGATGTCCAGAGTCAGGGATAGCACGATCCTTCTCCTACTTTCGTTGCCGCATTTATAAATAATACTCGCTGAAAATCTCGACATTCTCAGCCTATATCAATAATTGTCACTCAAAACTGGTGCAAGCAATCAATATACCAGAAACATTCTGTCACTGAATACCTGATTGCGGCCACCGCCTTTAGCCATGTACAGCATCTGATCCGCAGCATTCAGATTGTTGTCGATGCCTTCGTCAAGTTGGATGCGGGCCAAGCCAATCGAGGCGGTGACGGTTACGACGGTTTCGTCGTGAATGACTCGGATTTTAGCGATAGACTGGCGGATCTCTTCGCACACCTCATGGACTTCCTCGCTGCTCATTCCGGTGAAGATCATGACAAATTCCTCTCCGCCAAATCGCGCGGTCAGGAATTTCTTGCGGAGTGCGATCTCGCTGAGCACGCTCGCCACTTCCCTAATCACGCTGTCGCCGGCGTCGTGACCATAAGTGTCATTGACCTTCTTGAAGTGATCAATGTCGAGCATCGCCACTGAGCCCTCGCCCCCGCTGCCATGAAGGCCTTCCAGCTTGATGTGCGAGGCCTCGAAAAACGCACGACGGTTATAGAGGCCAGTCAGCGGATCGCGTTCGGCCAGGTACCGTAGCCGTCGGATTTGCTCCAACGTCTCCAAATTATTGTTGATCCGGCATTGCACCTCTTCAGCGATGAATGGCCGATAAATAAAATCCGATGCGCCAGCTTTGAGGAACGAGGCGGAAAGAAGTGGATCAGCCGATGCGGATATGCCAATGATTCTCACCCGATCAGCCGGACGAACTTCTCGAATCTTTCGGGTTAATCGGTATCCATCCATATCAGGCATCTGATAGTCGGTAATTACGAGTTCGATATCCTCATTATCCATCAGAATTTTTAGCGCATCCGTGCCGGATGACGCCTCGAAAGTGCGATAATTTTGTCGTTTTAATATTTCGACGAGTGGCGATCGAGAGCTACGTTGATCATCGACAACCAGAACGGGAACTGACCGGTCACATAGAAATTTGTGAACCTGCAGGATGATGTTGTTGATGGCATCTGGCGTATCCTTGAGGAAATAGTCGATCAGGCTGGTGCATTCATATTGCTCTCGGACAAGCGGGTCTATCCGGGTGGTAAACAGGATCGTCGGGATATTCTTATCGACAAGGAGGCGAAGCGCTTCTCCGTGCGGCGCATCGGGAAGGTCATAGCCGACGATAGCCAGAGCGGGGGCTTCGTGTGCCAAAAGGGCTTCGGCTTCGGCATAGGTCGCGCACCTGGTTACGTGGCACGCAATCTGGGCTTCGAGCCGCTTGCGCAGCAGCATAGCCATGGCGAACGAGTCCTCGACTAAGAGAATCCCGCTTTGCTGCGTGAAAGATTGGGCCGGATTGGCCTTACGATCTTGCAGTCGAACAAGACTCATGGCTTTTCTTCTTATCCATTTTCAGGCGATGTTCGCAGGACTGCATCTCTTCATGGCTAATAATTTGAGCAAAGGCGCACATGCCGCGCGATGCAGATTCCCTCTGCCACCTTTTACGTCATGCGCCTGATAGAATGATTTTGACGAGTTTCGTAGGTATACTTATAAATCCCGATACTCGCATTTTTCGTGCCGCGATCCGTCGCAAGAACGAATGGCGGCCATCGCGGGTTTTCGCCAACGTGTTCTGCCCCTGCATGGCGGCGCTCAGCTGTGAATGAACGCGATTTACATTCCGAAAGCGTTGTGAAACAACGTTCAGGGTTCATAGCGAAAATCGCTTACTGGCGTCGCGACTTTTCGTCTGGACGCTGCCCAGAGCCCAACGGTCGAACTGCCCCCGCCGACAGGCAATGGCCTGGGCGGGGGCTTTTTCAAATTTCGTTCCTCATGCTACGCCTGATTTGGATTTTCAGCAGTATTGTTGGAAATACAGTATAAGAAACGTCCGCAACTCACTCAAATGCGACGAACCGTTCCCCAAATCGTCATTGAGAAACGCGATATTAACTACGGACATCTATGTATCTGGCGCGAGCGGGTCGCTTTACCCCCTTGGAATTTCAATAAACAATTGAAAACAGATGATTTCCTAGCGGACGGCATCCGCAAGGAAAAAGGACCAGGCCAATGTTCCGAACGCCACGGCTAGAGCATCAACTGATCGCGGAAACGCCGATCACTCTAGCCGCGCTCACCAGACATGTCGTAGAGCCGGATGAGGTGGAGTGGTTCGCGCGGTGCCGCACAGATTTTCTGCGTTCCTTCCCCGTTTCGCTGTTTGAGTGCGTGCGCTACGCGACGTTGCTGTGCGTGATGGGGAAAGCTGCGTCGCCTGCGTTCGCATGGTTTGTGACCCTTGCCTGCCTGACGGCGGTGCTCACACAGATCGCGATGCTCCGCATGGAAACCTCAGCCCGTACCGATGAGCGAAGCGCGCTTAGTTGCCGCGCGGGCGTGATGGCACTGCGCGGAATTGGTTGGGCTGTGGCACTGGCATGGGCTGCGATGATAGCGCCCGCAGAAGCTCGCAGCGATTTGACCGGTCTGGTGATCGCAGCGATGACTATGGCGAGCATAGCTGCAATCACGCTGCCTTGGCTCGCGGTGGGCCTGGCGTTAATCCAGGCTATCAGCTTTTATGCAGGATTGGCATTTGCGACGGGGAAGCTGGCGAACCCCACATTGGCTGTGCTGTTGATGACCGCTACGTTCCTCCATTGGTCGATCTTCAACTTGTACTACATGTTTGCCACCCGGCGCATTCGTACCAAGCGCCTGGCACAGTCGAATGAGACGATCCAGCTCGTGCTGAACCAGTACGATGATGAAGGCTCCGACTGGCTGTACGAAATCGATGCTGATGGTTGCATCCTCAATCCATCCTCCCGATTTTGCACGGCAGCTGGCCTGAACGAGGCTCGAATGCGCGGACTGCCACTATCGACGCTAATCCGAGGAGAAGGAAGCGGCGAGTTTCACAAGCGACTGAATGCCCGTGAACCGTTCCGGGCACTTCCCGTTTCGCTCGTGGTCAATGGCGTAGAACGGTGGTGGGCCATAAGCGGTCGCCCGGTGATGGCGAAAGACAAAGTGTTCGCTGGCTGGCGCGGCTTCATCGCCGATATCACCGAAGCGCGCAACGCAGCCGCACAGGTTGCATGGATGGCGCACTACGACGCGCTGACCGGCCTCGCAAACCGGTCGCTGCTTCAGGCCCACTTGGAACGCCGCCTGGCGCATTCTCCGGACCGCGCGCGCCTTGCCCTCCTCTACATCGATCTCGATGGCTTCAAGGAGATCAACGACACGCTTGGTCATGATGCCGGTGATGTCGTATTGAACGAGGTGGCCCATCGGCTGCAAAGCCTCGTCCGTCCGCGCGATTTTGTCGCACGGCTGGGGGGCGACGAGTTTGTGATCGTTGCCGATGATGCCGGTGAAGCCTCTGCCAGGGCGATGGTGGACCGCATTCTCGCGTCCGTTGCCGAACCCATGCAAATTGACGATCGGCATGCCCAAGTCGGGTGTAGCATCGGCATTGCCTTGGCACCGCAGCATGCGACATCCGTTGCCGATCTGCTCCAGGCTGGCGACATTGCCATGTACAAGGCCAAGACGTCCGGACGCCATTGCTACGCCATTTTTCACCCAGATATGCAGACCCACCTTCGCGAACGCCGCCAACTGGAATTGGATCTCCGCACGGCCATGCGCGATGGGCAGCTCGAACTCTATTACCAGCCGCTACTCGACCTCACCACCGGACAGACCACTGGTTATGAAGCACTGATGCGATGGCACCATCCGGAGGCAGGCCTTATCCAGCCGTCCGGGTTCATTGCGGTCGCGGAAGAGACCGGCGTCATTGTGGAAATCGGGCGTTGGGCCATTCGTACTGCCCTGGCGGACGCAGCCACTTGGCCCGAGACGTTTTCGGTGGCGGTCAATGTCTCCCCCGCGCAAATGCGCGATCCTCACCTCGTACCGACGGTCGTTGCCGCCTTAGCCAGTTCTGGCGTTTCCCCGCACCGACTGGAGCTGGAAATAACCGAAAACCTGCTGCTGCGGGACACAGACGAAATCATGGCGATCCTGCATCAGCTCCGGCTGATCGGCGTGCGGATCGCGCTCGATGATTTCGGCACCGGCTATTCGTCGCTCAACTATCTGCGGTCGTTCCCGTTCGACAAGATCAAGATCGATCGTTGCTTCATTGCGGAACTGGCGACGCGGGAAGATTGCCAGGCGATCGTTCGTTCGGTCCTGTCGCTGGCTGGCGAACTCAATATGGTCACCACTGCCGAAGGAGTGGAAGGCCTTGAACAACTGGAGGCACTGCGTGCCAGCGGTTGCGATCAGGCGCAAGGCTATCTGTTCAGCCATGCGCTTCCAGCGGGCGAACTCGCATTGCAGCGGCAGACGCAGGCACCCGCCGGATTACCGGCCGCTATCTTGCCACCAGCAGAAACATTGCCGCATTCCACATCGAAAAGGACGCGGCGCGCCGGAATCAAATGAGCGCACCGGCGGGCCAATCGTAAAGCAAGCAGCGTGAACGCCCTGGGCGTCGCGCTGACGATCAGCCTTCCAGTCGCGCACAAAAGCAGCGACGCGGTTCTAGGAGCCGTCATAGCCCAGCACCACCAGATCCGGGTGCATCTGCCTGGCCGTGCGCCGCTGCTTGCGCGACCGGCTCGCCTCAATCCGCAGCCATGCCGATAGCTTCTCGGCAAACGGGTCCAGTTTGCTCGGTCGCTCGGGAACCTCGAACCTCGGTTCCACCGTCCCGGCGCGCAGGTATTTGCGGATCGTGTTGCGCGACAGCCCTGTGCGCCGCTCGATCTCCCGGATCGGCATTCCCTCACGAAAATGCCAGCGCCGAATTACGCTCAAT